>ERZ650309.1501-NODE-1501-length-10932-cov-4.656247_pt1 | contig 10932 bp, 7 predicted proteins | sample MGYA00376245_ERZ650309 | MGnify/ENA primary metagenome ERZ650309 (study PRJEB26733, sample SAMN07839294) | wastewater metagenome | biome: urban; feature: wastewater treatment plant; material: waste water | place: USA: North Carolina | collected 2016-04-26 ...
GTACATTCACTCCCAAAATCCACCAATCATTTACCGCGATTTGAAACCGGCGAACCTGATGATTGATGGTCGCACGAATCGGATTATGCTGGTAGATTTCGGAATCGCGCGCTTCGTCGCTCCCACGCAAAAAGGAGTGACGGCTATTGGAACAATGGGCTATGCGCCGCCTGAATTGTTTGCTGGGAACGTTCAGAAAAGCTCGGACATTTATTCGCTGGGCGCGACAATGTTCCATTTGCTGACCGGTCAAGACCCCCAGGACAATCCGCTGTTGATCTTTGATTTTTCCAAAAACCCGAAACCGCGACAGATCAATCCGGCAATCACGCCTGAAATGGAAGAATTGATTTGCCGTGCAGTCGAACATAAGCCGGAAAGTCGCTTTCCCTCGGCGAAAGAATTTGGCAAGGAATTACAACTGCACTTGCGCCTGATGCAGGAAGGTCGTCGCGGAGCAGTTGGCGTCGCCAATCTTTACGAAACGTCGCAAAGTTTTGGGCCGGTCAATACCTGCGTTAATTGCGCGCATGAACTGGCGACGGATGATGTCTTTTGCGCCTACTGCGGAACACGCCAACCGACCAAGAAAACCACCGCCAAATTGATCGTCATGGGAACCAGCGAAATGAGCGCTCAATTCCCGCTCAACATCGAAGGCGAAAGCCTGATCGGTCGTGTTGATCCGAATCGCGGCATCAGACCGGAAGTTGATCTATCAAAATATGACCCGTCCGCGCGAGTTTCGCGGCGTCATGCACGCATTGTCGCTCAAGGCGCGAAGTTCTACATCGAAGACCTTGGCAGCGCCAATGGTACTATCGTTAATGGCTCACTGAAGCTTTCACAAGGCAAGCCGCACATGCTGATCAGCGGCGACGAACTCAAGCTCGGCGAAACAACGCTCAAATTCGTTGTGTCGTAATCCAAACTGCACCCGAAGCGCTCTGAGTTCCGACAACATTCATTGCTATGGCAAACCCCAACTATGACGACGTTACGGAAACGTTGCGTCCCCCCAGCTTAAATGCGCGTTGTGGCGCGTTTTTGCTGGATTACATTTTGACGCTCTTTCCTCTCTCCCTTACGCTGGCTTTGGCTTTTTTCGTCAAACGCAAATTGATGGAGCCTGAAGTCGGCGGTTTCTTCCAGTACGTTGGCTATGCCTTGGTTGTCGGGGTCATCTTTTTCAACTGGGTGTACAGTTACGTGCGTTACGGTCAGAGCTTTGGCAAACGATTCATCGGATTGCGCGTGATACGAATTGACCGTCAACCGATGGATTATCAAACTGCCCTCATACGCTTGCTTGTTTATTTGCTTTCGATTCTTTTTGCCGGGCTGGGCTTCTTGTGGATGTTATGGGACAAGGATCAGCGTGGATTGCACGATAAAATTGCTAAAACTTTGGTCATCCAGGAATGACCGGAATCCTATCTTCGGCAAAGCGTTGTTATATGAAGTAAAGCTTGTTCGCCTGTTTCAAACAGTCCGACAAGCAGCATTTTTAAACTAGCAATTTGAAAACACGTCTTTCCCACGGCGACAAGGGCTGACTTGTCGGGCGCTCATTAGCGTTATTGACGTGCTTTCTTGAGGAATAGGCTATGACCATGAATTACTGTGGTAGATGCGGAGCGGCCAACGGCACCGCTGCGCGTTATTGCCGTCAATGTGGGGCCGAGTTGCACAATCAAGCAGCCGTTTCTTCTTCTTCGACTCCACTCAATGTGGAATTCTCCGCTCGCAGCATTCCCAAAGAAAGCCGCAGTGCCAAAATTGAAGGCTTTGCGCCTGCGCCGGAAGAAAACGTAGATACTGGAAAATTGAACCAACCCAAACCTAAAACCAAAGATTTGCCGGCGTCTTCGACTGCGGGAACGCCTCAGACAAACGACAGCGAAAATAACGATCCGAAAGCTATCAGTGAATCGCTGAAACGTCTTCGCGCCTCAGGCCCGTTGCTTGTCGAAGCGGTCAAGAAAAAGCAGGAGCGCTTCAATCAAATCATCGCGGAGTCAATTGAAGGCAAGAGCGAAGCGAAGAGTGAAAAGAAATCCGGACGGTTGAATGAACCGAAACCGGAATCGCCAGTAGCTCAAACTCAAATTGCGCCGTCCGTGAAAACGCAATTTGCTTCGACATCCAGCAGCACCTTATCTCAACGCAGGGCGACTGGCTCGTTATTGCATACGGCTTCGTTGCGGTCGGAAACCGGCTCAAACGGCCACCACGGCCACCTACCACCGCAAGGCCCGTCTTCGGTGTTGGCTCAAGCCTCAGGGTTGGAAAAAAATCCGAATTGGGGATCGAAACTGCGTCTCAGTTTGATTGCCGCATTGGTCGTGATTGCCGCAAGCGGATATTTTCTGCTTCGTGACCGATTGTCGGCTCCGTCGCATTTGCTGGGTGCAGGCAGAAATCTCAAAAGCGTGGATGAGCAAAGTTCGGACCTGGTCAAGTTGGCGCAACGCGATCGCGAACAAGGTCATTACGATTCCGCAATTGGTTATTTCCAGAATGCGCTGGCTTTAACGCCGACCAATTTGGAAACACGATTTTTGTTGGCGCAAACCTTGTTGAGCGCCGGGCAAACCGATGAAGCGTTGCGGAATTACAGCGCCATACTTCGTGCCGTTCCGGAGCATCTGGAAGCGCGGCTGCAAATCGCTGAAATCCACCGTTCCAACGGAAATTGGTCGGCGGCCTTGCCCGAATACAAACGAGTCATCGCGTTTGATCAAACCACGCCGCAAGCGGCTTTTGCACTGGCAGCAATCGAATCGTATTTGGCCGACAAAGGCACAGCTGAACCGACATTGCCGCGCAAACCCGTTCTTCCGAAAAGAAAGCCGGTTGATCTGCCTGGAGAACGCATAAGTGCCGACATCTCGCTTTCACCGCCATTGATGACGTCTTCTATTGCCGGTATCAAACCTCCGGTCACCAATCGGCCTGAAGAAAAGCCCGATCCGCGTGTGGTGGCCGACGGACACAAAAAACTAGGGCTGCGTTATTACAACGTGCGCGAATATCCGGCGGCAATCAAAGAATTTCTCTCGGCGTACAGGCTGAACTCTGAAGACAAAGACCTGCTCTATTTCATCGGTTCCTGCTATTACGGCCTGGAGCAATTTGCGCTGGCGCACGATTACTTCGTAAAAGTTGACAGTGGAAATTATGTCGGAGTTTCTCAATCAAACGCAGCAAGAACTGAAAAGGCTGCTAAAGAAGAATCCAAACGCCGTCAATTGATGAAAGGCGATCAGCTCAATCAGGTAAGGATTGATCCAAATCAGAAGAACAAAGGAAATCTGAACGGGCTGGAAGAGCAATAGAATGGGAACAGGGGAAGTGAAGCCGTGAGGTCATTCCCCTGAAGTCTTTATCCCAATCTCTCCTCGTCACCAAGCCCCCGGTTCCAAGCCTACGTTATGCCACGATTAATCGTTCGCTCCACACCATCACACGGCGATTCAGTTGTTGATCTGAACCGGCTCAGAACGACCATCGGCCGTTCGGCACGCAACGATTTGTGTGTTGAAGATCCGTTTGCTTCCAGACTCCACGCGGAAATTCGCCGCAGAGGAGATGCGTTCTGGATTAGCGACCTGGGCAGCGCCAATGGAACGTTGATTAACGGGAAACGGCTTACGACTCAATTACAGCTCAGTGACCGCGATATCATCCGCATCGGCGAAACTGAAATCGAATATTCCGAACGCGCCGATACGGCTCCCGCTCGTGCCAAAACAAGCATTTTGTTTTCTGACAGCAGCTTCGCCCCTACTCCCGAAGCTACCATTGTTGCTGGCGCTCGTAATTCCGCCGCCAATCTGATTTCTTCCATCGAAATGGCGCAAAGGTCTTCGATCGCGCCTCCTGCGGATATTACCCAGCTTCAAAAAACGTTTGTGGCGGAAAAATCACCCGCTCCACAAGACGACATGCTGAGCATCATCAGCCGCGTCAGTCTGGCGTTGCTGTCTCCGCTTTCGCTGGACGAGACGTTGCAACAAATGCTGGAATGCGTGTTCGATATTCTTTCGGCGGACCGGGGTTATGTGATGTTGCTGGAAGGGCTTGATGACCCTAAAACCAAACCGGAACTGGTTTGCCGAGCCATCAAAGCGCGAATGCACGTCACCACAGCGCAGCAAAATGTTCAGATCAGCCACTCAATCACGGAGCAGGTTCTGAAACAATGCACCTCTGTGCTGACATTTGATGCCCAGCAAGACCCACGGTTTCAGGAACGGCAATCTATCGTGCTCGGCGGAGTCAGATCCGTAATGGCGGTTCCGTTAGCAGTCGAAAACCGTGTGTCAGGAATGGTTTACGTGGACAGCCCGTACCAGACCAACCGGTTCACCGAACGGGATTTGCAACTCCTGACCTGGATCGCGGGCGTCGCGGCGATCCGCATCGAAAATGTTCGTCTGCTGGAAGTTCAACAGGAACAGAAACGGCTGGCCAACGAATTGGCCGTTGCCAGCGAAATCCAGCTTCGACTTCATCCAGCGTCCCCGCCTTCGATTGAAGGTTATGAAATGATCGGAGTCAGTTTTCCCTGCTACGAAGTCGGAGGCGATTACTTTGACTTCATCGAAAAGCGGGACGGACGATGCGTGGTGGCGCTCGGCGATGTTTCCGGCAAAGGAACCGGAGCGGCGCTGTTGATGTCGTCAGTTCACGCGGCGGTTCGCGCGCAAGCAACCACTCGTCTCTCGGCCAGCGAAATCGTCGGCGAAATCAACCAGTACATTTACGACAACACGCCCTCCAATCGGTTCGTCACGATGTTTTACAGCGAACTTGACCCGCGAACTCATCAACTGACGTACATCAATGCCGGCCACAATTCGCCGCTCCTGGTGCGAGCCAATGGCGATCTGACGACTCTGGATATCGGAGGATTTCCGGTTGGCATTACTCCGTTTTGCGATTATCGCGAAGGCTGGGCGGAACTCGGCCCTGGCGATGTTCTGGTGATTTATTCGGACGGCGTGACAGAAAGCCTGAACGAAGAAGGCGAAGAATTTGGGGAATCGCGGCTGATTGAAATCGTTCAGCGAAACCGCGGACGCACGCCAGCCGGATTGCGTGATCGAATTGATGAAGCGCTGGCCAAATTCGGAGGCAAAGCCAAAACCGTGGACGACCTGACGCTGGTGATCGTCAAACGCAAAAATCCGGAAGAATAATTTTCGATTTTGAATTTTGAATTTTGTATTTCTTCTGAATTCAAAATCCAAAACCCAAAATTCAAAATTGATCCTCAATGGCTGCGGTACAAAATTTCATCCTGGTGCCTTTGCTTTCGCTGCTGCCCTGCGCGTTGTGGCTTTGGTATTTTTCCAGTCGCAGCCGCTATAAAAAATTATCAAGCAAGGTTTTAGGGCTGACATTTCTCTTTGGCGCGCTGGTTACGCTTCCCGCTCTCACCTTCAATCAGCTAGGCAAATTCACATTATTTGGTTTGCTGGAAGAAACCCATTTCTCCCAGTTGCTGCTGTTTATTTTGATTGTCGGCCCTGTCGAAGAAGGTCTGAAGCTTCTGGCAGTATATTTTTACGCGTATCGCCGCCCTGAATTCGACGAAGCCTTGGACGGAGTCATTTATGGCGCAGCAGCCGCGTTGGGCTTTGCCGCCATCGAAAACGTTTTTTATCTGGCGAAAAACGATCCGATGTTGGTGTTGCTGCGCGGGCCATTGTCGAATCCCGGACACGCTCTGTTTTCAGCCATCTGGGGTATGAGCCTGAGCCGGGCCAAGACCAAACCGAATCTGTTCAGCAAACGGTTCCCTGTGATTTTGCAGGGCTGGCTTTATGCTTCGCTGCTTCATTCATTGTTTGATGTGCTGTTGTCGGCTGCGTCGCGAGTCAGTCTGTTGTTTTTCGGCGTGCTGGTCGCTCAGATGATTGCTCTGTTTTTTTGGGTGCGTTCGCGGATCAAGTTCCATAGCGACACTTCGCCGCATCGCGAAGGCACGATGTTGCTGCCGACCCGGCGGTATTGCAACGAATGCGGCTCCAAAGGAACTGCCGGAATGCGCTGTCCGAAGTGCAGCGCCTTTATCCCCGAATCCGAAGAGTTGGAGCTTTGTCCGATCTGCGCCACCTTGCAACGTCCCGGAGCGAAGTTCTGCGCGCGCTGTGGCGCGAACATCAAACTCCCGGCCAAGGACAACCTGGACACCCGGCCACATTTCGTCACGGTTTCGCCAGAAGGCGAAGAGCACATCGCGTATATTTTGAATTCCGCCGAAATTTTGATTGGCCGCACGCTCAATAACGCGTTTGTCATCGAACACCCTTCGGTTTCCAAACGCCATGCCCGCATTGTGGCCGAAGCTGACGAATATTCTCTGTATGATTTGGGCAGCAGCAACGGAACCTTCGTCAACGGCAAACGAGTCAACGAAACAAAACTTGAGGACGGTTGCGAAGTTCGTTTTGGCCGAGCACATTTTATTTACCGCTCTCAAGTATCACACGACAACGAATGACAAAGATTGACCTCACCTTGGAAGAGGTCTATATTTCGTCTGCCAGTTGATGCTCCTTATGATTTATTGATTCGGGATTTAACCTCACAATTTGGCAGTTCTATCCCGACGATCACTGGCAATCACAGAAACACATTTTCTTTCAGTATTCGATTTTCAATCAGATTTTCGGGCGCTTGGTCTGACCTGAGTTGCATAGCAGCTTAAGCCTACCTCCTCTCCGACGGGTCTGTTGTTCAAGTGACCGGATGGCGCTGGTGCTTTTGCTGTTTAAGTTTTGCGGCATTCAGGTAGTGCCCAGATCACCATACTAACCTGCCGCTTTCTAGTAACCTCCCCTCAATTTTCCTAGGAGAATCTATGAAGTCTACACATACACACCGTTGGCTGAGACTATCGGCCTTATTCATTGCGCTAGGAGTCATAGGCTGGCAATTGCCCAGTCTCGGTTCAGCCGCCCTGGCAACTTCGGGGAAAGCGGTCACGGCAGTTCGTGGTGCATTGAGTTCACCTGCTAGCGCTGCTTCGGCTGCGCCAGCGACAACTGTGAAAGCTGCGGATCTTGCTGTTGTTCAGCAAAACCCCGGCTCCAGAAGAGACACACCACTTCCAAATAAAGTAAAAAAACATGGCCCTGGTCAGAATGTTGTGCCGGCGAATGATAATTGCGCGAACGCAATCCCGGTTCTGACCTGTCCGTTCACCGACACCAGAAGCACTGTTGATGCAACGGATGAAGCGGGTGAACCTGCAAGCACCTGCACGCTGCAAGGAAAGAGCGTGTGGTACAGCATCTCAGGCGGAGCAAATGGCACTGTCGTCACTGTCAGCACCTGTGCCAGCAATTTCGACACCGCCATTTCGGTTTGGCAGGTAACAGGTGGCGCCTGTGCCTTTAATACTTTCGTTCCTGTTGCCTGTAATGACGATTTTTGTGGTGATGGTTTTCAATCATCAGTAACTTTTCTCGCCGCTGCCGGTCAAACATATAAAATTCAAATCGGTGGTTTCGATGGCGATGACGGTACTTTGGTTACCAATGTTGATTGCACCGTGTTGACCTGCCCCATTACAACCATCAATGGGACATTGGGAAGCAACGATCCGACTTTCCCCGGCCCGCGTGCTTCCGGCCTTCAGACTGGCCGTTTGAATCGTAATGGGATTGCCAGTTCCTGCGCCACTCCAAAAGCCTGTGCTCCTTTCGACGCCACTCCCGGACGCGCCTATGACTCTTACACCATTCCGAACCAGTCAGGTGCTCCTCAGTGCGTGACAATTAACTTGTCTGAAAATGCAGCGGATACGAATAACCTTCAATCCAATGCTTATTTGAACAGCTACGATCCAAACAATATCTGCACAAACTATCTGGGCGATCCGGGTTTGAGCACTGGCGTTCCGCCAACTCCGACCTCGTTTTCCGTGGTCGTGCCCGCAGGACAGAGCCTGGTTGTCGTTGTCCACACAACAAATCCCGGTGAAATCGCCGGACGGTATACCTTGCAAATCCTTGGCAACCTTTGCAATCCGGTCGTGGTAGGCCCAGGCAATCCGTTCCCGCCATCGTCGGAAATGAGCGACCAGAAGGCTGGTTCCGTGCTGATTTACAATGTTTACACTTCAGGTGCGACCAGTGGCAACACGCAAAATACCCGCATCAATCTGACCAACATCAATCCGCAACGCGGCTCCTTTGTCCACTTGTTCTTTGTGGCGGAAGGATGTTCGATTGCCGATAGCTATGTGTGCCTGACGGCCAACCAGACAGCCAGTTTCCTCGCTTCTGACCTTGATCCTGGAACGACTGGATATCTGGTGGCAGTGGCGGTGAATGCAATTGGCTGCCCGACGAATTTCAATTATCTGGTGGGCGATGAGTATGTGAAATTCACATCCGGCCACGCGGCCAATCTCGGCGCAGAAGCTTTTGCCAATCTGCAGACACCGGCCTGCGATGGTAATTCGGTGACGGCGTCTTTGGATTTCAACGGCGTCAATTACAACCGCTTGCCGCGAGTTCTGGCGTTGGATAACGTCGGTTCGCGCGCAGACGGCAACGACACACTGGTGGTCATCAACCGCATCGGCGGCAATCTGGGCATCGGAGCCTCGACGCTGGGCACGTTGTTCGGCGTCTTCTATGACGACGCTGAAAACTCGCTGAGCTTCTCGGTTTCCGGAAGCTGCCAGTTGCGCAATTCCATCTCGAACAACTTCCCGCGCATCGCGCCTCGCTTTGAAACCTTCGTTCCGGCAGGCCGAACCGGCTGGGCGAAAGTGTTCAGCCAGTCCGACATCGGTATTACCGGCGCGGCGATCAACTTCAACCCGAACGCAGCCAGTGCCGCAGGCGCCTTTAACCAAGGCCACAACCTGCACGTGCTGACGCTGTCGGCGACAAACTCCTACGTTATGCCGATCTTCCCGCCAAGCTGTTAAAGCTCAACAGGATGATCGTTCGACTCCAAGGCCGTCTGAGGAAACTCAGGCGGCCTTGCCTTTTCCGGCAATGAAACTTTCATCCATGGCAAAACGTTTTTCGGCACGCGAGCGAAACTTCACGACAGGAGAGCAGCCAATGGAAGAAAAAATCTTGACGTTAAACCCGGATGCCGCCAAACAAGGTTTCAACATCAGCAAGGAAAAATACGACGCCACGCGATCTGCGATCCTCGCCTCGCTGGCCAACGGCACTGAACTGACCCTGAAAGAACTCTTCGCCGCCGTCAGCAAACACCTGAATGACGAATTAAATAGCTCGATCAAATGGTACGCGACTGTCGTCAAACTCGACCTGGAAGCGAGAAAGGTCATTGAACGCGTTCCGAAAGCCAAACCTCATCGAATCCGGTTGAGATAAGCTGCCGTCAACTCTCTGCCCTCCAAAGTTATTGGTGACGAACATGGAAACTCGCATCACGGAACCAAAATTCAAGCATCGCCTGCTGGCCAATTTCTTCGTGCGCTTTCACATGACGCTGATTCTGAGCGCGGTTGGCTTGTCCGGAGTCATCACCAGTAAGTTATTGCTGCTGATTGGAATCAGGCTGATGTTTGCGCGCTATCTGATTGCGACTTGCGCGGCCTACGCGATTTTCTTTCTACTGATGCGGTTGTGGCTTTGGTACATCGGCATCAGCCCGCGCGCTCGGCAGGCGATTTCGCAGTCCCAAAACCAAAGTTCATCATCCATGGCAGATGGCATGGCAGACGGAATTTCATTTGACCTCAGTTCAAGCGGAACCAACAGCAGCGAATCAAGCTGGTCAGGATTTGGCGGTGGCAGTTCCGGCGGTGGCGGCGCAAGCGACAGTTGGGGAGAAGCGGCAACAAGCCCGAATTGGGTTGCGGGAAGCGACAATCCAATGCCTGCAACTGGCGGCAGCTTTCCTCTGAACTTTTCATCCGCTGGCGGATCTGGCCACAGTTCTGGCGGCGGCTTCGATTTGGATTTGGGCGATGATGGCTGTCTGGCGATTGTCGTGTTGCTTTTGCTCGTCGCGCTGATTTTCGGAATCTTTGGCGCGGGCGCGTATTTGATCTATCAAGCTCCCATGATTTTCGCCGAGGCGGCGTTTCAAGCCGCGCTGGCTTCTGGGCTGATCAAAGCCTCAAAGACAATGGACCTTCCTGACTGGAAAGGCAGCGTGTTCAAAGCGACCAGAATTCCATTTCTCATCGTGCTGATTCTGGCGGCGGCCTTCAGTTTGGCTGCGCATCGGTACTGTCCAGCGGCGACAAAGGCCACAGAAGTGTTCAAAGTTTGTAAACGATGGTGATTCGCTGACGGAATTGTTACGATTCGATTTCAGAATCAAAACAATAAATTCCAACGAGAAGGAGACGCCTCACTCGAATCCGCACGATTGAGCTACACCTGATGAGACATCTACTCCGCCGCATTGCGATGCTTGCCCTGCTGCTGTCCGCATTCACGTTTTTCGCCAACGCTCAAAACCAATCGGAACTGACGGGCCGCGTCAGCGATTCACGCGGCGGAGCGATCAGCAATGCGCGAATCACCGCCGGAACCAGTTCAGCCCTTACCGGCACGAACGGGCAATTCACGTTGAAACTGGCGCCAGGAGAATACGAATTGCGCGCAACAGCCAGCGGGTTCGCTGAATATAAACAACGAATCACTATCGCGGCGAATCAGCCTGCGCCAGCGTTGACCATCCAGCTTGAACCGGCGTCGCTGGCGGACACGATGATTGTCACTCCTGCGCGAGCCGAAATTCGTTTAAGCGACGCTCCGGCCAGCGTTTCGGTGCTCGACACCAAAGACATGAGCAGCGCGGCGGCGCAAACCGTGGACGATCTACTGCGGCAAGTTCCAGGCTTCAGCATCTTTCGCCGATCAAGCAGTGTCGTCGCCAATCCGACAACGCAAGGCGTCAGTTTGCGCGGAGCCGGAG
>ERZ650309.1502-NODE-1502-length-10925-cov-4.666421_pt1 | contig 10925 bp, 22 predicted proteins | sample MGYA00376245_ERZ650309 | MGnify/ENA primary metagenome ERZ650309 (study PRJEB26733, sample SAMN07839294) | wastewater metagenome | biome: urban; feature: wastewater treatment plant; material: waste water | place: USA: North Carolina | collected 2016-04-26 ...
AGACGTGTGCTCTTCCGATCTGTGTAAACGTTTAATGTTTGAGTAGCATCTTCAACGTATATTTGACCTCTTGCTGTAGCTGCATTATTTGTTCTAAGATATAACTTAGCATCTTGAGTTGAAGAAGTGTTAAGATTTAATCCAATAGTTCCCGAACCTATAGCTTGAATATCTAATGCTACTGAAGCAATAGACCCAAGTCCTAAAAGTCCATAACTTGTGAGAATATCAAAAGTATTAGCCCCTAAAGCATTTATAAGTGTTGGTTGTATTAACGCTCCACCCAACTGAACGGTTGTTCCGGAAACACTTAATCCATTATTAGCACCTGTAAGAGTACCACCACCTCCACTACCACTCCCAGCGTGGAAACCATCTGCGCCACCGAACCCCATTATCTTACGAAAATAATTTTAATAGTAGTTAGAGTTCCATCCACAACAGTGTTTCCGTATGGACGGCCAAGATAAGGCATGGTCAAAGATTCGCCTTTGCTTAGAGTTACAATGTTACCAGATCCGAAATCAATAGTTCCGTCTCCTAACCCACTGTTAATAAATGTAGCCCAAGAATAAACATCTGTTAATGTTTTTACTGATGCCGAAGCTATTAATACCTCTGGTTGCGCTGGCGAATATGTCATTTTCTTATGTTTTTATCCTTCTCCGGGAGCTTCTGCCAGCATATTTAGCAGAAATTCATCCAGGCGAAGTTCTTGTTTAATAATACCTTTCGCATGAATCTCAATAAAAACAACATCCTCTTTTAATTCAACCATAGTTCCGCTACCATTAGAAGCTGGAACTAATATCAATTCCCCTTTCTCGTTTTTAGCTGAAATTGGTTTTAACTTTGATACAAGAGTAATGTCGTATTTTGTTATGATAGTTTCATTTAATTTTTGATTAGCCTCTTTAAATACCTCATTAATCATTAACTGAGTATTTTCGCGACTAGCCGCTTTATCCTCTTCACTTTTAGCGTTATATTCTGCTTCTATCTCAGATTTTCTTTGAGTAGCCGCCGCTTTAATTGAATCCCTTTCGCTAACTGACTCCTCGTTGAATTTTTGGCAAAGCATATCTGCCATTTCAACAACTTTACCACTTAACATTTTTATGTTTTTAGGCGAAGCTAACTGGCCTTTTACCATGTTCATAATACTTCCACCAAACATACCACCTAAACCACCGCCACCTTCTCCAGATAGCATTTTTCCTAAATCTAATCCTCCAAACATTGCTTTACATTTTTAAGTTAATAATAATTTATCTCTGCGAATTTAATTAAAAAAATAACAAAAACGCAAGAACGTAGCACTATTTTTTTTAAACCATTTTTGGTTAAAAAACCCATTCCTTTTATTTATTAACAAACGGAATGGGTTGTAAATTGGATAAATATTAATATTTTTTCCAAGCTTTTGACGCTACCCACACGATTAATGCGATAGTCAATAGACCGATTGCTAAAGCCATCATTTGAGCTCCAATCATCCATACTGTTTTTCCTGCTTCGTTTTCCATTGTTGTTGTTGTTTATATGATTAATTATTTTGCTACTGTAGGTTTGGGTTTAGGACCCGGATTATAACAACGTACTCCATCCCAAACTTGTGGTTTTAAACACGCTATATATCCTGATTCTGATGGCTTTTTATAAAACTTTCTTAAAATTAAAAAAGCTAATACTGCAATAAATAAAATCACTAATGTCTTTTCTGTTTTTGATAAATTTAAAATCATTTCCATTATATTATTTTTTAGTTATTAAATACACTCTTGTAACACCTAACGTAAAAGTATCATCCATGTGTGGATCAAAATATGGTAATCCATTTTTATAAATTACAGCATGAGCATTTACATACGGCCTAGGGCTTGGACCACCGATTATAGCGTATCCATCAACACCTTTAAATTTTTGAGCCCAATCCGCAGGAGGATGATACCAAAAACCATCAAACTTATAACCTCTTTTACCGATAAAATCAGCTAATAAATCAAAGGTTTTGCCTTTATGCTCTATAAAATTAGGAACTTGAGACACTGGAACATCTAACAACATAGCAACGCAGGTAGCAAGGCAGTTTCCATCCCTGTTCTCCGTTAATCCTGTTATAGTTTGTTTCTGAGGAGTCATTGCTTGTTATGAAAATGATTTTTTTGCTAAAGGTAAAACGTGTTTCATAAATAAATACGCCAAGTAAACTAATACTACTAACCAGAATAAGTTTTTTACCGTGAAAATTTTATCCCATTCTACTCCTCCAGTCCAAGGATCTCTAGCTGCCGCATCTATTTTTTCAGATGAAGAATTTTTAGAACACTTGGCTCTTTCTCCAGCTAAGCAATCTGTAATAGATGAATACTCATTTTTATCATATCCGTAATTACAATATTGAAGAGCTGATTCGTTACAATTTTTTGGTGCTACTAAACTCATCTTCTATAATTTTATTTGACTTAAAGGTGTTCGGTTTGACAATATATAGATAATTACAAACACAGTCGTAATCATTGGCATTAACATTAAAAAATCATCACGTTTAGCATTAGTATCAACTGGATCCTTAAAATATTTTTTATAATAAAAATACCATCCTACAATTAGCAATAAAGCAATTGATATTTCAATATAATTTCTTTTTGTTAATTTCATTTTACTTGTAAGATTTAGATAATATTGCTAAAATTACAGATACGGTTAAAGCTAAAGCGAATATCGTAAACCATAATTTACCTTGATGAACTTTGTTATCCGCTTTTAAATCATTCATTAGAATCTGTATTTTATTTTACGTCTTGCTAAAATATTATTAAGTGCTGCTATTTCACCTTCTCCAGATAATTCATCAGCAATCCAACCATTTAAGTCTGTATCAGAAAAACTAAAACTTTTTCTTTTTTCTCCAAAAGCTTCTTTTAATAAAGTTAAATCTAAATCATTATTAAGCTGAACAAATACAGAATATATGCCTTGTTCATCAGTTCCACCTATTCTTTGACCTCTACCTAAACTATATAATTTTTTAGAAGCACCATCATACCAAGATCTTTGAAAAGATGGTTTTTGTCCTTGGTTAATAAAATCATTCTTATCCTTATCAATATTCTTTTCCTCTTGAGTTTTAGGAGCTACGTCTTTATAGAATTTGTACACTAACCATACAATTAAGAGAACAATAATTATAAGAATAACTCCTTTTGCCCATCCAGGAATAGAAGAAAACATATTTTTTATTTTAGAAGTATCCATTTTAAGCTTCTTTTAATGTATAAACGTTCATACTTTTAACAGCATCCGCACATTGTCCAAGTGATTTATCTTTACCTGCGCGAAGTTTAACATCTGATTTTTTGATATAAATATCAACTCCAGCTGTATTTTTACCTTTATAATAGTCTTTATCGTAATCAGTTACGTTACAAGCTACCCAATCTCCTGAATTTTTAGCATAACCTTTCTTCATTTTACTGAAGGCGAATTTATACACAAGAAACGCTATAACTAATACGATTAGTATTAAAACTATACCTTTTATGGTTCCACTATTCATGTTTTCTAATTTTAGGTTATTTTGACGGTGCTGCCTTTGATTTTGATAAATAAATAGCTAAAAAAACAATCATTATAAGAAAAATAAAAATCCCTACTCCGATTAATACTTTAGCAGTTGTACTCATTCCTGTTGGAGCTGGTGGCATATAAACTTGAGGCGCTGGTTGATTAGATTGAGAGATAACTCTATCTGCACAAGCTTTGTAAGTGTCTTTTTTACCACCAATATTAAATAAAGGCTGCGGTCCACAAATTGCTTTAATTTTAGCCGTATCTCCAGTTTTACCGGCAGCTACCATATTTGTAATACCCCCAGCTAACTGTAGCGTAGCGCCAATTGTTTCAGGAGTAACCCATTGTTGCCATCCTTTTCCGCCACCACCACTAGGCTGTCCATTTGCAGGAGGATTATTCCATCCAGCTCCACCTAACCCAGGTAAAGGGGTTGATGATGAAGGAGGAGTGCTTCCGCCTCCAGCTGGTAATGCAGGAGTATCATAATTACTCTCTGTTCCAGTATTATCTCTGGTGTCTACTACTACAAATCCATTATATACCATTTTCTTACGTTTTAACTATTTCACAATATTACAATTTTGTTATATAAGTTGCAATCTTTTGCCTATAAATAAACAATAAAACTGCTAATATTATCACTATAATTGCTATAATAGCAATCCACACGTTTTTAGTCGTTACTATATTCCCATATTTTTTTTTTACTTCCGATATTGTATAAGGGAAGGCTTCTAATGGAAATACCGCTGCGTTTAATGCTCGACTCGTATAATCGTATGGCGTTTTTATTCCTGCATTTGCCTTTGTTGTATCTGCATTAAATTGATAATTAGGGTTTCCAATTGCTGCTGGCGTAAAAATCGTCATAAACAAATCGCCTTGGGTAAACGTGTTTGGTATTTTACCACCAACCAAGTGTTTCTTTAAACTCTTATATAGATATTTGTCTACATAAACTAATTGCTGCTTAAAAGTCATTTTACTTAAAATACTAGTAGTAGTTCCAAGTCCAATGGCAGTAGACGGCATAAATTGTATTAATCCAGTAGCTCCAATACTATTTTGAATAGCAGGGTTAAAAGTCCTCCCTGATTCAAAATTTATTAAATTTACCATCCATTCAAATGGGATACCGTATTTATTGGTGATGTCCATTAGTGCCTGAAGATCATCTTTCGTTACATTATAAACAGGATAACCACCATAGGACTTCCCCTTGGCCCTTAAACCTTGAATATAATTATACGTTTTATCTATCGAATCCTGCGGATTATACATTATTTTAATTTTTTACCTATTTTTAAATTAAGCTAAATTTAATTCTTGTTTTACTTGATTTTCTAAAATAGTGTGAGCTCCTGATTGAGGATGTAAGTATCCGTCAGCGCTACTAAATAAATTTTTATTATTTGTGATTTTATGAAAATCAATAAAATAATCAATATTCTTGTTATTATTCATCCAATTAACCAAATCTGATAACATAGCTTGTTTCTGATCAGTTTTATTAATATAAAAATCTTTATTCGGAGGACTAATAGCGATTACTTTTGAACCTTTAGAATGAGACAATTGATACATATAATCTAAGTTGCTCTTTGTTGTATCTAAGTTAGCTCCACCGTAAATATCGTTGCTTCCGCCTAATATACTAATTACATCGTATTTATTATTTTGTAACTCTTGCTGTAATTGAGATTTCATCCAAGAGGTATTAGCACCGTTCTGAGCAATTTTTTTTATTTTAATTCCAGGGAATTGTTTTTGTAGTTGGTCCGCATAACTAAAATTAGCAGCTGTGTTACTATCTCCAACCGATAAAATAGATTTAACAGGAGCTTTGACTCTCAAAATGGATTTACCCTTTGAAAGAAAAAATATAGTAGCTAATAAAATTAGTATTACTATAATTCCTATTATAACTATTTTTTTTGTTTTCATTATTTATTTCTTCCGAATAAACCTTCCCAGCCATTATATTCTCTCCAAACTTGAAGAATAGCTAGTGCATCAATTATTGTTACAAATACAAGTATTCCTGTAATTAATCCAGGGCTCATTGTTCCATCGAACCAAACGGTAAGATTTGCCGCAAGAACAAATAAGTTTATAAATGCTAAAAAAGCAACTTTACCCTTATTATTTTTGATTAAATCGATTAGCTTTTTCATTATTGTAAGTTTTTAAATTCCATAATATAAACGTAAATAATCAAAGCCATAAATAAAGCTCCTATAACAGCAAAAGCGTTTTTTAAATTCTCCTCTTTTTCTTTAGACATTACACTTTCTCCTATATAAGAAGATTGTTTATTACCAATATAAGGTTTGCTTGATACATAAGAAGATGCCATAGTTTCGTTTTTTGTTTGGTTTTTAATATTATATTCTTTTACTACACTCTTAGGAATAAAATAACCCCAATGAAGATGCTGAGGATCATTTGGTATTGGTTTAGAAAAAATAAAACCGTTAAGAAAATTTTCTAAAGGATAAACATCTCCTTTTTTAAAAATAGCAATCGGAGCGGTAATAGTACCTCCTACTTGATTTACCGCTGCTTGGTAATCTGATGTAAAAATATATTGTTTCATGTTAACTTCCGAATTTTTGTTTTATTGTTACTGCGTAATTAGGCATATACATCAAATTATATGATTTTTTACCTGCATATCTTCCTTTTACATAAATATCTTCATCTAATCCGCCTTCTCCAGCTAAAAATCTCATAGCTTCTTCAGTAGAAATCATAGAAGATGGTTCAGCAACCGCTAATGGGATAAATATGTTATTTCCTAAATCTAAGAACGGTAATGGTTTTTTGCTTTGAATCTTAACAACTTTTTTTGAAGCCGGATCCGCAACAAAAATATTAGGTTCTTTAACCTCAACTAATTTACCTCTTACTTTTTTGGGTTTAATGATAGCTTTATTTCCTTTTGGGTCTTTAGCTACAAAAAACGTATTATCTTCCAATAACATTGCATATACTGGATAAGGAATGGTAAAATCATACATTTGTCCTAATTGAAAGAAACCTTGCTTATCTGAGTCAATTTTAGAACCAGCATCTACATTTTCAACTTCTGTATTATTTGCTACTCTTTCAATTTCATCAAGTTTATTCATTGTTTCTAATTTCTTAGTACCTCTACGGCCAATAAAGTAACCTATAATCATTCCAAGTACAGCACCGGAAACCGCTCCTATAATTGTTTTCTTTTTATCTTTTGTTGAGAACCACACAATTCCACTTCCTATTAAAGCACCGATAAATAAGCCGAATAAACCACTTTTATCAAAACGGCTAGTCTTATTTACGTACGCACTTTCTTTATCTATTTCATTATGTTCCATTTGTTCTTCTTCTAACTTATCTAAGTCGGTTGGTGTTGCTATTGGATTTCCATCGCATCCACAATCATCAACCTCGTCTTTATACAATTTAACCTCTTTAACTAAAACACCATTACCATTTACAAGAACCAAAAATTGTTCTTTCTTTTGGTCTGTAGTTTTAAGTGTTCTTGTTTGTCCAAAACTTTTTACATACTTATCTTTATCTACAGTCCATTTTTTACCTTGTTCTGTTTTAGCGATTAATGCAACCCCATTCGATTCATCAATATCCCACATTGGAGTGTTGTTTAGGACTTGGTAATAATTAATCTTTACGTCTGACATAGCTTTACATTTTTGATTTATTTATAAATTTTGTGAATAATATCCAAGAATTTCATATCATTATCATTATCTTTACCTACACCTGTTTTTGTCATCTCATATATGAATTTCAATTCATCTAACGTGACAAGTTCAGCCTGCTTTCTTTTTAATAACCTTAAATCATATCCAAAAACTTCTGGATATTTAGCATATTTAATTCCTGCGATAAAATCATCATATGAATTTACATCTTTATATTTATCGCGCATAGAAGCTAAAAATTTTTCTTGCTGAGTCATAGCCGCCTCTGCCTTCTTTTTGAGAACCAAAGACCTAATATAGTAACCTATTACTACTATTAAAATTGCTACTAAAAGTATAATAATTTTCTTTTTCATTAAGATTTTTGTTTACTTCTGATTACATTGATTATAAGAAGAATAGTAATAATGATAATAAGAGCAATAACTCCAAATATAAACATTTTTCTTGTTTTAGCTGCTTTTTCATCTGCCGCTAATTTATTTGCAACATTATCTTTTCTTTGTTGAATCTTAGCAAGGATATCAGACCTCTTGGTATCTTTTTTAGCAATCTCTTCAGTAGCTGACATTAAATATTGTTGAGTAGCTAGTATGTCAGCATTTTGAGTAGCTTGTTCTTGAGGTGTTAATAAACCTTTAGCTTTCATTTTTAATTGAGCAAGGCCTCCATCTCTTTTAAAAATTCTCCATTGTTTTCTCCATCCTGGAATCCAAGATATTTCTGGATAAGGAACATCGTTACAGTTAATATTAGAATCCCATGTTGGAATATTTACACAAACACGCTTATCGCATTTTTTTAAAGGATTTTGAAATGTAGGGCAAGGATAAGGTAAATTTTTACATTCTTGATGTGTACCATTAAATCCACCTGCACAAACTCTTTTATATGCGGTTTTATTATCAAAATGACCTTTTCCGTATTGGGCCTTTAATTCTAACTTCTTAGCTCTAACCAATTGTCTAAATGAAGGCATATCTGCATCAGAAATACCTCCAGCATCAGCCGCATCAGAGTCCTCAAATTCTACACTTTCTTGATCATCTTGACTATCGTCAATATCATCGCCAGTTGCACGACTTTCTTCTTTAAAGAATGATGAGGATTCTAAACCTCCAGCGTGCATCGGATAAAATGTTTCTATATCACCTCTATTCATGTTTAAGAATTTTTACGTTTTTTATACCAAAAATATCCAGAAATAGAGATAATTAAAATTAAAACAATAACAATAATCATTTTTCTGTTTTTAGATAAATTTTCAGATTTAATTTCTTCAGATTTTTGTCTTGCTGCCGCTATTTCAGCATCGGCTTTCGCTTGAGCTGCTTTAGCTGCTGCTATTTTATGTTCAGCTATTGCTTTTGCCGCTGCCGCCTGTTGTGCTGCCGCTGCCGCCTGTTGTGCTGCCGTAGCATTTGCTTGTTGAGCTGCTTGTGCATCCGCAGCTTGTTGCGCAGCTATTCTATCAGCTTCTGCTTGCGCAGCTATTCTAGCAGCCTCATCTGCTTGTCTTTTTAATTCTGTTAACCTATTAATTTCAGCCATTTGTAAATCAGAAAGAGGTTCAAAATAAAAATAATTTCCTCTGCTATCTGATTTAGTAAATCCTTTATCTTTTGGGTATGATATTTTCTCTCTAGTATGTTCTACCCAATAACCAGGACTATTAGGAATCCCGTGTGGTATATTTTTTTGACCACCACACAAACAATTACCATCACTATCTATTTTTATTCCATTTGATATAGTTCCATCAATGTATTTTTTAACTAATTCAACATTTGAATTGTTTGGAATAAAAAAATCATCACCAATGTTTATCCATGATGAATCATATCCTGATTCTTCTGATGTTCCATTGGGTAAATGTCCTTTCTTTTTATAAAATCCAAAATACCAGATTAATGAAAACACTATTAGCCCCGCTAATATTAATAATTTTTGTTGTTTAGTTAATTTTTTCATTTTGATGTCTTTGTTTTTTTAAATAGTTAATTTTTAAATAGTTAATCAGCTTGATAATACCATTTATTTGGGTCGTTATCAGAATCACTTCCATTATCCTTATTAGGATTAGGCGGAGGTGTTAATGCTTTTTTTATTGCTTTTTTATTTCTAACATAAGCCATTAATCTGTATCCTAAAAAAAACATTAAGATAAATACTAAAACAAGAAATAAAATACGTTCTTTTTTCATTTTACTTTAATGTTTGAAGTTCATTAATAACAGCTTGTAATAATTCGTGTTCTTTCATTACCGCAACATCATCTGGTATTTGGTCAGCTTTAGCGTTAATTTCCTGTACAGTTTTACTAACGATAGACTGAGCGTATTTACGAACCTCTGCACTACTCATTGGTTGTTGTTTAAGTGCAGGATTTCCGTTATTTGATGCTCCAGTAAAACTAGAGTCGAGATCATTCAAACCGTTAATAGCATTTGAAGGAGGTAAACCACTATCATTTGCATCAAAACTAGGCTTGGGGTTCGGATGTTCCAATGGAGGTAATCCATCATTCGCTTGAACCGCAGGTTCACTTCCTATTACTAGGTTATCTCCTGACGGAATAGCATTTTGAACAGCCGGCTTTTGTCCAAATACTATCGGCTCAAAACTTTCCTCTACCCTTTGCGGAGAAGGATTCTGATTATTTAAGAATGAAGATTTAGATCGCTCAACATCTTTTTTTAATGTCTCTAATTCTGCTCTTAAATTATCGGTATCCTTGCACTGCACTATATATATAGTTTCACTAACAACTAGATATTTTTCATGTCTAGTCATTTTAGCAATATTCTCAGGCGAAACACCTCCCTCAAGAAGTTCCTTTTCAACATCTTCGATAGACTTATCCTTCACTTCTGAATGAAGATATTCCCACCAAAAAGGCTTTTCAGCTTCTTTTTGAGCTTTCATCTCGTCTGAGATTTTATATGCTGTCTTATAAATACTATACATTTAATAAAATTAGTACGGTTACACAATTAAAAATAAGCTATTTTTTAAGCTTTTCCTTGTGCTGCCTTACGGCGCATCATTACTACAACAATGATAGCAATAATTACTAATAATAAAACAATTTTGCTTATATTAAAAAAATAGTTCGGTATTCATAACTTTCATAAAAAATTATTGTTTAATATAAAATATTAGAATAAATGAGACAAAAAGTTGTAGATTATATTTTGAATATTATGATTGATATAAGATCTTTGATATATGTAGAGTAGAGAAAATTTTATAAATTTATATGGGAATTGACATTAAATTAAAAATACATTTTAACAAAAGATAAAAATTATAGTTCAAAAAATAAATAATCGTATCCGTGGCCTTTAAATTCTTTTTGTACTTGCTTCCAAATCCAACTTACATGATCAATTTCTGTATTGTACTGGCTGTTTTCATCGAGTACACCATAATGAAAAGTTAATACCAATTTTAAATTTAAATTGTAGCATGTATAATAAATGTCTTTCAATTTCGTTAGTAACTGGGGTTGGAGTGTGCTAGATTTATCAAAAGTAAATAAATCAAATGCCACTGGCAATCTCACAGTTCTAAAACCATCTTTTGCAATTTGTTGCAATTTAGGGGTAAGGTCGGTTTTTAAAATTTCGTCTGCAGTAC
>ERZ650309.1503-NODE-1503-length-10923-cov-6.171789_pt1 | contig 10923 bp, 18 predicted proteins | sample MGYA00376245_ERZ650309 | MGnify/ENA primary metagenome ERZ650309 (study PRJEB26733, sample SAMN07839294) | wastewater metagenome | biome: urban; feature: wastewater treatment plant; material: waste water | place: USA: North Carolina | collected 2016-04-26 ...
GTGGCAGACGCGCGGCTGTTAACTTAGAACGGAAGATCCGCGATCCATGCTGCTACCTCTTCGGGTGTTGGTATCTGCCGCTCCGGAACACTCGGCGGCAATTCGTTGTTGAACAGATCCGCCTGAACTACACGGCGGCGTTCTGGCTGGTCGTTGCGAATGTCTTCAGTCGCCATGCGGCGCGCTCCGTGGCGATGTGCGCATCGAACGCCACCAACTCCCACTGCGCATGCGGCCCGGCCAGGGCCCACTTGATTGCGTTGCAAAGGATGGTTTGCCTCACTGCCCGGCCCTCGCGAATGCGGGAACAAACCCACGGGCATAATTCTTCTTCGCCCTGGCGCGATTGCGCAGATCCTTCGGCGCCGAGTCCTTCGGGCCGCAGCCCTGGTGGATCAGCAGGCGCGTAGGCTTGCCGCATGTGCGGCACAGGCCGGTAGGCTTCGTGAACTTCATCGCGAACGCCTCCCTGCCGGCGCCTGCGTCAGCCCGGCCGCCTCCATCACTGGCGCGAGCTGGCGCATCAACACATGCAGTTGTTCGATTGCAGCGGCCTGTCTATCCGACGAGTCGCGCAAGTGGCGCGCGCACAGGAACAGGATTGGCGTCACGTCGCGGAACTTGTCGACGTACTTCTCAATCAGCCCGACGTCCAGGTTGCGCGCGCCGCTCAGACCCTCGCTCAGATGCGACGGCTGCACGTCCAGTTCTGCGGCCACGCGCTTCAAGCCATTGCGATAGACGCAGGCCGCGAAGCACTCGCGCAAGTCGCGGTGAGCGTCGAGTGTTGGCTCAAGGCTCAGTGTCAGTTGGTTGTTCATGCGGAACCCTTGGGAAGAATCGTTCCCAGCCGTTCCCATGCGCAGGCCAAAGACTGGCTGCCATGGACAGAATCAGAAAACCCCGCGAGTGCGGGCAAAGCTGGCGAACGCGCCGTTACGCCAGCCGGAGTGACAGGGCGCCGAACGCCCGGTTGTGCTGTCGATCCTTGGCCTGCCGAATGCGCGAGACCGCGCGGCCCCTTATGGGGCGTATGGCAGACGGGACCCATTTCAGGTTTCAGCCCGGAATCGGTCAGGCGGTCGGCATTGAAACAGGCGCAGCGACGGGGCTCGAACCCGTGATCTTCGGCCGTAAATTGCCGACGACTTACCATCGTGTCTTTCGCTGCATTGAACAGGGCGACCACGCACACGCCGCGGTGTCGACGCGGAGGTTCGCCGGGGTGGCGGCGCGCGGTGGTCATTGGATCGTCTCGTCATCAAGCCCGAACCACTCACGGTCGCAGCCAGCACAGGCGCCGATGCTGGCGACCATGGCAACGAACACGGCGAGCAGGATCAGGCCGGCGATGGTGGAGGGGTCGGGCCACATCTCAGGCGGCCTTCTGCTGGTCGGCGGGGCGGGTGGCATAGAGCGCGTCGAGCGTGGCGTACACGCCGTTGTTCGCCAGCACTTCAAGCGCCAACTTGGCTCGCTCCGGCTTCATTGTGCGCGTGCCGTTTTCCCAAGCCGTGATAGTCACGGGGCTGGCGCTCATCGCGTCAGCAAGACTGGCGACAGTCATCCCGGCCTGCTTTCTCAGTGTGCGGAGGTTGTTCATGTTGGCAGACGCTACGCAGCGTACCGTCGTCTGTCAATACGATTCGTACCGCAAGCCGACGAACGGCGATGTAATCTCACGCTATGAGACTGTGGTGGGAAATCCTCGGCGGAACTCGGCGTGTCCGAGGGTGCCGTAGGTCATTGGTTGCGCGGATTTAGGGAACCTACCGTGGAAGTTATCGCAAAGCTGTGCGCAATTGCAGGCCGATCCGTCGCTGAAGTTATGGCGGCCGATCCGTACTGGATCAGCAACCCGACCGAGCGCGCCCTAATCGACGCATGGCGAGCCATGCCGGAGGATCAGCGGCAAGCTTTCGCGATCCTCGCCGAGACTCGGAAGCTCCAGAAGCAGTAGCGATCCGCAAGACGAGCGGCCTACCGTTCGTCGGATAACGCTACATTTCGTATTGACTGCGAGCGGTACGCAACGTAGCGTTCACTCCAACAGCCGCCCCACCAGCGGCTGAGGGAGCAAGGACGATGGGTAACGCGACGACGAAGACCGCAGCAAAGCGCACGAAGAAATCATTCCAGCCTCCGGTCGTCGTCGAGTCGGCACCCGCTGCGCCCGCCCTGATCGCCATCAAGGGTTTCGACACGAACCTCGTCTGCAACCCGATCGGCGTCCCGTTTCAGTTCGAGATCGGCAAGACCTACACGCGCACTGGATCGGTCAAGGCATGCAAGGCGGGCTTTCACGCCGTCGAATATCCGCTTGATGTGTTCAGCTACTACGCCCCGGCAGATAGCCGCTATGCCGAAGTGGTGCTCAGTGGCGAGCTATCGCGACACGGCAATGACACCAAGGTTGCCGCGGCATCGATCACGATCAGCGCCGAGCTGCGCGTACCTGATCTGATTCAGCGGGCCATCAAATGGGTGATTGACCGCTGCACTCCGGCCAATGCCCAGCACGCCACGGGTTACCAGTCCGCGAGCAGCGCCACGGGTGACCGGTCCGCGAGCCTCAATACCGGAAACGATGGGTCTTCCGAGGTTCTCGACGGAGAGCGCCAGTCATTCGGGGTCGCCATCGCGAGTGGATTCAACAGCAAGGCGCGTGCGGCGGCTGGCTCTGCCTTGGTAGTTGTGTTCCGCAATGACGACGGAAGCCTCCGCCACATCAAGGCGGTCATCGCCGGCACCGACGACGTCAAGCCAGACACCTGGTACGCGCTGAGCGTCGACGGCGAACTGATCGAGGCGCAGTGATGAACACCATCGCCCTACTCCTATCCCTCGCGGCCCTCGGTGTCGTCGTCGAGCTGATCGACGCCCGGTTCAGCCGCAGCCGCCAACAACGAAACCTCAAGCGCTGGCGCTGGCCGGCGAACGGGAGCAAGTGACCATGAGCGCTCAAGTAATCGACCTGCGAACCCACCGCGTGATGCTCGGGCGATTCGTGCCCACGCCGATCCCGGCCCTGAATGCGGTGCGCGCCGATGTTGACGGGAAGGTGCGTGGCTACTGCGAACTGCTCAGCCTGAGCGCCGAGCAGACGGGAACCTGCATCGCTGTGGCGATGCAACGACTCGGCAACGGAGCGCATCCGATGAACGCGACAGCCGCCGGCAAGGATCGCGCTGATCGGATGTTTCGGGCGAGCTATCGCGAGCCGACTCCGCCAAAGGATGCCGCGTGATGCGCAAGAACACACTCGCCACCGCGATGGTTGCCGGCCTTGCTGGCGTGTTCACACTGAACGCATGGCCGTCCGCCCCAAGCGCCCCGCGCGCGCATCAGCCGCGCTTCGGTGGCGGCCCTAACCGAAAAGCAGGCGACGCCAAGAAAGCTCGCCGCAAGAACGAACAGAAAGGCCGCAGGGCCGCGAGGGGTAAGTAATGGGCGCCCTCAACCGAACCTGCACCTGCTGCCGCGCCCGCGTTCACGTCTCGCTGATCCATGACCTGCGCGTGCAGCGGCCCGTCTGCCTAACCTGCCACGACAAGCGCATTGCGGAGCGCGTGAGCTATCCGCAGCACATCTCTCGCGGGTTGCCGCCGAAGTCGCAGCGGCTGGTGAGGCTCTGACCATGCACGCCATCACCGTAGAGATTCATTTCAGGCGCGCGCCGTCCGTCATCACCACCCGCGAGGCAACCGGCGTGGATGCCGCTGTCGATCAAGCCATGCGCGACGCGCGGGCGATGGGCTGGAAAGAGCCGGTCAGCAAGGTGCGTGTGCATGGGCCGGACCGGTACATCTACCCGCAGAAGACGGCGGCGCGGTTGTGGCGCGAGTTCGGAGGTGCCGCGGCATGAAGCCACTCCATCACGCCTTGCGCGAATCGCGTGTGCGCTCCGGCTTGACGATCACCGAGGCCGCGCGACTGTCCGGGATCGACCGCAGCGCGATCGGCGGCCTTGAGCGCACCAAGAAAGCAGCGCCAGGCGCCAGCGGCGCGACGATCAAGACGCTGCGGACGCTCGCGCAGACCTACGGCTGCACCGTGTCCGAGCTGATCGGCGAGGTACCGCCAGCGGATCGGCGGATGAATGTGAAAGAGCGGCGCGTGGTCGACCTGGTGCTTGAGGCGATGCGCGCCGAATGAAGCCAAACCCCACGCCGCTGTCGACGATGGCGGCTCTGTACTCGCAAGGAGAAACACCGATGTCAGAGCAACAACTGGTTCAAGCGCGCGACACCGTCGCCCCGAATCCGATGCAGGTCCCGCAGTCGGTCGAGCAGATCGAGATGCTGGCGAAGATCATCGCGCGCAGTGACCTGGCGCCGAAGGACTACCGCGGCAAGCCCGAGAACACCATGGTCGCCATCATGATGGGGCAAGAGATCGGCGTCAGCCCCATGCAGGCCGTCCAGGGCATCGCCGTGATCAACGGCCGCCCGAGCGTCTGGGGCGATCTGCTGCTCGCGCTGTGCCGCGCTCACCCGCAGTGCCAGGGGATCGACGAATCGCTGGAGTACGACAACGCCGGCAACGTCATCGCTGCGGTCTGCAAGGCTCGGCGCAACAACCACACACAGGAGCGCCGCTTCTCGGTCGAGGATGCAAAGCGCGCAGGGCTGTGGACCAAGGACGGCCCGTGGAAGCAATACCCCAACCGCATGCTGCAAATGCGCGCTCGCGGGTTCTGCCTGCGCGACGTGTTCGCCGATGCGCTGCGCGGCCTGAGTTGCGCGGAAGAGCAGGCGGACTTTGCGGTGGAGTCGGAGCCGACGCAGCGACCGGCTGCGGTGGTTGCGATCACCGATCAGCGCCAGGCCCGCACGGAGCGCGCGGCGTATCCGGCGGAAGAGTTCGAGGCGAACCTGCCGAAGTGGCGCGCAGCGATCGAGGCCGGCAAGAAGATCGCCAGCGACATCGTGGCGATGGTCGAGACCAAGGGCACGCTGACGACCGAGCAGCGCAACCGGATTCTGGAGTGCACGCCGCCGCCGGCAACTGTTGTTGAGACGGAGCGCGCGGCATGAAAACCGTTCAGCTCATCCAGGGGACTCGGGAGTGGCTGTCGCATCGCGCCGCGCATTGGAACGCCAGCGACGCCCCGGCAATGCTCGGCGTCAGCCCGTACAAGACGCGCGACCAGCTGCTGCGCGAACTGGCGACCGGGATCACCGCCGACGTCGACGCGACCACGCAGCGCCGCTTTGACGACGGGCACCGCTTCGAGGAGCTGGCCCGGCCGCTGGCGGAGAAGATCGTCGGCGAGGATCTGTACCCGTGCGTCGGTGTCGACGGCCGATTCAGTGCCAGCTTCGACGGCCTGACGATCGACGACGGCACCGCGTTTGAACACAAGACACTCGGCGAGAACCTCCGCTCGCTTATGGATAACGCCGACTTCACCGGCGCCGATCTACCCGAGCACTACCGCGTCCAGATGGAACAGCAGTGCCTTGTTGCGGGCGCCAGCCGCGTGCTGTTCATGGCGACGCGATGGGAGGGTGAAACGCTCGCCGAGCAGTTGTGGTGTTGGTACACGCCAGATCCGGAGCTGCGCGCACGCATCGTCGCCGGTTGGGAGCAGTTCGAGAAGGATCTCGCCTCCTACTCCCATGTCGAAAAGCAGGAAAGGCAGGTCACGGGCCGCACGCCGGAAACCCTGCCGGCCCTGCGCATCGAAGCCCGCGGCATGGTCACCTCCAGCAACCTTGCCGAGTACAAGGCGCACGCGCTGGCGGTGCTGGGCAACATCAACCGCGACCTGCAGACGGACGACGACTTCGCGGACGCCGAAGCGACCGTGAAGTGGTGCAAGGGCGTGGAGGATCGGCTCGAAGCCACCAAGTCGAGCGTGCTCGGGCAGATGGCCGATGTGGACGCCGTGTGCCGAACGCTCGACGACGTGGCAGCGGAGACGCGCCGCATCCGCCTGGAACTCGACAAGCTGGTGAAGGCGGAGAAGGAAAGCCGCAAGGCGGAGATCGTCCGCGCCGGCGTGGTTGCAGTGCAGAAGCACTACGCCGAGATCAACACGACCATGGGCGAGCACGCGATCAGCCTGCCGCCGTCGCTGAACTTCGAGATCGCCAACACGATCAAGGGCCTGAAAACCCTGTCCAGCATCCGCGAGAAGATCAGCACGGCGGTCGCCAGCGCCAAGATCGACGCCAGCGAGCGTGCGGAGCGCGTGCGCAAGAACGTCGCGACGCTGGCGGAGTTCGCGGACTACGGCCACCTGTTCGCTGATCGCATCGCGCTCTGTGCGACCAAGGCGCCGGACGATCTGCGCAACCTCGCGAGCATGCGAGTTGCCGAGCACAAGCAGCGCGAGGCGCACCGCGAAAAGCTCCGCGCAGAAGAGGCTGAGCGGATCGAGCGTGAGCGCAAGCAGCAGGAAGAGCAGCGCATCCGCGAGGCAGAAGAGCGCGGGCGGCAGATGGCGGAGATCGCGGCGCAGCGGCAAGCCGAGCAGGTTGTGCAACCGCAACCGGAAGTCGAACAGGTTGGCGCTGCGCCGGAACCGGTGAGCGTCGCGGGTTCGGTGGCCGAAGTGCCGAACGGCTTCCGCTACACGCCTGTGCGCCCGCCGGTGCGCCTCAAGCTCGGCGACATCAACGCGGCGATTGCCCCGCTCTCGATCACTGCCGACGGCCTGGCGCGGCTCGGGTTCCATCCGGTGGCGACCGACAGGGCTTCGAAGCTCTACGAGGCGGCGACGTTCGAACAGATCCGCGCTGCCCTGCTGAAAGTCCTGACCAGTGCGCGCGCGGAAGCGTCGACGGCGGCTGCCGCGTAAAGGACCGACATGAACATCCACGAGGTCAAAAAGGCAACAGAGGCGCTCGAAAGAGCAAACGCAGCGCTCGAACTGGCACGAAAGAACCGCGCATCCGTCAGTTGCAGTGTGCAGCACCAAGACCGGATCTCCGTCGGCATCAACGGCACCTATATCGACCTGACCGAATTTGATCGGAGCTACAACTCCCAGGTCATCCGCGGCCGCGAAATGATCGCGCTCGGCGCCGTCAAGCTGATGAACGAGCACGTCGCGCAGCACGAGGCGAACGTCGCAAGGAAGAAGGCGGAACTTGAGGCCTGTGTGCTGGATTTCGCGCGCGCAACCCTCGTGAGGAAGGCAGCCGCATAACGCAACCCCATCCGCCGGTTTCGCATAACCGGAATCCAACCCCTGATTGTTTCGCAAAGGACCAACCGTGAACACTGATACCGAAACCGCTGAAGCCGTCACCGAGCCCACCACCGAAGCCACGCAAGCCGAGCTGCAGGCTCCGGACCTGTTCAAGCCCCTGTTCGACCCTGCCCGCCTGCCCGAGCGCGTCGAGGGATTCACCTACCACCCGGATCTCGCGCTGATGGTCGTCGACGGCGAGTTGAACGACGAGCGCATCGACCCGGCCAAGGTCGCGGCCGCTGGCTTCAGCCTGCAGATCGTCGAGAAGTCGAACGGCCTCGATGTGAGCGACTGGACGCCGGAAGGCGACGGCCAGCTGGTGGCGATCTACGACAACGAGCACGGCACGTTTGCCGCCTTCGTCACGCCGAAAGAGGCCACGCCGGCAGAGCCCGATAGCGAGCCCGCCGAGTTCCCCTCCGGCTACACCGACGCCGAGCCCGAGATCCTACTCGAAGGCACTCGCTCGATCGCCCGCGAAAGCCTGCTGGGCGATCTCATGCACTCCATGCTTGACGAGGTGAAGGCGATCCCCGACGTCTGGCAGAAGTTGCCGCAGTACAAGCAGGACCAGGTGCTTGCGCGCATCGAAGGCAGGTCGCGCACAATCCTCGGTCGCGTTGTCGAGATCATCGCCGCCGATGCGCGCCCGTCGATCCCGGCGAACGTCGAGAGCGTCACCGTGAAGGACGGCATAGGGAGGGGAGTGAGTACACCACACACCCGCGGTCCGTGGTTCTGGAGTCAAGGCGTAGACGACTGGGAGTTGGTCGGCGCCGGCGCGAATCGCGTGCTGTTCTGCTGGAACGACCGCACGCGATGGAAAAGCGGATTGATTATTGGCGAGAACATCAAAGAGGCCGACGCCCGTCTGATCGCTGCCGCGCCAGATATGTACGAAGCGCTGAAGGACTTGGTTGACGACATTTGCGACCGCGAAGACGTGGACAGTCCTAGCTGCAATCCGGGCCGGAAGAGCGCCGTAAAATGGGCACGCGCCGCGCTGGCAAAGGCTGGCAAGAGGGAGGTTGGCAGCGATGGCAATCAATGACGTGATCGCCGACGCCGAGCCGTACACCGGTGGCGACAAGCCGAAGTCGCAGAAGGATCAGCGCGCGCTGGACCTGAAAGACACCAAGCCGGTCGCGAACAACTGCCCGGCCACCGCCGAAGAGGCGTACTTAGCAATGAGCGCTGCCGACCCCTATCAGCGGTTCCTCGAAGGCAAGATCCGCTTCGAGCATGCGTGCGGGTTCGACATCGCCCCTGCACGCGTGCACCCGATGCTGAAACCGCACCAGCGGGATTGCGTCGTGTGGGCCGTGAAAGGCGGTCGGCGCGCTCTGTTCGAATCGTTCGGGCTCGGCAAGTCGATGCAGCAGATCGAAGTGCTGCGCCTGATCGTCGAGTGCATTCAGGAAACGGAGTCGGGCTTCGGGCGCGCGCTGATCATCGCGCCGCTCGGGGTGCGACAGGAGTTCAAGCGCGACGGGCTCAAGCTCGGCCAGGTCGTGACCTTCATCCGGTCGATTGAAGAGGCTGCCGAGCCGGGCCTTTACATCACGAACTACGAAACCGTTCGCGATGGAAAGCTCGACCCTAACCAGTTCGACGCGGTGAGCCTCGACGAGGCTGACTGCCTGCGCAGCTACGGCAGCAAGACCTTTCAGACGTTCCTGACCCTGTTCGCCGCGGTGCGCTTTCGGTTTGTCGCAACCGCCACGCCGAGCCCGAACCGCTACAAAGAGCTGATCCACTATGCCGGCTTCCTGGGGATCATGGACACCGGCCAGGCGCTTACCCGGTTCTTCAAGCGCGACAGCACGCAGACCAACAACCTGACGCTGTACGCGCACAAGGAGGCGGAGTTCTGGCGCTGGCTGGCTACGTGGGCGATTTTCCTGCAGCGGCCGTCCGACCTCGGGCACTCAGACGAAGGCTACGACCTGCCGCCACTGCGCGTGATCTATCACGAGGTAAAGGTCGACCACTCTGGCGCCGGCGCAGATCGCGATGGCCAAGGCTTGCTGTTCAAGAACGCAGCCTTCGGCGTGTCCGACGCGAGCCGCGAGAAGCGCGACACGATGCCGGATCGGATCGCGCAGATGCTGGCCATCCTGCAGGCGGATCCGGACAGCAACTACATTCTGTGGCATGACCTCGAAGACGAGCGCCGCGCGATCGAAGCCGCGGTGCCGAGCGCAATCAGCATCTACGGCAGCCAGGACCTTGAAGAGCGCGAGCAGCGCGTGATCGAGTTCAGCGACGGCGCTTTTCAGTACCTCAGCGCAAAACCTTCCGTCGCCGGCGCCGGCTGCAATTTCCAGCGGTTCTGCCACAAAGCGATCTTCCTTGGGATCGGCTTCAAATTCCGCGACTTCATCCAGTCGATCCACCGGATCCAGCGCTTCCTGCAGGCGCATCCGGTCGAGATCCACATCATCTACGCCGAGAGCGAGCGCGAAATCCTGCGCACCTTGCAGGCGAAGTGGGAACAACACAACCGCATGGTGGACAAGATGTCAGAACTGATCCGCGAATACGGGCTCAGCGCCGCGGCAATGGCGCAGGCCTTGACCAGGTCTATCGGTGTTGAGCGCATCGAAGCGCGCGGTACCGGCTGGCTGGCCGCGAACAATGATTGCGTGCGCGAGACGCGCGCCATGGATGCGAACTCGGTCGACCTGATCGTGACCTCGATCCCGTTCGCCAACCACTACGAATACACGCCGAGCTTCAACGACTTCGGTCACACGGACAACAACGATCACTTCTGGGCGCAGATGGATTTCCTCACGCCCGAGCTGCTGCGCATCCTGAAGCCGGGGCGCATCTACTGCTGCCACACGAAGGACCGGATCAACTTCGGCAACGTGACCGGTGCCGGCGTGCCGACCGTGTCGCCATTCCACGCCGAAGCGCTGTTCCACGGCCGTCGCCATGGGTTCGATTACCTCGGGATGATCACGGTCGTCACCGACGTTGTACGCGAGAACAACCAGACCTACCGCCTTGGTTGGTCAGAGCAGTGCAAGGACGCGACCAAGATGGGCGTCGGCTCGCCCGAGTACATCCTGATCTTCCACAAGCCGCAGACCGATCGCACGCGCGGCTATGCCGATGTGCCGGTGGTCAAGTCCAAGGCCGAATACACCCGCGCGCGCTGGCAGGTCGACGCGCATGCGTTCTGGCGCAGCAATGGCAACCGCTTCGCGACCGCCGAGGAATTGGCTGCGCTGCCGCCTGACGTGCTCTGCAAGCTGTTCACCCGGCAGACGCTGGAACAGGTCTACAGCTACGAACACCACGTCAAGATCGGCGAGGAACTGGATGTGCGCGGCGCCTTGCCGTCGACCTTCATGAGTTTGGCGCCTGGCTCGCACCATCCGGACGTGTGGCACGACGTGAACCGGATGCTGACGCTCAACGGCGAGCAGTCGAAGAAGGGCCTGGAGGCGCACGTCTGCCCGCTGCAATTCGACATCGTCGACCGGCTGATCTGCAGGTACAGCAACCCCGGCGAGCTGGTTTTCGATCCTTTCGGTGGGCTGGCAACCGTCCCCTATCGCGCCCTGCACAACGGTCGCCAGGGCCGCTGCGTCGAACTCAACACCGGCTATTTCCTTGACGGTGTGAAGTACCTCGAAGCCAAGGAACGCGAGCTGTCGATTCCGGACATGTTCGCGACGATCGAGATCGAGCAGGCGAAGGCGGCATGAAAG
>ERZ650309.1504-NODE-1504-length-10914-cov-10.202136_pt1 | contig 10914 bp, 9 predicted proteins | sample MGYA00376245_ERZ650309 | MGnify/ENA primary metagenome ERZ650309 (study PRJEB26733, sample SAMN07839294) | wastewater metagenome | biome: urban; feature: wastewater treatment plant; material: waste water | place: USA: North Carolina | collected 2016-04-26 ...
CCCATTATCGGGTAAGGGCAACTTATGCCTAAACCGTAATTTGTGCAACAAAGCCTACCGAAGATAGTCAATGGCGTAACCGTGCTGAATTTCCGCGTGGTCGACCACAAATTATTGAGTTTTTAACCCGAAAATGGGCGCGTGAACTGGAATATCGCTTAATTAAAGAATTATGGGCATTTGATGGCAATCGTATTGCGGTACGTTTTGCCTATGAATGGCATGATGATAGTGGTCAGTGGTATCGCTCTTATGGCAATGAAAATTGGGAATTTAATGAACAAGGCTTAATGCAGCGTCGTTTTGCTAGCATTAATGATTTGCCCATTAAAGCGTCCGAGCGTTTATTCTTTTGGCCATTAGGCCGTCGTCCTGACGATCATCCTAGTTTAAGTGATTTAAATCTTTAAACAAAAAAGCCTTGTCTTTCGACAAGGCTTTTAGACTACTCTGCTAATCAGTGCGGTAAAATCAACAACTTAGCCATTCTAATAACTTCGATAGCTGGTTGTGGATACATACCTAACAATAACACTAAACCAGCAACACCTAATACCATAATACCGCCAGTACGTTGTCCCCAATCGTTAGCCGCATCATGTTTAGGCATACCAGAAGCAGCCATATAAAGGGTGACCATGACGCGTAAATAATAATACAAGCCAATCGCACTACCTAAAATCACCACGCCTAACAACCACCAGTTGCCAGTATTCACACCAGTTAACATCACATAAAACTTACCAATAAAGCCTGCGGTTAACGGAATACCTGCTAAAGACAACATCATCACTGTCATCACTGCGGTTAAATAAGGACGACGCCAAAATAAACCACGATAGTGATGTAAGCTGTCAGCATCTTCGTCGTCTTTACCTTGTGACATTAAAGTCACCACACCGAAAGCACCTAAAGAGGTTAACACGTAAGTTAACAAGTAAACATGTACCGTTTCTAATGCTGTACCGCCACCAGACGCTAAAGCCACCAATAAGTAACCTAAGTGGGCAATTGAGGAATAACCCAATAAACGCTTTAAGTTAGTTTGCATTAATGCCAATAAGTTACCCAATAAAATGGATAAAACGGCAATTACGCTAAACACTTCGCGTAATGGCAAGGTAAATTCAAACGGTGTTTCAACTAAAAAGCGAACCAACACCGCAAATACAGACACTTTACCAATGGTAGCTAAAAACGCACCAACAGGTGCTGGTGAGCCTTGATAAACATCGGGTGTCCATAAATGGAACGGTGCTAAAGACAATTTAAAACAAATCGCAATCACAATCATGCCAACGCCAAAGGTGGCTAAATGGCCGATGGGTGCACCACCGCCTAATTGTTCGCTGACACCTGAGAAGGCTAATGTGCCTGTTTGAGCATAAATTAACGCCATACCAAACAACATAAACGCAGAAGCTGTTGCGGATAACACCATGTATTTGATGCCGCTTTCTAAAGAACGACTGCGATGATGGGTATAAGCGACCATGCCATACACAGGTACAGACATTAATTCTAAGCCGATAAAGAATGAGGCCATGTGACGGCTACAAACCAATACCAAAGCACCTGCGGTTGCAATCAACAACAACAAATACATTTCTTCACGGTTGTTTTTGTAACTATCAATAAAGGCATGGGTTAAGGTGGCACAGGCCAAGGCTGCCACCAAAATCAAAGCCATATAAAAATAAGCAAAATTATCAACAACCAATAACGGTGTAACAGCTGTTGGAGCTGTACCTTGCCAAACTAAAGCAATAACCGAAGCCAAAGCCAAATTTAAACCAATGACGGTTAAAGTCGCATTCCACCAATGATGACGCAAGAAGGCAATTGCCAACATCACCACAACCGTTGTTGCACCCAAAATGCCAACTGGCAACAGAGGTAAAAAAGTCTCAAAAGTCAGATTCATAATAACCTCAGGGAGCCAATGTGGGTGCTGGGGTATTGATTACAGCAGGCACAGTGATAGCTTTTGGAGCATAAATTTGCTCAATTCGTGCCATTGATGCTTGCGAAACATTTAATACAGGTTGTGGATATAAACCTAAAAACACCAATATACCCACTAAACTGACCACTAATGCCAATTCACGACCTGATAAATCAGGCAATTTTTCGTCAGATTTTGCCTGACCAAATAAGGCACGGTGGATCATAATTAAGGAGTAAACACCTGCCAAAATTAAACTAGCAGTGGCAATAATGGTGATTAACGGCACAACCTTAAATGCACCCAACAAAATCAAGAATTCACCAATAAAGTTTGCTGTACCAGGAATCCCTAATAAAGCGGCGGCAAATACCATTAATAACGCAGGTAAATAGCTAAAACGTCCCCACAAACCACCCATTTCACGCAAGTCACGGGTGTGGATACGCTCATACAATTGGCCAGATAAAATAAACAAACCACCTGCACAAATACCATGTGCCAACATCTGAATCACTAAACCTTGTAAGGTTAATAAGTTACCAGAGTAGATACCAATCAACACAAAACCCATGTGGGAAATACTGGTATAAGCAATTAAACGTTTAATATCGGTTTGGGCAAAAGCCAAGAATGCACCATAAAACACGCCAAAAATACCCAACCACATGGCGATTGGCGTAAATTCAGCAGAGGCATTCGGGAAGAATGGCAAACCAAAACGCAATAAACCATAAGCCGCTGTTTTTAACAAAATACCTGCTAAGTCAACACTACCTGCGGTAGGGGCTTGGGCATGGGCATCTGGCAACCAAGAGTGAACTGGCACAATCGGTAACTTAACGGCAAAAGCGACAAAGAACGTTAACATTAAGGCCATTTCTAAATTAGGTGACATGTATTGATGTGCACCTAATAAGGCATCGTAATCAAAACTTAATACGCCTGTTGCTTGGTAATTGACTAACACTAAAGCCAAAATACCCACCAACATAATCAAGCCGCCAGCTTGGGTAAAAATAAAGAACTTATTAGCTGCATAAATACGGCTTTTACCATCAGAGCCTGCATGCCCCCATAAGGCAATTAAGAAATAAACAGGAACTAACATCATCTCCCAAAAGAAGAAGAATAAGAACATGTCTAAAGAAATGAATACGCCAATAACACCACCCAAACTCCATAATAAGTTAAGGTGGAAGAAGCCAACATGACGTTGAATTTCTGTCCAAGAACAGCCAATGGCCATAATACCCAATAAGCCTGTTAACATGACCATGAGCAAAGACAAGCCATCTAAAGCCAAATGGATACTCACACCTAAGTGAGGAATCCATGTATAACGCTCTTCTAATTGCCAATGAGGCGCTGTTCCTACAGTTGCATTTGCTAAAGAGTAATCACCCTGCATCCACAACTGACAACCTAAACCCAACACGGCTGCCATACTAATTAAGGCAATCCAGCGTGGAACACCGAGGCCAAGCTTTTCGCCGACCCAACACAAGAAACCACCAATAAAGGGGATTAAAATCAGTGCTGAAAGAATCATGGTCTTGACTTAGCCTCTTAGATTTAATTGTAGATACAACACCATGCCTAGCACTAAAACTGCACCAAGCAATACACTGGCTGTGTACCAACGTAAACGGCCATTTTCGGATGTGCTGACGGCACTATGTCCTAAACGGGCAAGACGGGGAATCAAACCAATGGCTTTATCAATACCGTCATGACGATTTAAATGGGCAATCAATAAATAAGGCTTAATGAATAACCAGTTATATAACCAGTCAAAACCCCAACCATTCATCCACAAACGAGACAAGGCATTACCCACTGCACTATTTGCTAAAGCAGTTGGAACACGACGTTCACCCATAAATAACGCAGCACCAATCGCCAAGCCTACTAAACCTGTACCAATGGCTAAGATTTCAACAAAATGTTTGGTTTCTTCGCTAATTGGACTGGCAAAAGCTGGCAATACACCTTCTAAAGGTTGGTGAATAAATGCACCTACGCCAGTAGATAACACTAATAACACCCCTAAAGGTAACCAGTAAGAAACGCCATGAATTTCATGGGCATGACCATTTTCTTTGCCGTGGAACACAATATAAATTAAGCGGAAGGTATAAATAGAGGTAAACAAAGCACCTACTAAACCTGCCCAAAATAAATCGGTATTACCACTGGCGTAGGCTTGCAACAAAATCGCATCTTTACTATAGAAACCTACAGTGATGAATGGGAACGCTGCCAATGCACCGCCACCAATCAAGAAACAGGCATAGACAAAAGGAATCTTTTTGTACAAACCGCCCATTTTGAAAATGTTTTGCTCATGGTGACAAGCAATAATTACCGCACCTGCGGATAAGAACAATAAGGCTTTAAAGAAGGCATGAGTCATTAAGTGGAAAATTGCCGCATGCCATGCACCCACACCCAAAGCTAAGAACATATAACCAATTTGGCTCATGGTTGAATAAGCCAACACACGTTTGATGTCGGTTTGCACTAAAGCGGAGAAGCCTGCTAATACTAAGGTGACTGCACCCACCACACCCACTAAGTGCAAAACTTCTGGAGTCATTAAGAACAAACCATGAGTACGTGCAATTAAATACACACCAGCGGTAACCATTGTTGCTGCGTGGATCAATGCAGAAACAGGTGTTGGGCCAGCCATCGCATCCGCCAACCATGTTTGTAATGGTAATTGTGCTGATTTACCCACCGCACCACCTAATAACATTAAGGTAGCAAAGACCAACATCGGGTCATTAGCTTGCCAATGGGTTGGTGCTAATTTAACGATTTGCTGAATGTCTAAAGTGCCTAGTTCTTTAAATAAAATAAATAAACCAATGGCCATAAACACATCACCCACACGCGTGACGGTGAATGCTTTAATCGCTGCTTCGCCATTGGCTTTGTCAAAATAGTAGAAACCAATTAATAAATAACTACAAACGCCTACCCCTTCCCAACCTAGGTACAACAGCACTAAGTTGTCACCTAACACCAATAACAACATACTGGCAACAAATAGGTTCATATAAGAGAAGAAACGCTCAAAGCCATTTTCACCACGCATATACCATGAGGCAAATAAGTGAATGAAAAAGCCAACACCCGTTACTACACCCAACATGGTTAAGGACAAACCGTCTAAATGCAAACCAAAACTGGCGTTAAAGTCGCCAATTTGCATCCATGTCCACAAGGTTTGCACATAAGAGCCGCCTTGTGGCACGTTTTGTAAGAAGTCCATGCCCACATATAAAGCTGTCAAAGCGGATAAGCCCATCGAGCCAACACCAATCACTGCCGCGACGTTTTCAGACAAACGTTGGCGGAATGAGGCTAACAACAAAAATCCCACTAAGGGGAAAACAAAGGTTAAATAAAGTAAGTTCATCCGCGCATCTCACTTGCCACATCAATATCGAGCGAATGATGGCGACGATAAAACTGCAACACAATGGCCAAGCCAATGGCAGCTTCGGCAGCAGCTAAGGTTAAAATTAAGATAAACATGACTTGGCCATCAGGTTGTGCCCAACGACTACCTGCAACAACAAACGCTAAGGCTGCTGCATTCATCATCACTTCTAAACACATCAACATAAAGAGGATATTACGGCGCACAATCACGCCAACTAACCCCAGTACAAAGAGCGTGGCCGCGAGTGCCAAACCGTGCTCCATGGGTATTGCTATCATACCTGTACCGCCTTTTTGCCTAGGCGCATTGCGCCATTTAATTTGAAATCGTTAATTAATCTTCGTGTTTGCCTAAATGGTAAGCTGCCACTAAAGCCCCTAATAATAATAATGAGGCTAATTCGACCACCAACAGATAAGGGCCAAATAACGACACCCCGACTGCTTTGGCATCAACCATTTGATACCCTGTTTGATGGTCATGGCTTTGACTTAACAAATACACCATTTCGGCTAATAAAATACCTGCTAAAGCACTTGCACCAAACCACGCTTGTGGACTCATCCATTGCTTTTCTTGGTTAACTGTGTGTTGTCCCAAATTGAGCATCATCACCACAAACACAAACAACACCATAATTGCGCCTGCATAAACAATGATTTCGAGCGCTCCCGCAAATGGTGCACCCAACATAAAGAAAATCATGGCCACGGCTAATAAAGACACAACTAAGTTTAATAACGCATGAATTGGGTTGCTGTTGCTAATCACACGCACCGTACTAAATACGGCAATGGCAGCAACGAGATAAAAAAGTATCATTTCCATTTTTAACCTCGGCTTATGGCAACAAGCTTTTAACGTCAACAGGAGCTGATTCGTTTTGGGCTTCGCCTTTGGCTTTACCCGCAACCGCCATACCTGAGACACGATAGAAGTTATAGTCTGGATTTTTACCGCCACCCGAAATTAATAAGTGTTCTTTTTCATACACTAAATCTTGACGATTAAATTCAGCCATTTCAAAGTCTGGTGTTAATTGAATCGCGGTGGTTGGGCAAGCTTCTTCACACATGCCACAAAAAATACAGCGTGAGAAGTTAATACGGAAAAACTCTGGATACCAACGACCATCGGCGGTTTCTGTTTTCTGTAAGGAAATACAACCCACAGGACAAGCAACCGCACACAGGTTACAGGCCACACAACGCTCTTCACCATCAGGATCGCGGGTTAAGACGATACGACCACGATAACGTGGTGGTAAATAGACTTTTTCTTCTGGGTATTGAATGGTGTCACGCTTACGAAAGCCATGACTAAATACCATAAGCATACTGCGGACTTGTGTCCCTGCGCCTTTGATAATAGAAATTAAATTCATGCTGCTGAACCCCATGTCAAAATCACGGCGGCGGTTACTAAAAGATTGAGTAACGTGACGGGCAAACAAAATAACCAACTAAATTTCATCACTTGGTCATAACGCGGACGCATCAACGAGCCACGGACTAACACAAATAACATGATGAAAAAGGCAGTTTTACCAGCAAACCAAAGAAATGGCGGAATAAAATCTAAGAAGGAAAATAATGGCAACCAACCACCCAAAAACAAGGTCGTTAACATGGCTGAAACCACAACTACCGCCACATATTCACCAACGAAGAACATACCCCATTTCATACCAGAGTATTCAATATGATAACCGTCAGCCAATTCTTGTTCGGCTTCGGGTTGGTCAAATGGATGACGGTGAGTCACCGCAATACCTGCGACTAAGAAGGTACAAAAGCCTAAGAACTGCGGAATAATGTTCCACATACCTTGTTGGGCTTCAACAATTTCACGCATATTAAACGAGCCAGCTTGGGCAACAACACCCATTAAGGCTAAGCCCATAAACACTTCATAACTCAAGGTTTGTGCGGCAGCACGTAAACCACCTAATAACGAGTATTTGTTATTAGATGACCATGCCGCAAACATCACGGAATAAACCGCTAAGCCTGCCATACCAAAAAAGAATAACAAACCAATGTTTAAATCAATTACCCCCCATGTGGGTGTAATCGGTACAACCGCCATCGACAACAACACGGTTCCCATGGCAATCGCTGGTGCTAATCTAAAGGTTAACTTATCCGCAAAGGGCGGTGTCCAGTCTTCTTTGAAGAACATTTTGAGCATGTCGGCAGCAATTTGGAACATACCATAAGGGCCAACACGGTTTGGGCCATAACGGTCTTGCCACCAAGCCAATAAACGACGCTCAATAAAACTTAATAAAGCCGCTAAAATAACCGTGGCAAGCAAAATCACTACGGCTTGTGCAACAGCGACCAAGGTCGCTACGATTTCGGGCGTAAGCCAATCAAACATTATGCGCCCTCCCCTGTTACTGTCACCCATTCATTACCTTGAACCACAGGCACACCCGCTAAACCGATCGGTAAACCAATCGTACCTTCGGCTTGGGCTTCATCAATACGTGCGGTTAATTTAAGCAATTTCATGTTTAAACCAACAATGACCGTTTGATGATCGGCAACACGCAAACGTTGAGCATCGGCGGTGGCTAAAGACACATAAGCTTGTGGAAGTCGGCTTTCCATGACTGGTGCACGTGCAGATAATTCATCGCTACCAAAAATATGATGAATCGGTTGCACTAAGAATTTATCAGCAGCAGGTGTAAACGCAGCAGGAATGTTTTTGGCATAACCGCCCGCTTGACGTGGCGCGTTATCAAACAAACGCACACCCGCATCACCTGAACGTAAATGGCCACCCACTTCATCTTGGAATTTGTTCCATGCTTGTGGAGAGTTCCAACCTGGTGCCCACGCAAACGCGGTTAACGCACCTGCGTTTTGTGTACCGACATAACCTTCCATCGAGAACGCCAACGCGCTGTCTTGGTCTTGTGGCTGACGGGGTTCATGGACGCTGATGTTGGCACGCATTGCCGTACGACCACTATAACGACGTGGTTCACGGGCTAGTTTTAAGCCTTTAATACGGAAAGAAGCATCAGGTGCAGCGTCTTTAATTGCGGCTAAACTTGGTACACCCGCCACTAAGCTATCAATTACTTCGTCTAGTTGTGTCCAGTTAATATCTGTGCCAACAATGCCAGTTTGCACCGCATGCAACCAACGCCAGCCTTCTTTGACTTGCTGTTCTGGCTTGTAATAAGAGGCTTCATAGACTTGGAAGAAACGTTGGGCACGGCCTTCGTTGTTAACCACTGTGCCATCGCCCTCAGCAAAACTAGCTGCCGACAAGACGATATGTGCTTTGTCAGTGGTTGCGGTTTGTTGATGATCCAACACAATCACTTGTTTAGTGGCTTGTAATGCCGCATCAACCACACCCGCAGGCAGACGACGATATAAATCGTTTTCGACAATCACGACTGCATCATAATGAGCTGCTTTTAAGCTCGCCAACGCTGTATCTAAGTCTTGGCCACCCAATAAGCTAACACCCAAGCTATTCACTTCAGGAACAACTAAAGTAATGGCGGCTTTTTTACCTTTAACTAATAATGCTTGTACAATATTAGCGGCTGCTAACAATAAATCTTCGCTGGCTGCCGATGTTCCAGCCACAACTAAAGGTTGATCAGCTGCTAATAAATCTTCAGCAATCTTTTTCGCCCAAGCTAAGGCTTCAACGCTCATATTCGGGACGGCAGGTGCATTGCTATCAATCGCATGCGCTACGGCAAAACCTAAACGTGCTTGGTCAGGAATCGCCGCAAAACAGGTTTCTTGCGCCACATCATCTAAACGTGTGCCGCTTAAACTGGTGATATACAGCGGTGACAACTCATGCTGAGCAATGTTTTTGACCGCTAATTGATGCCAATCACTGGTTTTACGCTGGGCAGCTAATTGTTCTGCTTTGTTTTTGATGCTTTGACGTAAAGCTAAGGCAATACGTGGTGCTGTTTGGGTGACATCTTCACCCAACACCAAGACTGCATCTTTATCTTCAATCGCACGTAACGATGGCGTATCAACACCTTCAGTTTGCAAAATTTTGCTGACTAAGGCGACACGAGCTTGTTCAGCCGCGGTCATGCCTGTCGCAAAGTTGGCAGCACCAACCAACTCACGTAAGGCAAAGTTGGTTTCGAGGCTGGCGCGTGGCGAGCCAATACCTAAGACTCTTTTGCCTTTTAACTGAGCAATGGCGGTATCTAAAGCATTATCAACGCTGGTGGCAGCTAAGCTTGCACCTTGACGAATCATCGGTTGACGCGGACGATCTTCACGGTTGACATAACCGTAACCAAAACGACCACGGTCACACAAGAAGTAATGGTTTACTGCACCGTTGTAACGGTTTTCGATACGACGTAATTCGCCATAACGCTCACCAGGACTGGTGTTACAACCCACAGAACACTGTTGGCAAACGCTCGGTGCGAATTGCATATCCCACTTACGGTTATAACGTGCAGAGTGTGTTTTATCGGTGAACACACCCGTTGGGCAAACTTCAACTAAGTTACCCGAGAACTCACTTTGTAACACGCCATCTTCAGGACGACCAAAGTAAACGTTGTCATGTGCGCTATAAACGCCCAAGTCTTCGCCGCCTGCGTAGTCTTTGTAATAACGCACACAACGATAACAGGCGATACAACGGTTCATTTCATGATTAATGAACGGGCCTAAATCTTGGTTTTGATGCGTACGTTTCGTGAAGCGATAACGGCGACGGTCATGACCTGTCATCACGGTCATATCTTGCAAATGACAGTGACCACCTTCTTCACAAACTGGACAGTCATGTGGGTGGTTGGTCATTAACCATTCCACGACACTGGCGCGGAATTGTTTGGCTTCTTCGTCATCAATCGAAATAAAGGTGTTGTCGGTGGAAGGTGTCATACAAGACATCACCAAACGACCACGTTTATCTTCGGCGTTAGCATATTGCTTAACCGCACATTGACGACAAGCACCCACACTGCCCAAGGCAGGATGCCAACAAAAATAAGGAATGTCTAAACCTAAAGACAAACAGGCTTGAAGCAGGTTATCAGCACCATCAACATCATACTGTTTGCCATCTACATGAATCGTTGCCATGCCTGTTTACCCATTTATCATGGCATCTTTGGCGATGCCTTGTTCAAATTCAGAGCGGAAATACTTGAGCGCACTCATTAATGGCTCCATCGCACCTGGTGCGTGAGCACAGAAGGTTTTACCAATCCACAAATCACGAGTCAGTTTGCTTAACTGCTCAATATCATCTGGATGACCTTCACCACGTTCTAAAGCACGTAAGATTTTCACACCCCACGGCAAACCGTCACGACACGGTGTACACCAACCACAAGATTCTCGTGCAAAGAATTCTTCAAGGTTACGCACCACAGAGATCATGTTTTGTTTGTCATCAACCACCATAATCAAGCCAGTCCCCATACGGCTGCCTGCCTTCATAATGGTGTCGTAATCCATGGCTAAATCGAGATGTTCAGGCATTAAAAAGT
>ERZ650309.1505-NODE-1505-length-10913-cov-5.081138_pt1 | contig 10913 bp, 10 predicted proteins | sample MGYA00376245_ERZ650309 | MGnify/ENA primary metagenome ERZ650309 (study PRJEB26733, sample SAMN07839294) | wastewater metagenome | biome: urban; feature: wastewater treatment plant; material: waste water | place: USA: North Carolina | collected 2016-04-26 ...
TAATGCGTTCATCCATGAAAATTCTGACCGCCCAACAAATGCGAGAGCTTGACCGAATGACCGTCGAACGTTGCGGCATCCCGTACGCGACGTTGATGGAAACGGCAGGCAGCCGCGTGGTCGAAGCGATACTGGCCAAAGGGCGTCCGGGTTTTGCGACGATTTTGTGCGGCAAAGGGAACAACGGCGGTGACGGCGCTGTGATTGCTCGGCTGTTGTGGATGCGCGGCGTGCCGGTGGAATTCGGTCTGGTTGGTAAGCTGGAAGAAACAAAAGGAGAAGCGCGCGAGAATTTCGAAATCGTTAAACGCCTGGCTGATACCGACGCACGATCCGGCGGCTCCGGAATTATTTTCAGCGAAATTCATGATGAAGATGACCTGAAAGGAATTCTGTTTCCTGACCTGATTGTTGACGCATTGTTCGGGACAGGCATAACGCGACCTGTGGAAGGTTTGTACGCAAAGGCGATTGAGTTAATCAACGAACGCAAACAGATGCTGCCCGATTCGACCAGAGTGGTAGCAGTGGATATTCCTTCGGGGCTTTCATCGGATTCCGCGCAACCATTCGGGCCGCACATTGAAGCCGACCTGACAGTTTCATTCAGTGCGCCGAAGATCGGCAATGTGCTGGCACCTGCCTGTCATGCGAACGGAGAGTTGGTGATTGCAGGCATCGGCACACCGGACCAACTCCTGGATGAAATCGCCTCGCAACTGTACTGGCTGGATGCTTGGGATGCCGCGGAGTTTTTGTATGACTCATCCCGCGCGCCTAACGCCCACAAAAACTCTGTCGGCGATGTGCTGTTGATCGCCGGTTCGCGCGGAAAGACTGGCGCGGCGGCGCTTTCCTCAGAAGCTGTGCTGCGCGCCGGAGCTGGCTTGGTCACGGTGGCGACGGCGAAATCAGCGCAAGCTTTGCTGGTTACGCAAACCAAGCCTGAAGTGATGACCGAAGCTCTAGCGGAAACATTTGACGGAGCAATCTCACACGAAGCCGTTGAGCAGGCTTTGCGGTTGGCGGAAAAGAAAACTGTCATCGCTGTTGGCCCCGGTTTGAATTCCGCCGAAGAAAGCGCGCGCGCTTTTGTGCGTGAACTTGTCGAGCGGCGAACGGCTCCGATAGTCATTGATGCTGATGGATTAAACGCTCTTGCGCCGTGGCCAGGCATTGAATCTGGGCTGAAAGGCTCCGCCGAATTGCCGATCATCCTCACGCCACATCCGGGGGAGATGGCTCGGCTGGTCGGCAAAACGAACGCCGACGTGCAAGCCGACCGCATTGGCATCGCGCGTGAATTCGCCACGCAGCATCACGTCATCGTCGTGTTGAAAGGCAGCCGAAGTTTGATCGCCGCGCCGGATGGCAACGTGTACGTCAACCCGACTGGTAACGCCGGAATGGCGACGGCGGGTTCGGGTGATGTGCTGACCGGATTGATTGCCGGCTTGCTGGCGCAATCGCCGACTGACGCACTTGGAGCAACCATCGCCGGAGTTTACCTGCACGGATTGGCTGGTGACATAGCCGCCGACAAACTGGGAATGCGTTCGTTGATCGCGTCGGACATCATCGCCAATTTGAGCGACGCAATTTTGCGAGTCGGCGGGGAAGAGGAGAAAGGGCGGCATTTGGCGATCAGCCGCCTATGACCGACAATGATGCCTACCGGAACCTTCATTACACATTCCGCCGAAGAAACTTTTGAGTTGGCGTACAGCATCGGCGAAGCGATTCACGCGCCGACGGTGTTCCTGCTCCAAGGGGATTTGGGTGCGGGCAAAACCGTGTTTGCCAAAGGCATCGCCGCCGGATTGGACATTGATCCGGCAGAAGTCAGCAGCCCAACTTTCACGCTGATCAATCAGTATGAAGGGCGAGAAGGGCAAGTGCGGCTTTACCATCTGGACCTCTATCGGCTGGAAGGCGGTGCCAAAGGTAATGAAGACGAATTGTTTGAGCTTGGGTTGGAAGAAATGCTCAGCGATCCGAATGCGGTTGTGTTGATTGAATGGCCGGAACGGTTGGGCGCAGTTGCGATTCCACAAGCGTACCGAGTTGAGATCAGTGACTTTGGGGCCGACCGAAGACAGATAGTGATTGAACAGCTTTGAAGCGATGACACTCTATGAGCGAAACACCACAAACAGTTGAACAACAAAGCCAACCGCAAATTGCCGCATCATTGCGTTTGAGCGAAGCCAAATTGGCAGGCATTCTGGCTTCGGCGATGGACGCGATCATCACGGTAGATGAAGACCAGCGGATCGTTCTGTTCAATGACGCGGCTGAAAAAATGTTCCGTTGCCAGCCGACTGAAGCTTTGGGATTGAATCTGGATCGTTTTATTCCGGAGCGATTTCGCTCAACTCACCGCGAACATGTGCGTATTTTTGGCGACACCAAAACCACGCAACGTTCGATGGGAAAGCTGCGCCAGCTTTACGGGTTGCGCACCGATGGTGAAGAGTTTCCGATTGAAGCGACCATTTCCCAAATTGAAGAAGACGGTCACAAACTGTTCACCGTAATTATTCGCGACATTTCGGAAAAGAAACGGCTGGAATCCCAGTTTTTGCGCGCTCAGCGCATGGAAAGCATCGGCACACTGGCTGGCGGCATCGCTCACGATTTGAACAATGTGCTTTCGCCGATTTTGACAGCGGTGGAGTTGTTGCAGATGCGCTTCACGGATGAAAGCAGCCAGCGGTTGCTGAACATTTTGCGCACCAATGCCATTCGCGGCAGCGAGATGATTCGCCAAGTTCTGTCTTTCGCGCGCGGCGTCGAAGGCGAATACATCACACTTCAGCCCAGGCCATTGATCAAAGAAATTATCAAAATCCTGACTGATACGTTACCCAAAAACATCGAAATTGAGCAAGCAATTGCGTCGGATTTATGGAATGTCAGAGGAGACGCAACGCAGCTTCACCAAGTGCTGATGAATCTGTGTGTCAATGCGCGCGATGCCATGCCGCTTGGCGGCAAATTGCGAATCGAAGCCGAAAATATAGAAATTGACGAACACTATGCGCGCATGAACGTCGAAGCCAAATCCGGCAGATACGTCCGCGTCACGGTTGTTGATACCGGCATAGGCATTTCCGACCAAAATCTGAGCAAGATTTTCGACCCGTTTTTCACCACCAAAGAACAGGGGCAGGGAACAGGGCTGGGATTATCCACCGTAGCCGGAATCGTTCGCAGCCATAACGGCTTCGTCAATGTGTACAGCGAGGAAGGCAAAGGCGCGCAGTTCAAAATTTACCTGCCCGCGAGCGACGCTTCTCAAGCGCAACAAGTACAAACTGTTCGCGCCGATTTGCCATTGGGAAACAGCGAATTGATTTTGATTGTGGACGACGAAAGCGCGATTCGCGACATTGCCAAGGAAACTCTGCAAGCATTCGGTTACCGTGTGATTACGGCGAGCGACGGCGCCGAAGCCGTTGCGCTGTATGCCGCCCGCAAGGACGAGATTCGCTGTGTGATCACAGACATGCTGATGCCTTACATGGACGGCCCGGCGACCATTCGAGCGCTGAGCAAGCTCGACCCATCAGTCAAAATCATCGCCACCAGCGGCTTGAAAACCAATGGCAAAACGGCTGAAGCGGCGCAGCTCGGCGTGAAAACCTTCCTGCAGAAACCTTACACGGCGGAAAAACTTCTGAAGACGCTGGCTTTGGTGTTAAAGGGAGATTGAGCCGTTTGAAAGCGGTTCGCAGTCATTCAATTATCAATCGCCCGTCGGCGGAAATTTCGATTTGCTCGCCGGTTTGTACCGTGGCGAAATCTTCGGGGGTGAGCGCAATCACAGGCAGTGGTCGCTGATACATTTCATCGGCCACAATCGAAGCCAGCGCGAAAAACCGATCCACGCAACTCACGACAATCGCCGCCGGAGCGTTTCCGTTGCGGATCGCTTCCAGCAATACAGCCGTCGTCGTGCTGGAACCGCGCGAAGCCGGAACCACCAGGATTTTGTCTTTGGCGTTTTGGCCGGACAACGGATGGCGGCGATCAATGATTTCGCCCGTCCACTGATCGTATCCGCCCCAGAAACTCAGCGGTTCATTGGTCGTCAATGCCGCGCCTTTTGCCGCGCCAGCGACCAACGGCTTGCCCTCAATTATTTTTGCCATAACGATTCATCTCGGATCACGCGGCCTTCAACCGCTGAACGGACACAATCTTCCAGTCTGCCAAACACGACTTGAGTGCTTAACAATCCCGGCGAGTAATACGCGTACTTGGCCGAATTGGTCATCAGCGTTTTGATTTCAGGGTGGAGCATTGGCGTGGTCAAAATGCAGGTGTCCACGGTCAGCTTGCCGCCGAATTCTTTCAGCGGTTCGATGTAACCAGCCTGATCAGCCAGATTCGTCATCAACCGGCTGGACGTGACCAGAAACTGCACATCCGGATTACGGCGTCTGCCAGCCACCAGCGGCGCAAGCTGTTTGAATTCCGCCAACGAAAAATGGGGGCTGCCCAGCACGACCATATCCAGCTTTTCTCCGTCGGCTGTGGTCAGTTCCCGCCGAGCCTGACGAAGATGATCCATTGTCACTTCGACGATTTGCTCAGGCGCTTTGTTCTGAAATGCCGCTTCGGTTGTTGGGGCTTCGGGCGTAATGCCAACCAGATGCATCAACGCGACCGCGCCCGATGAAGCGACCGCCGCGCATAAAGCTTTGAGTTGATCTTCGGCGGGCACGACTTCGATGCCTTCGACAACCGGGATTCGCTCTTGAGCCGCTCTGCCAATCAGATGGCCAAGCACTGGGTAAAACGAATCGTCTTCCTGAATGCGGCGCGGAACGCCGACAAGCCGCAGCAGCAAATGCCCGGCTCGGTTTTCAGTCAGGTGCAAGCCTGTTGCGGGAACCCGGCCTGTGATGGCGGCGCACACGTCCATCAAGTCAGGGTATCGTTCCGACCGAGCGCCAATTACCGAGTTGGCAAAGGCGATGGCGTTGAAACCTGTCCGGTGACGGGCGAACCGGTCAACAAAAATATCAAACACGGTTTCTTTGGCCGCACGGTGTACTTTTGCTGCGAAAGCTGTCTGGAAGCGGCAAAGAAAACTCCTGAAAAGTTCATCAAGCCGTAATCTGTAAAACAACCTGAATCAACACGCGAGGGGGAATGGAGAAAATCCAATCTTCTCGCGTTTTTTATTTCGGTCTGTGAATTGCAGTTCCTCGCCCGCGAACCTGAAAACTCAGTTGTTCAACGGTTGGATACGAACGCTGAGACGTTTGGGGAATGCCGGTTCGTACGCAGACAGGACGACAATGGAAAAATATGTTTTGCGCGAATACGCCGGAGTTTTAAAAAGCTTTGCGCTTGAAAATCCAGAAAGGGAAACCATGAAAGCAAGAAAAGCAAAATCCACGAAGTCGCAGAATCCGGGCATCATGCCCGCGACGCCTGATTCCAATAACAGTGTTTTAGACAACGTGGCAGATATTGGCGGGCGGCATATGCAACGGGAACGCCGCGATTACAACGCCGTCAATCCTGGTTTATCAGGTGGCGATGTGGATGCTGCCTGGCAGGAGGCGGAAAGCACAGGGGAAGAAACACCCGGCGGCCATGCGCCGACACCGGACCAGGATGAAGTGGATGAAATCGGGCGCGCTTACGGGATGGAAATTCCGGATAACGAGGAATTGCATACGCACGACGAAATTCTGGCCGAGCGTGACGCACATCGCTGGGAACTGGATAAGCGCTCCACAGATCAGTCAAGCGATGAAATCTGAATTTGAACTTCGACTGCCGCGACTTATGAAACCTGATGCCAAACTGGTAAGGGGAACATCAAACGGTTCAGAAATTGACGCCGCTCGTTTGGCGAAACTACGCTATTTCACAGACCAAATGCCTGGGTTGACGCGGAAACGGGCTGGCAAGGGATTCGCGTATTACACGGCGGAAAACCGGTTGATTCGTGACAGAGAAATTTTGCGGCGGATTAAAGCGTTGGCCATTCCGCCAGCCTGGGCGGAGGTTTGGATTTGTCCGCATGCCAACGGACACCTGCAAGCAACGGGACGCGACAGCAAAGGACGCAAACAATATCGTTACCATACTCGCTGGCGCAGCGTGCGCGACGAAACCAAGTATGACCGGATGTTGGAGTTCGGGAAGCAATTGCCTGTGATCCGAAAACAGATTGAACGGGATCTGGCATTACCAGAATTGCCGCGCGAGAAAGTTCTGGCGACCGTCGTGCGCTTGCTGGAAACGACATTGATTCGGGTTGGCAATGAAGAATACGCGCGCAACAACAATTCGTTTGGCTTGACGACGATGCGTGACAAGCACGTGAAAGTGAATGGTTCCAGGATTCACTTTCAGTTTCGCGGCAAAAGCGGCATCAAACACAACATTGATCTGACTGATAAGCACCTGGCTAGTATCGTCAAACAGTGTCGCGATTTGCCCGGGCAAGAACTCTTTCAATATCTGGATAAAACCGGTGAAGCGCAATCCATCAGTTCGACCGACGTCAACGATTATTTGCGCAACATTGCCGGAAGCGAATTTACCGCAAAAGATTTTCGCACCTGGGCAGGCACTGTGCTGGCTGCGTTGGCATTGCAGGAATTCAATGCCTTCTCGTCACAAACCGAAGCCAAACGGCACATTGTCAAAGCCATCGAAACCGTTTCTGCTCGCTTGGGCAACACGCCCGCCGTTTGCCGCAAATGCTACGTTCATCCGACTGTGTTGGAAACCTATCTGGAAGGGAATTTGCTGGAAGCCTTGCAACAACGCGCGGAACAGGAATTAAACCGCAAATTGCACAAGCTGGAACCGGAAGAAGCCGCTGTGTTGGCATTATTGCAGCAGCGGTTGAAACAGGAAGCTCTGCGCAAAAAAGCCGCGTAAGACCAAGTCAACAAATTCGGGGCAATTGTTCACCGCTAAACATATCCACAATGCGCATGGCACCGATGCGGCTTTTCAGCATGACCAAGGGGCGAGCAAGGTCAGTCACCATTCCGATTCTGGCCGCCATTGTGTCTTGCGCAAAGGCATTCAGAATCGCCAGCGCACGCTCTGTTTCTGTGGCGGGCACAAACGCAATAAAACGACCTTCGTTGGCCAGATACATCGGGTCGAGTCCTAGAATTTCACACGCGCCGCGCACGTCTTCACGCACTGGAATCGTGATTTCTTCAATATGAATTTGCCGGTTGGCAGATTCCGCAATCTCCACCAACGCGCTGGTTAGACCTCCGCGCGTCAGATCGCGCATGCAATGCAGTTCGATGCCGTCATCCAGCAGAGCCTGCACCACGTTATTTAGCGGCGCGCAATCGCTTTCAATCTGGCTTTCAAATTCCAGGCCTTCACGTTCGGCCATAATGGCCACGCCGTGTCGCCCCAGATCGCCGCTCAGCAAAATTGCATCGCCGGGTTGAACGCTGTTGGGAGCTATGGCCATTGAATGTTCAATCAATCCCACGCCCGCGGTGTTAATAAAAATGCCGTCACCCTTGCCTTTGTCCACGACCTTGGTGTCACCCGTGACCAGTTGCACGCCTGCGGCATCCGCCGCGCGCTTCATGGATTGAATCACGCGCCACAGCGTTTCCATTGGCAAACCTTCTTCCAGAATAAAACCAGCGCTTAAATACAAGGGACGCGCGCCGCACATGGCCAGATCGTTGACGGTGCCATTAATTGCCAGCGAACCAATGTCTCCGCCGGGGAAAAACAGCGGGCGCACCACATACGAATCCGTAGTGAAAGCCAGCCGGGAATCGCCCACGGCAAAACTGGCTCCGTCGTGCCGCACGCCCAACAGGGGACTGGAAAACGCCGGAACAATGACAGTTTCGATCAGTTGATGCATCAGCTTGCCGCCACCGCCATGCGCCAACAACACATGCGGATATTGCTGAATCGGCAGCGGACAAACAGGCGTGAATTCTTGAAGCTCAATCATTGCGGTGACTCCGTAATTTCAGGCGGCGACCGTCTGGATTTGCACGCGGCGGTAACGGTAGTACGCCGCACACGCGCCTTCGTTGGAAACCATCGGCGCGCCCAATGGCATTTCCGGCGTGCAGCGCGCGCCAAACGCCGGGCATTCATGCGGTTTGCTGACGCCTTGCATAATCAATCCGCTGATACATTCGGCGGGTTCTTCGGCGGTGTAATCGCTTAATTCAAACCGCAACTCTGCGTCGAAATCCCGATACGCATCGCTCAATCCCAATCCGCTTTGTGGGATTTCGCCTACGCCACGCCATTTGCGCGGAACAATGGCGAACACTTTGTTGACCAATTGCTGCGCGGGCCGATTGCCTTCGCGACGGACGGAACGCGCATACTGGTTTTCGACTTCGGCGCGACCCTGTTCCAATTGCCGCACGCACATCAATACGCCTTGCAGAATGTCCAGCGGCTCAAATCCTGTCACAACAATCGGCACGTAATATTTGGAGGCGATGGGTTCGTATTCGGTATAGCCCATTACAGTGCAAACGTGACCGGCGGCAAGAAAGCCCTGCACGCGATTGGAGGGCGACGAAAGAATCGCTTCCATTGCGGGCGGCACCAGCACGTGCGAAACCAGCAGCGAAAAGTTTCGGATGTTTTGCTGCGCAGCTTGATACACAGCCATCGCATTGGCAGGCGCGGTCGTTTCGAAACCGACAGCAAAAAAGACGACCTGCTTCACGGGATTTTCGCGCGCGATTTTCAGGCAATCCAATGGTGAGTACACGATACGCACATCGCCGCCTTCGGCTTTGACCATAAATAAATCTTTGCTTGACCCAGGCACGCGCAACATGTCGCCGAAGGAGCAGAAAATGACATCCGGGCGCGAAGCAATTGCAATCGCCTTGTCTATCAATTCAATTGGCGTCACACAGACCGGACAGCCCGGGCCGTGAACCAAAGTGATCTGCTTGGGCAACAATTCGTCAATGCCAAATTTGACGATGGCGTGCGTTTGACCGCCGCAAATTTCCATCAACGTCCACGGGCGCGTGGTGATTTCGGCAATCGCTTTGGCGAACGCATGCGCGCCGCCTGCTTCACGGTATTCATCCACGAATTTCATGCGGCCTCCGCCTCGGTCAATTCGCCAAGTTCGCCCATGGAATGCAGATACTCGAACACTTGATGCGCCTGCGCTTCATCCACAACGCTCAAGGCAAACCCGACGTGTACAACCACGTAATCGCCGATGTTGGCTTCGGGCACGTAACTCAGATTGACCTGCTTTACGATGCCGCCGAAATTGACTTTGCCGCTGCGCAACACGTCGTCGCCTTCGATGGTCAGAATCTTTCCCGGAACTGCCAGACACATACCTTTACCTCACAAGTTCAACTTGCCATTTCGCCGCCGCGATTTGTCCCACAGCGATGCCGCCATCGTTGGTGGGAATGCGCTGATGCCAATAAGGGCGGAAACCCGCCTGTCGCAATTGTTCAATCGCGCGTTCCAGCAAGTATTTATTCTGGAAACAACCTCCGCTCAACGCCACTCGTTCGACCTGCACTTGTTTGGCGACAGCGACGATCATTGCCGCCATAGTGTTGTGAAACCTGGCAGACATCAGACCAACAGGGATGTTTGCCTGCACATCCTTGAGCAGAGCAAGAATCAACGGTTGCCAGTCGAGAATGATTTTGGATGTTGAATTTTGGATTTGGGATTCATTGAGGCCGAAGGGGTAACACTCGTTCGTTGTGATGTCCTTCAAGGCAAATTCCAATTCCATGGCGGCCTGACCCTCAAAACGTGTTTCGTGGCGAAGCTTGATCAATGACGCGACGGCATCGAATAACCGCCCGGCGCTGGATGTGCGCGGCGCGTTGAGTTTGCGCAGCAACATCGTTCGCAACACTTCGCGTTCTGTGGCGGTGAAAGCTTGCAACGGGGCAAGGCCGGTGCGCGCGAACACCTCTTCGCCAAATAATTCATACAGCAATCCCAATGCGATGCGTTTGGGTTGTTTGACCGCCGCTTCGCCGCTGGGCAGGGCAAAGGTGCGCAGATGCGCCGCGCGAACCGCTTTGCCATTGCGAATGTGCAGAAATTCTCCGCCCCAGATGGTTTCGTCCAAGCCAAAACCCGTGCCGTCCCACGCCACGCCGAGCACGGGCAGCTCGATTTCATTTTCAGCGACACAGGCCATCACGTGCGCCAGGTGATGTTGCACAGGCTTCACAGGCAAACTGCTGGAATGGGCAAACTGGGTCGAAAGATAGGCCGCATGGGCGTCGCAAACGATGGTTTCGGGCTGTGTTTCGTACAAACGTTCGAAACTGGTAATGACGTGCTGAAAAGCTTCGTACGCTTGCGCGGTTTCCAAATCGCCAATGTGCTGGCCAGTGAACACATTCTGCCCGACTGCCAACGCGATGGCGTTTTTCAGGTGCGCTCCGGTGGCCAGTGTCGAATGCATTGAATCTTTTCGATGAGGAGTCAAATGAATCGGCAATGGCGCATATCCGCGCGCGCGGCGCAACACCATTTCGCGCCCTGCCATCAAGCGCACAATCGAATCATCCACGTGCCGCGCAATCGGGCGATTGTGAACCAAAAACAAATCGGCAATCCCGCGCAACCGCGTCAGCGCGTCGCGTTCGTCAGTACAAATCGGTTCGTCCGAAAGATTGCCGCTGGTCGCAATGACCGGAAAACCCAATTCATTCATCAGCAACTGGTGCAACGGCGTGTAAGGCAGCATCGCGCCAAGATAGGGATTGCCGGGGGCGATGGATTGCGAATTGCGGATTGCGGATTGCGGATTCGCAGTTTTCCTTATGAGCAAGACGATGGGGGATTCGGGAGACAGCAATAGGCGCTGCTCCAAGATCGGAAGAGCACACGTCTGAACTCCAGTCACTTAGGCATATCTCGTA
>ERZ650309.1506-NODE-1506-length-10912-cov-3.071106_pt1 | contig 10912 bp, 7 predicted proteins | sample MGYA00376245_ERZ650309 | MGnify/ENA primary metagenome ERZ650309 (study PRJEB26733, sample SAMN07839294) | wastewater metagenome | biome: urban; feature: wastewater treatment plant; material: waste water | place: USA: North Carolina | collected 2016-04-26 ...
GTTCAGACGTGTGCTCTTCCGATCTATCCGGTTTTCTGCGGTTGATGATAATGCTCAAAATATTATCTGATGCAAGTAAATCATTTGTTTTGCTTAATTCACTAACGTCATGTGCGTACGAAGCACTTATAATTTGTCTCGGATTTTTGTAGATTAGAAACTGCGCACTGGCATCCCCTTTAAATCGCTTATCCCTTAATCCATAGGCAAAATGACCACCCACCTGCGCCCACTTACACATCTTATCATTTGTACGGATGCCCATGCCAAAGCGCCACCCCTCCAGTTTATTATAACTCACCACACTTACAATAGGTCCCAGTTCAACAGGGCCAGTTTTATAATAACCGGTCAATACCAGGTTTATAATATCAACATACGATTTATAAGCAGGTACTGTTTTTAATGTATCGATGATGTGATAAACAGCCGCTTCATTTTTTGATAATTGTATAAATCGCGAAGTATCCCAGTAAGCCTGGTCTTTCTTTACTTCGTTCTCATTAATAATCATTACTTCTTTTCTCGAATTGATAACGGAATCGTTGTAGGGAACATTAATTTTAAAATTTCTATAGACACCGTTTTTTCGGGTAATAATGGCAGGTGTTTTTTCCAATGGTTTAAATTCTATCAGCAGATTGTCGTTTGTCATCATCCAGAACTGATTATCTACAAAATCAAAATCCTGATTGAGTTCTATCTTTTTGACAAAGTTGATATTAACGTGCGGTGCCATGCGCAGTTGAATACTCTTGATTGCATAACTGTTTTCTGAAACGATAAAACTACCGTAAAACGTATTGTCCCCTTTTGTCTTGGGTTCAAACATCATTTTATAATGCACAATATTATCCAGCACTAAAGTGTCAATAACTTTATACCGGTAAAATGTTTTACAGGAGTTGGCAATCGGGCTGATAAATTGTTTGTCAATAATTGTGTATGCATTATCGTAAATATCAATATCCTGATAGGTGTCACTTAGAAATTCATTGAAACTTGCATCACTAATGCCCGACATTTTGGAGGCTTTAATGATTTCTCTTTTCTTATTTAGTTTATTGGTGAAATAAAAATCAGAAATACTTTCCGATAAAAGCATGGGCAAGAAAGGTTCATCTTCGGAGGTGCTGTCAATATTATCGAATACAAATTTAAAGGGCTTCAGAATTTTGCGATTCATGAATTTTTCCGACAGATTTTTAACATCCAGTTCTATTTTATTGTAAAATTCATAACTGTAATTCTGCAGGTGTTTCTTATCGTTATGGTCTTTGTTTTCTAAAATTTTACGGATTAAATAATCTTCCAGGCTTTCTTTACTGGCAACAATTACCGCTTCTGCCAGCATGCTTTGCGAGGCCTCGAGCAAGAAATCTATGCGTTGTTTGGGTTGTTTTTTTATTGCCTGCGTTCCTTCCGTATACCCGAGATAGGCAGCAGAAATTGAATCATAATTATTTGTCAGCTTTAACTGGTAATAACCTGTATCATCTGTTGTGGTGCCAACAGTAGTTCCTTTTATGTAAATATTTGCATAACTAACCGGCTCTTTGGTTTTGGCGTCAAAAACCTGTCCTTCAATAAAAGTCTGGCTTTTTACGGAAAGATATCCCAACAAAAAAAGGATTAGTATATTTGCTTTTACGACTTGCACGAAAAGGTGAAGTTAAGTAAATGTTGTTGAAACTTTGAAATTAAACAGATACAAAAAATGAACACTTTAGAAATTATTTCATACAATGTAAACGGCATTCGTTCCGCCATCAAAAAAGGATTGATTGACTGGATGAAAGAAACGAATTATGATGTGTATCTTTTTCAGGAAATAAAAGCCAATGAGGCAGATATTCCTTCGGAATTATTTCATGAAATTGGCTATAAAACACACTGGTTTTCTGCGCAAAAGAAAGGCTACAGCGGCGTTGGTATTGCTGTGAAACAACACGTACTGCATGAAAACACCGTGAAAGGAATGGATATTCATCAGTATGATTTTGAAGGAAGATTGATTCGTCTGGACATCGGCGATATTACCATCATTAACAGCTACTTTCCTTCAGGTACCAGCGGTGAAGAGCGCCAGGGTGTGAAAATGAATTACCTGAGCGATTTTTTTAAGTACATTCATAATTTAAAAAAAGAAAGACCAAAAATCATCATTGCCGGAGATTACAATATCTGCCATCAGGCAATTGATATTCATGATCCGGTTGGGAATAAGAAAAGTTCCGGGTTTTTACCGGAAGAACGCGAATGGATGAGCCAGTATTTTGACAGCGGTTTTATAGATACGTTCAGGTATTTTCATCCGGAAGAAAAACACCAGTATTCATGGTGGAGCCAACGCGCCAATGCCCGCAACAATAATAAAGGCTGGCGTATTGACTATAACGCCGCAACGAAAGAATTAGAACCGCAATTGCTGGATGCCAAGATTTTCATGGATGTAAAACATTCAGATCATTGCCCGATTTATTTGAAGATTAAAGTCTAACCTATATTTCGTATTTTCGTGTATAATTTTCAGCATGCAAAAAATCTTCTCCATTTTAATTGCAATATTACTTGTTTCCTGCGCCGGCGAACAAAAACGCGAGTTTAAATTGCGTCCCGCAAAAGGCGGCAGGTATTACGGCGGCACTTTCCGTACCAATGAAGAAGAATATTTCAAATCGCTTTATCCTTTAAACATCACAGAAGTCGTGGCACACCGCATCTGCGACCAGATATTTGACGGACTCGTCACCTTTGACGACAGCACATTGGCCGTTATACCCGGATTGGCGGAAAAATGGGAAATTGATGGATCTTCTAAAATTTACACTTTTCATCTACGAAAAGGTGTTTTCTTTCATGATGACCCTTGTTTTCCGAACGGCAAAGGCCGCGAACTGAAAGCTCAAGACGTAAAATACTGTTTCGACAGACTCTGTTATCACAATCCTGCAGATAATCAGGGTTTCTGGATTTTCAAAGGCGTGGTGAAAGGCGCTTCCGAATATGATTCACTAACTGCAAATAAGATTGTTCCGGACAGCGGCGTGAGTGGCGTAAGAGTTATTGACGATTACACCATTGAAGTCGAACTAGAAAGACCTTATGCTGTCTTTCTGGCACGTTTGGCTTTAATTTTTGGGAAAATTTATCCGCACGAAGCCATTGAAAAATATGCAGGAGACATCCGCATTCATCCGGTTGGAACAGGTCCTTTTTATATGAAAATCAACAAGGACAATCAGGTTACGTTTCTGGCAAGAAATCCAAATTACTGGCAAACAGATTCTTTTGGAAATCAACTGCCGTATTTAGATGCCATTCGTGTTTCCTATATTAAAGAAAAGAAAAATGAGCTGATGGAATTTTCCAAAGGAAACAGCGATTTGGTGTATCGTTTTCCATTGGAAATGATTGATGAAATTGTAGATTATAAACATCAGCTAAAACCTGCCTACAAAGGATTTCAGTTGCAATTTAAACCACAAATGGCCTTGCAATATTACGGATTCCAGCATCAGGGAAAAATCTTTAACAATGCTAATGTGCGTAAAGCATTTTGCTATGCCATCGACCGGCAAAAATTATGTGATTTCACATTGAAAGGCACCGGATTTCCGGCAATTTACGGAACCGTTCCGCCAGGCACCGGTACGTTTGATTCAAAAACAGTAAAAGGGTTTACCTACGATCCGGCAAAAGCCAGAGAGTACATGGCACAAGCCGGATTTCCTAAAGGAAAAGGATTTCCCAAGGTGACACTGGAATTAAATTCCGGCGGTTCCAGAAACTCACAAGTAGCAGAAGCATTGAAAAAAATGATAGAAGAAACATTGGGTATTCAGGTCGACTTGCTCATTGTTCCCTGGGCACAACATACAGAAGCAGTGGAAACTGCAAAAATCGATTTTTATCGTTTAGGCTGGAGTGCCGATTATCCGGATGCTGAAAATTTTCTGAATTTATTTCACAGCAAATATGTGCCGGATGACATCACTCAAAAAACATATATCAACTCTTTCCGTTATAAAAACAAGGTTTTTGATTCGTATTTTAATGAAGCGGTAGCCACTGTAGACGAAGCCAAACGAAATGCACTTTATACCAAAGCAGACCAGCAGGTAATTGACGACGCTGTTGTACTGCCAATTTACTATGATGTGGACTATCGTTTATTGCAGCCAAACGTGAGAAACTGTCCGCAAAATGCGATGGAACAACGTGATTTTTCCGAAGTGTATTTCGTGCCGATAAAGGGAAAATAAAAAACCATTTTTTAGAATAAAATAACAAAAATTCACAGTGAATAGACCAACTATTCTCTATATTTATTTTTTACAATGAATACCAACTACGAATTGCTCATCCAAAAACTCGACGCGTTTATCAGGAAGTTTTACCTGAATAAATTGCTGCGTGGTAGTTTATTGTTTGTAGGCTTGTTATTTGGGTTTTATTTATTCATTTCTCTGTTTGAATACCAGCTTTATTTTTCTTCTGTTGTCAGAAAATTCTTGTTGTTTGGTTTCATCGGTACTTCTGTAACTGCATTAGTATTTTTAGTAGCACAACCATTAGTTCATTATCTGAAACTGGGTCAGCAGATTTCACATGAACAAGCTGCAACAATTATCGGCAAACATTTTTCAGATGTAAAAGATAAACTGCTGAATATTTTGCAACTAAAGCAGCAATCTCAAAATGCATATAATAAAGAACTGATTGAAGCCAGCATTCATCAAAAAACAGAATCCATAAAACTCGTTCCTTTTTCCAATGCAATTAATTTAAATGAAAACAGAAAATACCTGAAATATGCATTGCCACCGCTTTTTGTTTTGTTGTTTTTATTGATTGCTGCACCAAATGTCTTGAAAGAAAGCAGCACCCGTTTGCTGAATCCCAATAAAACCTTCGCCAAAAAAGCACCGTTTGATTTCGTACTGGAAAACAAAAACCTGAAAATGCTTCAGTACGAAGACATTGAAATTAAGTTGTCGGTAAAAGGAAAAACCGTTCCTAACGAAGTCTTCATTAATGAAGATGGTAAGAACTACAAAATGGAAAAAACGGCGACGGATAAATTTTCATATCGTTTTACGAATGTACAAAAAGACGTACAGTTTTATTTTTCTGCCGGAGAATTCAACAGCGACGAACATCAGATACGCGTACTGAAAAAGCCCATGATTGCTAATTTTGTGACCAATCTGAGTTATCCCGCATATACCGGAAAGAAAAACGAAACGGTAAAAAACACCGGCGATTTAATCGTGCCAAGCGGAACATCCGTGAACTGGAATTTTGAAACATCCGGAACGGATGAAGTAAAAATTATTATCGACGGACAGGTGTTTTCTTCCGTGAAGAACGGGAAAGATAATTTTTCCTTTTCCAAAAAAATTATCAAAGATACTCGCTATACTGTCTTGGTTTCTAACAGCGAAGTAGACAAAGGGGATTCTGTTTCCTTTACGATTGCTACTACTCCGGATAATTTTCCAAGTATTAGCGTTGAGCGCATACAAGATTCCATACAGAAAGATTTTGCTATCTTCTTAGGTGCCGTTTCTGACGATTATGGTTTGTCTCGACTGGAATTTCACTACATCATTAAAGATGAAAAAGGAAGTATCGTGGAAGCCAAAAAACAACAATTGCCTTTGGCTAGTAAATCTATTTCCGATTTTAATTTCCAGATTGATTTTTCTAAATACAATCTGAAAAGCGGTGATAAAATGGATTACTACTTTGAAGTATTTGATAACGACGGCGTCTCCGGTCCGAAATCCACCAAATCGCAATCATTTGTGTATGACAAGCCGACGGTGAAAGAACTGGAAAAACAGGAATATCAGAATAACGAAGACATTAAAGATGATTTGTCGGCAGCGGCAAAAGATGCGGCTAAGCTCGCGGCACAAATCAAGGAAATGAAAGAAAAAATCCTTAGCAAGAAAACACTTTCCTGGGAAGACAAAAAACAACTGGAAGACATTCAGAAAAAACATGAAGAGCTTTCCAAAGAACTGCAGGAAATAAAAGATAAATATGATGACAATCTGAAAAATCAGGATGAGTTCAAAAACCCGGATGATGAGATTCTTAAAAAGCAGGAAAAACTGCAGGAAATGATGAAAGACATGCTGAGCGATGAAATGAAAGATTTAATGAAGCAAATCGAAGACATCCTGCAAAAAATGGAACAAAAAAACACCTTCGAGAATCTGGACAAAATGGAACTGAGTAATAAAGATTTGAAGTCGGAGCTGGATAAAATGGAGAAGCTGTTCAAGCAATTGCAACTCGAACAGAAAGCACAGGAAACCATTGATAAATTAAATGAACTTTCAAAAGAACAGGACAAACTTGCTCAGGATACAAAAGAAGCTAAACAGCCGCAATCTGAATTGCAAAAAAAACAGGAAGAGCTGAATAAAAAAATGGACGGCGTAAAAGAAGATTTAAAACAACTTGAACAGTTCAATAAAGAAAACGAAGAGAAGCTGGATACTAAAGACAATCAGGAGGATGCGCAGGATATCAAACAGGATATGGAAAAAAGCAGCGATGAATTAGAACAACAACAAAACGATAAAGCATCCAAATCTCAAAAATCATCTGCACAAAAAATGCAGAAAATGGCGCAGAAGATGAAATCCGGACTAGATAAAATGCAACAGGACCAGGCCGCGGAAGATATTAAAATGATTCGTCAGTTACTGGAGAATTTAGTAAAACTTTCCTTCGACCAGGAACAACTGATGACCGAATTGAAGAAAACGGAAACGGAAAGTCCGAAGTACATACAAATCATGCAAAAGCAGTACGACCTGCGCGATGATGCCAAGCTTATCGGAGACAGTTTACAGGAACTGGGTAAACGACAGTTTCAATTGCAGACTTTTATTTCAGATGAGATGTACAAGCTCAACCGCGAAATGAAAAAAGCGCTGGAGAATCTGGAAGAAAGAAACAAACCTGTGACGAACGTAGCACAGCAGTTAGTGATGACTTCCGCGAATAATCTGGCACTCATGCTTAGCGAATCGCTGGATAATATACAGCAGCAACAGAAGCAGTCAAAACCGGGCAGCGGCTCTTGCAAGAAACCTGGCGGCACGGGTGAAAAACCGTCTATGAGTGAATTGCAGAAAAAGCTCGGCGAGCAGCTGGGTAAAATGCAGGAAGGCATGAAACAGGGACAAGACCCGAAAAAAATGGGGAAAGACTTTGCTGATGCGGTGCAGAAACAAGCGGCTATTCGAGAAGCATTGCGTGAAATGAAAGAAAAAATGAGCCAGGGGCAGAAAAAAGGGGATAATGGCAGCGGCGGCATCGACGATATGATTAAGAAAATGGATGACATTGAAAAGGATTTGGTCACCAAAAAATTATCTTCTGAAACCTTGAAACGACATAAAGAAATAGAAACCAGGCTCTTAGAGTTTGAAAAAGCACAACGTGATCAGGAAGAAGACGACAAGCGTCAATCCAAATCTGCTATAGAAATACCAAGAAAATTACCACCCAATCTGGAAGAATACCTGCAAAAACGCAAGTCGGCCATGGAACTTTATCAGACAGTTCCGCCGAATTTAAAGCCATTTTACAAAAATTTAGTAGAAAAATACTTGCGACTTGTTAACTAATTGTTTAAACTTACGTATAATATAATGCTTGCAGAAGTTTAAGCCGCCATTCTAAAAATCTTTTAACAAAAAACCGCCCTTTTATTACTAAAACAAGTTGCACATGACTGAGGTAGTTCGTTTAAAAATTAATTCTCGTTTAGAAAATATAGCCAAAGTAGAATCGATGATAGAAACATTGAGGGTTCAATATGCTATCAACGACGAACAATACGGCAATATGTTGCTTGCTTCCGTAGAGGCAGTGACCAATGCTATCGAACATGGTAATAATCTGGATGAACAAAAAATAGTAGATATAGAAGCCTGCAAATGCGATGCTTCCTTTAAATTATCTGTCAGAGATCAGGGAAGAGGTTTCAATCCCGACAGACTGCCGGACCCGACTACTCCTGAGTTTCGCGAACAGCCCGATGGCCGCGGTGTTTTCCTGATGCGCAAATTAGCCGACGAAGTATTCTTCCGCGATGGCGGCAGATGCGTGGAAATGCGTTTTTTATTATCGTGATTGTCTGAACTATGATTTTTGTGATTCATTTGATTAAAATGATTTCAAAAAAACTTTGCGTTCTTTGAATATTTGCGTGAAATTTTTTCTCATTTTTACATCCATGGCCATAACCTTTCACTTCGACGAAATTTCAAAACCAACCTTTTTCAAAACTACAAAACTGAAAAGTTGGCTGAAATCCATTGCCGCAAAAGAAAAATATGTCATCAAAGAACTGAATTATATTTTTTTGGATGATGAAGGCTTACTGAAAATCAATATCGAATACCTGAATCACGATACGTATACCGATATTATTACATTTGACAACTCGGACGCTTCGACAGGCTCTGCAGGAAAAATAGAAAGTGATATTTTTATTTCGCTGGAACGCGTGGAAGCCAATGCAAAAAAATTCAACACCACCTTTGAAAACGAACTGCATCGTGTACTCGCACACGGATTACTGCACTTGTGTGGTTACAAAGACAAAACAAAGAAAGATGCTACATTAATGCGTCAGAAAGAAGAAGAAAGTTTAACGATGTTGTAGACTGTAATTGCGAGTGCAACGAGAAATCTATTCAACCTAACATCATTGCGAGCGTAATGCAACGAAGCACGGCAATCTGTTCAAATAAAAGTATCTAATTCAAAATATCTCTCACTTCGTTCGGGATGACACTTCGTGTCACTTCTCTCTGCTGAAAGTAGTTTTTTCGATTTCATCACTGCTGATGTAATCAGAGGTAGATTCATCCTTCACGATAGTATCACGGTGCCATTCTTCCACCGTCAGTTTTTCATCTTCTTTTAAGATAGAAATATTAAGATGCTGGATAAAGGATTCCACTTCCTCTACCTTGTTGTCAGGCACAGTAATCGTAATTTTCTTCATAGTGTAAAAATAACCAAAAAAGCTATTTTTTGGTTATTTTAATCTTTTAAGTTTTCACCTTACTTTCAATTTAGTTTTACAAAAAAACATTATAAAATTGTGCGGGATATCATTTTACAATAGAAGATAGAGATTTGCTGGAATAGATTTTATTAATATAAACAACATAGAGCACTAATTTTGATACTAAATGATGAATATTTGTATCTTTATTTTTTAATGGCCGGAAATTATCGAGGATTGAGGTAATTGAGCAGACAAAATCTAAAGCAAATATGTTTTTATATCCCAAACAAATATATTTTTATGATCATCAGCCTTTATTTTATGCTACTGATTTTTTATTAGTACCAATATTTATTTATCTGATTCACAGATTTTTGAAAGACTATATTAAAAACAAGCCATCGCACTACAAGGAGTATTTCATGAAGGCGTGGTATGTGCGCCTAGTGGGATGTGTTCTGACAGCATTAATGTATGATTATTATTATAATGGCGGAGATACTGTTACGTATTACCACTATGCTCTTGGTGTAAATAAGTTATTGTTTATTGATCCTGGAATGATAGTTAATCTAATATTTGATCCTAAAGGTTTCTACTCTTCCAGATTTTTAGATGAGACTTCGTTGTTTGTTGAGAATGGTGTCTTTTTTCGTGATGGCGCAACGGCTATAGTTATATGGATTACTTCTGTTTGCACACTCTTATTCTTAAGATCATTTTTATTGTCAAGTATTACATTTACGCTCTTTGCTTTTTACGGATGCTGGAAATTGTTTTCCATGTTTTATGATATGTATCCGCATCTGAAGAAACAAATTGCATTTGCTTGTTTATTTATACCATCCGTTTTCTTTTGGGGGTCTGGTGTAATGAAAGAACCATTATGTCTTGGCGGATTAGGGCTTTTGACTTACAATGTGTACGGCCTGTTTTTTAAAAAAGGGAATAAAATAAAATATTTTTTACTGGCATTTATAGGAGGTTTTATTGTGTTCTCTATTAAAGTATATATAATACTAGCCTTCTTGCCGGCGCTAGCTGTTTGGGTATTTGCCCGATACCGATATAATATTAAGAGCCCTTTCCTAAAAGCTATAGCAACGCCCTTATTTGTTGCATTTGGTGCAGTAGCAGGCACTTTGGTTTTACAAATGATGGCAAGTTATGCAAAGCGGTATGCGTTTGAAGAAATGATGAGAACAGCCAAAGATACTCAAAACTGGCTGGTAGTTGCTTCTAAACAGAATGGAGGCTCTTTTTATACATTAGGAGATATTGAATATACAACATTCGGCTTGGTTAAGATATTTCCAAAAGCAATAAATGTAGCATTATTCAGGCCCTATATTTGGGAGATAAGAAAGCCAATATTACTCGCAGCAGCACTGGAAGGAATTTTAACGTTATACTTAACCATTACATTATTATTCAAAGCAGGTTTTGTGAGATTCTTAAAATTAATTGCCGGTAATCCGGAAGTACAGTTTTGTCTGGTCTTTTCAGTTATTTTCGCTTTTGCAGTTGGATTTACCAGTTTTAATTTTGGGGCATTGGCTAGATATAAAATTCCATTCATGCCATTCTATTACATAGCCCTGTTTATTCTTGCAGATGCTCAGAGACAGGATAAGGTCACCGGTGTAAAAAAATGACAACTATTCCTTATATTTGCAATTCTTTTTTATCATAAAAGACATCTATCGATATAGATAAAATTAGACATACGTTTTAAAATAAACAAAATGAATATTGCCGTAGTCATACGAGTAATATGCCTCCGTACCCGAAGCCACACCACCTGCTTCACCGGCCGCAGGCAAGGTAAAGTTTTCGTAATAGGGACCTGTTTGTGCTGGCGTATTA
>ERZ650309.1507-NODE-1507-length-10911-cov-6.632277_pt1 | contig 10911 bp, 9 predicted proteins | sample MGYA00376245_ERZ650309 | MGnify/ENA primary metagenome ERZ650309 (study PRJEB26733, sample SAMN07839294) | wastewater metagenome | biome: urban; feature: wastewater treatment plant; material: waste water | place: USA: North Carolina | collected 2016-04-26 ...
CCTACGGCATTGCCGTCTCCGGCACCATGATCATCACCTCGATACTGGTGGCGATAGTGCTGTTCCTCACAGCCGGGCGCCGTCGTCTGTCGCTGCTGGCCCTGCTGGCTGTTTTCGTCGTTCTCGAAAGTGGTTTCCTCGCTTCCAACTTGTCCAAGGTGGCCGATGGCGGCTGGTTTCCGCTGCTGTTCGGCAGTGCGGTTTTCCTGCTCCTGATGACCTGGAAGAAAGGCTCATCACTGGTGGCGCGACAACGCAGTGCGATAGACCTGCCGGTTCAGGGTATTGCCGCGAGCGTACTGCAGGGCATTCCACGGGTCCCCGGCACAGCGATTTACCTGGCGTCTGATCGCAATCTCGTGCCCAGCGCCCTGTTCCACAACCTCAAGCACTATCACGTGTTGCACGAGCAACTGATCCTGGTCCACGTGCGCACCGAGGAAGTGCCGTACGTTGAAGCAGGTGGCCGGTTGCTGCTCGACCGCAGTGAGCCGGGCCTGTTGCGGATTGACGTTCGCTTCGGCTTCCGTGAGGAGCCAGACCTGCCGGCTGCACTCGCATCGGCTGCCAGTCAGGGTGTCGGGATCGACCCGATGACCACCACCTACTTCATTGCCCGTTCCGTAGTACAGGACGGCCCCGGTGAACTGTCGGCGTGGCGCTGCGCGCTATATGCCTGGATGACGCGTCAGGCCGAGGGTGCAGCAGCGTACTTCCGGCTGCCGCCTAACCGCGTTGTCGAACTGGGTACGCAAGTATTGCTCTAAACGCGTACTCGAGCCGCGTCATCAGCTTGTAGCCAATCGCTGTGAATATCGCCGCAACCGTATCGCCTCCCGATGCGGGCGTTTACAGCGACAAGGAACAACAAGCATGGCCAAAGACTTTTCGACGATGGATGACTGCAACCCATCGCACAATCAGAGCATCCACGACCTCTCCAACCCCCTGCGGCGAACCATCCTGCGGGGTGGTCTTGCGACAACCATCAGTAGTCTGCTGGCACCATTAGGCGCGGTGTCACTCAGCGGTTGCAGCACCACGCCCACGGGCATCGGCCCGATGCTTGGCTTCAAATCAGTCACCATGAACGATCTCGACACCGTCACCGTGCCCGATGGCTATCGCGTGCAGGTGCTGTACCGCTGGGGTGACGCGGTGGGCATTGCCGGCAACATGCCGGCATACAAGTCCGACGCCAGCAACACTGCGACTGAGCAGGAGGCACAGGCGGGCATGCATCACGACGGCATTCACTACTTTCCGCTCGATGGCAGCCAGCGCGGCCTGCTGGTGATGAATCATGAGTACACCGATGACGGCCTGCTGCACGTCGGCGGGATGCAGAACTGGAGTGCTGAAAAGGTTGCCAAGGCGCAGGCCGCGATGGGCGTCTCGGTGATCGAAATCGTCAACCGGGGCAATAGCTGGGAGGTGGTACGCCCGTCCCGCTTTGCCCGTCGAGTTACCGCGACCACGCCAATGCTGATCACCGGTCCGGCTCGCGGTCACGCCAGGCTGCGCACCCGCGATGACGCCTCGGGCGCGGTGGTGCTCGGCACCGTCAACAACTGCGCACATGGCTTCACCCCGTGGGGCACTTACCTGACCTGCGAAGAAAATTTCAATGGCTATTTCAACGGCCCCGACAAGCCCGACGCCGATCAGGCGCGCTGGGGGCTGAAGAAGGGCGGCGCTGGCTACCGCTGGCACGAGTTCGATGAGCGCTTTGACGTGGCCAGACACCCGAACGAATACAACCGTTTTGGCTGGGTGGTTGAAATCGACCCGATGGACCCGACCTCGACGCCCGTCAAGCGCACTGCGCTGGGCCGCGCCGCGCACGAAGGTGCGCACGTGACGCAGACTCGCGACGGTCGTGTGGTGGTCTACATGGGCGAGGATTCACGCTTCGAATACATCTACAAGTTCGTCAGCCGCGATGCCGTGCGCCCGGGCGGTGCCAAAGCCAACGCCGATCTGCTCGACCACGGCACGCTGTACGTCGCGCGCTTCAACGCGGGTGGTCGTGGTGAGTGGATTGAACTGACGCAAGGCAAGAACGGTTTGACCGCCGAGCGCGGCTTCGCGTCACAGGGCGACGTGGTGATCAGCACGCGGCAGGCGTCCGACTTGGTCGGTGCTACCAAGATGGATCGGCCTGAGTGGATTGCCAGCGACGCGAAGACCGGCTGGGTGTATTGCACATTGACCAACAACGTCAGCCGCGGCAAGCCCGGCTTCCCCGGCGTCGATGCCGCCAACCCGCGCGTTGAAAACACCATGGGCAACATCATCCGCTGGAAGGAAGACGGCGATTTCGCGGCCACGACGTTTGTCTGGAACCACTTCGTGATGGCCGGCAACCCGGTACTTGATCGTGCCGACGCCAAGGGCAACGCTAAGGGCGATCAGCTCGGCAGCCCGGATGGCTTGTGGGTGGACGGCCGTGGCGTGCTGTGGATTGAGACTGACATCTCGACCAGCACGCTTGGCAAGGGCGATTACGCTGCCACGCCAAACAACGGCATGTACGCGGCAGACACCACGACGGGTGAAATCCGTCGCTTTCTGGTGGGTCCGCGTGGCTGCGAACTCACTGGCGTCATCATGACCCCGGACATGAAGAGCCTGTTCGTCAACATCCAGCACCCGGGCGAACCAGCCAGCGAACGTAGCAACCCTGACGAAGTGATGAAGGTATCCACCTGGCCGGACAAGGCGCGGCCACGCTCGGCGACCATTGTCATCACGCGCGCTGATGGGGGTGTGATCGGGGCCTGACCTTCTGCGCACAATCGATGCAAACAACAAAGGGGCCTCGCGGCCCCTTTTGCTGATGTCAAACTTGTTTGACGTGGCGCTTACTGTGCAGTGCGTGCACCAAGGAAGTGCTGTGCATAGCGGGGCGCCATGCGCTCGATGGGCAGCAGAACGAAGAAGTCGGCACTGTCAAAATCCGGGTCCCAGGCCGGTTCGCCGCAGACCCAGGCACCCAGCCGCAGATAGCCCTTGAGCAGCGGTGGCACGGCGGGGCGCGCGCCCATCGGATCGCCGAGCGACTGCAAGCCGCGAATCGGCTCGACGCGGAAGTCTTCCGGTGCGAGATGCCTGGCCAGCAATTCGCTGCGCAGTGCGCCGACGTTGAGGGCACCGCTGTCCAGCGGCACGCTGGCGCAGCCGGCGAGGTACTTCACACCGTGGTTGCGTACATACATGCCAAGACCGGACCACAGTCGCGCCAGCGCGCCGCTGCTACGGTAGGCGGGGTGGATGCAGGCGCGCCCGACCTCGAAAATTTCATGCGCGATCGGTCGCAGGCTGTCGATGCGGAACTCGCCTTCCGAATACATGCGCTTGACCGCGCGCGCGGCCCACGGCGCCATGATGCGATACGTACCTACGACCTTGCCGAGGCTCTCGTCGATGACGATCAGGTGATCGCAAACGGCGTCGAAGTCATCGACGTCGCGGCCGTCGTGCCGGTGCAGATCAGCGCCCATCTCTTCACAAAACACCTTGTAGCGCAGCCGCTGGGCCGCGATGACTTCCGGGGCACTGGTGGCAAGCCGCACGCTCAGCGGTGACTCGCTGGGGGCTTCGACGCTTGACGGGACAGAGATACTCGACTGCTGAAGCGACATGCGGATGACTCCGTTGATTCGACGCCCGCAATGTAGGAACGCTGCGTGACATTCGCGTGACGCACTCACGACAAACGCGTGACGCCGCTACGTGAAGCGGTCTGTCATGTCATCGCCATGTCACATGCCCAGCACAAAATTTCCTTGTGGCCCGGTTGCCAATGAGTGAACGGGTTGCGCAATATCGTCGCAACCCGTTCTCGCTCAATATTGGCGCACCGGCATCGTTCCCCGATGTGATCGGCGTTGCGCACATGCAGCGTGCCGGTCACCACTTCTCGATACCTCCCTTCGGGCTCCTCACGGAGCCCATTTTTCTTGTCACACATCGCATCGGTGTTCGAGCAATGCGTGTTGCCGGAGGCGCGGCGCTACTTCGTACGCACCGCAAACGACACGCCGTATTTCGTCCACCGAGTCGCTTCAACATCCAGCAGATAGGCAGTCAAGGGGCGTTCGGCGAGCCAGCGGGCGTCTACGGCCAGCACGAACGCCTCGCCGTTTACGGCCAGTGCAACGGCAGGGACTTCGTCAATGCGGCCGTGGCAGAACAAGGCTGCCAGACGCAGGCAGACCAGGCGGGTCAGCAGTTTGGGCGGCAGCGACGCGCGGTCAATTTTCTTGATCGAACCGGTGTGACCGAGCACCAGCAGCGCGAGCGCGGCCCGCTCCTGCTCGGCAAAGCCGTAAATGTCGGAGTGCTCAATGATGTAGGCTGAATGCTGGTGATAGTCCTCATGCGCGATGGCCATGCCGATTTCGTGCACTGCTGCAGCCCACGACAACAGCGCGTCAGGTCCAGCCGGATCAATGCGTTGCCAGAACGACTGCGCCAGCGCTGCCACGCGTCGCGCCTGCTCCGTGTCGACGCCGTAGCGATGCTGCATGCGTGATACGGTGACCATGCGCGGGTCGTCGTCAGCCGGTGCGTCACTTCGGTGCAGCATGTCGTACACCACACCCAGACGCAGCGCGCCTTCTGCGGGTTCCATCCGCACGACATTCAGCTCCTGCATCAGGCCAATCAGGATGGCGAGTCCGCCGGGCAACACCGGGGCGCGGCTCGGTTTGAGGGCTGCCAGTTCGATCCGGTTCATCTGCCCGACATCAATCAGTGCACCTTTCAGCCGCGTCATCGCTTCGACGGTGATGGCGTCTCCGAAGCCGTTTTCAGTGATGATTTCGTAAATCGCACGGATGGTGCCGGACGACCCATAGGCGATGTCCCAGCCCTGCTTGTAGCGCTTCTGCAGCACCTCGAGCCGCGAGCGGACGTAGACGTCGGCCTTGCGGAACGCCGCCGGGGTGACGGTAGCGCCGGGGAAGAAATGTTGCGACAGGGTGACGGCACCAAGCGGGAAGGATTCGGTCAGCTCCGGGTCATAGCGGCGACCAACGATGAACTCGGTCGAGCCGCCGCCGATGTCAACAATCAGCCGCTCCTGTTCACTCCACGGCAGCGTGTGGGCACAACCGAGGTAAATCAGGCGCGCTTCTTCCGGGCCGGAAATGATGTCGATCGGCAGGCCGAGCGCGTGCTCGGACTGACGCAGCAAGTCTTCGCCGTTGCGGGCCACCCGATAGGTGCTGGTCGCTACCGCGCGCACACGATCGGCCGGAATCGCGCCCAGTCGCTCACGGAAGCGCGCCAGCGCCTCACAGGCCTCGCGGATCTTGTCGTTCGAGAGATGACTGTCCTGGTCAAGACCACCGGCGAGCCGCACGCCTTCGCGGTGGGTGCTGATCGGCACGATCTGTCCGCCCTCTTCCTTTGCAATCAGCAGGCGGAAACTGTTGGAGCCGAGGTCCACCGCGGCCAGCGGCGCCCCCGACTGTCTTCGTAATGTCACAGCGCGATCCTATTGTCCAGTTGGCAAAGCATATTGCAGGAGTGTGACATGGGGGTGACGCTGACCTGGATGGCGCTCGGTGCGCTGGTGGCCGCAGCGGCAGGCGCGGCCGTGCGGGGATATCGTCGCAGCGATGCTGCCCTGACGGCACTGGCCGAAGCCTCGCGACTGGACTGAGCCGGCAGAAAGGTCCCGCCCACGCTCCAGGTTGCTTCGTCGCGTGCACGGCGGGCGCATCTGCGTTAACTTCGCGGCATTCCATTGGCCACGGAGACCCCGCAGTGACACTCAGTGACGCCGATCTTGCCGATCTGAAAACGGCAAAACAATTGCTTGAGCATCCCGGTCTCGCCGCCAAGATCAGCAGCTTTGTTGGCACGCCCGTCGAGAAGGGCTTTGCGCTGTTGCCGAAGCAGTGGCACTCGGTGGTGAACGATGCCACGCAAAAGGCCATCGAATCCGCGCTGAATGTGGCGTTGTGGACGATGGACCAGGGTGAAGCGAGCCTGACGAAATCGACGCCTGCCAACTGGTGGCACAAACTGGCTGCGGGCGCCTCGGGCGCCGCTGGCGGTGCTTTTGGCCTCGCTGCGCTCGCGGTCGAGCTGCCGGTATCGACCACCATCATGCTGCGCTCAATCGCCGACATTGCTCGCAGCGAGGGCGAGAATCTCAAGCTTGCCGACGCCCGGCTGGAATGCGTGCAGGTGCTCGCGCTCGGTGGCAAGGCGAGCAGCGACGACGCGGCGGAAGTCGGCTACTTTGCAGCACGCGCGGCGATGGCAAGTGCCGTGTCGGAGGCGGCGAAGCATCTGGCTACCCAGGGCCTGACACAGCATGGGGCGCCGGCCATCGTGCGACTGATTACGCAGGTCGCGTCGAGGTTTTCCATTGTCGTCTCCGAGAAAGCTGCTGCCCAGGCGGTGCCGGTGGTGGGGGCGATTGGTGGCGCGGTGATCAACACGCTGTTCATCGATCATTTTCAGGACATGGCGCGCGGCCACTTCATCGTGCGCCGCCTGGAGCGGGCCTATGGCGCGAGCGAGGTGAAGCGGCTCTACGCCGAATCCTGAACAGGCAGCAGCGACCGGGCCGCTGCCTTATTCCACCAGTCCGCCGCGAGCCGAAATGGCCGTGATGTCCACATAGCGGCTGCTGCCGCCCACCCGCATCGGGCCAAAGTCGAGCACCGGTGAGGCGCGTAGTGCCGCGCTCACCTTCGGCGCTGTGGGCTCGCCATCGACCCGCTCCAGCGCTGCTACCAGCAGCTTCGCCACCACGTAGCCTTCGAGAGTGTGTTGCGACGGCGGTTCGTCGCGATACTGCTTCATCAGATTGCGATGTTCGCGCTGGAACGGGTGAATGGTCTTGCCCGGCGGCGGCACCGTCTGCGTAATCATCATCCCTTTGGCGGCGCTGCCGGCCAGCTCGGCCAGCGTGCGGTGATCGACCGTGGAGAAGCCAAGCAGTGGCGCCAGCGGCAGGATTCGGCGGGCATGCTGCACGACCGGCGCGACGCCCAGTGCGTCACCCGCCACGATGACGGCGCCGAACGACGGTACCGCTGTTTTGCCGGCACCCGAAGCCGCCTTGCCGAGTGCCGCGAATTGCGCCGGCTGCAATTGTTGCCACTGCTGGGCGGTGCCATCAAAAGCGAACGTGAGGTTGCGGGCGCGCGCTTCCTCGCGCAAGGCAAGCGCACAGGCGTTGGCGTCCGGCCCATCGCCACGCACCAGCGCGACGGCGCCTTCGCTGAAGGTCTTTAGCATGTCGAGCAGCACCCGAGCCTCGTCGCGGTAAGTGGCGCGCACCGGCAGCACGCGATTGGCGATGCGGGCGCGATCAAGGTCGGCACCGGTCGGGGCGCCCACGATGGTGATCGCCGAGGCGCGCACGCGCGGCGCGGTGGCCGCCGCGATCAGCGTTTCTTCGCTGGTTGGCGCGATCAGCACATCGACATCATTGTCGGTGAGCAGCTTCTCCACGTTGGTTACGGCATCGGCGGCGCGGCCCGAATCGTCGAGCTGCACAAGCTGAATGCGGCGGCCACGCACGCCGCCGCGGGCATTGATGGCATCAAAGTAGGTGCGAACGCCGTTGGAAAAGTCTTTGCCCAGATTCGAGAGACCGGACAGGTCGAGCGTTTGTGCGACGACGATGTCGCGGGCGTGAGCGGCCGTTGCCGTGAACGCGACGAAGGTTGCCAGCAGCGCGGCGGTGAGATGTTGCGTCAGTCGGATTGGCGTCGAAGGTGGGGTCATTCCTTGCCTCAAAGTTGATGCCGCGCCAGCGTCAAGCAGCGACGCCGCGCGAGGATGGGAATGGTCCTGAAAGTTTGTTACGCGGTGGCGACGCTCATCATCTTTTGCACGAAATCCCCAGTGGGTATGGGCTCAGGCATAAATCGGCCAAAAGTCGACTTTGACAATAAATTCACTTCTAGCCCTCAATAAATAAGGGATTACCTAAAAAGCTGTCGGCGTTTGCTATTTACCTGCGCGCCGTCGCAACGGCACTTGACTGCGATCAATGACCGCAGCGCCCGGCGCGCCACAATCCGCGTCACCGTGACGCCTGCCGACTGGATGGCGGGCGTTGTGGTGGTTACAACCATGGCCAAGAAATTCCCTATCCACCCGGCTCACCCCGAGCGCAACTGCTGGGGCTGCGACAAATATTGCGCAGCCGATCAGATGGCCTGCGGCAACGGCACCTCGCGTACCCAGCATCCGGTGGAATTCTTCGGCGACGACTGGCTCGAGTGGCAGGCACCGGCCACCGCTGTCGCGCCGGAAGTGAAAGAGACGGGCTGACCTCACAGCGCCCTCGTCTGCCTCGCCAAAGACATGGCAGCGGACCTCGTCGCGCCGCTCGCGCCGGCTTTCATCCAAAATGCGGCAGAACGCGCTGGCCCGATTCATCCGCAATCGCGGCAATTGCCGGCGTGACCAATCACAAGGAGGAGCCATGAATCGATTCACTCGCGCTGCCGTTGCAGCCGCTGTCGTCTGCGCGCTGCACGGCGCGGCACAGGCGCAAACCATTCTGCGCTGGGGCGACGTGGTGGGCGGCAGCCACCCGCAGGTACAGATGATTGACCGCGTGGCCGCCGAGGTGAAGGCGAAGACCGGCGGTCGCGTCGAGATCCAGGCGTTTGCCGGCGGCCAGATCGGTGGCTCGCGCGACATGATCGAGGCGGTGGCCAACGGGTCGCAGCAACTGGTCACCGAGGGCGCCGCCAATTTCGGCGCCTGGATACCTTCGATCTCGGTGGTGGAAGCGCCGTACATCTGGCGCGATCCACAGCATCTGATCAAGGCGCTCAATGGTCCGCTGCTGGCGCAGTACAACGAGCAACTGGTCAAGGCGCGGGGCATGCGCATTCTCGGCGCGGTGTACTACGGCACCCGTCACGTCACCACGTCCACCAAGGCGGTGAACACGCTGGCTGACATGAAGGGGCTCAAGCTTCGAGTGCCGGAGAATGACGTGTTCAAGGCGATGGCCGAGAGCTGGGGCGCGCGCCCGACGCCGATGAATTTCAACGAGCTTTACCTCGCCCTCAAGCAGGGTGTCGTCGATGGTCAGGAGAATCCGCTGCCGACCATCAAGAGCGGCAAGTTCCACGAGGTGCAGAAATACCTGGTGCTCTCCGGTCACATCATGACGCCGCGCCTGGTGGTGGTGAACGACGCAGCGTGGCAGAAGATCGCGGCGACGGACCGTAAGGCCGTGGAAGACGTGCTGAAGGCGCAGATGGCGTGGGCCGACAGCCAGATCATCGCGCAGGAGAAAACCCTGGTCGACGAGTTCAAGGCGGCGGGTGTCACCGTGTTGCAGCCGGATGTGGCGGAGTGGCGCAAGGCGACGCTGGCCGCCGTGCCGCCGAAGTTTGAAGCGAAGTGGGGCAAGGGCACCTACGAGTCCATCGCCAACATGAAATGACCGCCCTGCGCTGGGCACGCGGCGCGCTGCACGCCACCGCCATCACACTCTTCGTGCTGATGGTGGGGTTGGTGCTGGCGCAGGTCGTTGCGCGCAAGTTTTTCGAGCCGCTGGTGTGGAGCGAGGAGCTGGCGCGCTACCTGTTCATCTGGGTGGCGTTCCTCGGGTGGGTCGTTGCCACGGAGCGCCGCTCGCACATTGCCATCACCCAGTTCAGCGAGCGGGCGAGCCCGCGCCTGCAGCGGGTGCTGGGCTGGTCGGGTGACATCGGTATCGTGGTGCTGATGGTCTGGTTGCTCTGGTTCGGCATGAAGCTGGTCGACAACAATCGTGACGTCGAGACCGTGACGCTGTTCTTCAACTATGCAGTGGTCTATGCCGTGCTGCCGGTGGCGGCCATTGCCATTGGCGGGCTCACGATCGCAAGAATGCGGGAGCGGCTCGGCCAATGACCACGTTGATGCTCGTCATTCTGGCGCTCTGGTTTCTGCTGCTGTTCACCGGTGCGCCGATCTATGCGCTGATGGCGCTTGCCGGTGCTGCCTTCATCGCGGCGGCCGGCATCAATCCGATCGCAGTGCCGCAGAAGTTGCTGAAGGCGGCCGACAGTTTTCCGCTGCTCGCGGCGCCGATGTACATCCTGATGGGTTCGCTGATGAACACCTCGGGTGTCACCGAACGCATCTTCCGCTTCGCGACGGTGTGCGCGGGCTGGTGGAAAGGCGGCTTGTGCCATGCCAATATTCTCGGCAGCGTGATCTTTGCCGGCATGAGCGGCTCGGCAGTGGCGGATGCGGGTGGCATTGGCACCATCGAAATCAAGGCGATGCAGGACGCGGGCTACGACACCGAGACGGCAGCGGCTGTCACTGCGGCGTCCGCCACCATCGGGCCGATCATCCCGCCGTCGCTGCCGATGATCATCTACGGCGTGTCGGCAGAGGCGTCGATTGGCGACCTGTTCCTGGGCGGTGTGGTGCCTGGCTTGCTGATGGCGGTGGCGCTGATGATCATGGTGCGGGCCATTGCGCTTCGCCGTAATCTGCCGCGGGTGCCATTCCCCGGCGCGCGTGACGTGTGGCTGGCATTCAAGGGCGCGTTCTGGGCACTGCTGTGCCCGGTGGTGCTGTTCGGCGGCATGATGAGCGGGTACTTCACCGCCACTGAATCGGCGGCGGTAGCAGCGTTCTATGCGCTGGTCGTCGGCTTGGGCTACGGCGAGTTCCGCGTGCGCGACTTGCCGCGCATCGTGCTGGACACCGTAGAGACAACGGGTGTGATGATGGCGCTGGTGATGAGCGCGGCACTGCTCGCCTATGCGCTCTCACTGTCACGCCTGCCGCAGAACGTTGGCGGCTGGCTGACGCAGACGGTGAGCTCGCCGATCATGTACCTGATTCTGGTCAACGTGATTCTGTTGATCGTCGGCTGCTTCATGGAAGCCATCGCCGCGATGCTGATCCTGATCCCGA
>ERZ650309.1508-NODE-1508-length-10911-cov-5.594510_pt1 | contig 10911 bp, 12 predicted proteins | sample MGYA00376245_ERZ650309 | MGnify/ENA primary metagenome ERZ650309 (study PRJEB26733, sample SAMN07839294) | wastewater metagenome | biome: urban; feature: wastewater treatment plant; material: waste water | place: USA: North Carolina | collected 2016-04-26 ...
CGCTGTGCAAGCCGAGCATCGTGAGAATCGCGCGCGGTTTCGCGCCCGGGATCATGACGGGAATGCCGCCCTGCCGGACCTGGAGAGGACCCAAAACCCCCAGTTCCACGTGTTGAAGGTTAGTCACGTTCCCCATCGTGGGGGCGTGGATTCAACACGCGGTCAAGGTTCGGTAAAGGTTCTCCCAGTCGGCCGGGCCGAGGAAAAGCCCTCGAATTACGAAGAAGCGGAGACCTTTTCGGCTTCCCGCTCAGCCTTGGCGGCCTCGCGGGCCAGCATGCGGTCGCGCTGCTCCTCGAATTTGACGACCTGCTTGCCCAGATCCTCGAGGTAGACGGCCAACTTCTCGCGGCGCTGTTCGCCGCGGCCCGTGATGTCCGTGCGCTCGAACAACCGCCACTTCTTGACGCACGGCATGACCACCTCTTCGAGGTGCTGACGGAGGTCGTAGATGCCGTGTTTGGCCATGATCACGCTGTTGCGCCGCCAGTTGGGCATACCGCGTCCCGGCATACCGAAGCCTTCGATGATGGCGCAGACGGCTTCCATCGACTGGTCGGGGGACAGGTCGAGGCAGGCGCTGAAGACGTTGCGGTAGAAGACCATGTGCAGGTTCTCGTCGGTGGCGACGCGCTGCAGCATCGACTCGGCGATCGGGTCATCGCACACGCGGCCGGTGTTGCGGTGGCTTACTCGCGTCGCCAGCTCCTGCAACGTGGCGTAGGCGGAGATCATGATCGGACCCGGTTCGTGGATCTCGCGCTCTTCTTCGCTCGGGTCGTAGCCGTTGCGCATGTGTTCCATGCGCATACGCTCCAGCGCGACGGGGTCCACCCCACGGGTGACGACGAGGTAGTCACGAATGACGATGCCGTGGCGGTTCTCTTCCGCGGTCCACTGGTTGACCCATTGGCCCCAGGCGCCGTCGAGCGAGAAGTGATTGGCCGCGCCGCGGTGGTACGACGGCAGGTTGTCTTCGGTCAGCAGATTGGTGACCATGGCGATCTTGGCGACCTCAGAGAGTCGCGACTGCTCCGGATCCCAGTCCTCGCCACCGAGCGCGGCGAAGTTGCGGCCCAGGTCCCACGGCACGTAGTCGTGCGGATGCCATTCCTTGGCCACGGCCAGGTGATGGTTGAGGCCGGACTCGGCAATGGGCTCGAGCTCCTTGAGCACCTCGGCGTCGGTGAGGTCTCGTTGCATCTGCGTGTTCCCCTAAGCATGAACTTCGGCGCGATCGATCCGCGCTATTTGCCCAGGTTAGCCCGGTACAACGCTGCCGACGTGCGTCAAACGGTTGTGTCGCCATGCCAACGGTCATCCACGGCTGGTCTCCGGCGGCATACCTGCCACCGGCACTCGTGAAGCTACCGCATGTGCCGGTGAAACGCGTGGTCGCTCGGCTGTGCTTCTGGCCACGTGAGATTGTCTACGGCATCAGCCCAAGTCAGAACACCGCTGGTGAGACCGGTTATCGATGGCTGATCAAACAGCTGTGGGCTGACGCGGAAGATCCACATCAGCCCACAGTGTCGCGGTGTTGATTAGAGCGGGGTGACTCCGGTTGCAGCCGGACCCTTGTCGCCCTGTCCGACCTCGAACTGGACACGCTGACCTTCGTCGAGCGTCCGGAAACCGTTTGCACGGATTTCCGAGTAGTGGACGAACAGGTCCTTGCCGCCGTCGTCGGGGGTGATGAAGCCGAAGCCCTTTTCACCGTTGAACCATTTCACAGTTCCCTGTGGCATATACCAACTTCTCTCAGTAGAGCGGATGCACGGAAAACATCCGTGCAGCATGTTAGTCCAGTTCCATCGCGCCTGTATCGCCGAGGACGGAAACTCGTTTCAGTAGTTCGGTTTCGACCGGGTCGGAGCAGCGCTAGGGGAGCACCGTGTGCAGCAGCATGACGTTGTATTCGGACCACAGTGACAGGTTGAAGTACAGGTCCCGGCCGGTTGACCACGGATGCAGGAACGGTGCGTACACGCCGCCGGGGAACTGCATCGAGGACACGACAAGCTGCTCAGGCCCCCAAGGCCCCTGCGGCGTCGGTGAGGTGCGGAAAACCACGTCGCTCAAGTTGTTGCAATACATCACCAGGTACTGCTTGAGGTAGGTGTTGTACTGCACCGACATCTCGCCGACCGGACCGGGGATGACGGGGGAGGCTGCGCCGGGGTTGCCGGGCACCCAGGACTGGCTGTCGTTGTTCCAGTACTGGTACTTGCTCACGTCGGGCAGGAAGTTCGGGGGAACGCGGGAGACGAACGCTGCGCCGCTACGTCCCGGTGGGGTGCCGTAGGAGTAGATGTAGCCGTCGTTGCCCTTGAGGAACGCGCCCTGCTGGAAGTTCTCGTTTCCGGGGACGTAGTTGACCTGCGCCACGTCACCCGGCGCCATGGGGCGAACGCTGGACGGGTAGACGCCCCAGTTCTGGCCGTTGTCGTTCGAGACGGCGATACCCGAGTAGTTCGTCGTCCACGAGCCGGCGTTGTCCCAGCTCTTGATCGACATGAAGCTGGCGTATTGCGTCTTGCCGACGGCGATTCCGGACGTCGGGATGATGCCCTTCTCCGGCTCTGCCCACCGGATCGTCGGGATCACCTGCTTGGACAGGTTGGGCTGCCATTCGGGGGAGCCTGAGTAGGGATCGCTGACCGATCCGGCCGGCACACTGACCCCGCGCGACAGGCTGCGGTCGGTGGTGCGCAGCAAGGTGTTGTAGCGCCATTGCTGCTTGGACGCGGTGCAGTAGCCGTAGGTGTCGCCGAACATCATCAACACCTGATGATTCGCAGGATCGCCGTTGTCCCACATGATGCCGAGGTCGGTGCCTGAGATGCCGAAGCGCTGCAGGGTGCTTCCGCCGGCGGCGTGGTCTCCGGTGGTCCAGCCGACCAGTGAGGTCGTCCCGGCGTCGATGGCGGGCGCGGGAGGCGCCGGTGGTGCGGCGACGGGCGCCGGCTGGGCGGCCTGTGCCTGGGGAACCGGTTTTACCGGCACTACGGCTGCCTGCTGCTGCAGCGTGCCCTGGGCGATGGCGCCGATGATCGAGCGCGACAGCCGGCCCAAGGTCGGTGCTGGTGCACGGTTGTTGGCGTTGCTGGGCCGGTGGCCCATGGGCGGCGGCATGGACGCGTCGGCGTTGGCGCCTTGGCACGGGTCGGCGGAAACCTGCGGCGCGACATTGACTGCCATTGCGACAACCAAGGCAGCCGTCAGCGCGACCGATGAGTAGCGGGGACGCGGCGACACAGTCACACCTTTCGAGAGGTCGATGCCGGAACAGGCGTCGGAACAGGACCTCTGTGACGATAGTGACTGGTGTGGTTTATGTAGTTATTGAGTTGTTGATGGGTATGTAACCGTGACCGCGTCGCAACGCATTCTTGGCGGTCCGAAAAAGCAGTTCCGGTATGGGTCCGGACACGAAAAAGCGCAGCCCGAACCGGCGGGCCGGGTTCCGGACAGAACGGGTCAAACCGTCCGGAACGCGGTGCTGGTCGAGCTGCGCTCTAGCTGACTGATGTCAGAAGTTGTTGCAGGTGTTCGCAACGTTCATGATCACGCCGGTGTACTGCGTGACGCCCGGGGTGGCCTCAGCCTGCTGAACCATCTTGGCGCGCTGATCCGGTCCGGCAGCGACCAGCTGGTGCAGCCAGCCAACGGCCATCGGGTTGGCCTGCAACTGGCCTGCCAACGCCGGGTTCTGGGCGTTGAGTGCAGCGATCACCTGCGGGTATGAACAGGTCGAGTTGATGATCGGGCTCGGGTCCGGGAGTGCGGACGCGATGCCGCTACCGGCGAGCAGCGACAGCAGAGCGCCGCTGGTCCCAGCGATCATTCGAGTAGTGAATGCCATTTTTAAATCCCCTCCCGCACCAGCGTTGTGATGCGAACAAAGTTGCTAACGACCACGTTAGCAGTTGTATCGATGTACATCGGGCGAGCGTTACAGCCCTCAAGTTGTTATCGAACCGTCGCGGCGGCGATGGCGGTCGGTCAGTGCCATATTGCCTGCACAACCCGCCAATTACCAAGGTATTACATTTGGCTGAGAGCAAAATTTATGTACCCGCCAACATCCTCAAAGTTATCTGGCGGACTCCGTTCGGCACATTCACATCATCTCGCCGTCCGCTGCTCTTCAGGCATTTGACAGGTATGTCAATGTCGTGGCCGCCTCAGAAGTAATGTCGCGGGGATGAGCGTGGCCATACGGGTAGGCGAGGGTGTGGTGTTCACCTGGCTGGGCATGGTGCTGGCGATCTCGTTTCTCGAAGCGCCGCTGAAATTCCAGGTGCCGGGCGTCACCCTTCAGCTCGGTTTGCGGATCGGCCGCGTCGTGTTCGTGGCGCTCAATGCGTGTGAGCTCATGTTCGCGTTCGTTCTCTCGGGTGTGCTCTACAGCCACGACACGCCGCCCACGTTGGACCTGGTGGCGGGCATCGCCGTCGCGGCGTTGCTCGTTCAACTGCTGCTGGTGCGGCCTGTTTTGAACCGGCGGACCAAGTCGGTACTCGAACTACAGGGCCAAGAGGGCCCACGGTCACGCGGACACCACGTCTACGTGGCCCTCGAAGTCATCAAGGTCGCATCGCTGCTCGCATCCGGGGTGATACTCACCGGGCTGTGAGCTCGTAGGTAGGCAATCCTATCCTAATTTTATGGGGTAGGGTGGCGCCTCAAATGATTGAGATTGACCAGCCGCCGGTGCTGCCCCGCGAGTTGACGTCGCTGTCCGCCGAAGTGAACGCGGTAGAGGCCCCGCCGACTCCCCGCTTGACCGATCCGTGGACGGTTCGTGTTGCCGACGCAGACCTGGACGCCGAGCAACTGTCGGAGTGGATGAACCAGCCGCATCTGGCAGAGGCGTGGGAGTACGCCTGGCCGAACGAGCGCTGGCGGCAGCACATACAAGCGCAGCTCGACGGGCGGTATTCGCGGCCGTTCATCGTCGGCTTCGACGGCAAGAACGTCGGCTACCTCGAGGTGTACCGGGCGGCGAAGGACTCCATTGCACCCCGCTACGACGCGGACCCCCACGATCTTGGCGTCCATGTGGCGATCGCCGAACTGGAATTCGTCAATCGCGGGGTCGCCCCGATGCTGATGCCCTATCTGGCGGCCAGCCTGTTCGACAGCGACCCCTCGTGTCGGCGCATCATGTTCGATCCGGACTACCGGAACACCAATGCTCGTAAGGTCTGCGAAGTCGGCGGCTGCGAGTTTCTCGGCGAGCACGACATGGCCAACCGGCGGATGGCCCTGTACGCGCTGCACCGCGCAGACGGCTGACCGGGCGGCCTGTATATAAGGGGGATGACGAAAAGGATCCTTCTGCCGCTGGCCGTCGCGGCATTGGTGTGTGTGCTCGCAGGGCCGTGGATCTTCGTCAAATACGTTGAGGGCGCACCCGACCCGCTACTCAAGTTGCCCTCTGAGCGCCATCCCGCGACGGTCGGCATGGATGGCACCTGGGTTGTCGTCCCCGGCTCCGGTGACGCCGCCCAGCGCTCGCAAGCCGGCTACCGTGCCGATCAGGCATTGCTGTGGGAAACCGTCACGGTCAGTGGTCGCACGACCGGTGTCACGGGCAGCCTGACAGTGGTCGGCGGGTCGTTGCAGTCGGCCACCTTCGCGGTCGAAGTCGCGTCCATCCAGTCGCCACATCATGGGCGGGACAACAAGTTTCGCAGTCAAGACGTGATGGATACGGGCAAGTTCGCCACCGCTCAACTCAAGATTGCCGATCCCGTCGACCTGTCGGCAGTGCCCGACGACGGTGCGCCGGCGTCGATGCAGATCGCTGCGGCGCTGACGTTGAAGGGTGTCACGCGCCAGGCTGCGGTTCGCCTTGATGTGCAGCGGTCGGGCGACCATGTCGTCGTCGTGGGACAGATCCAGCTCAACTTCGCCGATTACAACATCAGCCCGCCGTCGCCGCCTGCCGGCATCCTGCAGGTACAGCCGATTGCGTCGGTCGAGTTTCTGGTGAACCTCGCCCAGCAGCCGGCCTAATCGAAGAATCCGAGGGCGGTGCTGCCGTCCCGGTGTCCGGCATCGATGGACACCAGCGCGGGCACCCGCTCGCAGGTGACCACCCCGTGGTCCGTGGTGATCTGATCGACGACGTCGAACGCTGCGCTGATGTTCTCCGGAGAATCGACCACGATCGTCGTCACCGGGACCTGACGGCCGATTTGGAAGAGCTTGTCTCCGTGCGGAATTCGATCATCGTGAAAACCCCAGATGCCACGCAGAACGGTGACCCCTCGGCTACGCGGGATCTGCCGCAGGCGTCGGACGATCTCGCGGTGGACCGGTTCGCCGTTGTGCAGGGTGTCTTCGGTGGTGTGGATCATCAGCTTCTGCCACAGCGGACAGCCGTTGGCATCGTGTGCCGGCAGTTCGCCGGGCCGCGCCAGGAGTTGTCCGCTGCGCTTGCACAGTTCGGCTCGTTCCACCGTGACCAGGGGATCGGGGAGCAGCCGTCGTAGTTCCGGCAGTACGGCTGCCGCCAGATTGTCGTCGCCGACGGCGATGATCATCACCGGGACGTCGGAATTGCGGCGCAGGAAATGGGCCCGCTCGCGGCGCCCGTACACCGTGCCGTCGACGCCGAGAAAGACTGCTGCGCAAGCAAACCCGCTGCGATGCAGCAGATCGCACACCGCGACGTGGGCAGGCCGGCCGTCGATGCGATGCTGGCGCCCCACATAGACGCTGAGTTTGGCAGTCTCGGGGACGGAGGCGCCCGCGACCACGCGGGCCCGTTCGAGGGTGATCAGTCCACGGGACACCAGCGACGCCGTGCGCTCGGCGAGCCCGGACATCTTGTCGGCGGTATCGACCGCGGCGATCGCGATCGGCAGATCCTCGGACTGGCTCAAGGTCTGATCGGTACGGAGCTGGTGATGCGGTCCGAACCCGGCGATGCCGCGCAACACCACGCTGGTCGCCACGTTCTCGGTGCCGTACAGGTCCAGGAGTTCCTCGGCCAGGAATCGCTCGCCGGACCGTTGACGCTCACCGAAGTACGTCGTCAGCTTCAGGTAATCAGTGGCCGACACACAGGCCTCCCATCCACAGTCCCAGTCCCGCAGCGCTCAGGCCCAACAGGACGCTCAGCGCGATGTTGGCTACAGCGAACCGCACCTGACGTTCCTCGCCCAGCCGCTGTGTCTCCAGCATCCAGGTGGAGAACGTCGTGTAGGCGCCGACGAACGCCGTCCCGGCCAGCAGCGCGACGTCAGGACGCAGGGCCAGCCCGCCGAGGAAGCCCAAGAGCCACGCCCCCGAAATGTTGATCACGAAGGTGCCGAGCGGGAAACTGCTGCTCTTGCGCTTGGTGACCGCACGGTCGACGACGAACCGAGCCACCGCGCCGAAACCGCCGATGACCGCGACACCGAGCCAGATGAGCGCCGTCGTCATCGGATGCGGACCCGCCGAACCAGAACTGTCGCGAGGTAGACCGCGACCATGCCGCTGATGATGCTGGCGACGGTGTAACCGATCGCCAGTCCGTAGGCACCGTGCTCGACCATCCGCACGGTCTCGACCTGCATGGTGCTGAACGTCGTCAGCCCGCCGCACACGCCCGTGCCCAGCAGTGGGCGCAGATAGCTGGACACCGGCAGACGCTCAAGCAGCCTGGTGGTGAAGTAGCCGAGCAGGAATGCCCCGACGATGTTGACGATGAACGTGGGCCAGGGCCACTGGTCACCCGAGGCGGGGACGAGGTGCGCCAGCGCGGCGCGTGCCAGCGTGCCGAGCGCACCCCCGACGAACACGGCGGCCAATTCTTTGTTGTCGTGGCCGAACATGAGGCAAAAGTATGGTGTGCAAACGTGAACGGGTCGGCGGCGGGGGAGATTCTGCAGCAGAATCGTCGCTATGACGGCCAACCCGCGCGCAGGCCAACTGGCGCAGCCTGACGATCTGATCGATGTGTCTCATGTGGTCACCGCGTACTACACCGTGGCGCCGGACCCGGAGAACGTCGATCAGCAGGTGGTGTTCGGCACGTCCGGGCACCGCGGCTCGAGTCTGGACGCGGCATTCAATGAGGCGCACATTCTGGCCACCACCCAGGCCATCGTCGAATACCGGGCGACGCAGGGGACCACGGGTCCGCTGTTCATCGGTCGTGACACCCACGCGTTGTCCGAACCGGCCTGGGTGTCGGCCCTGGAGGTGCTGGCCGGCAACGAGGTGGTCGCGGTGATCGACGCGGCAGACCGCTACACGCCGACACCCGCCGTCAGTCACGCCATCTTGACGTTCAACCGTGGCCGCGATGCGGATCTGGCCGACGGCATCGTCGTCACCCCTTCGCACAACCCGCCGCGCGACGGTGGCTTCAAATACAACCCGCCCAACGGTGGACCGGCCGATACCGACGCGACATCAATAATTGCCAAGCGCGCCAACGACATTCTCCGTGACGGTCTGCGTGAGGTGAAACGGATACCGCTGGCCCATGCACTGGGATCGGCGCAGCGGCACGACTATCTCGATGCCTATATCGACGACTTGCCGAATGTTGTTGACCTGCATGCTATTCGGGCGTCGGGGGTGCGGATCGGCGCGGACCCGCTCGGCGGTGCCAGCGTCGACTACTGGGGTGCCATCGCCGAGCGCTACAACCTCGACCTGACGGTGGTCAATCCGTTGGTCGATGCGACGTGGCGATTCATGACGCTCGACACCGATGGCAAGATCCGGATGGATTGCAGTTCACCCAACGCGATGGCGTCGCTCATCGCGAATCGGGACCACTATCAGATCGCCACCGGCAACGACGCGGACTCGGACCGGCACGGCATCGTCACACCAGATGGCGGGCTGCTCAACCCGAACCACTACCTGGCTGTGGCGATCGACTATCTGTACACCCACCGGCCGGAGTGGGCTGCGTCAGCCGGGGTGGGTAAGACCGTCGTCAGTTCGTCGATCATCGACCGGGTGGTGGCCGGGCTCGGCCGAAAACTCGTCGAAGTGCCCGTCGGCTTCAAGTGGTTCGTCGACGGATTGATCAGCGGGACAATCGGTTTCGGTGGGGAAGAAAGCGCCGGCGCATCCTTCCTTCGGACCGACGGGTCGGTCTGGACCACGGACAAGGACGGCATCATCTTGGCGCTGCTGGCGTCGGAGATCCTGGCCACGACCGGTCGCACTCCGTCGCAGCGTTACGAAGAGCTGACCGAAAAGTACGGTGCCCCAACGTATGCGCGCATCGATGCGCCCGCCGACCGGGAGCAGAAGGCTCGGCTGGCCAAGCTGTCGGCCGAGCAGGTCACGGCCACCGAACTTGCCGGTGAGCCGATCACCGCCAAACTCACTGCCGCACCGGGCAACGGTGCACCGCTGGGCGGCCTGAAGGTGACGACCGAGAATGCGTGGTTCGCTGCCCGCCCGTCGGGCACCGAGGACGTCTACAAGATCTACGCGGAGTCGTTCAACGGCCCCGAGCATCTGGCGCAGGTCCAGCAAGCCGCGCGGGAGTTGGTCAATACAGTGATCGGGTGAGTGCTGTCACCGAAGACGGTCTGTCCGACACCCGGCTGCCCATCGAGATCTGGGTGCTGGCGGGCGCCAACGTCGTCATCGCGCTGGGATACGGCGTGGTGGCGCCGGTGCTGCCGCAGTACGCCCGCAATTTCGGCGTCAGCATCAGTGCCGCGACGTTCGTCATCACCGCGTTCGCCTTGATGCGCCTGATCTTCGCGCCGCCCAGTGGCGCACTCGTGCAGAAGCTCGGTGAGCGGCCCGTCTACCTGACGGGCCTGTTGATCGTCGCGGTGTCGACTCTGGCGTGCGCATTTGCGCAGACGTATTGGCAGCTGCTGCTGTTCCGCTCACTGGGTGGCGCGGGATCGACGATGTTCACGGTGTCCTCGTTGGGCCTGATGATTCGGCTGTCTCCGCCCGGCGCTCGTGGCCGGGTGGCGGGGCTGTTCTCGAGTGCATTCCTGATCGGGGGTGTCGCCGGCCCGGTGCTGGGGAGTGCGACCGCCGGATTGGGCCTGGCGGTGCCGTTCGCCATCTATGGCGTCGCGCTGTTGGTTGCGGCGGCGGTGGTGTTGGTCAGCCTGCGGAATTCTGCGCTGGCGGCCCCAGAGGAGGCGACGGGGCCGGTCGTGTCGGTGCGGACGGCGCTGGCCAACCCGGCCTACCGCGCGGCGTTGTTCTCGAACTTCGCTTCCGGTTGGGCAGCGTTGGGCCTGCGGGTCGCGTTGGTCCCGCTGTTCGTGGTTGAGGCTCTGCATCACGGTGCCGGGATGGCCGGTGTGGTCTTGGCGACGTTCGCTGTGGGAAATGTGTGTGCCGTGATCCCCAGCGGGCACTTGTCGGACCGTGTCGGACGGCGGGTGCTGCTAATCGTGGGGCTTGCCGTATCTGCCGCTGCCACAATACTTCTCGGCTTCACCACGTCGTTGCCGGCGTTCCTGGTGGTCGCCTTCGTCACGGGCGCGGCAACCGGCACCTTCATCTCGCCACAGCAGGCTGCCGTCGCCGACATCATCGGCAACAAGGCGCGCGGTGGTACCGCCGTGGCGACGTTTCAGATGATGTCGGACCTGGGTGCGATCGTCGGCTCGTTGGGGGCGGGGGAGATCGCGCAGCATGTGTCGTTCGAGGTCGCGTTCACCGTCAGTGGCGTGATCCTGCTGCTGGCCGCCGTGGGGTGGCTGTTTGCACCGGAGACCCGTGAGTCAGGCCTTGACGAGGAAACACCGATCTGCCCGCTGGGGCACGAACCCGTCGAAGGATCGCTGTAAACGAGGCTTTGACCAGCTGTTTTGTTCCGGGTGCTGCGCGTGGTGTAGCTTCAACAAGCACAAATCAAGGGGCTATGGCGCAGCTGGTAGCGCACCACACTGGCAGTGTGGGGGTCAGGGG
>ERZ650309.1509-NODE-1509-length-10910-cov-3.032704_pt1 | contig 10910 bp, 11 predicted proteins | sample MGYA00376245_ERZ650309 | MGnify/ENA primary metagenome ERZ650309 (study PRJEB26733, sample SAMN07839294) | wastewater metagenome | biome: urban; feature: wastewater treatment plant; material: waste water | place: USA: North Carolina | collected 2016-04-26 ...
AAATCTGAAAATATCATTAGTAATAATTGAGTCACTATATAGACTCATTATAGATAATTTTTCCGCCTTCAATTTTTATACCATGAACAAAGCACTGTTTCGCCTCGCCCTCGTACTCGCCGCCACATCGAGCCTTTCGAATTGCACGGGTGGGCAGCCCACCGCCAATATCATCCACGGTTCACCCTCAGGTGGTGCCATGCCCATTTACGTCATGGCCACTTACCGAGATCTTAAAGTGGGCGGACTCTCGGCCGGATGGTTGCGCGGCTGGACCCAGGCAGAGTTCGAGTTCCTGCGCCTTTACCCCGACCGTAAGATCTGCGTCCGCGAGACCCAAACCCCCGCCTGTCGCGAGCAGATGCCCATTGCCCTCGTGGCAGTGCCGAAGAGCTACCTTACTGGCGAGATTCCTGGTTCCCTGTCCCTGTATCACATCATGAGTGGCACTGGTGACCTCGTCGGCGGTGCACGGGGTGTTCCCGATCCGGCCGCCCTGCTCGCGCACGAAGAAGCCGCGGTCGGCGAGCGAGGTGGCGTTGATACCCGAGGCCGACGCCGCGTCGTCGGGGATGACGCGACGGATGGCGGTGATCGGGCGCTTGATGTCGGAGATCCGGACCACGTCGCCGGTGTGGGGCGCCTGGATCATCTTGCCGTCGCCCACGTAGATGCCGATGTGATCGACCGGGCTCCCGAACGCCACGAGGTCGCCGGGCCGGGCCTGTTCGATCGAGTCGACCTTCGTTCCGACCTTGGCCTGGTCGTAGCTGACGCGGGGGAGCTCGATGCCGAGATCGCGGTAGGCGCGTTGCACGAGGCCGGAGCAGTCGAGCCCCTTGGAGGGGTCCGTTCCGCCCCAGACGTAGTCCACGCCGAGGTACAGCTTGGCGGCTGCGACAGCGTCGGCGCCGGTGGGCCCGTTGCCCGAGGTTCCGGTGGTGGTGCCGAGGGCACTGGCGAGGGCTCCGCTGCGGCGGGTCGGGAGCGACGAGAGGACCGAGGTCAGCGACGTCAGATCGATCGTCGATCCCTCGGTGTCGGTAGCGGTCGACCCGAGCAGGTTCGAAATCACGTCGTCGAACGACGCGGTGTCGATCGTTCGCGTGGCCGTGGTCGCTCGGACCGAGCTCGGAGCGAACCGGCTCTGGATCTCGGCGATGCGGGAATGCGCGCCGGCCAACGTCGCGATGGAGGACATCAGGTGCGGTCCTGTTCGGTCTTGTACCTGATGGTCGCGATCTCGTCGGTGACGAGCTGTGCGGCGTGGGTCGTCTCCAGCGTCCACTCGGCCCGCTTGCGTTCGTCGAGACGGTCGAGTGCGCGGACCTTTCGGGCGGCGTCGACCCAGTCGGCCCGAGCGCTGCCGAGGAGCTCGAGCGCGTTGATCTCGGCGGCCCTCGCCGCAGTGACCGCGACGCGATGACGGTCGAGGTGCTCACGCTGGGCATGGAACTCGGTCGTGCTCCGAGGACCGGGCGCGGGGCGCGCGGCTCCGATGTCGGCCAGGCGCGCCTGCAGCTGGGCGCTGGCTGCGTCGGCTGCCCGCTGCGCCTCGGCGAGCGACACGGCGGCCTGCTCTTCGGCGATCCGCTGCACGCGTTGGACGCTTCCGAAGGCGAACTTGTACTTCTTCACAGGACACCACCGCCTGTCTGTGCTCCGGCCATCTCGGCCGTGAAGGTGTCGGTCGCCAGCAGTTCGGCGAGCTGGTTCCACGCCACACCCGGCGCCGACGTCTCGTTCATCCCCTGGCGGAGGAATGCCTCGATCCGGTCGCGGAGGGCGACGGCACGGTCGACCGTCGGGTTCGTCCCGGGCCGGTAGGCGCCGATCTCGATCAGATCCCGCGCTTCCTTGTGAGCGGCGAGGAGCGCCCGCAGCTCGCGGGCCATTCGCTGCTGCTCGGGCGTGGTGACCGCGCCGGAGACACGAGAGACCGAGTCGAGCACGTCGATCGTGGGGAAGTGCCCCTGCGAGGCGAGCGCCCGCGAGAGTGTGATGTGGCCGTCGAGGATCGAGCGGGCGGTGTCGCCCACCGGGTCGTTCATGTCGTCGCCCTCGACGAGCACCGTGTAGATGCCGGTGATGCTCCCGTGCTCGTCCGCACCGGCGCGCTCGAGGAGCTTCGGCAGGAGGCCGAACATCGACGGCGGATAGCCACGGGTGGCGGGGACCTCGCCGGCCGCGAGGCCGATCTCGCGCTGCGCCATCGCGAAGCGGGTGAGGCTGTCCATCAGGAGGTTGACGTTCGCGCCGCCGTCGCGGAACCACTCGGCGATGCGGGTCGCGACGAACGCGGCCCGGAGGCGGACGAGTGCCGGCTGGTCCGAGGTCGCCACGATCACGACGGAGCGAGCGAGGCCCTCGGGGCCGAGGTCGTGCTCGATGAACTCGCGCACCTCACGGCCGCGTTCGCCGATGAGGGCGAGGACCGAGATGTCGGCGTCGGTGCCGCGGATGATCATCGAGAGGAGCGACGACTTGCCGACGCCCGACCCGGCGAAGACACCGAGGCGTTGCCCCCGGCCGCAGGGCACGAGGGTGTCGAGGGCTCGCACGCCCAGGTGCTGGGGCACGCGGACGAGCTGGCGCTTGAGCGGGTGCGGCGGGGTGCCGTCGATGCCGACGCGGTGGAGGCGGTCGATGGAGGGGCCTCCGTCGATCGGGTTGCCCATACCGTCGAGCACCCGACCGAGCAGTTCGGTACCGATCGGTACGCCCGGCGCCGCGACGTCGAGGCGGGCGGAGGTGCCGATGTGGAGGCCGCGCATGTCGCCGAGCGGCATCCCGATCGGACCGTGCTCGCCGAGCGCGACGATCTCGCCGAGCACACCGTCGTGCTGGCCGTCGCCGAGGCGGACCATGTCACCGATCGCCGCCGGCAGGCCTTCGATCTCGAACGTGAGACCGACGACGCGGACCACGCGACCGGTCACCTCGGGGCGGCCCGAGTCCAGGGCTCGACGGACGAGCGGGTTGTCGAGGAGGGTGGTCACGAGACGACTCCGTCGTGGTGCAGATGGTCGTGGCGGATGGCGTCGAGTTCGTGGTCGGTGCGGACCAGTTCTGCCGTGGACAGCTCGGCGCGCACACGGTCGAGGGCAGCGGCGAGCTGGGCGTCGACGCGGGCGGGGCCGACGTCGACGATGCATCCGCCGCGCTCCACGCGCTGGTCGGCGACGAGTTCGAGGCGGCGCCCACCGGTGAGGGTGGTCACGTCGCCGAGGCGGGCGAGGTCCTCGGGGTGGAACCGGACGACGGCATCGCCGCGGTCGGGCGCCATCGCCAGGGCTCGGACGAGCGCGTCGCGGCCCGGATCGATGGCGGTGTCGATCTCGCGGCCGAGCACGACCTCGGCGATGGCCAACGCGAGACCGACGGTCTCCTCGGCCATGGTCGCCACGCCGGCGACGTCGCGATGGTGCAGGTCCTCGATCGCTCCGTGGAGCGCGGTCAGCGCGAACGACAGGTCGGCCTGCGCGTCGGCGATAGCTGCCAAACGGCCGTCGTCGTAGCCACGACGCAACCCCTCGGCATAGCCGTCGTCGGCGGCGAGCCGAGCGGCGGCCTCGACGTCGGGGGCCAGCGGGCCCGATGCCACGGACCGGATCGTCGGCAGTTGTTCGAGCGACGGGAACGGGTCAGTCAAGGAGTTCATCGATGCCCCGGTTGATGACGATGTCGCCGCTCTCCTCGAGCGTGCGGATGACCTTCACGATGTCGGTACGCGCTTCCTTGACATCGGCGGCACGGACTCCCTTGAGCATGTCGATCTCCTCGAGGAGGTTCTCCGACGCACGCGAGCTCATGTTCCCGAGCACCTTGTTGCGGACGACGTCCTCGACCCCCTTGAGCGCCACGGCGAGACCACGGGTGTCGACCTGGCGGAGGATCTGCTGCACAGCGCGGTCGTCGAGGCTGACGATGTCCTCGAACGTGAACAGCTTCGCCCGAACCTCTTCGGCCATCTCGGGGTCGATCTGCTCGAGTTCGGCGAGGACGGCTCGTTCGGTGGCCTTGTCCGAACGGGTCAGCATGGCGATGAGGCTGTCGACGCCGCCGACGCCGCCTTCGGTCTGCTGCGCCAGCAGCGCGTCGGCGCGTTCGCGGAGAGCTTCCTCGATCGCGTCGACGGCGGCAGCGTTGGTGCGCTCCATGGTCGCGACGCGGATGCCGATCTCGCACTGCACCGGCTCCTCGAAGCCGCCGAGGATGCGCGCCGCCCGGTCGGGTGCGAGGTGGGCGAGCACAACGGCGATCGTCTGGGGATGTTCGTCGGAGAGCATCGTGACGAGGGTCGGGATGTCGAACGTGGCGAGGAAACCGAACCGCTCGCGGCCACCCAACTGGTCGTAGACCTCGGCGGCACCGTCCGCTCCGAGGCTGATCTCGAGCAGCCGGCGAACGTAGTCGGACCCGCCGCGCACGTCGCGCCGCTGTTCTGCGGCCGTGCGGGCGAAGTCCTCGATCACCGTGTCGATGGTCGTTCCACCCAGGTGCTGCATCTGCTCGAGTTCGACGGCGACGGCGGCGACGTCGTCGGGATCGAGCTCGCGGATCAACTTGGCGGCGCGGTCGGTGTCGAGGCTCATGAGCAGCACAGCCACCTTGCGGACGCCGGGCATGTCCTCGCCGACCTCCGCGATCGCACTCGAGGCGCCGGCGGTCATCGGGTCACCTCGCGGCGGTCACCGAGCCACGAACGAAGTAGCTGGGCCACCTCGTCGGGCTGGTTGTCGATGAGGTCGCCGAGGACCTCACGGCGCTCGACGCCGGGGTCGGCGCTGGTCGTGCCGGTGGTCGCGCCGGTCCCGATGCCGCCGGCCCCAACACCGGCGAGTACCGCCGTCGGGTCGTCGACCGTGGCCGTCCGGCGCGGGGTCGCATCGATCGTGATGACCTGCTCTGCCAGTGCGGAACTGCCGGTGCCCAGCTCGAGTGGTGCGAGATCGAGCTGCTGCGCCCGCTTCTTCTTCTTGCGGGAGCGGAGGAAGAAGACGATGGCGAGTAGGAGGAGCAAGCCCCCGACGCCGGCGATGATCGGCATCGGGAGGGCACCGGCCTTGGCTGCCGCCGCGGCCTGCTTGTCGCGGAAGGCGAGCTCCTTGGCGACCTGGTCCTGGGTCGTCGTGTCGAGCTTGAAGCGTGAGACGGCGATGGTGTCGGCGCGGCCGGTGGCGCTGGTGTCGAGTCCGGCGGCGGCCGTGACCAGGCGCTCGATCTCGGGCAGCTGGGTGGCATCGACCGCCTTCTCGTCGACGATCACGGCGACCGACAACCGCTCCACGGCTCCGGGCGCCTTGTTCGTGTTCTCGACGACCTTGTTGACGGCGTTGTTCACCTGCTTCTCGTTCAGCTGGTACCCAGAACCGGCCGCTCCGGCCGCTCCCTGGGTCGAGCTGGTGAGGGGGAGGCCGTCGGGGCCGAGGATGCCGGCCGCTCCCGAACCGGTGCCGTCACCGCTGTAGGTCTCGGTCTTGATCGACTCGTTCACCGCCAGCGCTTCACCGGCGACGATCGTGGTGGGAGCGGAGTAGGTCTCGGTCGTCGACGACGTCGAGTCGAAGTCGAGCGCTGCCGCGACGGTGACCTTGGCCTTGCCGGGGCCCACCACGCTGCCCAGCATGTCCTCGATGGACGATGCCAGCGTCGTCTCGTAGTGGCTGGTCATCTCGGCCGCGTCGCCGCCGGCCCCGCTACCGGGAGCGGTGCCAGGAGCGGCGAGCACGTTGCCCTCGCCATCGGCGACGGTCACGTCGGTGGGCGCCAGCCCCTCGATGCCACCGGAGACGAGGTTGACGATCGCCTGCACCTGCCGGCCGGCGAGGGTCTTGCCCGGAGCGGTCTTCACCATCACCGACGCCGTTGCCTTCTGCTCGTCGAGCGCAAAGGTGTCGTTCTTCGGGATGGCCAGGTGAACCGTCGCCACGTTGACGCCGTCGATCGCCTCGATGGTCTTGGCGAGCTCGCCCTCCATCGCCCGCTGGAAGCCGATGCGCTGGCTGAACTCCGAGCTGGTGATGTCCTGGTTGTCCAAGATGCCGTAGCCGACCTTGCCCGAGGACGGCATGTCGACCGAGGCGATGTCGATGCGGGTCTGGTAGACGACGTCACTCGGGACCTCGACGGTGGCGCCGCCGTCGGCGAGGCGGTACTCGGTGCCGAGTGAGTCGAGCTGCTTCGTGACTGCCGAGGCGTCGTCGGCGGCCAGGTTCGTCATGAGCGGTGCCCAGTCGGTGCGGCTGCCGAGGAACGAGAACGCCAGGACGGCCCCGATGGTCGCGGCGAACACGGCGGCCATGACGGTGCGTTGCTTGCGGTCGAAGGCGCCGCTGACCTTCCCGGCGCGATCCTTCAGTGCCGCCAGGTTGGCGGCGGCACCGCCGCGCGGGGCCTCGTTGGTGGTGTCGGTCATCGACATCAGACCTGCATCCTCATGATCTCGTTGAAGGCCTCAACGGCCTTGTTGCGAACAGCGACGGTGAGCTGGGTGCCGAGTTGCGCCTCGGTGGCGGCGAGCATGTACTCCTCGACGTTCTGGAGCTTTCCGGTCGCCGCGTCGCGGGCCATCTGGTCGGCGTGGAGCTGCTGGCTGTTCAGCGTCTCCAGGGCATTGCCGATGGCGCCTTCGAACGAGTCGGAACGCTGTGCTGCTCCGGCGGCGCTGGCGGCGCTGGGTGCCGTCGGGGCAACCGACGGAGTGATCGCCTGGGTGAAGTTGGTTGCGACCGGGGGAATCAGGGCCACGGGCTACTTTCCGATCTCGAGTGCACGGGAGTAGGCGTCGCGGGCCCGCTCGAAGACGGTGACGTTGGCCTGGTAGGCGCGCTGGGCGATGATCAGGTTCGTCATCTGGTCACCGAGTTCGACGGCGGGGTAGCGCACCATCCCCTCGGCGTTGGCCAGCGGGTGGTCGGGCTCGTAGACGAGCTTGCCCTCGTCGTCGCTGAGAGCGACTCCGGCGACGGACGTACCGTCGCCGATCCCGGCGCGGGCGCCGCCGTTGTTGCCGGGCACGGCGCGAGCGATCACGTACTTGGACTGCCACGCGCGGTCGTCGCCGCTGCGGACGGTGTTGACGTTGGCGACGTTGTCCGCCGTGGCATCGATCCACGTCTTGTACGTGTCCATGCCGGAGTAGGCGACGCCGAGAGATCCGAAGAGTCCGCTCATGGCTACTGACCCACGATCACGGTGCGGAGCAACCGGAACTTCGCGTTGGCGGCCTCGACGAGCAGCTGTTGCTTGAGGGCCGTCTCGGTCAGGCCGGCGATCTCGCGCTCGAGCTTGACGTTGTTGCCGTTCGGCAGCGCCTCGTCGGTGGTGTAGGTGGTGGTGGGCGTCGCGGTCAGCGGGTGGTCACCGGCGATGGCGCGGCTCAGTTCGCCCTCGAACGACACGTTGCGGGCGATGTAGCCGGGCGTCTCGGAGTTCGCGACGGCATCCTCGGCAGCGGCGCGGCGGGCGGTGAGCCCGTTGAGGCCGGCGTGGATGGTGTCGAGTGTGAGATCGCCGATCATGAGTTGATCGACCGGAGAGATGGCGCGGGCATTCGTGCTCCCTCAGAGCCTGTTGCGACGCCGATCCCTGGCGGAAGAGTGAGCTCTCCGTGCTCCGGTATCTATCGGCAATTGCCCAGTGACCCTGAGCAAATTCGCCCAGATCTCAGACATCAACACGGCAAAAGGCGCCATTTGGCCTCATTGGGGGCGCCGATCGGCCCACTGACTTCAGGCGGGCGACCTAGTTCTCGCCGCTTCGCGGGAGCGAACGTCGGGTCAGGCGCTGCAGTCGAGCTGGCTCGGAGCGGGCGGCGCCGCCCACCGCGGGCGCGACGGATGCCGCCGGCGGTGGCGACCAGGACGTGGCCGTCGGGGGCGACGGGGACCAGGGCGGCGAAGGGGACGTGCTGCGTGCCGCCGCCCTCGAGGGTGAGCTCGAGCGCCGCGCCGACCCGGCGATGCGGGCCGCGCAGGAAGCTGCGGGCCTCGGCGAGGCCGAGCGGCGGCGACAGGGCGGCGGCGCGGAGGTCGATCCAGCCGACCACGTAGCTGGTGCGCGCGAGCACGAGGTCGCCGGACCAGGGGCGGAGGATCTGCACGAGCTCCTGGGCGCGGGCCATGCTGCACAGGTTGCGGTCGAAGTCGGGGTCGCGGCTGGGGGTGTAGTAGGGCTCGGTCTGCGGGCCGCAGTAGATCGGGATCAGGTCGAGGGCGACGCGCAGCTCGGGGAGCTCGGGGCTGTCCTTTGCGACCTGGTCTTTGCGACCTGCACCTTCGGGCAGGTCGAGCCCGGTGACCGGGCCGCGCCACGCGTCGGCAGCCGCGAACAGCTCCTCCACCGCAGCGGGGTCGCCGACGTCGGCCCGGCAACCCTGAGCGGCGCGCCTGCCGCGACCGCGACCACGCTGCACGCGGTGGTCACGATCGCGCCGCTGAAGGGCCTGGTCGAGCCGCTGCTGCCGGCGGGGTCGACGGTGCGGGTGCTGATGCCGCCGGGTCGCAGCGAGCATGGCTACGAGTTCACGCCGGCGGACATGGCCGAGTTGGCACGGGCCGATCTGGTGGTTTTCGTCGGGCTGGGGCTGGAGCCGCAGATCCAGGACTTTGCAACCTCGCACGCCTCACCCAAGCGGATCGACATCAGCCTCGCCGAGGCGCTCGGCCTGCACACGACGCACGAGACGGGCGACGAGAGCCACGACCACGAGCACTGCGACCACGGGCCGGTGGACCCGCATGTGTGGCTCGACCCAGACCTTGTGGCCAAAGCAACAACGAAGTTGGCGGACGCTGCGCGGGAAGCGGTGCAGGCGAGCGATCGAGGCACCCAGGCCGAGCGCCAGGCCGCGGCGGACGCGATCGTAAAGCACTTCTTGCAGCAGTCCGCCCGGATCGCAAAGCTGCAGGAAGACCTGTCGACCACGCTTGCGCCCTTCAAGGGCGCGAAAATCGTCACCCACCACGCGGCGTTCGGGCGCTTCGCGGAGCGCTACGGCTTGGTCATCGCCGAGGTGATCAAGGGCACGGAAGGGGCGGAGCCGACGCCCGGACGCATCGCGGCGATCGTGGACGCGGTGAAGGCCGAGCAGGTGAAGGCGATCTTTATTGAGCCGCAGTTCAACGCGACCGCGGCGGAGCGGATTGCGAAGGCCGCCGGCGTGAAGCTCGGCAAGCTCGATCCGTTGGGAGATGGCGACTGGTTCGCGCTCATGCGGGCCAACGCCGAAGCGATCGCGACGAGTCTGAAGTAACGCCAAGCTCGCCAATTCGGAAGGCAACTCAAGGACGCCGAAGCTGAGAAGGCTTGGCGACGAAGCCTCGGATGGCTCGGAGCGCGGTCGGGCGGATCGTGCGATCCGATCGACGTTGCTTCGATCCATCCGAGGCTTCCTCGAAGACTCGTCAGCCTCGGCGTCTTGCACACAGGGCCAGTTCGCAATTCAATCCCGCTCACTTCGAAAGCAAGCGAAGGCACTCCCGAACCGTCTTTCCCACCCCCGGGATCACGACGTGCGGCGCCAGGTGCGACAAAGGCTCCAGGACAAACCGTCGCTCGTGCAATCTCGGGTGCGGCACCGTCAACCCCGCCTCCTCGATCACGGCGTCTCCAAACATCAAAAGATCCAGATCCAGCGTCCGCGGCCCCCACCGCTGCTCCTTGGCTCGATCCCGCCCCCGCTGTTTCTCGATTTCGAAACAGCGATCAAGCAGTTGCCGCGGCGTGAGCGTCGTGCACACCTCCGCCGCTGCGTTGAGGTACTTCCACTGCACCCCCGGCCCCACCGCCTCGGTCTCGATGATCGGGCTCAGCCGCGCCGACACAATTCCGGGCGTCGCCAGCAGCCCCGCCAGCGCCGCCGGGTGCAGGCCGGTCGTGCCGATCACCAGGGGGACCCGCGCCGCCGCCGCCGCCGCCGCGAGCAGCTCGGTCGCCGCCGGGGTGGAGAAGTCGATGACGACATCGCACAGCGGCAGCGCCGCCTGGAGGTTGCCGCTTACATCCACCCCCGCGGTCGCGGCGCCGCACAGCGGTCCCACGTCGTGCCCCAGGTGCGGGCAGCGGCTCGACGCGAGCGCCGCCGTGAGGAGCAGGTCCGGCACCGCGCGGCTGGGCGCCGGCTCGGACGCCGGCGGGGCGAGCAGGCAGCGGACCAGCATCTGGCCCATGCGGCCGAGCACACCGTACACCCCGATGCGCAGCGGGGCGGGGCCGCGCTGTCGCTGGTGGGCGCGGCGCAGCGCCTCGGCGTCCTCCCCGGCACCCCCCTTGCCCGCGGTGAGCGCCGAGGGCTCGCCGCTCACTGCAGCAGCTCCAGCGCCCCGAGCAGGGCCCGCAGCTTCGCCTGTCCGGCCGCGGTCATCGGCACGAGCGGCAGCCGCAGGACGTTGTCGAGCTGCCCGAGCAGCTGCAGCGCCGCCTTGGCCGGGATCGGGTTCGGCTCGATGAACAGCACCTCGGCCAGCGGCAGCAGCAGCTCGTGCAAGAGGCGCGCCTTGTGCAGGTCGCCGGCGGCGAAGGCGTCCCAGGTCGCGGCCATGAGCACCGGCGCGACGTTGCTGACGACCGACACCGCGCCGCGCGCGCCGACGCAGTACAGCGGGAAGTTGATCGCGTCCTCGCCCGAGAACAGGGCCAGCCGGTCGCCGACCTTGCGCACCACCTGCTGCGTCCGCAGCACCGAGCCGGTCGCCTCCTTCAGCGCGACGACCTCGGGCAGCTCGCACAGCCGCGCCACGGTGTCGGGCAGGAGGTCGCAGCCGGTCCGCGCCGGCACGTTGTAGAGCATGATCGGGTGGCCCAGGCGCGCCAGGCTGCGGAAGTGCTCGATCAGGCCCTCCTGCGGCGGCCGGTTGTAGTACGGCGTCACCGCGAGCAGTCCCGAGACGCCCGCAGCCAGCGCCGCT
>ERZ650309.1510-NODE-1510-length-10904-cov-4.501982_pt1 | contig 10904 bp, 9 predicted proteins | sample MGYA00376245_ERZ650309 | MGnify/ENA primary metagenome ERZ650309 (study PRJEB26733, sample SAMN07839294) | wastewater metagenome | biome: urban; feature: wastewater treatment plant; material: waste water | place: USA: North Carolina | collected 2016-04-26 ...
AAACAATTATTATGACATTATTTCAATGAGTTATCTATTTTTGTCGTGTACAGAGCTTTTTATTGAGGAAAATCAACTATTCTTCACTCTCTTGCTTATATTTTTCTTCTAAAACATTACTAATGATACTTTCAATCATCCAAACCCGATATAAGCTATTAAACACATAACTTTGCCCGTCAATGCGTAATTCCAATACAGGGAAATCAGGCTGATGTTTTTGCTGGCACAAAGCATCATTTTGTTTAAGTAGAGCACCCACATCTTGTTCTGTTATTTGTTCGATCGCTAAACGCTTTTGCATCCGTTGAAAATGTGTTTTGAAAGAAAGATCTTTGCCACGCGTCCAAACACCCTCCAAAATCTCATGAATACAATCGACCTGTTCTGCTTCTGCAACACTATAAAATAGCTTCGCCATTTCATAAGTCGCTTCTTTGGTTGGGCGACAAAACGGTGTAAATGCGACCTGTGTTCGTTTCGATACGCGTGTTGCCAAACTCCAATCGAACCAGTCACGTCCGTGATAACTCAATGGATAGACTTTCAACTGGATATTGTAATAATTGGCGAGTTCTTCTTTGATATAAGCCAAGAGTAACCAACTCATTGGATCTTCAAGTGCAATATACAAATCTAATTCTGGATGCAAGGCTTGCACTTCAGCCAGTGCCTCACCATCATTAATCAAATGCTCACGCCATTCGATATGATTGATCAGAAAAATTGGGGTTCCTGTCAGTAATTTTTGTTGTTTTAAACGGCGTGTCAGGCGTAATAAATCATCAACTGCTTGATATTTGCGCTCACCAAATTCGAAGTAACTGGCTGCAACAGGCACATCTTTAAAGATACGTTCAGGATAATCTTGAGGGGCTTGATGTTGGCTTGCCATCGCATACAAAGTACGTAATTTGCCATATTGTTGTTGCCATAACATATGGAATACGTCTTCGAGTAAATGTAAAAAATTTTGTTCTCTTAAAGGCGTATTTCTTAGAATGATTTCTGCTTGTTGTAATGCTTCTGCACTGGGTATTTCAGGGGTTTCATCGAAACCAAAACGATGCTGCTTAGCGAGAATTTTGGCATCATTCAAACAATAGCTTTGCCAATCTTGCCTAGACATACCATTCGGAGGCTCAGCGCCCTGCCTTGAAATAATCACTTTTAAAGGTTTGAGTTCATCGCTCAAAATTTCATTGAGCTGATCAAGCTGCTGTACTGCAAGATAACTATAAACATCGTCTAGACGTAGGTAAATACTTAAACCCTGTTCCGTGGGTAACACCGCCTGACGGGAAGGTTTTTGATAGAACCAACTCGATCGGATGGGATCAAACCAACGACGTAGCAAAGACATGTCGATAGCCTCTAATGGTTATACGTTTATAAATGGGTAAATTTTCTCTAACTTACATTCTAGCAAGTGAGCAAATAAGTATATTGAGTATCTTATAAAATTAGAAAAAAGTCCCTCTTTATCGTAATAAAGAGGGATGATCAGCATGGTTGCTTGGCAAAAGTTTACAAAACGCGTACTGCGCCTTTCGCTGCACTGGTTGAATGCAATGCGTAAATCTTCAATGATTTAGAAACCTTACGCTTACGTTCTTCTACAGGATGCCAACCTTTCGCTTCCTGAACAGTACGGCGATGTGCCATTGTCGCATCGTCAATATCAAGGTGAATGGTACGATTCGGAATATCGATTTGGATAGTATCACCATCTTCAACTAGACCAATTGCACCACCTTCCGCTGCTTCTGGAGACACGTGACCAATCGACAAACCTGAAGAGCCACCCGAGAAACGACCGTCAGTAATCAAAGCACAGTCTTTACCCAAACCTTTCGATTTCAAATAACTGGTTGGATATAACATTTCTTGCATACCCGGCCCACCACGTGGACCTTCATAGCGAATCACAACAATATCGCCTGCAACGATTTTATGATCTAAAATCGCTTCAACTGCTGAATCTTGGCTTTCAAAAACGCGTGCTGTACCCGTAAATTTCAGGATAGATTCATCTACACCCGCAGTTTTCACGATACAGCCATCTAAAGCGATGTTGCCATAAAGTACTGCCAAGCCACCGTCTTTAGAGAAAGCATGTTCAGCATTACGGATCACACCTTTCTCACGGTCACCATCCAAAGTTGAATAATAACGGTTTTGTGAGAATGCCACTTGCGTTGGAATACCACCCGGTGATGAACGATAAAATTCATATACGTCTGCATCTTCAGTACGGATAATATCCCACTTGTCTAAAGCATCTTTCAGCGTCGGTTCATGCACGGTTGGACATGATGTCGTCAATAAATTAGCGCGATCTAGTTCACCTAAGATCGCCATAATACCGCCTGCGCGATGCACATCTTCCATATGTACGTCTTGTTTTGCTGGTGCAACTTTTGACAATACAGGAACTTGACGAGACAAACGGTCGATATCATCCATAGTGAAATCAACTTCTGCTTCGTGTGCAGCCGCCAATAAATGCAATACTGTATTGGTTGAACCACCCATTGCAATATCAAGTGTCATCGCATTTTCAAAAGCGGCTTTGGTTGCAATCGAGCGCGGCAAAATACTGTCATCATTTTGTTCATAATAACGTTTCGCCAGTTCAACCACTAAGCGACCTGCTCTTAAAAACAATTTTTCACGGTTGGCATGCGTTGCCACAATTGAACCATTGCCTGGTAAAGATAAACCCAAAGCTTCAGTTAAACAGTTCATTGAGTTTGCTGTAAACATCCCTGAACATGAACCACACGTTGGGCAAGCTGAGCGTTCAAATGCTTCAACTTCTTCATCCGTGTAGCTTTCGTCTGCTGCAACCACCATGGCATCAACAAGGTCAATGGCTTTTTCATTACCACGGAACTTGACTTTACCTGCTTCCATTGGACCGCCTGACACAAATACCACAGGGATATTCAAACGCATCGCAGCCATCAACATTCCCGGTGTGATCTTGTCACAGTTCGAGATACACACCATTGCATCAGCACAGTGTGCATTCACCATGTATTCGACTGAATCGGCAATCAAATCACGTGATGGAAGTGAATACAGCATCCCATCATGACCCATTGCAATACCATCATCGACTGCAATGGTATTAAACTCTTTCGCAACACCGCCAGAAGCTTCAATTTCTCGTGCAATCAGTTGCCCTAAATCTTTAAGATGCACATGTCCCGGAACAAATTGGGTAAATGAATTGACCACCGCAATAATTGGTTTGCCAAAATCTTCATCTTTCATACCTGTCGCACGCCATAAACCGCGCGCGCCAGCCATATTTCTTCCATGTGTTGATGTTTTAGAACGATAATCAGGCATTTTTGATTCCCAACAAGTGTGTGCTCGAGAAGAATAGGAGATTCTCTCTGGCGAAATGATACTGAGCTGTTTCCATCATACTACAAGTCATCGTTTAACAGATGACCTACTTTCAGATCTTTTTAGCTCTGATCCCTGTTGGCATACCGAATGAGGCCTTCATTTCCGAAAGAAATTCTGGAATTTGTGTGACATGAGGTTGTTTGAGTAATTGTTCCAACGAGGAAACTTGTTGAGGAACCTGATGTTCCGTCATCAGTAGCCTACTGGCACATGCAGGATTGGTAACGATTCTGTGTGAAACTACTGGGACAATGTAGCTGGGCTTAAAGCCCATATCGATGCTGTGAAGCAAAGGTATGACCTGCGAGCATCAATGCGGGTACAGCGCTAGGCTAGATGGTATGACCAACATAAGTGAACTGCTGATAAACATCGTTAGGATTAACAAGCCAAAGATGCTGATAGGCTTGAACCAAAAGGTATGCGACTGGTTATTCCTTTGAATTCTAGGAATACACGGACAATAAGGTCGCCGGTGGAAAGGCAGGGTCTAACCCATTTCGTTACTCAAATGAAACATGGTAAGCCCGTATCATTGCCTTAATTAGGGCAGGCAAACTGTAAAGGATGCTGTTGGTGGTGCGGGTAAAGGAATGTGGAGAAAGCGAATGCCACTCGGTAATGGAGAGGATAGGGATTGAGTGATTTAGCAATATTATCCCACGCGAAAGCGGGCAGACTTCCACAAGGTCTTTCTTTACGAGAGAACTTTATTAACCTTCTAAAAGAGGGAATAGCAGATGACTACGCAACAAATGATTTGCGCGGGTGCACCCTCACACCAAGTGATAGCATGGTCCAATATTAATTGGGCAAAATGTCATCAGGAAGTGCGAAGGCTCCAAGCGCGTATCGTAAAGGCAACACAGGAAAGGAAACATAACAAGGTCAAAACTTTGCAATGGATTCTTACCCACTCGTTCAGTGGCAAAGCATTAGCCATTAAGCGAGTTACTGAAAATCAAGGCAAGCAAACCTCAGGGGTAGATGGTGTTATATGGTCTACTCCTGAATCCAAATCTCAAGCAATCCTGTCACTCAAGCGGCGAGGGTATCAGCCTAAGCCGCTTAGGCGTGTCTATATTCCCAAAGCCAATGGGAAGAAAAGACCGCTTGGAATACCAACCATGCACGATAGAGCAATGCAGGCACTTTATCTACTTGCGCTTGAACCCGTGGCGGAAACGACTGGGGATCATCGTTCATTTGGTTTTCGAACCAAGAGATCCACTGCGGATGCAATTGAACAATGCTTCATCGTATTGTCCAGAAAAACATGGTGCTCAATGGGTACTCGAAGGTGATATCAAAGGTTGCTTTGATAATATCAGCCATAACTGGCTATTGAATCATATTCAAACGGATCGCATGATTTTGAAGAAATGGTTGAAAGCTGGTTATATGGAAGACAAACAACTTTTTCCAACTGAGGCAGGCACTCCACAAGGTGGGATTATTTCACCTACGTTGGCGAATCTTGTCTTAGATGGGTTGGAAGCTAAATTAGAGGCTGCTTTTAAACAAAAGCGGTACGCTAATAGAATCCAGACTCGTCTGAAGGTCAATTATGTACGTTATGCGGATGATTTTATTGTAACAGGTTGCTCGAAAGAGTTGCTGGAACAAGAAGTCAAACCAATCATTGAGGACTTTATGAGAGAGCGTGGACTTATGCTTTCGCCAGAAAAGACCAAGATTACGCATATAGATGAAGGTTTCGATTTTCTAGGTCAAAACCTACGTAAGTACAATGGAAAACTATTGACTAAACCCTCCAAGGGAAATGTGGCAACATTTCTGGAAAAGGTTCGTAAAGTCATCAAAGGGAATAAGACACTGGATCAAGAACATCTGATTTATAAACTTAACCCAATGATCCAAGGCTGGTCAAATTATCATAGGCACATCGTAGCGAAAGAAACATTTGCTCGCGTAGACCATGAGATTTGGTGTGCTTTATGGCAATGGGCACTTCGTCGCCATCCTCAAAAAGGAAAAGGCTGGGTTAGAAACCGTTATTTCCATACTGTGGATACTCGTAATTGGGTATTTGCAGAAGCGACAGGAGAACGATTTCCAGATGGAAACCCGATTCTGAAATCACTGAGGAAAATGGTTGATACTCCTATTCGAAGACACCATCCGATTAGATTAGAAGCTAATCCTTTTGATCCTACATGGAATGGGTATTTTGAGGAGCGTATGAATCTCAAAATGCAGCATTCGTTGAGAGGGAGGAAGCGGCTTAATTATATCTGGTCAAAACAGGATGATTGTTGCCCAATTTGTCGAAAACTGATTAACAATGAATCTGGGTGGAAGTTGCATCGCAAATCTTTACCCTTTCAAGGTCAGCAACACGGATTCACTGATACCATTATGGTGCATCCTCACTGCTCTAATCAGATCAATGCCTTAGATTTAAAAGTTGTGAAGCCGGTTCGCGAAAGTGGACTTAGGAAGGCTTGAGCCGTATGCGGGGAAACTCGCACGTACGGTTCTTAGGGGGGAATGGTGTAGTAATACAGTGTTCCTACCCGACTCCGCTAAATAAAATACTGAATACTAGACCAATGCATATACTTCTAGTAATCGTGTGATCACGGTCGCCAACATCAAAAGAAGGCTAATTACACTGCCCAAAGCCAATTCTTTACTTGTCATACATTCACCTATTTTTATTGAAAAATCATTATTTTGCTTAGTGCACTTAAATAAGAATATGGCTGCTATAAATAATCGTCCCAAAGCCATAATTCAAATACTGTTGTTGCAGTAGACGTGACTCGCAAAAACCTTTTTTCGCGCGACGCAAAGCGCTTGAATCGAATTATACATAAAAATGTTCATTTTGCACATTTTTTATGTAATCTGCGTATCCTTTCTCAATTTCGACTGACCTTTTCAGTTTGGGACTTTGATATAATCAAAAACAGATTGATTTATTTTGAAGAGCTGACCCGATTGAAAATCATTTTTGCTGGTACGCCTGAATTTGCAGCAACTGCATTAGCGGCATTATTAAAAACATCACACCAGATTATTGCTGTTTATACTCAGCCTGACCGTAAAGCAGGACGTGGGCAAAAATTAACACCCTCTCCTGTAAAACAACTCGCAATTGAACACGGTTTACCTGTTTATCAACCTTTACATTTCAAAGCTTCTACTGAAGAAGGCTTAGCGGCTCAACAACAACTCGCTGCTTTAGGTGCAGATGTCATGGTCGTTGCTGCTTATGGTTTAATCTTGCCGCAAACAGTGTTAGATACACCTAAATATGGCTGCTTAAATATTCACGGTTCTTTACTGCCTCGTTGGCGTGGTGCTGCACCCATCCAACGTGCCATTGCGACAGGTGATGTGGAAACAGGGATTACCATCATGCAAATGGCAGCAGGTTTAGATACTGGCGATATGATGTACAAAACCTATTGCCCAATTACTGCGGAAGATACCTCTGCAACGCTGCATGATAAACTTGCAGTTCAAGGGGCTGAAGCGATTTGTACCGTACTCGAATCTGAACAAAGCTTGCAGGATTTTATCGAAAAACGTGAAGTTCAAGATGAAGCTCTCACGGTTTATGCGCACAAACTCGTCAAAGCTGAAGCCCGCATTGATTGGACACAAAATGCGATTCAGGTTGATCGCAATATTCGAGCTTTCAATCCTTGGCCAGTGGCTTTTATTAAACTTGATGAAAACAATGCACTACGTGTTTGGAACTCGACACTTTCTGAACATAGCAAAACGGATGCTCAATTGGGCGAAATCATCGCGATTGATAAACAAGGCGTTCATGTGGCATGTGCTGAAAACACGCCCGTTTGCTTAACCAGTTTGCAATGGTCAGGTGGTAAAGCACTTAACCCGCAACAAATTGCACAAACTCAGAAATTACAAGTAGGGCAAATACTGCTATGAATAAAAATCAATTCAACTTACGTGCCCAAGTGATCAAAACACTTTTAGCTGTTCAAAATGGACAATCTTTGTCTTCCGTTTTGAATCAACATATCAATATAGTTTCTGAACGTGACCGTGGTTTATATCATGAACTTACTTTAGGCTGTTTACGTCAGTGGTATTCCTTAAAAGCAATTACCTTACCATTGCTCACGAAACCATTAGACAATGAAGCGCTAGAAAGTTGTTTATATCTTGGTTTATATCAAATTTTATGTACCCGTATTCCTGTACATGCTGCGATTTCGGAAACTGTAAATGCTGCTAAGCAATTAGGTTTCGAACCAATGAGTGGTTTGGTCAATGCCATTCTGCGTCGTGTTTCACGTGAAACATCTGAATTTCAAACAGCTTTGAATAATACACATGGTTTACCAAGCTGGTTGTTCAAACGACTTAAAAAGGATTGGCCTGATCAATTTGATGAAATCTGTCAAAATTTAAAACAAGTCGCCCCTCTGACACTTCGCGTCAATGAACGTCAAATCAGTCGTGATGAGTATCTTGATATTTTAGATGAAGAACAGATTGATGCTCGTCCTTGCACACTTTCAGATGTTGGTATTGTTCTGGAACAAACGGGCAATATTACCCATTTACCTGGTTTCGAAGAAGGTGGCTTTTCTGTTCAGGATGAACATGCACAATTGTGCGCGATGCTTTTACCCAATTTAGATGACCAAGTCGTTGTCGATGCATGTGCTGCACCAGGGGGTAAAACAGCACACATTCTTGAGCGCTTTAACCCGAAGAAACTGATTGCACTTGATCATGATGCAAAACGTTTATTGCGAGTTTCTGAAAATTTAGAACGCCTTGTCTTAGATCAAGATAATGTTGAGATCGTGACGGCTGATGCGACCACTTGGCAGGCGAAAGAAACTGTGGACTGCATTGTGCTAGACGCACCCTGTTCTGCAACAGGCGTAATTCGTCGCCATCCAGATATTCGCTTACTAAGACAATCGACTGATATCGCGCAAACGGCTGCCCTACAACAGCAAATTTTGCAAAACATGTGGCAGCAGCTCAAAGTCGGTGGCACTTTACTCTATATCACCTGCTCGATTCTAAAAGCTGAAAATGAACAGCAAATGGCTGTGTTCTTCGCTGAACATCCAGATGCAGAAGAAATTAAAATCAATGCGGATTGGGGTATTGAACAGACTTATGGTCGTCAATTATTACCAACTGCACAATCAGGTGATGGTTTCTACTATTGTCAGATTAAGAAATTAGGCTAATAAAAAAGCAGGCTTCTAAGCCTGCTTTTTTGAATCTGTTTTAAAGCGTATGATGATCTTTAACTTCTTCCAGAACCTCATCGAGTTCTTCTGGATTTTTCATTAAATGTAGAATAGACAAAATCAGTCCACCCCATAAAAACACCATTGAAATCACCATCATCACGATTGCTGAAGTATTCATAACTACGCTCCTAGCGATCTTTCATCTTGCTGAGTACGACTGCAACGACAGCACAGAAAATCACACTGCCCCACCCAAAGATGCCTTGTAAACTCATGCTATACGTATCGTAACCGTTTTTCACCAAGTTAAACACGGTCATGCTCAATGTGGTTAATAAGATCAGAGAAGTGATCACGGTTAAGGTGAAATCCCAACCTTTACCCAATTGAATCGTCGAAATACGGTTCACATGATCACGAAGTTCAATTAAAGCAGAACGCTTAAACCAAGCCACACTGATGATTGATAATAATGCACCACCAATAATGCCAATGTTATTGATAAAGTGATCCACAATATCAACCAGTTTAATCGCATTTACGCTTGAGAATAAGATGACTGAAACGAATGCACTACCACCACCAATGATGGTAACTGCTTTCTTACGGCTCCATTTTAACTTATCTTGCATCGCTGCAATCGGTACTTCCAAGATACTGACCATGGAAGAAATACCTGCGACAAAAAGTGAAGAGAAGAACAATAGACCGAATAAATCCGCACCTGCACCTAAGCTTGAAATGATTTTTGGAAACGCAATAAATGCTAGACCAATACCACCACTGACGACATCTTGTACTTCTTTGCCTGCCGCATGTGCCATGAAGCCCAATGCTGCAAAAATACCAATACCCGCCAAAATTTCAGTCGAAGCATTGGCAAAACCAACGATCAGACCCGAACCTGTTAAGTTGGTTTTCGGCTTTAAATAAGAGGAATATGTCACCATGATTCCGAAGCCAACAGATAATGAGAAGAAAGTGTGACCATAAGCGGCTAACCACACTTTATAGTCCATCATCGCAGACCAGTTCGGGGTGAAAAATGCATTTAAGCCTTCGGCTGCACCAGGTAAACGCAATGATTGAATCACCAGAACGGTGAATAGGACAAATAACAAAGGCATGAAAATCTTATTTGATAATTCAACACCTTTTTTAACGCCACCATACAAAATCACTAAGGTCAGTGTCCAAATCCCGACAATTGGCCACAATAAATGGCTTACAAACTGAAAGTCGAAACCAGATGCTTTCGATGTCTGTAAGTACGTATTAAAGAAGAAACTTTCTGGGTCACTGCCCCACGCCTGACCAATCGAGAAATACACATAACTTCCCGCCCACGTCAGTACGCTGGCATAGTACAAACCAATAATGATACAGACACAGACTTGCCACCAACCCAGCGTTTCACCACCTTTAAATAAAGCACGATACGCTTTGGGAGGAGAACCCGTACTACGGTGTCCAGTTGCATAATCTAAAAATAATAAGGGTAAACCAGCCGTAATCAGTGCGAGTAAATACGGAATAAGAAACGCACCACCACCATTTTCATAGGCAACATAAGGAAAACGCCAAATATTACCTAAACCGACAGCCGAACCAACGGCTGCAATAATAAAACCAGATCGTGATGTCCAGTTTTCACGAGAATCTGTCATAAGACACCTAAATATATACACTGGCGTTTTTCATACTGTGTTAGGTTTTATTATCCAACAGACATGAAAAGTACCGTAAAAATCTTGTTTTGCTTGCATGAAATTTCAACCTTGTGGGCCTCTTATTTTCATGAACAAACAAGCAAAAACCAAACCATCTTCCTTAAAGATCAGATTGTGTTTTTCTGCTTTTTAATAGCCGAACAATACCTGTTTTTATTTCTTTTTACTGTAAATTATGCAGATAAATTCTGCCGTTCATCGCTAATTTCAACACAATTGATTATTTTTCAGCTCAATAGAAGAAGTGGCTTATAAATTTATCAATTGATAAAAATGTAAGCCACTTAATCACATTAAATAGGTATTTATTTTTTAATTCGATAATGCCCTGTGATCTTATACTGGAATAAAATATCCGACTCTTCAGTGCCACGACCAATATTATGTAAAATTAACGGTGTTTTCTGAAAGAAACTTTTTTTGTCAGAAACAATACCTATGTGCACTAGGGTCTGTTGAGAATTACCGAGAGTTAATTACACTCGCGCACAATTGAATCATGGCTTCAAAACTCGTATCTGTTTTACAACTACGC
>ERZ650309.1511-NODE-1511-length-10900-cov-5.638820_pt1 | contig 10900 bp, 7 predicted proteins | sample MGYA00376245_ERZ650309 | MGnify/ENA primary metagenome ERZ650309 (study PRJEB26733, sample SAMN07839294) | wastewater metagenome | biome: urban; feature: wastewater treatment plant; material: waste water | place: USA: North Carolina | collected 2016-04-26 ...
CGTGATCACCAACCTCTTTGAGGATCACCTGGACTGGCACGGCGACATCGACGCCTACCACGGTGCCAAATCCAAACTATTCGCCCACGGCGGCCAGATCCTGGTGACCACGCCCCAGGTACTCGACGGCCTGCGACGGCTCGGCATCGCGCTGCCTCCGGTCGTGCGCACCGTCGACCCGGCCGAGGTGAGCGGCCTCGACGGTGACTACGTGATGGCTTACGAGCACAACGTGGTCAATGGCGCGCTCGCTGCGGTCGCGGCCGCCGAGGTCATCGGCCGACCGGTCACCGATGACGAATTCATCAGGGCCGTAACGACATTCGAAGCGCTGCCGCACCGACTGCAGACGGTGCGCCGCACCGGTGCTACGCGCTGGATCGACGACACGCTGGCGACCACCGGCGAAAGCGCGGTGGCGGCACTGCGTGCCATGAAACCCGGCGACCGGATCGCCCTGATCGTCGGCGGCATGGATCGCCAGTTGGACTACACCCAGATCGACGCCTACCTGCTGGCCGGCGAACGCGACGTGCACCTGATCCAAGGCCCGACGAACGGTGCGCAGATCGGTCGGGAATTCGCCGCGGCACATCCCGAACGTGCACATCCCGTCGCGAGCCTGCGCGAGGCCGTGCACACTGCGGCGAACCTGCCCGTCGACGTAGTTGTGCTGTCGCCCGGCGCCGCGAGCTACGACCTCTTCGCCAACTACGAGGCCAAGGCCGCAGCGTTCTGCCAGTTCATCGATGATGAGGCCAATGCTGTCGGATCTGCGAACTAGCCTGTAAACGTGCCTGATCCATCGACGTACCGGCCTGCGCCGGGCACCATCCCGACGGAGCCAGGGGTCTACCGTTTCCGCGATCCGCAGGGTCGCGTCATCTACGTGGGCAAGGCCAAGAGCCTGCGCAGCAGGCTGACGTCGTACTTCGCGGACATCACCACACTGGCCCCACGCACCCGGCAGATGGTGACCACCGCCGGCAGCGTCGAGTGGACCGTGGTGACCACCGAAGTCGAAGCGCTGCAACTGGAATACAACTGGATCAAGGAATTCGATCCTCGGTTCAACATCCGTTACCGCGACGACAAGTCCTATCCGGTGTTGGCCGTCACCTTGGGTGAGGAGTACCCGCGACTGTTCGTCTACCGGGGCCCGCGGCGCAAAGGTGTGCGGTACTTCGGCCCGTACTCGCACGCCTGGGCCATCCGCGAGACCCTCGATCTGCTCACCCGGGTTTTCCCGGCTCGCACCTGCTCGGCCGGAGTCTTCAAGCGGCACAACCAGATCGGCCGCCCGTGCCTGCTGGGATACATCGACAAGTGCTCGGCGCCGTGCGTCGGAAAGGTCACCGCTGCCGAGCACCGCAAGATTGTCGACGACTTCTGCGACTTCCTGGCCGGCAAGACCGACCGGTTGGCTCGCGAGATGGAGCAGCAGATGAATGCTGCCGCCGAGGAGCTCGAGTTCGAACGCGCAGCGCGCCTGCGGGACAACATCTCCGCGCTCAAGCGGGCGTTGGAGAAGCAGGCTGTGGTGCTCGGTGACGGCACCGATGCCGATGTCGTGGCGTTCGCCGACGATGATCTTGAGGCCGCGGTCCAGGTGTTCCACGTGCGCGGCGGCAGGGTCCGCGGACAGCGCGGCTGGGTCGTAGAGAAATCAGGTGAGCCTGGTGAGTCGGGTGAGGACTATTTGGTCGGGCAGTTCCTCACCCAGTTCTACGGGGATCAGGTCGAGCTCGGCGGCGCCGCCGACGAGGCCACCAACCCGGTGCCCAAAGAGGTGCTGGTGCCGGTGCTTCCGGACAATGCCGGTGAACTCGCCGACTGGTTGTCGGAACTGCGCGGCTCGAGGGTGCAGTTGCGGGTCGCTCAACGCGGTGACAAGCGGGCACTGGCCGAGACCGTGCACCGCAATGCCCAAGACGCGCTCGCCCAGCACAAACTCAAACGGGCCAGTGACTTCAACGCCAGAAGTGAAGCGCTGCAGAGTATTCAGGACGCACTCGGTCTACAGGATGCGCCGCTGCGGATCGAATGCGTCGACATCAGTCACGTGCAGGGGACCGATGTGGTGGCCTCGCTGGTGGTGTTCGAGGATGGGCTGCCACGCAAGTCCGACTACCGGCATTACGCGATCCGCGAGGCCGCCGGTGACGGCAGATCCGACGACGTGGCGTCGATCGCCGAAGTGACGCGGCGGCGTTTCCACCGCCACGTCGCCGATGCCGAACCCGTACCGCTGGCCTCGGGCGAAGCCGCCGAAGCGGAAGCCGCGCCGGCCCGGCCGCGCCGGTTTGCCTATCCGCCGAACCTGTTCGTGGTGGACGGCGGCGCACCACAGGTGAATGCCGCGGCAGCGGTGCTCGACGAGTTGGGCGTCACGGACGTCGCGGTGATCGGCTTGGCCAAGCGACTCGAAGAGGTATGGGTTCCTGCCGAACCGGATCCGCTGATCATGCCGCGTAACAGCGAAGGGCTGTATCTGCTGCAGCGCGTGCGCGACGAGGCCCATCGCTTCGCCATCGGGTACCACCGCAGCAAGCGGTCCAAACGGATGACGACCTCTGCGCTGGACGCCGTTCCCGGGCTGGGGGAACATCGGCGCACCGCACTGGTCACCCATTTCGGTTCGGTGGCCAAGCTCAAAGAGGCCGGAATCGACGAGTTGATCGCGGTTCCCGGCATCGGGCTGGCCACCGCGCAGGCAGTGCGTGCTGCGTTGGGCGCCGATTCCGGCGCGCCCGAGGCAGATATCGACAATGATCGAATTGTCGACTCCGTCGACGCCGATCGAATTATCGACTCCGTCGACGCCGATCAAACTATCGACTCCGTCGAAGGCAATCAGCTCGGCAGTTCAGCACCGGCAGATCAGGGATGAGCGAGGACTTGCAGGACAACCACATTGAGGACAGCACGGCCGGCGAGATCGACGTTGTCCTGGTCACGGGTCTTTCGGGGGCCGGCCGCGGGACTGCCGCGAAGGTCTTGGAGGATCTCGGCTGGTACGTCGCGGACAACCTGCCGCCTGAGCTCATCACGCGGATGGTCGAATTGGGCCTGGCCGCCGGGTCACGCATCACCAAGCTGGCTGTCGTGATGGATGTGCGCTCCCGCGGCTTCAGCGGAGACCTCGACTTCGTCCGCCGGGATCTCGCTACCCGCAACGTCGTGCCGCGCGTGCTGTTTCTGGAAGCCTCGGACGACACCCTGGTCCGGCGGTACGAACAGAACCGGCGCAGCCACCCGCTGCAGGGTAATCAGACACTCGCCGAAGGTATTGCCGCCGAACGGGCATTGCTGTCCTCGGTGCGCGCCACCGCCGATCTGATCATCGACACCTCGACGCTGCCGGTGCCGAGCCTGCGCGCGAGCATCGAGCGGGCATTCGGTGAGGAGTCGGTGTCGAGCACCAGCGTCACCGTCGAGTCGTTCGGTTACAAGTACGGACTGCCGATGGATGCCGATACGGTGATGGACGTCCGGTTTCTGCCGAATCCACATTGGATCGACGAGCTTCGTCCGCACACCGGCCAGAACCCAGCCGTACGTGACTACGTGTTGGGGCAGCCCGGCGCCGCGGAGTTCTTGGACACCTACCATCAGTTGCTCGATGTCGTGCTCGACGGATATCGGCGGGAGGGCAAGCGCTATATGACAGTGGCCATCGGGTGCACGGGCGGTAAACACCGCAGCGTGGCCATCGCCGAGGCCCTGGCGCAGCGCCTGCAGGGCGGCGATCGACTGACAGTGCGGGTTCTGCACCGCGATCTGGGGCGCGAATGAGTTCGCGCATCGTCGCATTGGGTGGTGGGCACGGCCTCTATGCGACGTTGTCGGCGGCCCGCCGTCTGACGCCGCACGTCACCGCCGTGGTCACCGTTGCCGACGATGGTGGATCGTCCGGGCGCCTGCGCAGTGAGTTGGACATCGTGCCGCCTGGCGATCTGCGAATGGCCTTGGCAGCCTTGGCCTCTGACAGCCCCCACGGCCAACTGTGGGGGACCATCATCCAGCATCGCTTCTCCGGCAGTGGCGCGTTGGCTGGCCATCCGATCGGCAACCTACTCCTGGCCGGGCTGCAGGAAGTGCTCGCCGATCCGGTGGCTGCACTCGACGAATTGGGTCGCATCCTCGGGGTCAAGGGCCGTGTCCTGCCGATGTGCCCGATCGCCTTGCAGATCGAGGCAGACGTATCAGGGCTGGAGGCGGACCCGCGGATGAGTCGGGTGATCCGCGGCCAGGTGGCGGTGGCCACCACCCCGGGGAAGGTACGCCGCGTGCGACTGCTGCCGGGAGATCCGCCGGCCACCCGCCAGGCCGTCGACGCCATCATGGCGGCCGATCTGGTGGTGCTGGGGCCGGGCTCGTGGTTCAGCAGCGTCATCCCGCATGTGCTGGTGCCGCAATTGGCCGCGGCACTGCAAGCGACGGAAGCCCGCCGTGCGCTGGTGCTCAATCTCGCCGCCGAACCGGGGGAGACGGCCGGGTTCTCGGCTGAGCGTCATGTGCACGTGCTGGCGCAGCATGCGCCGGGGTTGACGGTCCACGACATCATCGTCGACGCATCGAGCGTTCCCAGTGAGCGGGAACGTGAGCAGCTCCGGCGGGCTGCGGCGCACCTGAATGCTCAGGTGGAATTTGCCGAGGTATCCCGACCTGGTACACCTTTACATGATCCGGCGCGGCTGGCGGCAGCGCTGGAACGGGTGCGGCGTGGCGGAACGGCGTCAGATCAATCCACAACCCAACCCACGGCCACTGCCGCGGGTCTGGCCGACCAGTACTTTTCACAGCCGACCCCTAATGGACCGAGAGGTGACGATCCGTGGCGATGACGTCGGAGGTGAAGGACGAGCTCAGCCGGCTCGTCGTCAATTCGGTGAGTGCGCGTCGCGCCGAGGTGGCTTCGCTGCTGCGTTTCGCCGGCGGTCTTCACATCGTGGGTGGCCGCGTTGTCGTCGAAGCCGAGGTCGATCTGGGCATCATCGCTCGGCGCCTGCGCAAGGACATCCACGACCTGTACGGCTACAACGCCGTCGTGCATGTCTTGTCCGCCACCGGAATCCGTAAGAGCACCCGATTCGTGGTCAGAGTCGCCCAAGACGGCGAGGCGCTCGCCAGGCAGACCGGTCTGCTCGACATGCGGGGCCGCCCGGTCCGCGGACTCCCGGCTCAGGTCGTCGGTGGCAGTGTCGGGGATGCCGAGGCAGCGTGGCGTGGTGCGTTTTTGGCGCACGGCTCCCTGACCGAGCCTGGCCGTTCGTCAGCGCTGGAGATCAGCTGCCCCGGACCTGAAGCTGCGTTGGCGCTTGTCGGAGCGGCCCGGCGGCTCGGGGTCAGCGCGAAGGCACGTGAGGTGCGAGGCAGTGACCGTGTCGTGGTGCGTGACGGCGAGGCCATCGGCGCGCTGCTGACCCGGATGGGTGCGCAGGACACGCGGTTGACGTGGGAAGAACGCCGGATGCGCCGTGAGGTGCGGGCGACGGCGAATCGACTGGCCAATTTCGATGACGCCAACCTGCGCCGATCCGCTCGTGCGGCAGTGGCGGCGGCGGCTCGCGTCGAGCGGGCACTGGACATCCTGGGTGACACCGTGCCCGACCATCTGTCGGCGGCAGGACGTCTGCGCGTCGAACACCGTCAGGCGTCGCTCGAGGAGTTGGGCCGACTGGCTGATCCGCCGATGACCAAAGATGCTGTCGCGGGCCGTATTCGGCGCCTGCTGTCCATGGCCGACCGCAAGGCCAAGCAGGACGGTATCCCGGACACCGAGTCCGCGGTGACACCGGATCTGCTCGACGACGCCTGACATCCAGACAGCAAGTGACCCACCTCCCGCTGATGCGGCAGGTGGGTCACTTGCTTTGGTCAGCTGTGGCCGTGGTGCTTCTTCTGAGACGTCGAGCTGTGATCGCTCGGGTCCTTGGGTTGGCTCGTCGACTGCCCGGCTGCCGCAGCGGGTGAGCTGCCGGCAGGCTTGGTCGCCGACTTCTTGTCCTTTTTGTCCTTCTTGGGTTTCTTGGGCTTCGACGTCGTGCCCGTCGAGGAGGTCGATCCTGTCGAACCGGTTGAGCCGGTCGAACCCGTCGAATCGCTTGACCCCGACGAACTTCCGGACGAAGTTGCCGGCGCGGTCGAGCCCGCGGTCGCACCGGTCGTGGCGCCCGCTGGTGTGGTGCCACTGCCGGTGGACGGGGTGGTGACGCTGACCTTCGTCTCGTTGGACTTGGTGTCAGTCGCCCCGGCCGTCGTGGCGTCGGTCGTCTTGGTGATGACCGTCTCGGTGACCGCCACCTCTGCCGCGGTCTTGGTATCCGACGACGTGGTGTCGGTGGTCTTGGTTTCTACAGTTGCAGAATCGGTGGTCTTGGTGGCGACGGATTCGGCGGCGACCGCTTCGGCCGCAGTGTTCTTGGACTCTGCAGTCTTGGTGTCCGAGGAGGTCCCGGCAGCGCTCTTGCCATCAGAGGGTGTCGCCGTAGTTGTCTTGTTCTCGGTCGTCGCTGCCGGTGCAGCCGTGGACGATTCGGTGGTCGCCGACTCGGCGGGTTCGGCAGCAGGTTCGGTGATGGCTGCACTGAATTGTGCGGCCGCCACGGTGGCGGCCGCGGCTTTGGGCGTGAACACGGAGGTGACGGCCTTGACCAGATTGCTCAGCGCGGTGGCAATCGCCGTCATCACAGAAGACACCGCCGAGGTGGCGTTCTGGACCAGATTGGTGACCACCTGCACAGCTGCCTGGGCGGCTGCGGCGACTGCGCCACCGATCGAACCCGCTGCGGTGACGGCGGTGACCGCAGTCGGATGTGCGGCCAGCCAGGCCACGATGACCGCCACGGCGGCCTTCGGGGTCCAGTTCTTGCCGAAGATGCCCAGGTTGTTGCCCGAGCCGTCATCCACCAGCGAGTAGAGGAACATCGGACCGACGCCGGTGAGTTTCGACCAGGTGTTGAGGAAGTCCTTGATGTAGGCCGCCTGCTGGGCCTGGCCGCCTGATTCGCTCGAGGGCTCGCCGTATTCGGTGTCCCAAATCAGCTTGGTGGCATCGCCATTGGCGTTCATCAGTGTCCGCAACGCCTGCAGCTGCTTGATGGCCGAGTTCACGTATGCCGTTCCACCGGAGAAGGTGCCCCAGTAGTTGTACGGGTGGAACGACAGCGCATCGAAGTAACCCGCGGCACCCGCGGCATACATCTGCTGCAGGAAATTGACCGGGTTGACGGTCCAGGTCCCGATGGTGATGCCGGCGCCCAGCGCACCTGCCACGACAGTCATGTCCGGAGTCACCGACTTGATGGCGGAATACGCGGCCTTGAGTAGGGCGGTGTAGCCGGACGCGGTCGGGGTCGGATACCAGCCGACGTTCCCGTTCGGCTCGTTCCAGACCTCGATCGCCGAGATCAGGCCTGTCCCATTGTTGTTCGACGACCCGTACCGCGAGGCTACTGCCTGGACGAACGACGCGTAGTCCGAGACCGCCGTGGGTTGGCCGTTGGCAATCCAGCCGCCGGCGCTGTACTTGGTCGCCCACGTCGGCGTGCTCGTGATGGTGGCCTCGACCGCCATCCCGTACTTGGCCGCGGTCGTGAGTAGTTGGTCGGCCTGGGTCCAGCTGTAGGTTCCGTCTTTGGGTTCCATCTGCTGCCACGGCAGCAGGACGCGGATCTGCGTGACACCCATCGCCTGCATCTGCGCCATGGCGGTGTTGAGGTCGGTTTGCGACATCGAATAGAGGGTGGAGTCCGAGATGCCGGCAGCAGTCGAGTCTGTGTTGATCGTCGCGACAAGTTCGACCTGCGCGGTGCGGGTCGGGATATCGGCCGCAGCAGTGGTCGAAGACATGGGGGCCAAGCCGGCACCGGCGGCAACGACAGCACTGGCTAGAAGCGGCACCGACAACCCTTTCAGGAGATGTCGAATTTGGTTGCGGCGGAATCGCATGCTGTGCCTCTAGTTTCGGGGTAACGACCTTGTGATCACAGAGACTTCGCACTGTAGTCGTACGAATTCGTAAGTGGAGCGTTATTGGGCTGCGATCTTTTCTAATTTTTGCAGCTCATACATCGTCTGCGTCAACTGGCGCCGGAGGGCTTCTGAATGGTTTACCTAGGATTGGAATTACAGCAAAGATTCCATCGGTATTATTCTGCATAGTTATGTCATCGCGATGCGCCGATACGGTTGTTAAAGCCCATGTAAATGGCCTGATGCAAATTACCTACCATTGGTATTTTTATCACGGTGGCGAAAATTTGAGTGACAACTCGGCCGCGACCACGGTGTACCTAATTGCCGACCGTTGGTCCAATGTCAGTGAAGTCATTCCCGCTGGACAGGCCGTGGTGTTGACAACGCCGTAACTTGGCTTATGATCTTTTGTCACCTCTGCTGGATCAAGTGATCCAACCACGGTATCGACACGTCGATCGGCGTCGTCGTGATGTTTGCCGCAAGTCGGCGTGCAAACTTGACTTTCCCGACGACCGGTAGATCCGGCCCGCTCGGTCTAATCTGCTCAAGATGGGCCGCACGCTGTCCGTCGCACTCGCGCAATACCCGCCTGTGACGGGCGCGCAACCGATCGGTCAGTTCGAGGATCAGGCTGCCGCGATCTGTGCCGACAACCCCGGCATCGACCTGCTGGTGTTCCCGGAGATCCACCTGTTCGGCGACTGTGACCTGGCCTCGGACCCCAACCAGTGGCTGCACGCCGCCGCCGAGCCGTTGACCGGTCCGCGCGTTCAGGCGCTCAGCGAGGTGGCTGCAGGCCTAGGGGTATGGCTGATCCCGGGATCGGTGCCGGAGCTGGCCGCCGGCGGCGTCTACAACACGCAACTGGTTTTCGACCCGACCGGGCGACCGATTGCCAGTTACCGCAAGGTCTTTCCGTGGCGGCCGTACGAAACGTGGTCAGCCGGAAACGAATTCACGGTGTTCGACATACCCGATACCGGCCGTGGCGGACTGTCGATCTGTTACGACGCGTGGTTTCCCGAGTCGACGCGAAGTGTCGCCTGGATGGGTGCAGAGTTCGTGGTCAATGTCGTCAAGACCGTCGGCGCCGACCGCCGTCAGGAGCGAGTGTTGGCCCAGGCCAATGCGATCGTCAACCAGGTCTACATGCTCAGTCTCAACGCCGCCGGCCCCGTGGGAACGGGTGGCTCGCTGGTGTGCGACCCGGAAGGGACCGTGGTGGCCGACCTGCCGGGCGCAGAACCTGGGGTCCTCTCTGCCGTACTGGATCTCGATGCCGTGACTCGCGTCCGTGAGCACGGCACGGCGGGTTACAACCGCATGTGGTCGCAGTGGACACCGGAAGATTCGCCTATCGAGCTGCCCATCTACGGCGGCCGAATCGACCCGGCGAATTGGCAACCGAGAGGAACGTCATGACTGTCGCGGAGGGCGGGCACCACGAACATCACGGCACGCTGCAGAAGCAGTTGCATCTGCACTCGCTGGTGTTGTTCGGCCTCGCTTACATGTGTCCGATCATCGTGCTCGGAATCTTCGGGGTGATCGCCGGACTGTCCGGTGGCGGTAGCTCCGGCGCCTATCTATTGGCGACGGCTGCAATGTTCTTCACCGCGCTCAGTTATGGCCTTATGGCCAAACACTTTCCGGTCGCCGGGTCGGCATATACCTATGTACGATCGGCGCTGGACTCGCGTCTCGGGTTCATCGTGGGGTGGACGGTCCTACTGGATTACCTGTTTCTTCCGCTGGTGATCTGGTTGATCGGCGCGGCATACCTCAAGGGTGAGTTCCCCGACGTGCCCATCGCTGTGTGGGTCGTCGCGTTCATCGTGATCACCTCTGCGCTGAACGTGTTGGGGCTCAAGGTCGCCGACCGCGCCAACTTCATCCTGATGACGGTGCAGTTGCTGATCCTGGTGCTGTTCGTGGCGCTGTCGATCATGCACCTCGTGCACGGATCACACTCGCTGGTGTCGACGGTCCCGTTCACCGGGGGAGGGTTCGCGGCATTGACCGCCGGTGCGGCTGTTGCTGCCTACTCATTCCTGGGCTTCGATGCCATCAGCACCCTCACCGAGGAGGCCTACGACGCCGAGCGCAATGTTCCGCGGGCGATCGTTCTGGTCGCGCTGCTCGGCGGCGCCATCTTCATCGGCGTCACCTACTTCGTCACGCTGGTATCGCCGGGCGGCACGTTCGACAATGTCGACTCGTTGGCCGCCGACGTGGCAAAGACCATCGGCGGCAGCCTGTTTGGCGCGATCTTCCTGACCGGGCTGATCGTCGGCCAGTTCACCTCGGGGCTGGCCGCGCAGGCCGCGGTGGCCCGGCTCCTGTTTGCGATGGGCCGTGACCGGGTGCTGCCTGAGCGGTTCTTCGGATGGGTATCGGGACGTTTCCACACCCCGGTCTTCAATATCGCGCTGGCCGGCGTCATCGGCCTTGGCGCCATCTTCCTCGATGTAGCGACATCGACGTCATTCATCAATTTCGGTGCCTTCACCGCATTCACGCTCGTGAACATCGCAGTGATCGCGTACTACCTCCGGCGCCGCGATCAGCAACTCAATGCGTGGCGCTATCTTCTGCTGCCCGCGATCGGCGCTGTGATCGACGGGTATCTGCTCACCCAATTGGACGGCAAGGCACTCATCCTCGGCGCGAGCTGGCTCGGGATCGGCGTCGTCTATCTGCTGGTGCTGACCCGCGGGCTGACCCGGCAGCCGCCGGAAATGACAGCACTCGCCGAGGCCGAGTAGTGCCTCACACCCCGGTTTCGCTGCACCGCGCGCGAGGTTCACCACGCCATTAGGCTGGCTTCGAGCGACTTCCAGGCAGGGTAAAACTCATCTGATAAAGGAGCACGGCAGTGACGATTCGGATTGGTGTTAACGGCTTTGGCAGGATCGGG
>ERZ650309.1512-NODE-1512-length-10900-cov-4.040018_pt1 | contig 10900 bp, 7 predicted proteins | sample MGYA00376245_ERZ650309 | MGnify/ENA primary metagenome ERZ650309 (study PRJEB26733, sample SAMN07839294) | wastewater metagenome | biome: urban; feature: wastewater treatment plant; material: waste water | place: USA: North Carolina | collected 2016-04-26 ...
GGCCGGCGCGGCCACGGTCACGCCGCTGGCCGGCGACGCCGTGGCGCTGGTGGGTGCCGCCACGGGCAGCTTCGCCACGCGCAACGTGGGCGCGGGCAAGGCCGTGACGGTGGCCGGCCTGGCGCTCGGCGGCAGCGATGCGGCGAACTACACGCTGACCGACACCAGTGCGCCGACCGTCGACATCAGCGCGCTGACGCTGGAATCGGTCAAGCCGTTCGGGCTTGGCAACAAGGAAGCGCTGCGCTGCAAGAACATGTGGACGCTGGGGCTGTCGCTCTGGATGTTCGACCGTGACCGCGCGCCGCTGATCGAATGGCTCAACAACAAGTTCCGCAAGAACCCGGTCCTGGCCGAAGCCAACATTGCCGCGCTCAACGCCGGGCATGCTTATGGCGAAACGGCGGAGCTGGGCGGGCAGCTGCACCAGACCCACCTCGATCCCGTACCTTCGCCCGCCGGGCTCTATCGCACCGTGACCGGCGCGGAAGCCGTGGCGCTGGGGCTGGTGGTCGGCACGCAGCTGACCGGGCTCAAGATGTTCTTCGGCGGCTATCCGATTACGCCCGCATCAGCGATCCTCCATTATCTTTCAAACCTCAAGCATTTCGGCGTGACGACATTTCAGGCGGAAGACGAGATTGCGGCGATCGCCTCAGCGATTGGCGCGTCCTATGCCGGGCAATTGGGTGTTACATCTTCATCGGGTCCAGGCATAGCCTTGAAGGGTGAGGCCATGGGGCTTGCCGCGATGACCGAGCTCCCCCTTGTCATCATCAACTCGCAGCGGGGCGGACCTTCGACAGGCTTGCCGACCAAGACAGAACAATCGGACCTCTATCAGGCGGTTTATGGCCGCAATGGTGACACGCCGATGCCGGTGATTGCTGCACGATCGCCCGCCGATGTCTTCGAATGCGCCATTGAGGCGGTCAGGATTGCGACACAGTTCATGACGCCGGTCATGCTGTTGACAGACGGCTACATCGCCAACGCTGCGGAACCCTGGAGAGTGCCTGACACATCTACCTTCAAGCCGTTCCCGGTTGCTTTCCTCGATTCCGTTCCCGAAGGCGGATTCAAGCCATATGGTCGCGATTCCAAGCTTGCGCGGCCCTGGGTGAAGCCCGGAACGCCCGGCTTGCTGCACCGGATTGGCGGAATCGAAAAGGAAGTCGATACAGGTCATATCAACTATTCTCCCGCCAACCATCAGGCGATGACCGACATCCGCAAGAACAAGATTGACGGGATCGCGGCGCATATCCCCGAACAGGACGTGATCATCGGCGAAGATCGCGGGAAGCTCGCAATCGTCGGCTGGGGATCAACTTATGGCCCGATTCATCAGGCCGTCAGGAATGCGCGCGCCAAGGGCCATGACGTCGCGCATATCCATGTTCGCCACATCTGGCCGTTGCCATCGAATCTCGGGGAACTGCTGAAGCGCTATGAAAAAGTGCTCGTGCCCGAAATGAACACCGGCCAGTTCAAGACCGTGCTTCGCGACCAGTTCCTGGTCGACGCCAAACCACTCAACAAGGTGAGCGGGCAGCCATTCCGCATTGCCGAAATCGAAGCCGCGATTGAGGGAGAACTCGCATGAACGACATGACCCCCGTCAAGACGAGCACGCCGAAGGATTGGGAGACCGATCAGGAAGTTCGCTGGTGTCCCGGTTGCGGCGACTATGCGATCCTCAAGGCTGTTCAGCGGACCATGCCCGAGATTGGGGCAACGCCGGAGAATACCGTGTTCGTGAGCGGCATCGGCTGCTCCTCGCGTTTTCCCTATTATATGGAAACATATGGTTTCCACACGATCCATGGCCGTGCGCCTGCAGTGGCCACTGGCGTAAAGCTTGCCAATCCGGAACTGGATGTCTGGATCATCACAGGCGACGGGGATGCGCTTTCGATCGGCGGCAACCACACCATGCACTTGCTGCGCCGCAATCTCGATTGCCAGATTCTCCTGTTCAACAATGAGATTTATGGCCTGACCAAGGGGCAGTATTCGCCTACGTCGCGTGAGGGGACCCGGTCTCCATCGACACCGTTCGGATCGGTAGACCGGCCGGCTCGCCCATGTGCCTTTGCACTCGGGTCTGGTGCCCGGTTCGTTGCGCGCGGCTTTGACGTGAACAAGAACCTTCCTTCCGTGCTGAAAGCCGCTCATGCGCACAAGGGCGCTGCCTTTGTGGAAATTTTCCAGAATTGCATCGTCTACAATGCGGACGTTTTTGCGGACTTCACCGAAAAGGCGCACGCCGACAATCAGCTTTGGGTTGAACACGGGCAGCCGATGCTGTTTGCCGGCGGTTCAAAGGGCATCGCGATGGATTTCGAAAGGCTGACCCTCAAGGTGGTCGAAGTCGCAGATGGCGATTGGCAGGCTGCCGGTGTTATTGTGCACGACGTCACAAATCGCGCTGTGGCCCATATGCTGGTCGAAATGCCGTTCGGTCCGTTCCCCATGGCCCTGGGTGTGCTGTATGACGACCCCCGCCCGACTTTCGAGACTGCTGTCATGGCGCAGAATGCCAAGGCATCGGAAGGTAAGACCGCCGACCTTCAGGCGCTGATATCACGTGGCCAGAATTGGACAGTCCAGCCTCGCGAGTAAAGGGTCAGCCCGGCTTTGACTTCCCAAGATAGGCTGAAAGCGGCGTCGGGCTCTTGATATTCGCACTGCGCGGATTGAGCATGTCGTAGACGACCGCGTTTTCGAGAACGCGCTGGACATAGTCACGTGTTTCGGAAAGCGGGATTCGCTCGATCCAGGTCAGGACGTCCATCCCGGAGCGAGGGTCACCGATTGTGCGCAGCCATTTGTCTACATTGCCGGGCCCGGCATTGTAGGCGGCGACCGCCAGAACATAGCTTCCGGCATAGCGATCCATCATCTGGCCGAAATAGGTTGAGCCGAGGCGGACATTGTAGGTGGTGTCATACAATGCCAGCGGATCGTAGTTCAGACCGGCCACCGATGCTGTTTCGCGCGCGGTGCCCGGCATCAATTGCATCAGGCCACGCGCGCCTGCGTGGCTGACGATCTGTCGATCGAATTGACTTTCCTGTCGCGCAATTGCGTGGATCATCGTCCAGCTGCCCGCGATATCGTCAGGCACCTGAACCTGCGGAAAGGCCGTGCGCAGATAATCGCCCAAGCCTGCAGCCCGAGCGTTTCTGCCGATCATGACGGCAAGGTCGGGCCGGTTGATCTTTTGCGCCAGTTCAGTGGCAAGGATTGAGTCCAGATCGGTTGTGGCCTTTGCTGCAATCGCGCGAACGAATTTCGTCTGTTCCTGCCAAAGGCCTTGCGCGCCGAGATATTTCGCAGCCTGCACAAGTGGCGATTTTTCAAAGGCTTCCCTCTGCGCCGCCGAAATTTCAACAATGCGCGCAGTTTGCGGCGGCGCAACCGGCCTTCCAAGGCGCTCGAGCGCGAGCTGGCCGTGGAACTGATCAAAATAGGCGCCGGCGCTCGTGTAGTAAGTGACTGCCAGATCCTGCTGTCCTGCAGCTTCTGCTGCGCGTCCAGCCCAGTAGAATCCCTTTGCACGAGTCTGGGCCGATTGCGCAGCATTTGCATATAGATTGAACAACGCCACGGCATCTTTCGGTCGGTCGAGTTGAGTCATGGCGGCCTGACCGCCAAGCCATGCCAGATCAGTATAGGTGTCCCGTTCCGAAAATGGCCGTTCGTTGACGATCGTGCCGACCGGATAGGTTTCGGGCAGTTGCCGCGCGATATTATAGGCGAGACTGAACTGTCCGTCGTTGCTCGCCGCTTTGGCGGTCACATAGAGGATGTCCAGCCATTTTCCGGGATCCCGCGGGGGGCTGATCAAGGCGCGCGGAGCGGCCAGCAATTCGCGCGACGCAATCAACTGGCCCGTATTGCGCTGCCACCAGTTGCGATCGGCAAGGAAACCTGGATCGTTCTTCGCACTTTCCACGACCAGATCGGACTTCGCGGCGGCGTCTGGTGCCTTGGTGAGCATGGCAAGCCGTGCTTCGAAAATGGCCCGTCTTTGCGGGCTCACCAGCGAAAGTTGCCGCGCTGCCGCCGTTGTAGCCCGATCCCAGAGAAGGCGGTCCATGCGCAGGTCATGATCGGCTGGCTGGATCGAATCCGCAAATGTGCTGAAGAATCGGGTCTCGTCCTCAGGCGCAAGCGCACCGCCAATCCATGCGTTGCGAGCCGCCGATTTTGCCTCTTCGCGCAGTCCGCGCGTTGAAAGGGCCTCGGCGAAGCGCAGACCGGCTGTCGCGCTCAATGGCGGATAGCGGCGAAAGAAGGCAATGACGAGTTCGGCTGACTCCCCGTCGGCCCGCAAGACCTTTTCGGCATTCTTGCGGATCGCAGACGAATCCGGAAAGCCGGGATGGTTGATGAGGAAATTGGCGTAGCTCGTGAAGGAGTAGCTTCCGGACTGGCTGAGCATGCGCCATTCGGAGACGGCATTGGCAATCGGATCGGCTGGCCGGGAAACGAACGGCACAGGCGGCGTTGCGGACTGCGGGATCTGCGCAATTGCGGCGCTTGTCGCCAGCGCGGAGCTTGCGAGCAGCATTGAGGTGACAAATCGTGTTGCAACGCTGGACAGGGCAGGGGGTCCACTCCTATCTGGCCGCGTGTAATGCTTAACGTTCATCATGATCGCTATATGGCGAAAAGTGATGAAGATTTGAAGGACTGGTCCTATGTTTTCGGGCTCAATTCCGGCTCTGGTGACTCCTTTTCGCGACGGGCTGATCGACGAGGAGGCTTTTCGCCGGTTTGTGGACTGGCAAATCGCCAGCGGATCGAGTGCACTCGTTCCCTGCGGGACCACCGGGGAGAGTGCCACCCTGTCTTATGATGAGCATTATCGCGTCATTGAATTGTGCATCGAACAGGCAAACGGGAGAGTGCCTGTCATTGCCGGCTGCGGCTCGAACGATACTGCCACGGCTGTCCGCCACATGGATTTTGCCAAAAAGGCCGGTGCTACTGCAGCCCTGGTGGTCGCCCCTTATTACAACCGGCCAAACCAGGAAGGCATTTACGCGCATTTTGCCCATCTTGCAGACCACAGCGACTTGCCGATTATTGCCTATAATGTTCCTGCGCGGACAGTGACTGACATCCAGCCTGCGACGCTGATCAGGCTGGCCGAGATACCCAGCATTATCGGAATCAAGGATGCCAGCGGGAATCTCGCGCGCGTTTCCACCCATCGTATCGGGTGCGGCTCGGACTTCTGCCAATTGTCCGGCAATGACGACATGGCAGTCGCGTTCAATGGCGCCGGCGGGGTCGGCTGTATTTCTGTGACAGCGAATGTTGCTCCGCGGCTTTGCGCCGACGTTCAGGCTGCATGCCAAGCCGGTGATTTTGCGCAGGCCCGGGCGCTTGATGACAGATTGCATCCGTTGCACGGTGCCTTGTTCGCCGATGCTTCGCCCGGACCTACCAAATATGCGCTCAGCCGGATCCACGACTGGATGACCGATGAGCTTCGCTTGCCGATGACCGGCCCCGGATCGGCTGCGCGCAACGCTGTCGACGAGGCTCTGGAGATTGCTGGATTGATCTGATGGCACGTCCCCGCCCCAGCAGTGACAAGGTCAAGGTCGTCGCCGAAAACCGGCGCGCGCGGTTCGATTATGCCATCGACCAGACTTATGAAGCCGGGATTGCGCTCACCGGAACAGAGGTCAAGGCGCTGCGATTTGGAGAGGGCTCGATTGCCGAGAGCTATGCCGAAGTGAAGGGCAATGAAATCTGGCTGGTCAATTCGAACATTCCCGAATTCAGCCATGGCAATCGCTTCAATCATGAACCGAAGCGCCCCCGCAAGTTGCTGCTTCACGAGCGGGAGATCAACAAGATGCATGGCGCAGTTGCGCGCCAGGGCATGACCCTGGTGCCGCTGTGTATCTATTTCAACGCGCGCGGGCGCGCCAAAGTCGAACTGGCCATTGCAAAAGGCCGCAAGGCCCATGACAAACGTGAACATATCAAGGAACAGGACTGGAAGCGCGAAGCGGCCCGACTCCTGAAGGATCGTGGATGAGCAGGCTGTTCGCAAATTTCAGACGGAAACTGCCTACGCGCGATTGGATTGCGAGGAACCGCTGGACCCGGCCGTTTGCTCGCCATCTCTTGCGGCCTGATCTTTGGCGCTTCAACAGGCGTTCCGTGCCCAGAGGCGTTGCGGTCGGGTTGCTGATTGCCCCAATCATTCCGGTTGCCCACACGATGGTCGCGGCCTTGGCGGCAGTGCCGACCCGAGCAAACCTCGTGATTGCTGCGGCCGTGACATGGCTCATCAATCCGTTCACGATCCCGCCATTCTATTATGTTGCCTACCTTGTCGGAACCGCGATGCTGCGGCTTGACGCGATGTCTCCCGTCCCGCAGGTTACCCATCCTGCGACCGGGCAAGCGACACATTGGGCCGAATGGCTGGTTGCAAAGTCCGGACCTTTGGCACTGGGAACCCTGGTCATGTCGGTAGTGATCGCATCTGTGGGCTATCTTGTGTCGTCCTTCTTCTGGCGGTGGAGCATTGGCCGCAAGTGGCGCGCGCGGACCGAGCGGCGCAAGCAGGCAAGTTGATGGCCAGTACGTCCCCACCGATTGAGCGACCGCCTGTTCGGGGATCCCTTCTGCTATCGCGCCTGAGTGACCGGACATTGCTGGTTGCCGTGCTGTTTGCAGCGGTTGGTTCTGCTTCGCTTGTCTTCTGGGGATCCGGCGACGGCCTCTTGGCCTCAGGCTTCGCTGCGACGACTTTGGTGCTTGCGGCGCTGTTGCAGGTGTTCCGGACCATTTATCCGCCCGTCGCGAACACGCAGGTCGATTTTGACTGGGCCTTGGTGCGCGAAGCAGCGGACAATGGCGATGTGGCAGTCGCCGTGACCGACAGGGTCGGCCGCCTCGTTTGCGCCAATGCCCTGCATGAAAGCTGGTTCAGCGGCCCGACAGCGCCGCCAGCGCTTGGGTTGAGCGACGAAGATACTGCGGCGCTGACCCAGGCTGGTCGTGTCGCCTGGCGGGATGGGCGCTGCATGCTGCGAGGCCTTCGCCGCGATCTCATGACATTTGACGCAGAAGTGCTGCGTGGCGGACGCAGCGAGGATCATCTGATCTGGCGGTTCAATGCAGCCAACGCAATTGATCTGGCTGCCGAAGCAAAGCGGCTGATCGAAGGGCCTGCCGGTATTCGCATTGGCGAGGCCGGCATGATGGCGGTGTTGATCGGTCCGGAAGGTCGCGTTCGCAGTGCAAGCCGCAGTTTCATGCTGCGTGCCAGCGGCAAGGTAGACAGCAGCGTCGAGGGCCGGGATTTTGTCACACTGCTCGAGACCGATTCAAACGGTGCGATCCGGTTTGTGAAGGATGGTCCGGCAGGCACGCCGTTGCGGTTGCTCCAGATCCCCATTGAAGCGGATAATCCCGATTCTCCGACGCTGATCATCCTTCTGGATGAAGATGGCGAAGGCCATGCCGTTGGTCACGGCGGCGGGATCGCCCACATCCAGTCACTGTTGGGCATTTTGCCATTGGGCTTGGCACTGGCGGATCGTGACGGGCGTTTTCTCTTCCTGAACGATGCGTTCTGCCGCGCCGTCGGCCTGCCGCCAAATTCCAAGCCGATTTACCCAGGCGACCTTGTCGTTCGGGAAGACAAGGCGGCAGTTGCCGATTCCGTGCGGCGCTTCGCGTCGGGCCAGGCCATGACGGGGGACATCGCGGTGCGGTTGCGCGATCAGCCCGAAGAACCTGTTGCCCTGACCATCGCCGGCGCACGCGGGCTTGGAGATGCGGCAGTCCTTCTGTCGATCAAGGACAACAGCGAGGAATCGAAGCTCAAGAAGCAAGTGGCGCAGGCAACGAAAATGCAGGCCGTCGGCCAGCTTGCCGGAGGCGTCGCGCATGACTTCAACAATATCCTGACTGGTATCCTCGGACACTGCGACCTGATGCTCATGCGCCACACGCCCGGCGACAGTGACTATGATGACATCCAACAAATCCGCAGCAATGCCAATCGGGCCGCAGGCCTGACACGCCAGCTCCTTGCCTTTTCCCGGCAGCAGACTTTGCGTCCGCAGATCCTCCAGTTGCCCGACATTGTCTCGGAGATCTCGAACCTGCTGAAGCGGCTGCTGGGCGAGACAGTCACGCTGAACGTCAAGCATGGCCGCAATCTGGGTGCCGTTCGCGCTGACCCCGGCCAGCTTGAACAAGTGATCGTCAACCTCGCAGTCAATGCACGCGACGCAATGCCGCGCGGCGGCACACTGACGATCCAGACCTATGCGGTATCCACGGCGGACGTTCGCAAGCTTGGCAGCGATATCCTTCCGATTGCAGACTATACGGCACTGAGCGTGTCAGACACGGGAACCGGCATTGCGCCCGAATTGCTGCCCAAGGTGTTCGAGCCCTTTTTCACGACCAAGGAAGTGGGCAAGGGGACCGGTCTTGGCCTGTCGACAGTCTATGGGATCGTGAAACAATCCGGCGGCTTCATTTTCGCCGATTCCAAGCCGGGGGAGGGGACAAGCTTTGTCATCTATCTGCCCGTCCACCGGGTTGAGTCTCAGCCGGCCCCCGCTTTGGTCAAGGTGAAGGAAAAGCCATCGGAAACCTGGGGAACGGGAACAATCCTGCTGGTCGAGGATGAGGATATGGTGCGGGCCGTGGCCGAACGGGCGCTGACGCGGAACGGCTATACAGTCGTGACCGCCGCAAATGGCGAAGAAGCGCTGGAGATCATGAACGGCAGGGATGACATTGACCTGCTCGTGTCGGACGTGGTGATGCCCGTTATGGACGGACCGACGCTTGTTCGCCATGCACGCGAGTCCCGTCCCAAGCTGCCGATCCTGTTTATGTCAGGCTATGCCGAAGAACAGCTCCGCAAGACAATTGACCTCGATAATATCGCGTTCCTGCCCAAGCCGTTTTCTGTCCATCAGCTTGCTGAAGCCGTTCGCGACGTCATGATGGCCAACGCCAGTCGGGCAGGCTGAAATACTCTCAACGTTCCGCGGAACGAAAAGAGAATATTTTTTCTGTTCCCCTCTTGTTCAATAGGAACAAAATGTATACACGGATCACCGAACCGCAGGAATCGGCTTGCGGCGGGTGAGGGTAACGGCCATGGCAGCGTCTCTGAAATTGATCGATTCCGAACGGACAGCAGGAAATATGGATAGGGAAAAGGCGCTCGAAGCAGCACTCGCACAGATTGATCGTGCTTTTGGAAAGGGCTCGGCAATGAAGCTGGGCCAGCGTGAGGCGATCGAGATCGAGGCGGTTTCGACCGGATCGCTCGGGCTCGACATTGCGCTGGGTATCGGCGGCCTGCCCAAGGGGCGGGTGATTGAGATTTTCGGCCCGGAAAGCTCGGGCAAGACGACCCTGGCGCTTCATGCCATTGCTGAAGCCCAGAAGAAGGGCGGAACGGCAGCGTTCATCGATGCCGAGCATGCACTTGATCCCGGCTATGCCAAGAAGCTTGGTGTCAATATCGATGAACTGATCGTGTCCCAGCCCGATACCGGCGAACAGGCGCTCGAGATTACCGATACGCTTGTTCGTTCCAACGCAGTTGATGTTCTGGTGATCGACTCGGTGGCAGCCCTGGTTCCGCGCGCGGAAATCGAAGGCGAAATGGGTGACAGCCATGTCGGCTTGCAGGCGCGCTTGATGAGCCAGGCGCTGCGCAAGATCACGGGTTCCATCAGCCGTTCGAACTGCACGGTCATCTTCATCAACCAGATCCGCATGAAGATCGGTGTCATGTACGGGTCTCCCGAAACAACGACCGGAGGCAACGCGCTCAAATTCTATGCGTCTGTCCGCCTCGATATTCGCCGCACGGGCCAGATCAAGGACAGGGACGATATTGTCGGCAACACGACGCGGGTAAAGGTGGTCAAGAACAAGGTGGCTCCTCCGTTCAAGCAGGTCGAGTTCGACATCATGTACGGCGAAGGCATTTCGAAGACCGGCGAAATTCTCGATCTTGGGGTCAAGGCCGGGATTGTCGAAAAGTCCGGCGCCTGGTTTTCCTATGACTCGATCCGGATCGGGCAGGGGCGCGAAAATTCGAAAATGTATCTCAAGGAAAATCCCGAGGTTGCGGAAAGACTTGAGAAGGCCATTCGCGGCAAGATCGAAGTGGTTGCCGAAGAGATGATGACAGGACCCGAAGCGGACGACGACATCTAGTCGCGCCCCGCTTCATGCAACCAGAGGCCCGCTGCTCCCCCCGCAGCGGGTCTTTTTGGCTGTTGATGCCAAGTGCGGATTGCGCTTGCCCGTCATTGCAGCAAGGATGGGCTGATGGACCCCGTTTTTCACCTCATTGGCTTGCCCACCGATTGCAACAGCTCGTTCGAGCGCGGGGCCGCCCTTGCACCCCCTTTGATCAGGGATGCCCTATGGAGCGATCGCGGGAATACTGCATGCGAAAACGGCATGGAAATCGGCCGTGATTTTCAATTGGTCGACAAGGGTGACCTGGCCCTCACGGAAGGCCCGGGTGATGATGATCTGATCCGCCAGGTCGTTGCCGAGTCGCTGAACGAGCAAGGGATCCCGATCCTGCTGGGGGGCGATCATGCCGTGACCTATCCGGTGCTTCAGGCCATGCACGCGCATTATGGGCAAATCACCATTCTCCATGTCGACGCTCACCCGGATCTATACGACGATTTTGAGGGCAATCCGCGATCGCATGCGTCTCCCTTTGCGCGCATCATGGAGAACGGGCTTGCTGCCCGGCTTGTGCAGGTTGGAATCCGGACGCTCAACAGACATTGTCGGGAGCAGGCGGAACGCTTCAGCGTCGACATCATCGGCATGCGAAATTTTGAGATCGGAAGAGCACACG
>ERZ650309.1513-NODE-1513-length-10896-cov-4.217877_pt1 | contig 10896 bp, 7 predicted proteins | sample MGYA00376245_ERZ650309 | MGnify/ENA primary metagenome ERZ650309 (study PRJEB26733, sample SAMN07839294) | wastewater metagenome | biome: urban; feature: wastewater treatment plant; material: waste water | place: USA: North Carolina | collected 2016-04-26 ...
GACTTCGTGGTCGGGACCAAGCTCGATACGCATAAGGACAAAGGGATCGATCTGAACACGATGATACGCTGGGGCTTCAGCCTGGCCTGCACGCTGTATGCTGCGCATTCTCGGAATATGGTCCATGGCGATCTCAATCCGGATTTCATCATCATTGAGAGTGAGAGCCTGCGGCCTTTTGTCGTAAACTTCGCGGTCTCTTCAGCGGATGCAAAGATACGGCTCATGCAGGGCGCGGCGACGGGCCGCTCCCTCTACTGGCCACCGGAGTTCAAGACCCCCGGCGATTCCCCTACGGAGAGCGGCGACATCTACGCGCTGGGGATGATCCTCAAGGAACTCCTCCCGGTGCCGCGCCCACAGGAGTCCATGCCCGAAATTCCGGACGTGCTGCACAGCCTGATCGCGCGGATGACGAGCGAGCAGCCGTCGGCTCGGCCTGTCCTTGGCGAGATCTGCTACGCCCTGTCAAAGCTGTCCCACCAGCCGCTGCCACCATGGATCAAGTTCCCACCAGACTCCGGGCCGCGCCAGCACAGGCGCGCGATGAGGACCGCCGCTGTCACGTCGGCGCTCCTAGTCGGCGGGGGCGGATACTATCTGTGGAAGCACCCGCCGACGCCTCCCCCGATCATTGATGGTGGCACTGTGGCCCGGACCGATTTCCGGGCGGCTCTTGGGCCGGTTGATGAGAACCAGGTCTTACGTGAGCGCGCCCGGAAGATCCTGAGCGAGGGACTGACCGCGCGCGGCCCGTACGCAGCGCACAAGGCCGTCATCCAGCACGTGGCGCGGCTGCGGGATCCGGAGTTCGCTCCACTGCTGCGGAAGATCCTAAGCGACCCATCTCTCTCGGATTCGGTTCGCGCTGAAGCCGCGCGTGCCCTCGGGCGGCTCGGTGCTGTCTCCTCGGCCGCGGATCTAGAGCAGCTCATTCGCAGCCCGAATACGGAGCTGTCTGTATTCCGGGAGTGTCTGTATGCGCTCTGCGCGCTGACCTCCGAGCAGCAGGTGCTGCGCGGGGCCGCGAGCGCCTACTTGAAAAAGGGCGCGGACGAAGAGCGGCGCGAGGCCGCCGCGATCCTCCTCGCTGCCAGCGCGCCGCAGGTTCGCGAGCTGCTGCAGCCCCGTTACCGCGCGGCCATCGGGCGCAGCGCGGGCAACGCAGACCTCCTGGTGAAGGAATCCACCCTTCTTCTGGCCCTGACGCGCGCCCAGCAGCGCGGCGCGTCCGATTTGATCGCCGGGCTCCTCAAGTTCTCGACTCGTCCTTCGGGGTCGCAGGTCCGCCTGGCGGTCAGCCTGGGCAGCGCAGGCGATCGCTCGGGCGTGCGGGTGCTCCGCGCCTTCCTGAAAGACCTCCCGGCCGACGAACAGCAGGCCGATGCGGCGCAGAACGCCAGGCTGATCCTGGCGCGCATCGACCCGGATCCCGAGATGTGCAAAGGAGCCAAGCAGCAGCTGCGCGGGCCAGCCGCTGCGCCGGACACCCTGCTGATCACGCTCGAGGGACTCGCGGGCTGCCGCAATGCGGCCCAGTTCCTTTCTGAGCTCAGACCCCTCCTGCAGGAGCAGGGCCCCAAGGTACCGCGCGATCGAGTGCTCGCGGCAACCGCGGCGGCGACGGCGCTGGAGATCCTGGCGGACCTGGAGGCCGCGCCGCGCTTGGGCCGCTTTACCGGGAGCGAGCCGCTCGATCCGGCGGAGTGGGCCGTGCGCAGCGCCGAAGCGAGCCAGCTCGTCGCGCTGTACGAACACTACATGCAGCTCGCGGCCGACCCCGGCAACTCCATGGCGCTGCGGCGGAGCGCGGCTGCGCAGGGGCGGGTTGCCAGGCAAGAGCTGAACCGGCGGCGGCCGGGCGTCGACGGTACGAGCCGGGGGCTGCCTTTGCAGACAGTCGAGCTGGAACAGAGGCTGCAGGAGGGCCAGGGCGCGAAAGAGCCCGACCAGCGCCTGCTCTGGGTGATGTCGAGTATGGACGACGAGGCCCTGCGCGCAGCGCTCGCGAGCGAGTCGGAGCCGCGGGTTCGTCAGGCGCTGGCGGAGCGCATCAAGAGTCCGGAGGCCGAGGCGGCGCTCCGACAGTCGGCAGCGGGCTCGGGCTCGGGCTCAGAGCTCTCGGCGGTGAGGGCGCTCGGGGAGCTATACCGCCGCTCCCTGCTCGCGCGGGACACGGTGCAGCGGCCGCCCGACATGCTGCTCACGCTGTATCGGGAAGGGGGCGCGGACCAGCGGCTGGAGCTGATCGAGGCGCTGCGCGGCTGGCCGCTCCCCATCACCTACCAGATCCTGGCGCTGGCGACGGGCGATGGCTCGGTCCAGGTCCGCCGCAGCGTGGTCCGGCGGATCGCAGAGGCCACCGCGGAAGAGGGCACTCGGATCAAGGCGCTGGGGCTCTTGCGGCTCCTGTTCGGCGATCCGGACTGGGTCGTCCAGCTCACCATCCGCGGTATTCTGGGAATCAATGAGGTCCCGCGCAGCGAGGCGGGGCCCGCTCCTGACTGGCCAATCCAGCTGGAGGAGCCGTCGAAGAGCTGCGCGGCAAAGATCGTCGGCGATGACGAGGGCGCGGTGGTCAAGCTGGATGGGAAGGACCATAAGCTGCCGCTGATCACGGAGCTGAAGCCGGGGCGCTCCACGGTCACGTATGCCGACGATAACGATAGTCCAAAGCGCGCTGATGTGCACTGCAGCGGCGGGAAGCCCGTGTCGCTCCTGCTCCCGACCTCGCGGCTCGGGCAGCTCTTGAACCAGGGCATCGGGCTGTTCAAGAGCGGGGATCTGCGCGGCTCTCAGGATCTCTTTGTCGAGGTCCAGGCGCAGGGCGGATCGAGCGCGGCGCGTGCCAGCGGCCCGAGTCGGCTCCGGCTCCAGAAGATCGTAGCGCTCAGCTACTACTACAGCGGGCTGATACACAACCAGCGCAATCAGTCCCTGGCGGCTTTCGAGAAGCTGGAGAAGTTCCTCGGAAACCCGGCCTCAGCGGGCTTGGAGCAGCAGGTCGCCGATGCGCGCACGCAGGTCAACAAGCTCAAGAGCACCAAGCTCGGCTGCTTCATTGTACGCCTGAAGATCAACGGCGAGTGCAAGACCGAGACCAAGTGGTTCGAGATATCACAGACCAAGGCCACCATCAGCATTGCCGGCCGCATCTTCCGGAACCAGACGATTCACCTGGGAAATCCGCCGACAGAGGGACCGCACGAATGTCCATGAGGCACGAGTCGTCCGTGGCGCCCCCTCGGGGCCTCACTACATCGCGCGCGCGGGTCTGGCGGGCAGGGCCAGGTCTCTCGCTCCTTGCAGCGGCGGCCCTTGGCCTGCTCACTGCGGGGCGCGCTGCTGGCAAGATCCGCAACCCCTGCCCCGAGAGCTCCGCGTTCGACGCGAGCGCGGCCGCTGCGACCGGAGCCGGCTACCTGGTGATCAAGGTCGACAGTGAGCAGGTCCTCGGCAAGCCGGTGCTGATCGACGGCAGGCGAGCGGCCTCCCTGCCGCGCAAGAAGGCCCAGTGTGTGTGGCTGCAGCAGGCGAGCGGCGATCATCAAGTCCAGATCCAGGGCATCCCGGAGGGGCTTACCCTCACCATCGGCACCGGCCGCAACAACGTCTTGACGATCAGCGAATCGCTCCAGCTGAACCCGGGCGGGGCGGTGGATAATGTCGCCGTGCGTGTGCAGGGCCCGGTCCGCGGTCTGCGCGACACCCTGCGCGCGCGCCTGCTGGATCTTGCGGCGCACGGGGTGTCCGATGTACTCGCGGTCAGCGAGGAGAACAGCAGCACCGAGCCGATGACAGACCCTGAGGTGCAGCAGCTGCTCGCCAGGCCACGCGCGCCCTGTGATCTGGATAAATTCCGCAGCGCCGAGGTGCAGTACATCGCCATTTTCCAGGTGATGGAAGCAGAGCGCCCAGGGGCAGGGACCCCCTATCGGGTCCGGGTCTACCACGCAGGCATCGGGGCCGAATCCGTAGCTGCGGAGGAGACCCAGGTGATCCAGGACGGGCCCGAGGCGGAGCGGCTCATGGAAGACCTCTTCCGGGGAGCTCTCAAGAAGGCGACGGAACGCACAAACGCCTGCCTGCAGCTCACCTCACAGCCCCCGGGCTCGCGGGTCACCCTCGCGCTGCCGCAGACAGAGCCCCAATCTTCCGGGGGGGCACCGCCGCAGGGTCTGCCGCTCCTTCTCGGCAAGACCCCGCTCGAGCGGCGGGTGTTCTTCGACCAGAACAAGCCGCACGAGGTCATCTTCGAGCTCCCCGGCTTCCATCCCCAGAGCCAGCGGGGGACGTACATCGACTTCGATAGCAAGCCGATCCACGTGAAGCTTGACCGCATCCCGGGCCCGCCGCTGTACAAGCGCTGGTGGTTCTGGCAGATCGTGGCGACGACCGTCTTCGCAGGCGTCACCGGAGTGGTCGCCGGGGTCTACGCCGGGGACGGAGGGGCGCGATGAGGCTCGGTCGTGCCCGGAGGCGCTCCCTCAGCTGCCTCGTCCTCGCGATTGGGCTGGCGGCGCCCTGGGCAGCGCGTGGACAGATCAAAGACGTCAACTGCAACGGCGTCGGGCAGAAGCTCGAAGGCCAGTGCGTGGACTACTACGCAAACGGCGGGACATGCAAACCTCCGACCGAGTTTCCGATCCTGCGCCCCTGCGATCACTATGTCGCTGCGGGACCCGGCATGAATGCAGTATGCAGCAGCAGGCTGGCACCGGATCTGGATGGAGACGGCCTGGGGGACAGTTGCGACAACTGCCCCGACATTACGAATCTAGAGCAGGACGACGCCGACAAGGACAAGATCGGCGATGCCTGTGACAACTGCCCCGACACTGCGAACCCGGATCAGAAGAATCAGGACGGTGACAGGTTCGGCGACGCCTGCGATCTGTGCCCCGCGAGAGCCAACTCGAATCAAGCCCGGGTCGATACGGACGGCGATGGAATCTACGACGGCTGCGATGTCTGCCCGCAGATCTCGGATCCGGCTCAGAGAGATCAGGACGGCGACGGGTTCGGCGACGCCTGCGATCTGTGCCCTACCCGAGTCAACCCGAACCAGCTGAAGGTCGACACGGACGGCGACGGAGTCTACGACGGCTGCGATGTCTGCCCGCAGGTCCCTGATCCTGGGCAGGCGGACCGCGATGGCGACGGCATAGGCGATGTCTGTGACAACTGTCCGGATATGGCCAACGCCGATCAGGTGGACGCAGACGGAGACAGACAGGGGGACGCTTGTGAGGCGGTCGCTCGCGGCGGATGCCGACCGGCCTCGCTCCTGGGGCGTCAGGTCCCAGCGCCCACGCACGCGGGAGTGGTCGCTGCTGCACTCTTCTTCGTCGTCGCTCTTGGGCGCCGGCGCTGGAGCCGCAATTGAGCCACCTTCGCTCTGCATCCCTTCTCCTGCTTATCGGAGCCCTTGTCGCTCTTGCCGGGCGCGTGCCCAGCGCGCATGCGTATGGCTCCCGCGCCGCCCTGGATCTGGAGAACCTGCAGCCGGCCCCCGGCGCAGGCCGGCTGTTCAGCATCGATCTGGGGCGCACCGGGACGCACCTGAGCGTGGTGCCGCAGGCCGTGCTGCAGTATGCCGACCGCCCCCTGGTGGTGCTCTGCAACAGCACATGTCCGCCGCGGGCCTATGTCCCGCTGGTGGCGCACCGGGTGACCGCCGATCTGTCGCTCGCGCTGTCGCTGTGGGGTCGCCTCCAGCTCGCGATTGCGGTGCCAGCCGCGTTGTATCAGTACAGCGATCCGGAGCTGCAGGACCCATCGGTCAACCAGACAAACCGGGTGACCATGCTTCCCGACATTCCGGTGCCGCAGCCTGCTGGAATCGGAAACGTGCGGCTCCATGCCAAGGTGGCGCTGCTTCCAGAGCGCTCGCGGTTCGGACTGGGGCTGTCGGGCACGCTCTCGCTCCCTTCGGGCGATGGCGACAGCTTCCTCGGGACGCGGCTCCCAGTCTTCACCGCGCAGCTTCTCGGGCACGCGGAGTACAGGCGGCTCCTCATCGCAGTGAACCTCGGCGGCCGCTTCGGGGCGGAAGAACAGGTGCTCGACCTGCCGAGCGGGATCGCGCTCACCTACGGGCTGGGCGCGCAGCTCCAGCTGCTGGGTTCAGAGCAAGAGGATATGGCTCTCTATCTCCTCTCCGAGGTATACGGTCGCTCCTATGTGCGCTTCGCCGCCCCGACCGACTTCCCGCACGAGGTCCTGCTGGGTCTCAAGGCAGCGCCGAGGCGCTGGAGCGTCTTCTCGGGCCTCGGTGCGACTCTGGTCCCGGGTGCTGGGACACCGAACGTTCGCTTCGTCATCGGCCTGAGCTACAGCAGCAAGGGACGTTCGGGCTGATCCGAGACGGGTTTGTGAGATCGCGCACTGCGAGGCGGTGGCCCCGGCAAGGCACACCAGCGCAGCGGAGGCGCTCACCAAAGAGCTTTTTCTCCGCTATCACAAGTAGTAGCGTTTATACGCTAGAGAACACTCGTAGAGCCGTTGGGGGGCGTTGTAGATGTCTCAAGGTTCGCTGGAGGCGTTTCCCTCATGAAGATTCCATTCGACAAGACGAGCGCACCGCCGGTTGGGAGCGCAGCGCAGGGCAGACCTCGGGTTTCCCTGCACGCATCGGCGCCTGGTGCGATTCAGCGTCGGGAGCAGCCCACGTCGCGCCCTACCGCGGATCTGCTCGCGCTGCAGCGCCTCATCGGCCGCTCGGCGCTTGCCCCACGCCAGGAAGATCTGAACCACGGGCAGATCCATGAAGCCGCGCGACTCGGAACCAGCGGCCCGAGCGGGTCGCTGCCGCATCTGGAGACGATCCAGCAGTCTTTCGGCCGCCACGACGTCACCAACGTACAAGCGTTTACTGGCGCCTCGGCGACCGCCGGTGCTCAGGCGATGAACGCGGCCGCGTTCACGATGGGCAACCGCATCGCATTCGCCGGTGAGGCGAGCCTGCGCACCGCCGCGCACGAGGCCGCGCACCATGTCCAACAGCGAGCCGGCGTGCAGCTTTCGGGAGGCGTGGGCCAGGTCGGGGACAAGTACGAGCGCCACGCCGATGCCGTGGCCGAGCTGGTCACCCAGGGGCGCTCGGCGGAGGCCTTGCTGAGCGCGGGCCCTGATGGCAATACGGCGTCCGTGCAGCGCCAGCTGGAAGAAGAAGACGACGTGCCGAGCGTACAGCGCCAGCTGGAGGACGAAGAGGAAGACGACGCCCCGGTCCAGTCGATGGCAGCATCGGCCGCTCCCTACGCCGCGCTTCCTCCGGAATGACCCGGGCGGCCTCCATGGAGAGCGGGACCCACTAATCGCAGCCGATGGCGCAGTCGCGCTCTCATCGCGAGCTCACTTGCGGTGCGCCCACCGAATCCTCCGGATCTGCCGCGCCCCCGGCCGATCTGCTGGCGCTGCAGCGCATTAGTCAGCAACCACAGCGGCGTCAGCACGACGACGCTGCGCCGCTGCAGCTCCGCCGCGCACGGACACCGCTCACCATGGACGAACTGGACCTGAACCGGGACAACAACGCGGCCCCGCTGCTTGACGTCGAACGCGGCAGCTTTCCGATCGGACACGCGGGCAGCGACTGGGGGAAGAACTGGGACGCCAGCAAGGGGACGCACGAGCAGATGACCTCGCGCGACGTGCTGTCCATCCTCGGGCAGTATGACGCCCGGGGCGACATTCCCTACGATCAGATTCGCTGCGGACCCTCGGTGCTGCTCGGCGCTGCGATCGCGCAAGGTCCGGAAGCGCTGTCCAGCCTGATCCGGCAGCTGGGCGAGCCGCTGGCCGCACCGGACAGCCGCGAGATGCTATGGCTGGCGCTGGACAAGCAGCGCGACAAGCTGCGGGACATCGAGTTCAACTGGCACCACACGCCAGCGCCGGCGCCGATGACTACAAGTTCACCCTGGACCAGCTGCACTGGCTCCAGTGCCTCCTGCTCGTACACTTTTCTCCGCTGGAGTCGGTGGCAGTCAACGAGAGGTTCGAGCCGCTGGACGTACAGGACGCCGCCAAGAAGAACAGCGGGCTCTTCCCCGCCGATCTACGCCGCGCCGCGGAGCGGCTGAGCCGCGGCCGAAGCGAGGCAGCCGATGGATCAGGGCGGAGGCAGCGGTTGTCCCTCTGCGCGGTCCCCAGTCACCCCAACGCTCCCGACTTCTATTTTGAGCTCTATGACAACCTGCACGCTGTGTCACAGACTCTTGCTTGTATGCGCTGCGGCGCCCAGCAGGCCCGTCGCACTCGACTGAGTCGGCTTCCGCCAGTTTGCAAGGCCCTTGGTCGTGTCCGCTCGGCCCGCGGGCTACGCAGGGAGGCTTTACACAAGCCGAAGCGGTCGTGTAACGTATGTGAGGGGTAAAAGTGGACAGCTCCCTGCGTCCTGGGCCGACGTCGGCCACCGAGTCTGTGCATCAGCTCCCGGTGATCGGAGGTGCGCTTGCGGACGCCAGGGTCCCCCTCCAAGCGACAGCCGAGCGACAACCGAGCGGCTGGACCTGTTCGCCCCAAAACGGATTACCGATGCCGACCGAGTGAATCCCGTGCGCGACGCCCAAACCAAAGCGCAGAAGGACATCGAGCGGCTCAATGAGGAATTACAGAGAGCAGAACAAGGCCGAACCAACACCAAGGCGGAGGCGCTCGCGGGCTCCGTGCCGTGATGCCTCTCTCGAGGAGCGCCGCGGCTCTGGATAAGCAGGGTCCTGGCATCGGCTCCGTGCTCGGTTGGATCGGTTGGTCGATTGGGTTTGAGGGGGCTCATGCGGACAATCGTCGAAAGAACAAACACCGAGGGCTCGCGGCGTCCCTCAGGAAGATGTCAGCCCGACCCGCGCATGGCTTCGGGGAACAGCCCTCAGAAATCCTTGCTGGCCCAGGAGGGTCCTTCCGCGCAGTTGGCCGCGCTCCAGCGCCTGATCGTTCAGCGGTCCGCTCCTTTGCCAGCGGGAGCAGAACCCGTCCAGCGGAAATGTGCGGCGTGCGAAAAGGAAGATTCGGTACAGCAGCAAGCGGGTCCTGAGCAGGTCCAGCGGATCTACGATCTGGACGGGGATACGGGGTTCGGCCTCGATCCGCCGCGCACCGTGCGCTACATCACCACCCCGGCCGATTACACCAATCCGGTCCCTGGGACTACCGAGACCACGGTCAAGAACCAGAATAAGACGACCCAGACCGTGATCCGCGCAAACGGCGCCGTGATCGTGATCACCGCGCAACAGCGGTTGAGCACCGACACCGACAACGGCACGCCGAGCCCGTATCAGATCGATGAGAGGGGCAACACGGGCAGCGGGCAAGCCAATGTGGACAATCTCTCCAGCGGCTGGCCGCGCACGGGCCCGTTCGTCGGTGAACTCACCCACAAGGCGCCGTTTCAGGACATCCACTCATGCGTCAAGGACTGCAAGAACGCCACGCCGCGGATTCCGATCGACCAGCTCACCCAGCATCAGGCGGACTACCTAGAGGCGGGCGGAGTCGTGCTCGGCCCGCCCTCCAAGAAAGACGGCGTTCGGCGACCGCTCGTGGAGAACGGCCGGATCGTCCTGTCGCACCAGCTCAAGTTCGCGGACGGCAGCTCGCCGGATCCGGCGACTTACAACGACCGCGTACGCAACAGCTCTGATTCGGCTGCCTTCCGGGGGCAGTCCACGATCACCATCAACGTGGAGAGGCGGTCGGTGTCCTACGGTGTTTCCGGAGACAGCCAGGGACTATACAACGCGGAGGGCAGCCCGCCTCAGGTCGCGGCCGCGGGCAACAGCAGCAGCGGCTTCATCTCGGTCTACCTCAATGATCCCAACCCGCTGATCAGCCGGAAGGGGCTGATCCAAGTCCCGCGGGCCGAGTTCAACCAGGCCCGGATCGATACCGAGGTCGGGCAGCAATACCAGCAGTGGCTAACCGCCGGCGGCGAGGCCGTCATCCAGCGCGCGCGCTACCTGGCTGGCGTCACTCCGTGAAGACCGGAACGGCCGAGGTAGCAGCGCAGGCGACCGCTCCGACCGCCAGCCGCGTGACGCTGCGGTCCCTTAACAGCCTCCGCTTCGCACGGTCCTTCTAATGTCCGCCTCGCCCTATAGGGATCGGCCGCATTCGCCATGACAGGCGCCTCCCGTAGTCCAAGGTATCCCGCCCAGACCAGCGTCCGCTCCGTCACGCCCCAGCTCATCCTGAGTCCTGCCACGGCGCGGCGAGCCACTGGGGCGGCGATGCGCGATGCCGTCTTGCGATCACCACTCCACAGACAGCGCCTCCTCCATCCACGGCAGCTTCACAAAGCTCGCGCCCCACGGGAAGCGATCGAGCACCACGTCATGGCTGAGCCTCTCGACCCGCAGCAGCCATCCGCCGTGGGCCATGCTGAGAGAACCTCTCCGCAGTAGGAATGCATTGCGGAATCCTTCTGGCGACATGTCGCGCAGGATCGGCGCGTTCGCGATCAGGGCGGTGAGCAGGTCGCGGCTCTCTTCCGCCTCGGCTTCTGTGACCGGGGGTCCGAAGTCGAGAGCCTCCCTGGACCTGAAAGATCCCCTCAGATCACCCCGAAAGTCTGGGTGAACCAAGGCTGGTCCGAAAGGAGCTGGGCGAAGCGGTCCAAAAGGGCTCGGGTCCAGTCGGCGCGGTAGGTAGCGATGGCTTGGAAGTAAAAGGCTCCCTGGCGCAGCAGCGAGTGGGTACGGGTCTTGACTGTGTTGACCTTGAGCATGCGATCGTAGCCCAGGCTCTCTCCGGCGGCTCCCAAGATCGTCAGCAGCGCGGTGCTCAGCGCGCAGAGCAGCAGGAGCCGGTCTCGTCGCCTCTCGTCCTTGATGTGCGTGCTGGACAGCCCCATTCCGAAGCGCAGATCCTTTTGATCTCGGAAGGTCTCCT
>ERZ650309.1514-NODE-1514-length-10887-cov-4.033512_pt1 | contig 10887 bp, 10 predicted proteins | sample MGYA00376245_ERZ650309 | MGnify/ENA primary metagenome ERZ650309 (study PRJEB26733, sample SAMN07839294) | wastewater metagenome | biome: urban; feature: wastewater treatment plant; material: waste water | place: USA: North Carolina | collected 2016-04-26 ...
CCCAATACGCCCGCTTCCTACGCCTTCAACAGCAGCAAAACGAGGCCGAAAACGGCTTCCAAACCCCCTGAAAATGACGCTGCCCACCCCGAAAAAGGGCAGACCTGCCGTACTGCAATGAAACTGAACCAACTACTTCATTCTGTAACTCTTGGTGGTGATCAGAACCACGCCTCCCGAGGCATCGCCATACATGGCAGGGATACCGCCGGTGAGCACCGAAATTTCGGATATTGCCCCTTTGGGAAGTGAAAAGGGCCCGGTCATTTTAATGCCATCGACCACATAAAGGGTTGAACTTTCGCGAGTACCCCTCACATTGAGACTGCCTCCCTCATCCTTCTGATATACTCCTGCACTGTTAGCAACCAGTCCGGTTACGCTGCGTTCAAGCGACTGCTCAATTTCTTCGGTTTCTATGATATCCATTACGGCAGTCACCCCGGGATCGATAAGTGGGGGCTCCCAAAAAACCTCAACAGGAGGCAATGAGTTGTTGTTGCTGAGAGCTGCATCGGCATAGGTGATTTTTTCGGCACTCACCTGAACGCCGTTCAAGCTATAAGAGTTGTACCCTACATAGGAGATAACAAGATCGTATCTGCCCGGCGAAAGTGGTTTGATTTTGTATTCGCCATTCATATCGGAAACCACACCTTTGGTGGTGCCGTTTTCAGTATACGCCACTGTAGCGAAGGGTAACAATGTGCCGTTAGAACTGTCTGTGATTTTCCCTCTTATTTCCCCTTGTTGTGCCATCGCCGCTGATGTTAGCAGCAGACAGATAGCCATGATTGCAATTTTTTTCATGATAATTGATTTATTTTAGTTGTGATTATTTCTCTGCAAGCATTGTTGCCATTTCCACCAGCCTAATGAATTCTGCACGGTCACCATTAGCATCGGCGCCTTTGGCATTTCTGGCTATGGAAATGGCCATGTTGAAATCTGCATCGCCTTTGTATTTTGCATTTCGAAGTGAAAGTCCGAATGTTGCTACCGCTGAAGCAAACCTGAAATTTTCAGTAGCGAGCTCAAACTTTTTGAATTTGTTTTTTACCACAGCAGAAATCAATTTGCTGGTGTCGGAGTTAGGTGCTTTGTATCTGAATTTTACAGTCATCAATTCATCCGATTCATTTGCAACCGGCTTTTGTTGTGACTGATACTTCAGCGGATCGATGGTGCCTGAATTTTCGTTGCTTCCTGCAGGTACAATTTCATAGAGTGCAGTTACAGTATGTCCGCTTCCCAGTTCACCTGCATCTTTGGTATCATCATTAAAATCGCGATCAGCAAGCAGGCGGTTTTCATAGCCTATCAGTTTGTATGATTTCACTGCAGCGGGATTAAACTCAATCTGCAACTTCACATCTTTGGCAAGTGTAAAGAGCGTACCACCCATTTCACTAACCAACACTTTTTTGGCTTCCATCAGGTTGTCGATATATGAATAGTTGCCATTTCCTTTATCTGCCAGCTGTTCCATTTTTGAATCTTTAAGATTCCCTGAACCGAAACCCAGCACAGTGAGAAAGACTCCTGATTCGCGCTTTTTTTCAATGAGTCTTATCAGCTCGCCATCACTGCTCACACCAACGTTGAAGTCGCCATCGGTAGCCAGAATCACCCTGTTGTTGCCGTTGGCTATCATATTTTCCTGGGCCACCTTATAGGCCAGTTGAATGCCGGCTCCTCCTGCAGTAGAACCTCCTGCTTCAAGTGATTCAATGGCGGCAATAATTTCTTCTTTATTTTGTCCCGATGTAGCAGGTAAAACCAAACCTGCATTACCTGCATAAACCACAAGTGAAATCTTATCCTGCGCACGCATTTGTGACACTAACAAACGAAGCGATTTTTTCAATAAGGGTAGTTTATCCTGTGAATACATCGATCCTGATACATCCACCAGAAATACAAGATTTGAAGGAGGAAGATTTTCAGTAGGAATGTTCTTTCCCTGCAAGGCAATTGAAACCAGTCGGTGATTTTTGTTCCATGGACATTCGGCAGCTTCAGTGGTAATTGAAAAGGGTACATCACCCTGCGGTTGTGGATATTGGTACCTGAAGTAATTGATCAGTTCTTCTGTTCTTACTGCATCAGCAGGGGGCAATGTTCCTTTGTTGAGGAACCTTCTTACATTGGCATAAGATGCTGGATCTACATCAATAGAAAAAGTTGATAAAGGGACCCTTAAGGCATCCTGAAAATCATTTTCTTTGATGTATTGATATTCTTCGGTGTTGAATTCTTCGACAGGGTATGATGCCGGCGACGACAGCTGCAGTTGTTTATTGTATAATGAAAATGTTCCCTGACTAACAGGCGGAGGTGCTGAATAATTGTTGGATTCATAGTCTGTAATTGATTCCTCTTTGGACACTACAGCTGTTTTTGCTCTTTTATTTTTTTTCGCTTCCAACATCACCGCCTCCAGTTGATGCTGTTGAATTCTCATGGCGGCATTTACAATTTTGGTTTGGTTTGCAACAAGACTGATTTTTGTTGCGCGGGAAGGCATATATCCCACCATAGTGAATTGCACATCATAGGTGCCCGGTGGAATATTGGAAATGATAAATGTTCCGTCATCTTTTGTAACTGCGCCCGATCCTGTTACTGTTCCATTTCTTGTTAATACCACATTTGCGAATGCGATAGGTTGTTTGGTGACTTCATCGGTAACAGTGCCTTTTATAATTGCACCATTGGGGGTGAATGCAGCATGAGCTGCCATAATGCCTGCAAAGAGTAGCAGGATCCAGATCATTTTTTGCTTTTTTATGGTTCAGTAATTTATTGGTTGAGATAACTGGATTAAAAAGAAGGGGATAATCCATAATCAAAAAAAAATGAATACGTTTGTGGAATGTAGAACCGATTTGCATCACCTTTCAATTATGGCATTTCCCTGGGCTATGTGGCTAACCGGTAAGAAAAAGTACGACGAGCAATCCGATCAGGATCTGATTCTGGTTTATAAGCAAAAAGGCGATCGCAAAGCAATTGGGGTTCTTTTCGAGCGATATTCTCACTTGGTGTACGGTGTTTGCATGAAATATCTTAAAAATCAGGACGATAGCAAAGACGCAACCCTCCAGATTTTTGAAAAACTGATGGTGGATCTAAAGCGTTTTGAGGTGGCGAAGTTCAATTTCTGGATCCACAGTGTGGCCCGAAACTATTGCCTGATGCAACTTCGCAATCGTAAAGCCATGTTATATGTGGATGACGACAACGGACCCGGACTTGATGCTTTTATGGAAACTCATACCGAAGATCATCTTCAGGCCGGTAACAGCAAAGAATCGCAGCTGCAACTCCTTGAGGAAGCCATCACCCACCTGAATGAAGAACAACGTATATGCATAGAGTTATTCTATCTGAAAAAATATTGCTACCAGGATGTAGCTGAAATTGCAGGATTCACCATGAATGAAGTGAAAAGTTTCATTCAGAATGGCAAAAGAAACCTGAAGAATTATATGATGAAAAAAAACCATGAACTCTCCGATTAATACCGATATCTTTTCCGAAACAGGATGTGTTCGGCGTGAGTTGCTGCTGCGGTATCGTGATGGTAAGTTGCCCGCGAGCGACAAACACGAAGTGGAAAAACATCTCGTTGATTGTCCCCTGTGTGATGAAGCGCTCGAAGGACTGATGCTGGTTAGCGGAACAACTGTGCTGGATGAAATCAATGCGGCAGTGCGTGAACAATCTGCTGCTTCTACAGGATGGAAACCCGGACACTATTTGGCAGCTGCTGCATCTTTTACGGCATTGATTTTTTTATCGTGGTTTGCTTTCCATCAATTGAATGATATTCCTGAAAATAAAATGGCAGTGAATGAAGCTCCTGTTCCTGCAAAAGAAATGACTCCTCCTGCTGCTGCTGCTGTTATTGAGAAGGAGGAAGAGGCACCGGCACAACAACAACAGAATGCGATGAATGAAGCCGGCTTTTCGAATGTCAAAAAGAATGTTTCAAAAGTGACTGTTGATTCTGAGGTTGCTGAAGAAGTATCTTTAGGTGCTACAGAAGCTCCTGTAGTAGCAGATGTTGCGAATTATAATGACGTTACTCTGGCCGAACCTGTTGCTGAATCCTCTAAAGATGAACTATTTTCTACCACCACCGGTACTTCAGTTGATATCGACCGCACTGTTACCAATTCCGGTTCCTATACATTGAAATCTTCACCCATGGTCACTTATATTGACAACCTGAAAGTGATCGATTACAATCTGAATATTCCTGAGGAGCCGGCAAAGGGAAAGGGCGTGCCCTCCGGTACGGAAAGTAAATTTGAGAACAGAGAGAAGAAATCTCAGGATACAAAAGCTGCCAAATCATCGGGCATGGTAGTGTATCGCAAAACCAATTACATTAATCTGCTTACCGACCCTGTGGTGCTCTTTAATAAGAAGCGTTATCAATCGGCAATTGAAGGGTTCAACGAAATACTGTCCATTCACCCCGGCGATGAGAATGCGATTTTTTATAAAGGGCTCTCTTTTTATCATCTTGAAGATTATTCCAATGCTGCTAAATTTCTGAAACAGCTGTATGCAAATCCTGCAGGAACTTTTTATGAGGAGGCGAATTTTTATCTGGCCAAGACTTACATCGACAGCGGTGATACCGAAAAAGGGGCGGCTTTGCTGAAGGAAGTTGTAAACAGAAAAGGATTTTACGCCTCGAAGGCAGCTGAAGAATTGTCGAAGATTGGTCGTTGAAGGGCTTCCTGAAGCATTGAAAATCAATTTACTATGAATTAATGCTTCGCTGTTTTCAAACCCCGCTCAGTTCCTTATCTTTGCGGCATGGCAAACAACGACGATTTATTTAAAAACCTGATCTCCCACTGTAAGGAGTATGGTTTCATCTTTCCTTCGAGTGAAATTTATGATGGCCTTAGTGCTGTTTACGATTATGGTCAGTATGGTTCGGAACTGAAAAAGAACATCCGGGAATATTGGTGGAAATCGATGGTGCAGATGCACGAAAATATTGTGGGTATTGATGCTGCAATTTTTATGCATCCTACAACCTGGAAAGCATCGGGACATGTGGATGCTTTCAATGATCCTTTGATTGACAACAGAGATTCCAAAAAGAGATATCGCGCCGACGTATTGATTGAAGATCATGTGGCAAAAATTGAAGCGAAGATTGATAAGGAAGTATCGAAAGCAAAGGACCGTTTCGGAGCTGCATTTGATGAGGCACAGTTTCGTGCTACCAATCCTCGTGTGGTTGAAAATCAAAAGAAAGTTGATGAAATCAATCAGCGTTTTAAAGATGGTATGGATGCAGGTGATATGGCAGCCATCAAACAGCTGATCGTCGACCTTGAAATTGTTTGTCCCGTAAGTGGTACGCGTAACTGGACCGATGTGCGTCAGTTCAACCTGATGTTCTCAACACAGATGGGAGCAGTGAGTGAGGAGGCAGGAACGTTGTATCTGCGTCCTGAAACTGCACAAGGTATTTTTGTGAATTTCCTGAATGTGCAAAAGACCGGAAGGATGAAAATTCCTTTTGGAATTGCACAAACCGGCAAAGCTTTCAGAAATGAAATTGTTGCACGCCAGTTCATTTTCAGAATGCGTGAATTCGAACAAATGGAGATGCAGTTTTTTGTGAAGCCGGGAACAGAAATGGAATGGTATCACTACTGGAAAGAAACACGATTGAAGTGGCACCGCGCACTTGGTTTCCCGGAAGGAAAGTATCGCTTTCACGATCACCTGAAGCTGGCTCACTATGCCAATGCTGCGTGTGATATCGAATTCGAGTTTCCATTTGGATTCAAAGAACTTGAGGGCATTCACTCACGAACCGATTTCGATTTGAAATCGCATGAGAGTTTTTCCGGCAAGAAGCTGCAGTATTTCGATCCCGAGCTGAATGAAAATTATGTTCCTTATGTGGTTGAGACTTCAGTAGGTTTAGATCGTATGTTCCTGGCCGTTATGTCGCAGGCATACACTGAAGAAAAACTGGAAGATGGTTCAGAGCGTGTGGTGTTAAACATTCCGGCATTTCTGGCTCCTGTGAAAATTGCGGTGTTGCCATTGGTAAAGAAAGACGGTTTGCCCGAGAAGGCACGTGAAATTATCAATCAGTTGAAGTTCGATCACCTGTGTCAGTATGATGAGAAAGATTCAATTGGCAAGAGATACCGTCGTCAGGATGCTATTGGTACACCGTTTTGTATCACTGTTGATCATCAGACTCTGGAAGATCAGACAGTCACCATCAGACATCGCGACACCATGGTTCAGGAGCGCGTAGGAATTGATAAACTGCGTGAGATTGCTGATGCAAAAGTATCCTACCGCAATGTGCTGGTTGGTTGATAAACGATTTTTTTAATTTTCTGAAACCAGTGATATTCGTTTGGTAACGGTGAATGATTCACCCTGTATTCTTACGAAATAAAATCCCTGACGTTGTGCGCTGAGGTCGGCGGAATACAATCCGTTTTTGAGTTTTCTTACAGCTACCTGAATTTTATTTCCAAGCAAATCAAAAATCTGTATAGACAATTTTGATGATGCTGTTGCCGGAGAAGAAATAGTAATATTTCCGGTTGTAGGAGTGGGGTAAACGCGAATACTTTCAGCGGGATTAATTTCCGGTGCACCGATAACAGCATTCGAATAAAGTTTCACATCATCGAAAGCAAGGTTCCCGCCTGCAGTAGCTTTTCTGTAAACGAATTTCACATATGGGGTTCCTGTTGGTAATGGAACGGTCATGGTAGTGCCGGTAGTTGGCAGGTTATCGAGATAAGTAGAAAGGGTCCAATTGGTGCTGTCGTTACTGGTCCATATCTGCAGTTCATTTTGTGGTGAGAATGGGGTTCCATTGCCGCGGACAAAAAACGAAACAGAATCGATCATCGGGTAGCCCGGAGCAACAACGAAATCGCTGTCGTTACCAAATTTGTATGATGGGGAAGAAAGTCCGTAGTTCAGTGTCGAAGTATAGAACGAATTGGATGTGTTCCAGGAAAGGTACCAGCCGTAAGGTGCGGTAGCTGTGGTTCCGGCATAATTATCGAATCCGGTAGATACGGCCACGTTTTGTGCTGATAAAATATTGGCTGTCAGAAGTATGCAGCAAATTACGAAGGTGTAAATTTTTCTCATTTCAGGTAATTGGATGTCCAAAGTAATTTATTTTTCATGTTTATTTGATGAAGAATCCGATGAGATTCACCACCATACAACAAATTATTCTTTGGTATTGAACTTATTCATGGCAAAAACGGGGCCAATTGCAATGAATGTTTTCACTGCCTCGGCGGCGGTTTCTATTTTGCTGTTGATGAGTTCTTTTTGATCTTCCGGCCAATGGCCCAAAACATAATCAGCCTGGCCACCCTTATGAAAATCATTTCCTACACCAAAGCGTAGGCGTGCAAAGTTGGTGGTATTGAGGGTTTCGTTGATGCTTTTGAGTCCGTTGTGGCCGCCATCGCTGCCTTTGAGTCGCAGTCGGATGGTGCCCGGAGGCAAGGCGATATCGTCGGTAACTACCAATACGTTATCGATAGGAATTCTTTCAGCCTGCATCCAGTAGTTAACTGCTTTGCCGCTGAGGTTCATGTAAGTATTGGGCTTGAGGAGGAGTGCCTGTTTGCCTCTTATTTTGAGGGTGCACGTTTCGCCATAGCGTGAAGAAGCAAAAAAGGCTTCGGCGTTACGGACCATGTGGTCGAGAACGTCGAAGCCAATATTATGACGGGTATGTTGGTATTCAGATCCGGGATTTCCTAATCCCACCACCAGAAATTTCAACGGTCAGGTTATTATTTAGCAGCAGCTTTCGCGGGAGCGGCAGCCTTTGCAGGGGCAGCAGCTTTAGCAGCTTCAGCAGGTGTTTCAACAACATTACGGGTGGTACGGATACCAACAATTACGTTGTTTGGGGAGTCGGTGAACTCAACACCGGAAACTTTCAGATCGCCAACGCGAATCGACTGACCAATGAGCAGTGGAGTAACATCGATATCAATTGCATCTGGCAGGTGAGCCGGAAGCGATTTGATTTTCAGTTTTCTCACTTTGGTGATCAGCTTACCACCTTGTTTCTGACCTTCAGCAGTTCCGGTAATTTTCACAGGAACGTCGATAGTAACTTTTTTATCATCGTGAATTTCGATGAAATCGATGTGCAGCAGTTTATCAGAAATAGGGTGGCACTGAATTTCCTGCATTATAGTATTGTAGGTGGTGCCGCCTACATTGATTTTAACGGTATAAACTTCAGGAGTGTAAACGAGGTCCCGGAAGCTGAGAACCGGAGCGGAAAAATGGATGTTTTCCTTGCCACCGTAAATAACACATGGTACCATTCCGGCATCTCTCAGTTTTTTAGTATCCTGTTTGGTGAGGCCTTCTCTTTTGGTTCCTGCAATTTCAAATGATTTCATGACGATAAGTAATAATAAGGATTAAGCTTTTACAAATAATGGACTAATAGATTCATAAGCATACACCTTGCGAATCGCTTTTGCGAAGAGATCGGCGGTAGGTAATGCAGTAATTTTCGGTGAGGTACGTTTGAGAGGTATGGTATCGCAAACGATCAGTTCGGTGAGGACTGATTCTTCAATACGTTCGTAGGCGCGGCCTGAAAGTACGGGATGGGTACAGAAGGCGCGAACACTTGCGGCGCCGCGTTCCATAATCATTTCAGCAGCTTTCGACAGTGTACCGGCGGTATCAACGATATCATCTACCAGCACCACATTTTTACCGGTCACATCACCAATAATCTGCATGCTTTCCACTTCATTGGCCCGTTTACGGTGCTTGTCGCAGATAACCATGTCGACGCTGAAGTACTTCGCATATTCACGGGCACGGTGTACTCCGCCCATGTCGGGTGCAGCAATGATGAGGTTTTCGAGTTGCAGACTTTTAATGTAGGGAACAAAAATGCTGGAGGCATCCATGTGATCAACGGGAACATCGAAGAAACCCTGGATCTGTGGTGCATGGAGGTCCATGGTCATGACCCGTGTTACCCCTGCGGCAGTCAGCAGATTAGCAACCAGTTTCGACCCGATGGCCACCCTTGGTTTGTCTTTACGGTCAGAGCGAGCGTAGCCGAAGTAAGGAATTACTGCGGTGATATAATGTGCCGATGCTCTTTTTGCAGCATCGATCAGTAATAGCATTTCAAAGAGGTTGTCGACAGGGGCGAAGGTTGATTGGATGATAAATACATCGCAACCTCTCACGCTCTCATCAAAGTAGGGCGAAAACTCACCATCGCTGAAGCGGCTAACGGTTACTTCTCCTAACGGGGATCCGTAGCAATCAGCGATTTGATCTGCCAGATATCTGGAGTTGGTGCCTGAAAATATTTTGACCTGCCTTGCCATAGTGGTTTTTCTAAGGGGTTGCAAAGAAACAAAATTTTTACCTCCTTACAAAATAAATTCAGACCTATTTCAGGAGGGTTCGGGGACTTGCTAACAGGAGTTGTTTTATTTTGTAAATAGTTGATAAACAGTATTTTATTGTTATTTTGGCATTTGGAGCGTCAATCAGGGCTATGGAGATTGGCAGGAATATTTGGTAATGGGGTAGGATATTAAGTGCTGATTTTGTTATTTCGCAGCCTGATTTCAGGCCCGGATGGCGGAATTGGTAGACGCGCTGGTCTCAAACACCTGTGCCTTCACTGGCATGCCGGTTCGACTCCGGCTCCGGGTACATCAAAAAGCCACCTCATTTTGAGGTGGCTTTTTGGTTTATGGTGGCGACCGAAATGATTTTTACAAATTCAAAATAAAATCCCTCCAGCCGGAAAGTAATTCTGATTCTGAAATGTGCAAGGTGGAAAGTATTTCTGTTTTTTTAGTTAGTGGTAATAGTTCTTTCAATCGGACTATTCCATATTTGTGAGATAAGTACATCACCACCGACCCCGAGAGGCCATATTTTAATTTCCCCGACCAAAAGTTGTCGAGTTGATTCGGGGTTTTGTTTGCAACAACTGCTTCCTTGACTTCTGCCAGCCGAAAAGAATCACATTGCCCAGATACATAAGTAGCCAGCCCCTCAACAAACCAATCTATGCCTTCAACATTGCTGAAATCGGGACTCGCATTGAGCTGACCGTGATAAACATGCAACAGCTCATGAGTGATTAATTGTTGTGTTTTGATGGATTCTGTGTAGTTGTGCTCGCAAGCCTCCGCCTTCCAGTATGCAGGCGACAAAAGATCTAATTTGGAGGCCACACCACTTGCCACCATCCAACATTCTGATTTAAATTCAGGGACATTCCAGTCCTTTCGCCAGGTGCTGTCCAATGAAGTACGGTTAGGGTGAATGTAGATGCTGAATTCATCTGGAAATGGAGCATTGAAAAAGGTGCTTACAGAAGATATGCCGGTTTCAAAAAGTTTATTGTATTCCGGAATGCGGTCATTATCAAAAGAGGTGTAGTGCAAAGAATAAGCTGCTGTTTTTTCTGTGAGCCATTCGTGTTGAGGGACAATGAAGTTCATTAAAAATAATGGGATGGTGAAGCTTAAAAGAAGTATTGCCTTTGATTTCATGACCAGCTGATTTTAAATATTTGACGCTATATAAAGACAGGCAGTTACAAATGTGGAATGAAATTATCTGTTGCCTTCTACTTTCTGAAAGGCTTTGGCCAACAAATGTTTACTGTCGGTAGTTTCACAGTTGGTTTATGACCTAACAGTATTGAACTACTAAAATATGAGCATCACTTGCGTGCCAATGATATTATCCCAAAACAAAGCTTAATTTTGCCCGGCTATTATTGGGTCAATGATTTCCCCCCTTTTTTCATGGAATTATTACTTCTTTTTTTACACATGCATT
>ERZ650309.1515-NODE-1515-length-10886-cov-5.230727_pt1 | contig 10886 bp, 8 predicted proteins | sample MGYA00376245_ERZ650309 | MGnify/ENA primary metagenome ERZ650309 (study PRJEB26733, sample SAMN07839294) | wastewater metagenome | biome: urban; feature: wastewater treatment plant; material: waste water | place: USA: North Carolina | collected 2016-04-26 ...
CGACTACCTGCGCCTGCTGTTCGCCCGCGCCGGCACGCCCTACTGCCCCGACCACCAGCAGCCGCTGGAAGCGCAAAGCGTGGGACAGATGGTGGACGCCGTGCTGGCCCTGCCCGAGGACACCAAGCTGATGGTGCTCTCGCCCGCGGTGCGCGACCGCAAGGGCGAGTTCACCGAGCTGTTCGCCGACATGCAGGCGCGCGGCTATGTGCGCTTTCGCGTCGACGGCCACGTCGTGGAAGCTACCGACCTGCCCAAGCTGAAGAAGGCCGAGAAGCACGACATCGACGTGGTGATCGACCGCCTGAAGGTGCGCGACGACATGAAGCAGCGCCTGGCCGAGAGCTTCGAGTCGGCGCTGCGCTCGGCGGATGGCCGCGCCATCGCGTTGGAGATGGACACCGGCAAGGAGCATTTGTTCAGCAGCAAGTTCGCCTGCCCGGTGTGCAGCTATGCGCTGCCGGAGTTGGAGCCGCGCCTGTTCTCATTCAACGCGCCCATGGGCGCCTGCCCGCACTGCGATGGCCTGGGCCAGCAGACCGTGTTCGACCCCGAGCGCGTGGTGGCCTTCCCCACGCTCAGCCTGGCCAGCGGTGCCATCAAGGGCTGGGACCGGCGCAACGCCTACACCTTCTCGATGCTGGAGAGCGTGGCTGCGCACCAGGGCTTTGACATCGACACCGCGTTTGAGGACCTGCCCAAGAAAGCGCAGAAAACCCTGCTGTACGGCTCGGGCACCGAGGAGATCGAGTTTGTCTACCAGGCCGAGGGCGCCAAGGGCAAATCGCGTATCGTCAAACGTTGGCATGCCTTCGAAGGCATCATCCCCAACTTCGAGCGCCGCTACCGCGAGACCGATTCGGCCGCCGTGCGTGAGGACTTGGCGCGTTATCAGGCCGCCAAGCCCTGCGCCCACTGCGAGGGCACCCGCCTGCGCCGCGAGGCCCGGCACGTGTTCCTGAAGGACAAGGACCCGGCCAAGCCCCTGCAGGCCATCTACCAGGTGGAGCACGCCACGCTGGCCGAGGCGCTGGCCTATTTCGACGGCCTGCAACTCAGTGGCGCCAAGGCCGAGATCGCCGACAAGGTGGTGCGCGAGATCCGCTCACGTTTGAAGTTTCTCAACGACGTGGGCCTGAACTACCTCAGCCTCGATCGCAGCGCAGATTCCTTGAGCGGCGGCGAAGCCCAGCGCATCCGCCTGGCCAGCCAGATCGGCTCGGGCCTGACCGGCGTGATGTACGTGCTGGACGAGCCCAGCATCGGCCTGCACCAGCGCGACAACGAGCGCCTGATCGGCACCCTGCGCCACCTGCGCGACCTGGGCAACAGCGTGCTGGTGGTCGAGCACGACGAGGACATGATCCGCGCCGCCGACCATGTGATCGACATGGGCCCGGGCGCAGGCGTGCACGGCGGGCGGGTGATCGCCCAGGGCACGCCCGACGAAGTGGCGGCCCATCCCGACAGCCTGACCGGCCAGTACCTGGCGCATGTGCTGCGCATCGAGGTGCCGCCCCTGCACCCGACCAAGAAAACCATTGCGCTGCGCCCCCCTGCCGCCTCCTGACTGCCGGCTCCCGCCCCGCGCCCGCCGCGGGGTTGACTTGCAATGAGAACCGGCGAAACCGACTTCATTCAGATCACCGGCATCAACGCGGTGGTGTATTACAGCCCAAGGCTTTTCGAGGCGATGGGGTACACCGGGAACTTCGCCCTGCTCGTGTTGCCGGCGCTGGTCCAAGTGGCGGCCCTGATAGCCGTGGTCGTGTCACTGCTGCTCGTGGACCGCATGGGCCGTCGGCCGATTCTGTTGGGCGGCATCGCCATGATGATCATCGCCAACGTCATCCTGATCGCGGTGTTCATGGGCGGGCTCACCAATCACACGTTGGGTTTCTTCGGGGTGCTGCTGTTCACGGTCGGGTTCACCTTCGGATTCGGCGCCCTGGTGTGGGTGTACGCCGGCGAGAGTTTCCCGTCCCAGTTGAGGTCTCTGGGGTCGAGCGCCATGCTGACGTCGGATCTGGTGGCCAACGCCATCGTCGGCGCGTTCTTCCTGACCATGCTCAATTCTCTCGGTGGCGCCGGAACTTTCGCGGTGTTCGGGGCCTTCGCGGTCCTTGCCTTCGGCTTCGTCTACCGCTTCGCACCTGAGACCCGCGGCCGCCAACTGGAAGACATCCGGCACTTCTGGGAGAACGACGGCCGCTGGCCCGAGCCTGCCGAGTCCCGATGATCATCACCGCCTCCGCCGTGGTACTGGCGGGCGACGTGCACCGGCCGGGCTGGCTTGAGGTCTCCGGCGAGAAGATCGTGGACTGCGGCGGCGGCACTCCCCCACACGTGGCCGATGCCGATTTCCCGAATTGTGTTGTGGTACCGGGGTTTGTGGACATGCACGTCCACGGCGGCGGCGGCGCCGGCTACGACTCCGAAGTCACCCGAGCCGCGGCATTCCACCGACGCCACGGCACGACGACCACGCTGGCCAGCCTCGTCACCGCCTCACCGTCCGACCTGCTGGAGCAGGTCAGGGTATTGGCCGACGCGACGCGTGAGGGCATCATCGCAGGCATCCATCTGGAGGGCCCGTGGCTGAGCACGGCACGCTGCGGGGCGCACGACGCGTCCCAGCTCCGCGAGCCTGACCCCGCCGAACTCGATGCTGTCCTGGCCGCCGGCGACGAGACCATCACAATGGTCACCATCGCACCCGAGCTGCCCGGCGCCGATACCGCGATCGAACGCCTCGTGGACGCCGGAGTCGTTGTGGCCGTTGGCCATACCGATGCCACCTACGAGCAGACCAAGCACGCCGTGGCGATGGGCGCCACCGTCGGCACCCATGTCTTCAACGCCATGCGACCACTGCACCACCGCGATCCCGGTCCGGCGCTGGCACTACTGGAGGATCCCCGGGTCACGGTCGAATTGATCGCCGACGGCGTGCATGTGCACCCGGCACTGGTACATCAGGTCGCGCAGACCGCGGGCGCCGATCGGGTCGCGCTCATCACCGACGCGATGGCCGCGGCGGGACTGGGCGACGGGTCGTTTCGGTTGGGGCCATTGGATGTCGAGGTGACCGGTTCGGTGGCCCGGATACGTGGTCAGTCCACGATCGCCGGCAGCACGGCGACCATGGATGCCCTGTTCCGCACTGCGGCAACGGGTTTGGAGCCCGAGTCGGATGCCGCGCTGTTGCACGCGGTGGCGATGACGGCGACGACACCTGCTCGCACCCTGGGTTTCGACGAGATCGGCATCCTGCGGCCCGGAATGACAGCCGATCTTGTGGTGCTTGATCATCAACTCCAGGTGACCGCTGTGCTGGCCCACGGGGTGTGGCAGTCATGACCCGCTCACGACACGAATATGGAGGGACTGTGCCGTCAGCATTTCGATGGCCGCAGGCACGCGAGGTAGGGCCGCACGCCCGAATCCGCAACATGCTCAAGAAAACAACGGGCGTCGATCTCTTCCCCAGCGACGAGGTCGTCGACGGCTACGCACAACTGTTGACCGCCGGTGACCCGGTTGCCGAACGCTTCGTTGACGAGACGTTCCTCGGACCGCTCGGCCCCGAGCAGTCCCGTGCCCTACTGAACAAGGCACTCGATGTCGGCATCGACAACGTGCCCGAGGCACCGGAATCCATGCGCGCGTTGTTCGACGAGTTCGAACGGGTGCCGGACTGGGTGGACCCCGAACTCATCGAGGAGGGCGCCGCCGTGTGGCGCCGCTGGGGCTACACCCTGGGCGCGGTCGGCAACGCCGGCACCTTGGACACCTACACCGAGGGCTCACTGGCGGTCCCGCTGTCCCTGTCGGGCGGATATGCGGGTGCCTCGGCGCTCAACCGATATCTGGAGACCACCAAATGGTGGATCGAGGTATGCCGGCCCGGCGCGGCACTGACGCCCGGTTCCCTGGGCCGACGCATCTCGATGCAGGTCCGCGTCATGCACGTCAGTGTCCGGCTTCGGGTTGCCGAGAACCCCGAATGGGACAGTGAGCGCTGGGGACTGCCGATCAGCCAGGCCGAGATGATGCTGACGTTGCTCGGCGGCAGCGTCGGGCCCGCGCTCGGCCTGTACGGACTGGGCTACCTGACCTCGCCGCGGGAAATTCGCGCGGCCATGCATTTCAACCACTACCTCGGCCATCTGGTGGGCGTGCGGTCGAACGTGTTCCCGGAGACCGTGCTCGACGGCGTGCGGATGCTGTATCTGTTCGACGCGACTCGTTCGCACGATTCCGGGGAGGCCGGCGTCGAGCTGGTCGAGTCATTCGTCCCGTCGTTCGAACCCCGCGCGGATCAACGCGGGCTGCAACGCCTGCGCGCCCGCCTTCACCTGAACATCCAGGCCGGCTACACGCGGCTGTTCATGCTGCCGTGGAACCGCAGGCAGTACACCTTGCCGTCGCCCTGGCTGGGGTTGGCGCTGCTGCTGGCGCGTGCCCCGGTCATCGTGCTGCTGGAGATTGCCCGCCGAGTCAGCCCCGCAGTCGATCGAGCGTGGCAACGGCGCTCGGTACACGCCTGGGAGCGGTGGCAGAAGTGGGCGGCTCAGCGCAAGCCCGAGCAGTACCTGGCGACCAATCCGCTGCGGCGATAACTCGACAATTCGGCGTGTTTGCGGGTGCTGTACACCCGTGAGCACGCCGAAATCACCGGGCTACCGCCGCCGGAAGATCCTCGACAGCGCCAACCCACCGACCAGCCCCGCCGCAGCACCGACCGCGACCCGGGCATCGACGTTGTCGCCGGCGTGATGGCGCACCGTGATGTGTGCCGGGCACGGAGGTTCGACGGCGACGTCCACCGCGTTCTCCTTCGACGTGGCGGCCCACGCGGTCGAGAACAGGATCAGCCGCGCGGTGACGAACGCGAACACCATGAGACCCAGGATCGGGCCGAAGGTCGCACCGGCCGGGCCGTGCATCACCGAGCGCAGGTAGATCGAGGCGACCTGCTTGAAAAGTTCGAAACCGACCGCCGCGATCAGTGCCGCTCGGGCCGAGCTGCGCAGACTCACCGACTCCCGCGGCAACCGCGCGATGATCCAGGTGAAGAGCATCCATGCCACCAGGAACGACACCACCAACGACGCGATGCCCAGCAGGTCGCCCAGATACGGGATGTGCCCCAGGCCGACCCAGTTGACGACCTTGGTCATCAGGGCCGGGTCACCGAGGACGGTCAGCGCGATGGTCACGGCCAGAGCGACGAACGTCGAGATCAGGGCCACCAGGTCGGACAGCTTCGACCTGACGAAGCCGTCGGGTTCACTCTGCTGCTCCCACATCTCGGTCAGCGCCTTGCGCAGGTTCGCCATCCAGCCCAGGCCGGCCCACGCCGCGGTGGCCAGACCGATGACACCGACCGATGTGCGCGAGTCGATCGCCGAATCCATCAGCGTCACCAATTGATGGCCGAAGTCGCCCGACACCGACGACTTGATCTGATTTTCGATTCGATCGAGAAGTTCGCGGTCTCGGCTCAGGAAAAAGCCGCCCGCGGCGAAACCGACCATGAGCAGGGGAAACAGGGCGAACACTGTGAAGTACGTGATGCCGGCCGCGTAGAAATCACCGTTGCAGTCCTGGTAGCGCGTCTGCGCCACCATCACCCGGTCGAACCACGGAAACCGTTGCCGTAGGCGATCGACGAACCCTGGCTTGGCCTGCTCTGCGCTGTCCCCCACTGTTCCCCCACGGTCACCTAAGCGTTTGCCGGAATCCTAGAGGGTCAGGAATTACGCGGCAGGAAGCCCAACTGGTCGTTGAACCGTTGCAGGGTCCGGTTGGCCACCTCGTTGGCGCGGGCTGCGCCTGCGGCCAGTACCGCTTCCAGTTCGGCCGGATCAGCCAGCAACTCGTCCACCCGTGTCTTGATCGGCGTGACGTACTCGACGACGGCCTCGGCGGTCTCTTTCTTGAGGTCGCCGTACCCACGTCCCTCGTAGCCGGTCACCAACGTGTCGACGGCGACGCCGGTGACTGCGGACTGGATGGTCAGCAGGTTCGAGATGCCCGGCTTCGCCTCGGTGTCGAAGCGGATCTCCCGCTCGCTGTCGGTGACCGCCGAGCGAATCTTCTTGGCGCTCTTGGCCGGATCGTCCAGCAGGTTGATCAGTCCGGCATCGGTGGCCGCGGACTTGCTCATCTTCGCGTTGGGGTCCTGCAGGTCATAGATCTTTGCGGTGGCCTTCGGGATCATCGCTTCGGGAACGACGAAGGTGTCTGCGAAGCGGGCGTTGATCCGCTGCGCGAGGTCGCGGGCCAACTCCAGGTGCTGACGCTGGTCCTCACCGACGGGCACCAGGTCGGTGTCGTAGAGCAGGATGTCGGCGGCCATCAGCACCGGGTAGGTGAACAACCCGATGGTCGTGGCGTCCGCGCCCTGTTTCTGCGACTTGTCCTTGAACTGCGTCATCCGGGACGCCTGGCCGAAACCGGTGAAACAACCGAGCAGCCAGGCCAGCTGACTGTGCGCTGCCACGTGGCTCTGCACGAAAACCGTGCTCCGGGCCGGGTCGATACCCAGTGCCAGGTACTGGGCGGCCGTCACCAAGGTGCGACGTCGCAGGGTCTCGGGATCCTGGGGCACCGTGATGGCGTGCAGGTCGACGACGCAGAAGTATGCGTCGTAGCCGTCCTGCAGCTGCGCCCAGTTCTGGACTGCCCCCAGCGCATTGCCCAAGTGCAGGGAGTCGGAAGTCGGCTGCGCTCCGGAGAAGACCACGCGCTGTTCGCTGTTGCTCATGATGGCTTCGATTTTCGCACTGGCTTCATCCGGTTTTCGTTTTGACTCCCCCGGTGGGGGTTCGCCGTCAGTCCGGTGTCGGAGCCAGACGGTGCAGTACCCGGAGGAAGACTTGGCGCTCCTGCGCGCTGAGCTCACCCAGCCACTGCTCCTCGCCGCGCTGAATTTCCGCCTGCACAGCATCTTTGAGCTTGCGGCCGGACTTGGTGATGGCCAGCAGGTGTACCCGACGGTCCTGCGGGTCCGGCGTGCGCTCGATGTGGCCGCTGTCCTGTAGGTCATCGAGAGTGCGGATGATGCGGGTCTTGTCGGCGCCGATCGCCTCGGCGAGCGCAGCCTGCGAGCGCGTCGGATTCTCGTCGAGCGCCAGCAGCACGATGTAGCCCCACATGCTCACTGCGTGCGCATCGAGCACGATCTGTTCGGCAGCCATCAACTCGCGCAGCAGGGGCGCAAGCATGGCCGCCAGGTCGCGTCGCCCATTCGGTGCCATTTGCTGATAATAGTCCTTGCCTTACGATAAGCAAGTGCATACGATATCGCCATGAGCTCACCCATGGCCGACCTGCTGGCCCTGCACCGCACTGCCATCCTCGCCTCGGTCGACATCGTCAACACAGTGACCTCCGACGACCTGGGTCGCGAGACCCCTTGTGCCGGTTGGAATCTCGGCGACCTACTGGCACACATGACCGCGCAGCACCGGGGCTTCGCCGCCGCGGCCCGCGGTGCGGGTGAAGACCTGGCACTGTGGGAACCCGACTCGGTGCGCGAGAGTGTGCTCGAAGATCCTGCGCGTTCCTACGCCGAGGCCTCCGATGACGTCCTGACCGCCTTTGCCGACGCCACCGGAACGTTCAGCCTCCCCGAGCTCGGCGCGAACTTCCCTGCCGAGGCCGCCGTCGGCTTCCACTTCATCGACTACGTGGTCCACGGGTGGGACGTGGCAGCCAGCCTCGGCCGGCCTTACCACCTGCCCGACGATCTCACCGAGACCGCGCTCGGCGTCGCCCAGATCGTGCCCGACGGCGAATTCCGCACGATGGCGAACGCACCGTTCGGCCCGGTCCAAAACGGCCTTGCCACAAACGATTTCGAACGCCTACTGCGCCACCTCGGACGCGACCCCCAGTGGCAGCCTCAGGCTGATCCCTCGTAGTGCACCGTGACCGGCGCGTGGTCGGACCAGCGGAGCGCATAGGCCTCCGCTCGTTCGACCCGGGCCTGGGTGGCTCTGGGCGCCAGCTTGGCATTGGCCAGGTGGTAGTCGATGCGCCATCCGGCGTCGTTGTCGAAAGCCTTACCGCGCCATGACCACCAGCTGTACGGGCCGGCCACCTCAGGGTGCAGTTCGCGCACCACATCGGTCCATCCCGCGGCCATCAGTTCGGCGAGCCATTGCCGCTCACTGGGCAGAAAACCTGACTTCTTGACGTTGTTCTTCCACGCCTTGATGTCCAGCTCACTGGCCGCAATGTTCCAGTCACCGCACACCACGACACCCTTGCGCTTGCGGCTCAACTCGGCCATCCGGCCGGCCAGCTGCGCCATGAAGCGTTCCTTCTCGACCTGCTTGTCGGTCTCGGCCTCCCCGGTCGGTACGTACACGCTGGCGACCGTCACGTCAGCGGTATCGACCTCCAGATAGCGTCCGTGGGAAGCGAATTCGTCGCCGAGACCCACCCGGGCCGCAGTGATGGGCGTCCGCGACAGCACCGCAACCCCGTTGCGGCCCTTCATGTGCGGCTCGGCCGATGCCAGTTGCCAACCGTCGGCCAGCGCGGGGGCCAACGCCTCCGCGAGCTGCCCGTCGTCGGCCCTGGTCTCCTGCAGGCACACGACGTCGGATTTCGTTTCCGCCAGCCAGGGCAGCAGACCGAGGTTCTCCTCGGAGCGTTCTTTGACGGCGGCACGAATGCCGTTGACGTTGATGGTCGTGAGAATCATCTGGCCCCCAAATACGCCGAACGTGAGCCTGGGTGCGAAAAATGACGAAAACTCGCACCCAGGCTCACGTTCGAGACTGATCAGACAGCGGCAATCGCAGCGTTGAAGGTGGGGCTCGGACGCATCACGGCCGAGGTCTTGTCCGGATCCGGTGCGTAGTAGCCACCGATGTCGGCCGGGTGACCTTGCGCCGCAGCCATTTCCGCCACAATCTTGGCTTCGTTGGCAGCCAGGGTCTTGGCCAACGCACTGAACTTGGCAGCCAGCTCGGCGTCCTCGGTCTGCGCAGCCAGTTCCTGCGCCCAGTACAGGGACAGGTAGAACTGGCTGCCACGGTTGTCGAGCTCACCGGTGCGGCGCGACGGAGACTTGTTCTCGTCCAACAACTTTCCGGTTGCTGCGTCCAGCGTCTTGGCCAGCAGCAGGGTCCGGGCGTCGCCGGTCTTGTTGCCCAGATCCTCCAGGCTGGCGCCCAGGGCCAGGAACTCGCCCAGCGAATCCCACCGCAGGTGGTTCTCTTCGACCAGCTGCTGCACGTGCTTGGGCGCGCTGCCGCCGGCACCGGTCTCGTACAGGCCACCGCCGGCCATCAGCGGGACGATCGAGAGCATCTTGGCGCTGGTGCCCAGCTCCAGGATCGGGAACAGGTCGGTCAGGTAGTCACGCAGGATGTTGCCGGTGGCGGCAATGGTGTCCTGGCCCCGCATCACCCGCTCGATGGTGTGACGCATGGCGCGTTCCTGCGACATGACCGAGATGTCCAGACCCTCGGTGTCGTGATCCTTCAGGTACAGCGCGACCTTCTTGCGCAGCTCGTTCTCGTGCGGACGCTCCTGGTCGAGCCAGAAGACCACGGGCATACCGGAATTGCGGGCGCGGGTGACGGCCAACTTGACCCAGTCGCGGATCGGGGCGTCCTTGACCACCGGCATACGCCAGATGTCGCCCTCTTCAACGGCCTGGGTCAGCAGCACCTCGCCCGAATCGATGTCGACGATGCTGGCGACGCCGTCCTCGGCGATCTCGAAAGTCTTGTCGTGCGAACCGTATTCCTCGGCCTTCTGTGCCATCAGGCCCACGTTGGGCACGGTGCCCATGGTGGTCGGATCGAACTGGCCGTGGGTCTTACAGAAGTTGATCATCTCCTGGTAGATCCGGGCGAACGTGGATTCCGGGTTGACGGCCTTGGTGTCCTTGGTGCGGCCGTCGGCGCCGTACATCTTGCCGCCCAGGCGGATCATCGCCGGCATGGATGCATCGACGATGACGTCCGAGGGCGAGTGGAAGTTGGAGATACCGCGGGCCGAGTCGACCATGGCCAGCTCGGGCCGGTGCTCGTGGCATTTGTGCAGGTCTTCGATGATCTCGTCGTGCAGCGACTTCGGCAGGGTCTCGATCTTGGCGTACAGGTCGGACAGACCGTTGTTGACGTTCACGCCCAGCTCGTCAAAGAGCTTCTGGTGCTTGGCAAAAGCGTCCTTGTAGAAGATCTTCACCGCGTGGCCGAACACGATCGGGTGGCTGACCTTCATCATGGTCGCCTTGACGTGCAGGGAGAACATGACGCCGGTCTTGTGGGCGTCCTCCATCTGCTCTTCGTAGAACGCGCACAACGCCTTCTTGCTCATGAACATCGAGTCGATGACGTCGCCGGCATCGAGCTTGACCAACGGGTTCAGCTCGATGGTCTTGCCGCCCTTGCCTTTCAGCACCATCTTGACGTTGTGCGGCTTGTCCAGGGTGATGGACTGCTCACCGTGGTAGAAGTCGCCGTGCTTCATCGTGGCGACGTGCGTGCGGGAGGCCTGCGACCATTCACCCATGCTGTGCGGGTGCTTACGGGCATACTCCTTGACGGCCTTGGGTGCCCGACGATCCGAGTTGCCTTCGCGCAGAACGGGGTTCACCGCGCTGCCCAGGCACTTGCCGTAGCGCTTCTGCAGCGCCTTTTCTTCGTCGGTCTTCGGGTCTCCCGGGTAGTCCGGCAGGTTGTAGCCCTTGTCCTTGAGCTCCTTGATCGCCGCGACCAACTGCGGCACTGAGGCGCTGATGTTGGGCAGCTTGATGATGTTGGTGTCGGGGAGCTGCGTCAGCCGGCCCAGTTCGGCGAGGTTGTCCAGATCGGAAGAGCACACGTCTGAACTCCAGTCACTTAGGCATATCTCGT
>ERZ650309.1516-NODE-1516-length-10885-cov-4.114497_pt1 | contig 10885 bp, 9 predicted proteins | sample MGYA00376245_ERZ650309 | MGnify/ENA primary metagenome ERZ650309 (study PRJEB26733, sample SAMN07839294) | wastewater metagenome | biome: urban; feature: wastewater treatment plant; material: waste water | place: USA: North Carolina | collected 2016-04-26 ...
TTTCGTCCAAACTCAGTCTCTCGGCCCAGGCCATTCGCCGCTGCCTCCAGGAGCGAGGCGCGAGTTTTTTCAGCGAGCTGTTGCACGGATCCCGCTTGTTGGCGTCGGAAGTGGAAGACGGGCTCTGGGAATTGGTCGCGGCCGGGCTGGTCACGGCCGACGGGTTCGATAATCTGCGGGCGCTCATCGATCCCCGACGCCGCCGGGCGGAGGCGTCCGACCGGAATCGCCGGCCTCGCCACGTCGGCGGCCGCTGGTCCCTGCTGAGGCCGGAAACGGGACCGTCTCTGGGTGGTCGTTCGGCCTCGTCCGATCTGCGCTCACCGTCCGTTCCTGATTCCTCGCAAGCCGCGCAGGCGACAGAGCGCATTGCGCGGCAATTGCTGCAGCGGTATGGCGTGGTTTTCCGGGACCTGCTGGCACGCGAGTCGATCGTCTCATCGTGGCGGGATCTGTTGATCTGTTATCGGCGTCTCGAATCGACGGGTGAGTTACGCGGAGGGCGGTTTGTCGGCGGATTCACCGGCGAACAATTTGCCTTGCCGGAGGCGCTGGAGGCCCTGCGGGCATTGAAGAAGCGTCCGGGCACTGCCACTCAGCAGGAGATCAAAATTTCCGCGGCGGATCCCTTGAACCTGGCGGGAATTATTCTCCCGGGGCCGCGTATCGCGGCGATCCCGTCGAACTTTGTGGTGTTTCGCGAGGGCGTCGTCATTCGCACGGTGACCGGGCGAAGAGCCAACGACCGGCAGGAACCGCCGATCCTCGAAGTGGCGCAGCGGGACGTCCGATCCTAATCAGATCAGCGGCGCGGGAATAGCGAGTAGCGGGCAGCGCGCACCTCGCAAGACCCGTTCGGTGGTGCTGCCGCGCAACATGTCGAGCAAACTGTCCTGCCCTTTGGTTGCCATCACAATCACATCCACATCAAATTCGGCACCTGCCGCGAGAATCCATTCGACGGGGTCGCCTTTTCCAAACAACTGGTTCCACGACCAGTCCGCCTTTTGTGGAAGCACCAGCCCAGCAACATCCCCTTTCTCACCGGCGTGAACGAGCGTCATCGTGACCGGCGGTGCGCTCAGTTGAGAAACCAGCACGGTCGCGGCATCGGACGAACCGCCGCCGAGGCCGCCGCCCGCGCCGCCCAGCTCCGACGAGAGCGGCACGCTGCGCGAGCTCCAGAACCGGCTCGACGGGCTGCTGCTGATCAAGCGCCGGCACCTCGCCGAGGCGGCGGCGCGCTTCCGCACCGCGATGCAGATCTCGCGCGAGCAGGGCGACGAGCTGCTGGCGCTGTTCTGCCAGCTGCAGACCACGCTCACGCTGCACTATCAAGGGCAGCTCGCCGAGGCGCAGCGCGAGGCCGACGCGCTGGTCGCGCAGGCCTCGGGCTACGGCAGCCACCAGTACCAGGCGTGGGGCCACACGCTCACGGCGCTCCTGCACCTGCGCAAGGGGCAGCTCGGGGCCGCGCGCGGCGAGCTCGGCTCCGCCCGCAAGAGCCTCGATCGCATCGACGATCCGCTCTGTCTGCTGCTCTTCTCCTCGGTGCAGGCGCGGATCGGCGCGGCGCAGGGCGAGCCCCGGGACGCCCGCCGCAGCGCCGAGCGCGCGCTCGCCCTTCTCGAGGAGCACCAGCCGACCACGCACGAGGCGGTCGAGGCCGCGGCCGAGCTCGCGACGGCCTGCGCCTGGCTGGCCGGTGCGACGCCGACGCACGAGCACGAGCCCGCGGTCCCGCACGCGCCCGCGCCCTCGCCGACCGCCCTCTTGGACCGCGCGCTCGCGCACCTGGTGCGGCTGGCCGGCCTCTTCGAGCTGGCGCTGCCGCGGGCGCTGCTTTTGCAGAGCGCGCAGGCCGAGCTCGCGGGGCGTTCCCGTCGCGCCCGCGCCCTCTCGCGCCTCGCCCTGCGCCACGCGCGGCGCCTGGGTGTCTTGTGCGATCAGGCGCGCGCGCAGCAAGCGCTCGGTCGCCTCGCCCCGGCCGACAGCGCGGCGCGGCGCCGGCACGAGCGCGAGGCGGACGAGCTCCTCAGGCGCCTCGGGCTGAGCGGGTCGGCGCTGCTGTGAGCGCGAGCCCGAGCTGCTGCAGCTCCTGATCGAGCACGCGGAGCAGCTCGGCCTGCGACGTGTTCAGGAAGAAGTGCCCGCCCGGGATGCGGTGCAGCGTGAACGGGCCGGTGGTGTGCTCGTGCCACGCCGCGATGCGCTCCTCGCTCACCGTGTGATCGGCGCGGCCCGCGAGCGCCACGATCGGGCAGTCGAGCGGCGGCTCCGCTTCGTGCGTGTAGCTCTCGAACAGCGCGAAGTCGGCGCGCAGCACCGGCAGGAACAGGGCGCGCAGCTCGGCGACGGCCAGCACCGCCGCCGGGGTCGCGTCGTAGTAGCGCAGCTCCTCGATGAAGCGCGCCTCCGGCAGCGCGTGCACCGGCGGGCGCCGCAGCGGCAGGTGCGGCGCCGCGCGGGCCGACACGACCAGCCGCCGCGGGACCTGCCCCTTGTCCGAGCGCTTCCGCAGCCAGCGGGCCAGGCAGAACGCGTTGAGCGCGCCCAGGCTGTGGCCGAACAGCACGAAGGGGCGATCGAGCAGCGGCGCGATCGCCTCGCCCAGCGCCGGGATCAGCTCGGAGGTGCGGGTGATCGGCGGCTCGCTGAAGCGGTGCTCGCGGCCGGGCAGCTGCACCGCGCAGACCTCGACATCCGGTGAGAGCGCGCCGTGCCACAGCCGGAACACCGAGGCGCCGCCGCCGGCATACGAGAAGCAGAACAGCCGCAGCTTCGCGGCCGGGTTGCGCTTGTAGCAGGTCACCCACCTGTCCGTCGGATCGGAGTGCATAGCCACCCGATTATCCGCTGCCGCCCGGCCCGATGGGAATATCCCGACCGCACCGGGCGTTGCCGCGATACCGTTCCGGAGGGTCTCATGCAGCGGCGGCTCGCGTCTGTGCTCCTTGTCCTTCTGGGGGTCGGCCTGGTCGGCTGTGATCACGCCACCAAGCACATCGCGCAGACCGAGCTGCGCGGGCACGCCCCCGTCCCCCTGCTCGGCAACTTCCTGGACCTGCGGTACACCGAGAACCGCGACGTCGGCTTCGGCCTGCTGCGGGCGGTGCCGGCGCCGGTGCGCAGGCCGCTGATCCTCGTCGGCGGCAGCCTCGGTCTCGGCGTCCTCGGCGTGCTGTGGTGGCGGCGCCGGCGCGCGCCCCTGCTCTTGCACGCCGCGTTCGCGACCTTCGTCGGCGGCGCGCTCGGCAACCTGACCGATCGCCTGGCGCGCGGCTACGTCATCGACTTCGTCCACCTGCACCGCTGGCCGGTGTTCAACGTCGCCGATGTCTGCCTGGTGGTCGGCGCGGGCCTGCTCTGGCTCGCGGCACGGAGGCACGAGGCGCCGGCGCCGGCGCCGCTCAAGGCCCCGGGTTCGCGCCCTTCGGACTGAGCGCCCGCGGCGCGGCGCCGTGGCGTCGGGGCGGCGCGTCGGGCCGGCGCGGGCGCAAACAGGTGTGATCCCGCGAGCTGGCGCGAGGCGGTTGCCCGACGTCGGCGGGCGCGCGGATAATGAGCGGGCGCTGTGCGCGCAGGAGCCGCGATGGGGCCCGCCCGCAAACCACGTCCGCCTGGTACCCGAGGCCGCGGGCCCGCTCGACGGGTCGCGGCCTCGGCGTCGCTGCTCCTCGGCCTCTGGCTCGGTACCGCCGCCGCCGAGGAGCCACCGCCGCCCGAGTCCGTCGAGCCGGCCGCGCCGGCCGCGCCGCAGCCGACGCCCGCGCCGATGGTGCTGGTGCCGCCGGCCGCCGCCAGCCGGCCGCCGTGCGTCCTCACGCCGGGTGCGGACGGGCGGCTCAGCGGCGTCACGGCCGCCGACGGCACCCCGCTGGCGCGCGGCGGCTGCCGGCACAGCGACTTCTCGGGCACGCTGCTCACCTACCACCGCAGCGGCGCGGTCGCCGAGATCCTGCCGGTCAAGGGCGGCCTGCTCGACGGCGTGCTCGAGGTCTACGACGAGCTCGGGCACCTTTTGCGCCGCGAGCTGTGGCAGGACGGAGCGCTGCGGCCGCTGGCGCAGCTGCCGCTCGGCGAGCCGCTGACCCCGCCTTTGCCGCGCCCCGAGGCGCCGCGGCCGCTGCCGCCGCCGCTGCCCGGCCCGGACCCGGCCGCGAGCTCGCCGGAGCCCGCCGCGACGAACCCTGCGGCGACCCCTGCGCCGACCCCGAGCTCGTCGCGCCAGTCACCGTTCGGGTACCCGTCTCCCGGCCTCGAGCTGCACCTCGCGCTCAACGTCGCGCGCGGCGCCTACGGCACGCTGGCGCAGCTCGGGCCCGGGCTGGGCCTGCTGATCGCCCTGTCCGATCGGCTGGTCGTCGAGCTGCGCAGCCAGTTCTTGGGGACGGTCAGCGGCCCCGATGGCTACCTGCGGCGCGACGTGCCGATCACGCTCGGCCTGCGCACGCGATTCGGCGCCTCGCTGGTGCAGCCGTACCTGGTCGCGGCGATCGGGACGGACTATGCCCGGCGCACGATCCCCGGCGACATCCCGTCGCAGCCCGCCGAGAGCGCCTGGCTCCTCGACGCGCACGCCGGCGCCGGGATGACCGTGGCGATGAGCCGATCGTGGTCTCTGGTCGGCGAGTTCCGGCTCGGCGCCCGCCTGCGCGTCGACGGCGGCCCGCGGCTGACGCTGCCCGACGAGAGCGGCGGGCCGCAGGTGCAGCTCGGCAACCAGCTCAACACCCAGTTCTGTCTCGGCCTGGCCCTGTCCCTCTGAGAGGCAGCCCCATGACAACGCCCTCCCCGCTCGCGCGCCGCCCTCGTCCTCGTCACGCCGGACCGGCGGCCCGCTCGCGCCCGGCCGGCGCCGCCCTCGGGCTGCTCACGCTCGTCGCCGGCTGCGGCGCGCCCGCGATCGAGCCGCCGCTCGATCGCCACGGCTCGGTGCTGGTCGAGAGCTGCGCGCTCGACGGCTGGCAGCGCGCCACGCTGGCGGGTGAGGCCGCGCGCCGCGCCGTGCGCGAGGTGGTGCTGCTGTGCCTCTCGGTCCACGAGGACGGCCGGGTCAGCCCTGCCGACGGACCGGCGCGCGCCGCGCTCAGCTCCGAGCTCGACGGCCTGCGCCGGCTCGGCTACGAGGTCAGCCTCGGCGTCACCTCGCGCGACGACAGCGGCGTCGACTACCCGCCCGAGCGCATCTTGGCCTGGCTGCAGCAGAAGCCGATCCGCGACCAGGCCACCGCGGCGATCACCGCCCTGGTGCGCGGCTCCGCGGGGCTGGACGTGGCGCTGCCGCAGCTGCCCGACGGCGCGCGCGCGGATCTCGGCGCCTGGGTCGGCGAGCTCGCGAGCGCGCTGCGACCGGCGACGAAGCTGGGCCTGCTGGCGCCGCCCTCGAGCATGGAGCCGAGCGACCTGCCCGGCGGCGCGGCCTACGATCTGCGCGCGCTGGCGCCGCAGGTCGATCGGGTGCGGCTCTTGACCGTGGACCTCAGCTGCTGCGGCAGCGGGCCCGGCGCCTCGACGGACAGCAGCTGGATCGCGGACGTCGTGGAGCTGGCGGCGACGCGCACCGGCCAGACCGCGCTCTCGTACACGCTGCCGCTCTACGGCACCGCCTTCGGCCCGGGCCCGAGCGACGAGCGGCCGGTCGGCTTCAGCGAGGCGCTCGGGCTGGCCGGCCTGTACCAGGTGCAGATCCAGCGCGCGCCCGAGGGCGCCCTGCACTTCGACTACACCGACGGGCTCGGCGCCCGGCGCGCGGTGTGGTTCGACGACGCGCGCTCGCTCACCGGCTACCAGCGCGCGCTCGACGGCACCCTCAGCCCGTCGATCGGCGTCTTCTACTACGGCCTGGGCGCCGAGGACCCGGCGCTGTGGGGCAGCCTGTCGAGGCCCAAGTGAACCCTTCGAGCTTACCGGGCACGACGCCCGCGCTGAGCGCCGCCGCGGTCCGGCTCGAGGCGCACGCCGGGCGCGACCCGCTGCAGAACCCGGTCTTCTACCAGCAGCTCAGCCAGCGCTACCTCTTGTTCGACGCCTTCGTCGCGGGGCAGCGCCGCGTCGAGCTGCACCCGCTGGTGCTGTCGCAGGCCGCCCACCGCGCCGCGAGGACGGCGGCCGAGGCCACGGTGCGGCTCGTCGGCCGCGTCACCGCGCGCGCGCACCGCGATCCGACCGAGGCCGCGCGCTACGGCTTCCACCCCGAGGTCCTGGCGCTCGCGCGCGCCTCGCACGCCGCGTCGGACACCGCGTCGCTGGCCCGCGTCGACCTCCTGCTCGGCGAGGACGGCATCTGGCGCGCGTGCGAGATCAACGCCGACTGCCCCGGCGGCCACAACGAGGCGCTGGCCCTGCCGCGTCTGGCCCAGGACGCGGGCTACTGGCAGGGCGTGGATCCGACGACGGTGGTCGCGGCGCTGTGCGAGCGGCTGGCGGCGCTGGCGCGCGGCGGCACCGTGGCGCTGCTCTACGCGACCGCGTACGCCGAGGATCTGCAGGTCTGCGCGCTCGTCCGCCGCGGGCTCGCCGAGCGCGGGGTGCGCGCGGTGCTGGCGCCGCCGACGGCCCCGCGCCTCGCGGGCGGCCGCCTGTGCATAAGCGGCGAGCCGGTGACCGCGCTCTACCGCTTCTTCCCGACCGAGTACATGGAGGGCCAGGCCAACCTCGGCGACCTCGTCGCGGCGGTGCGCAGCGGCGCGGTGCGCACGCTCTGCAGCTTCACGCAGATCTTCCCGCAGTCCAAGCTCGCCTTCGCCCGCGCCTTTTCCCTGCGCGACAGCCTGCCGCCCGACGAGCAGCAGGCGCTCGATCGGCACCTGCCGCGCACGCTCGATCTGGCCGAGCTGCCGCTGTCCGAGCTGGTCGCGGATCGCGCCGGCTGGGTGGTCAAGCGCGCGCTCGGCCGCGTCGGCGACGAGGTCTTCGTCGGCGCGCTCGTGTCCGAGGAGGCGTGGCCGAAGCTGCTCGCCGAGCTGTACGAGCGGCGCGCCAGCGGCGAGGTGTGGATCGCGCAGCGCTTCGTGCGCCAGCGCAAGGTGCCGACGCCGCAGGGGCCGCGCCTTTTGACGCTGGGCGCCTACGTGCTCGACGGCGCCTTCGTCGGCTACTTCGCCCGCCTGTCAGTCGAGAGCCACGTCGGGCACGACGCGCTCTGCGTCCCGGTCTTCGTCGGCCCCGATGCCGCGCCCGATTCCGCGCCGCTTTGGGCGCGCTCTTCAGCGGAGGGACTGTGATGCACCCTCGCCGCGTGATCGGCCCGCTGGTCCTGTTCTCGGGCGCGTGCGCCACCGCGCCGCCGACGCCGTCGAGCACGTTCCTGGCCCGCGCCGAGGAGGTGCCGGCCGGCCGCGCCGCGCTGATGCCGGCCTACGCCGACGCCTACGCGGCCTGGCTGCTGCCCCCGACCAGCGTCTGGGCGCGCTACAGCAAGAGCACGCTCTTGGCGGCGCTCGGCGACGCGCCGATGGCGGGGGTCCTGCCCGACACCAGCGGCCTGTCGATCGTGCACCGCGCCGAGGCCGCGGCCGCCCGCCTGGCCAGCGCCGGCCTGCCGCCGGACACGCTGATCGTCGTCGACCTGCGCGGCGCCGCGGCCGTGGCCTTCGGCAACGCGCTGTCGCACCGCGCCGGCGTGCCGGTCTCGCTGGTGCTGACCTTCAACAACTGGCCGGCGCCGCGCGAGGTCGTGCCGGCGGAGGAGACGCTGTCGGCGCTGGTCTCGATGCGGCCGCGCGTCCTCGCTCCCCAGGAGCGCCCGGGCGATCCGCAGGACCGCTCCAGCCGGCCGGTGTTCCTGCTCGACGCCTGGCGCCTGGCCTACCGCGACAGCCAGCCCGACGACGAGTCCTACGACAACCGCTACGCGCTCGGGCCCGCGGACCTGCCGGACGCCGCGACGCTCGTGCAGCAGGGCATCCGCAGCGTGCTCTACGTCGTCGAGCACCGCGACAGCGACACCGTCGAAGAGGACGACCTGCACGCGAGCTTCACCGCCTACCAGCAGGCCGGCCTGTCGCTGCACCTCGTCGACCTGGCCGACCTCGGCGAGGCCGGCGACTCGGCGTCGTTCTCGCGCTGCCTCGTGCGCACGCGCTACTCGCTGCGGCCGCGCGTGACGCTCTTGTCGAGCCCCGCCTTCTTCATGCGCTCGCGCGGCGGCTTCGGCGGGCCGCACGCGCGCCCCAGCCACGTCGGCTACTCGCACGGGTTCCACGGGCCCAGTCACGGTCACGGTCACGGCCACGGCCACGGCGGCTTCCGCGGCGGCGGCCACGGCGGCTGACCTGTTCACTGACCTATTCACTGACCTATTCATTGCTCTGGCGGCTCGGGCGCCCGCCCGCTGACAGCCTGCGGCGGTAGGCTCCGACGCGAGCAGGCGCTCTGCCGGCACTTCGGCAGCTGGCGGCACGGGCGCCCGCTGCTATGCTGCGCGCGCTCTCCGGACGGCCCCCTGTCTTCGCAAGGAGTCTGCAATGACCGCTGATCGGCTCGACTCGTCCTGTCCCTCCCGTCGGTCCGCCCGCCCGCTCGCGCGCTGGTGCGGCGCGGCCCTCGGGTCGCTCTTGCTCGTGCCGCTGGGCGCGGTCGGCTGCGGGGCCGACGACGCCACGAACCTCGCGCCGCCGCCGCGCGGGCAGGGGCAGCAGTTCAAGATGGTCTCGACGCTGACCCCCGGTCAGGAGATCGAGCGCTGCCAGTTCTTCGTGGCGCCGCCCGAGGGCCTGAACATCAACCACGACGAGGTGCGCTACACCCCGGGCAGCCACCACGTGCTCCTGTACCTGACGCCGTACCAGCAGCTGCCGACCCAGGATGAGCGCGGCCGCGCGCGCGACACCAGCACGATCATGGACTGCCCCGAGGGCGCCACCGCGGACTGGCAGGTCACCGGCGTGCTCGCCGGCGCGCAGAAGCGGGAAGGCGGCTCGATGATCACCTACCCGCCGGACACCGCGTTCAAGGTCCCGGGCGGCGCGGTGCTGCTGATGAACACGCACTACCTGAACGCCTCGAACGAGCCGCTGACCGCCGAGACGCGCGTCAACGTCTACACGATCCCCGACGACAAGCTGCGCCAGCAGGGCGGGCTCCTGTTCTATTACAACCCGTTCATCCACATCGGTCCGCACAGCCGCTCCAGCGCGCGCATGCGCTGCGACATCTCGAGCGACATCCAGCTGACCAACGTGCAGTCGCACATGCACAAGCGCGGCGTAAACTACGAGGCCTTCATCGCCGAGCCGGCGGGCGCGGGCAGCCCCGGCATGCAGCCGCTCTACCAGAACACCGAGTGGGAGAACGTGCCGGTGCGCACCTTCGAGCCGGCGCTGACGATCCGCGCTGGCTCCTCGCTCGACTACCGCTGCGACTACAAGAACGACGAGGATCGCACCGTCATCCAGGGCGCCAGCACCAAGGACGAGATGTGCATGCTCATCGGCTCGTACTACCCGCGCCAGCCCGAGCTCGAGGGCTGCAAGAACCCGCGCTGGGTCGGCACCGGCAGCAAGTCGTGCCAGGTCTCGATGAGCTGCGCCATCGCCGCGCTCAGCGCCCGCGACACCGAGGGCTTCTACGGCTGCGTCGTCGACAGCTGCGAGGCCGCCAGCCAGCCGCTGTCCGACGCGCTGCTCTGCTTCTTCAGCCAGGGCAACGGCGCCTGCCAGAGCAAGTGCAAGGGCCCGGCGGGCGCGGACTGCAACGACTGCGTCAGCCAGGCCTGCGCCAGCAAGTTCAGCGCCTGCACGCAGACGCGCTGCTAGCGCGGCCGGCCGCGCGGGCCTGAGCTTCGCGGCCAGCCGCCGCGGCGCGCCGTCTGCGCCCCCGCCCCCATCCGCGCCTCCCCTCCCCTCCAGTCTCCTCTCCGCGGGCGCGGCCGGCGTGCAGGTCGCATGCGCGCCGAGCCCTCCGTACCGACACCCAGCTGGCTGATTGCGATCTCCGATTGGGGTCGGAAGGACGAGTAGGAACCCGGAGCGCATCGCTCGCGCGGCGCTGCGGCGAAGTCCTTGATTTTACTGTGCGTACAGGTATTCCGCGGCTCGTCACGGGCCGCGCAGGTGTGCGCGCGCCCGAGGGCGTGGGGGGCGTCACAGTGAGGGCGTTAACACATGTTTCACATCCTGTTTACACCGCTTACTAATTCGCTCGGAAGTTACGGATTTCTTTTGGCATCGTATTTGAATCATAAATATCGAAGACGGCCGGCCTTTTTCGATTCGGAGTTTGCCCATAATGTCTGTGATTCGTTCCGCCGCGGATGACGCTATTGATGTAAATAGCCGCGCCGGATCCGAGCCCATGCCCCCCCGCACCGGCGACGCGACCCCGGCGCCGCGCGTCGAGCCCGCGGTCGCCGTCGAGCCCGCGGCCTCCGCCGCGACGCCGGTCGCGCTCAAGAGCGGTCCGGCCGAGATCCTCGGTCATATCGAGGAATACGAACTTTTGGAGCCCATCGGCCGCGGCGCCATGGGCCAGGTGTTCCGCGCGCACGATACGCTGCTTGATAGGCCGGTAGCGATCAAGCTGATCGCTTCCGCAAAACCCACCGAGCTGGCGCAGGAGCGCTTCCTGATCGAGGCGCGCGCCATCGCCCGCCTGCACCACCCCAACGTCGTCGCGATCTACCGCGTTGGGCGGTACCGCGGCCGGCTCTACATCGTCTCCGAGCTGCTGACCGGCCAGAGCCTGGATCGGCTGCCGCTGCCGCAGAAGTGGCCGGCGGTGCTGTCGCTGGCGCTCGGCATCGCGCGGGGCCTGGCGGCGGCGCACCACAGCGGCGTCCTGCACCGCGACATCAAGCCGGCCAACGTGATGATCGGCGCGGACGGCTCGGCCAAGCTGCTCGACTTCGGGCTGGCCAAGCTGTCGGCGGGGCTGCGGCCGAGCG
>ERZ650309.1518-NODE-1518-length-10882-cov-8.196453_pt1 | contig 10882 bp, 7 predicted proteins | sample MGYA00376245_ERZ650309 | MGnify/ENA primary metagenome ERZ650309 (study PRJEB26733, sample SAMN07839294) | wastewater metagenome | biome: urban; feature: wastewater treatment plant; material: waste water | place: USA: North Carolina | collected 2016-04-26 ...
CATGGAGCTATCCTAGTTCATAATATTTTACTTAGGACATTTATTATAGTTAACCTTTAAATATATTTCAACTGGTATAATATTAAACTAAGTCAGATTGATGTGTGGATTATAGTATCGGATGTTTACAACGTATTTTCAACTAAATACTTTAATATAATGGCAAATAAACACTGTAAAAAAAATAATGTTAATGTATGATTTTAGTCATTACACCCTAAAGTTGATAATGTTATAATACAATACTCTTAATAATGATTTTAGTTGGTTACTTGATTTAAAGTATTTAGTTAGAGATCATATTCTCACTTATAAAGGACATTGAAATGAATTTAGACTTTTTGATAGAAAAGTGTCAAACGTTTGGGCGTATTGAGGCGGCAATTGTTGATCCTCGTTCTGAAGTTTCTTTAAGCGGTGCTGTTCAAGCCTTTGAGAAAGGTATTTTGGAACCTGTATTGGTTGGTCCTAAAGCCGAAATTGAACAGATTGCCAGTAATGCAGGGCTCAATATTAGCGCGCTCAGAATTGTCGATGTCAAAGATGATCAGGAGGCAGCAGCCAAATCAGCCGAAATGGCGAGCACTGGAGAAGTACACTGTTTAATAAAAGGTAGTCTACATACTGATGTAGTTATGCACGCGGTTTTACAACCACAGTATAATTTACGAACCAAACGTTTAATTAGTAGTTGTTGTCTAATGCATTTACCAACTTATGAACGAATGGTATTTTTAGCAGACATGGTTATGAATATTGCTCCAACGTTAGAACAAAAAGTTCAGATTTTGGAGAATGCTGTTGATATGGCGCGAGCTCTTGGCTGGGAACAACCAAAAGTAGCAATAATTGCTGCAGTTGAAGTAGTAAATCTTAAAATGCCTGCTACGGTTGATGCAGCAATTATTTCCAAGATGGCTGATCGTGGTCAAATTGAAAATTGTATTGTTGATGGTCCAATTGACTTAGATATTGCCATTTCACCAGAGTCAGCCAAAATTAAACACTTTAAATCACCAATTATGGGAGATGCAGATATTTTGATTATGCCGGATTTACAAGCTGCCAATGCATTATATAAAGAAATGGTATTTATGGGTAAAGCTGATGCTGCTGACGTAATATTAGGTGCTGCAGTGCCAATTGTGGTAACTAGTCGCTCAGATGATGAAGCTACGCGTCTGCATTCCATAGCTGCCGCCGCACTAATCGCACATAATACAAGGAAATAATTATGAGTAATGCAGGTATTTTAGTCTTAAACTCTGGCTCAACGAGTTTGAAATTTGCTTTATACTCCTACGTAAATAACCAGTTACACGTTGTTGCCCAAGGTGGTTTTGCTGGTATGCCAGCAAATGCAACTCTTTCTATTTGTAATGTATCTGGCGCTAAGTTTATTGATCTCAAGTTTTCTAATCAAGATAATGTTGATCATGAAGCAGCTTTGAAAAAACTATTAACTATTTTACAAGATAAATTTCCTGACCTAGATATTTCTTATGCAGGACATCGGATTGTGCTTGGCGGTGATAAATATCTAACCGCAACCAAACTAGATGATGAAAGCTTAGATTACCTTGAAAGCCTGAGTCAAATTGAGCCTACTCATCAATATTATGAAGTGATGGGTGCGCGTGCATTAGCTAAAGTATTTCACAATATCAAACAAAGCGCGACCTTTGATACTTCATTCCATCGCACGATGCCAGAAGTTGCTGAATTTTATCCCGTTCCCGAAACAATTACTAATCATGGTGTGCGTCATTGGGGGTTTCACGGAATTTCATATGCTTACATTAGTTCTCAATTAAAAACATTGTTTCCTCACGCAAAAAAAACAATAGTTGCACATCTCGGTGGTGGGGCAAGTTTGTGTGCTATGCAAGATTTTAAGAGTATTGAGACCAGCATGCAATTTGGTGCGATTACTGGCTTACCTATGGCGACTCGCTCGGGAGATTTTCCTGCTGATGCAATTTTCTACTTATTAAAACAAGGTTTTTATAATGTAGAATCTCTTGAAAAAGAATTAGAGAAGCATAGTGGTTTATTGGGCGCTTCACTTGGCTTATCGGAAGATATGCGCACCCTTGAAACTAGCGATAATGAGCATGCTAAAAAAGCTTTAGCTTATTTTGAATATGCGGTACTAAAATATATCGGTGCATATACTGCTGCCTTGGGTGGTCTTGATGCATTGATTTTTACCGCGGGTATTGGCGAACATGATGCTAAATTTAGGACACGTATATGTGAGCGTCTGACTTGGTTAGGTATTGAGTTAGACTATGAACAAAACCAACAGGCTGTTGGTGGTAGTATAACGCATAAAATCAGTTCACCAAATTCAAAAATTGATGTCTATGTGATACCAACTAATGAAGAGTTAATGATTGCACAGAATGTTGTAGAATTATATCTAAATTAAGGAATGGTATGTGATTTATAGGCTACGATTGTAGGTTAAATTATTTAATGCTATAACTGCATGATAGACTGATTCCTTCAAAAGCGTAACAATTATTTTATGATACAATTATGTTTAAATTAGTATTTTGAGGGTTACATTAATGGAAAATAGTAATAATTTAGATAAATTATCATATCAAAAGCCTGAAATTACGCAACTTGATGTTTCTGAAGTTGTTAAATTTGGTGCGCATGGATTTGGTGATGGAGTGGGAGGTTTTGGCAGTTAATAACCGCGTTTCTAAGTAAAGAGTAAATACTAAGCAATTAGGTAAAAAAGCTGGTTATGTTCTGGTTGTCTAACTTAGTTTGTCTGCAATTTATGGATATTCTTTAAGAGATTTAAATATTTTGTTTTTACCACAAAATATTTACAACTTTTTAGCATTCTCCGGTTTGTGAACACGATAAGAATAATCGACGATGCTCACTACGTAATACACTTTAAATATTAGCGTTAACTCTGATTCCGGTTGAATGGTTAAAGTTTCCATTATAATTGTTACAGTTGGATAAAGTTCCATTTTGTTGATTTACCTGGCAAACTGAAACGCTATTGGCATTACTTATGTAAGCGAGTTTATGGCTGGAGCTAAAACTAAAATCAGATGGGGCGTTGAATCCATTACCAGTTGGCGTGCAATTTTCAAAAAGACCATTGCTGGTGCTGATTGTACACAAACTAACGCTGTTTGCAACCTGATTTGTGATATAGGCAAATTGTCCGCTAGCGTCAGCTGTAACAGATTGTGGTGAGTCCAGAGAATTGCCTGTGGTTTGGCAATTGACCAATGTGCCTGCTTTATGATGCAAAGTACAGATGCTAATTGAGTCACTGTTGCTATTGGCTATATATACAACCGAATTGCTGCCAAAATTGATATCAGTAGGCGCACTCAAATCGTCAAGTATTTGCTGACAATTACTTAGACTTCCATCACCGGAATTGAGTACACAACGACTGACAGAGTTGCTGTTTTGATTAGTGATATATGCAAAAGAATTTTGTTGGTCAAGAATAATTCCTGATGGATTACTAAATCCAGATCCTGTCAATTGACAATTTTCAAAAGCGCCGGTTTGGGGATTAATAGTACACAATGAAATACTATTTGAGCCGCCATTAGCTATGTAAGCAATATTTTGTGAAAGAACTAGATTTATTCCATTCGGTGCTACAAAACCACTACCCGTAGTTTCACAATTTCCCAATGCTCCACTATTTTGTAAAACTTGGCACTGTGATACGGTTGTACTATCCGAATTAGAAATATAGACATAACCAGCAACATTCGAAGTGTTAATAGTTGCTGCTGAAGAGTTGTTTTGTTTTTGCTTATTTATTGGTGTTGTTCCATCTTGCATGTCAAACATATTTGAGCTAGCATCTGGTTTGTTCTCTTGCGGTGTGTTTGATGCGCTTGTGGAATTATTAGTCAAGTAATAAGCTCCAAGAACAACCACAGCCAATGTTATGGGAATTAAATATTTTTTCATTGCTAATAATACTTTTCGATTACTGAATACTATATTGTAACGCATTAAATTTGATTGAATATCAAATTCATATCCTGATTAAGTTTAAAAGAGGCAGAACTTGTGTAGTGATATACTTACAGTGTTTGATTCTCTAGAGTGAAGGATTGATAAAAAAGACGACGCAGCGTAGTTAGAACTACATAAGAAGTCTTTTTTGAAATCCGACAAAGTCCAAGATTCAAAGACGAAGAGAATATAATTTATGTGGCGAAAAAGCCCTTGTTGATAGATGAAAACAAAAAAACAAGCTTAAAACTATACTTACAGTTATAGTGTTTAACATTCAATGCAAAAATGGGAATCAGGTTTTCAGAAATGGGAAACCGTTACTGGTGATCATTTGCTATTATATTGATCTGCCAGAGTTTGAGCTTTTTTAATCATAAGCAAATATTTAAGTGTAAAAAATGAGCGCTCAGGTATTCTCAAGTATTTATATGAAAAAACTAACCAAGAAAAGGAAATCTGCCATGAAAAATATTATAAAATTAATTACTGCCACGACACTGATTGCAGCGGTAGTCGCATGTAATTCAGGTGGCGGCAGCAGCACTAATTCGCCTGCTGCTACTTTGACGATAACTTCTGTTGCTGCACCTACTGGTTCAGCACCCGCACAAAATTTAGGTGCGGGCATGGGAACTGGTTCTGTGTTTGTTAATGCTACAACAGGAAATCCCTTATATCTACTTGGGAATGCGACAGGTTCGGTATTTGCTCCGTTAACTGCAGATTTAAGCATGACTACTGGTACAAGTATTATTGGCGCATGGCTTACTTCGGCTAATATCTTGTTTGGTCCAGCCCCAGCTCCTAGTGATGTTGCAGTTTATTTCACTGCTAGTCTAAGCTTACCTTTAAGTACTACTAGTAATACTGCAACCTGGGAATCAGCGACACTAACTAATGTTAATCGTACCATCTGCTTTGGTAATCCGCAAGCTGGAGCTAATGGTTGTGCCGGAAGCAATGCGCCTACTGGGGCAAGACTGGTTACCAGTAATAGCGGTAATACTCAGTTTATGTTTGTTGGTTATGGGTTACCGGGTGTTTCTGGTGCAGAATCGATTGGATATAATATGCTTTCAAATAATTCAGGGTTAGGCACGCCAGTTGAGTCAGAGGCATATATTTCATTGACTTCTTGTGTCGCTAGTGGTAGTGGTAGTCGTGATGTTGTCGGTCAGGGTGCAACAACAGTTTCAGCGATTGCCGCCTCAAGTTTCCATAATAATCCATTGTTTCTTGCTGGAACTAACTCCGGTGATGTCTGTGTCGGTATAATCCCTGCAAACGCGGAAGCTAACGCATTTACCACTGCTTCCGTTGTTAATTTGACTGCAATAGCTAAAGCTGCCGGAGCCAGCTATACTTTTGAATCATCACCAGTAACCGCAAATTCATATCAAGCTACAGGCGGGTATAACACTCTGGGTGCAGTCAATGCAATTGCCGCAACTCCTCAAGGCAGTAATAATTCCAATACAATTATTGCTTGGACTCAAGGGAATAGCGCTGTTTACTCAGCTACGCTAACTAGTAGTGCCAGCGGAGCCTATGGCTTAGCTAATCTGACTGATAGCACTAAGTATTCCAACGTTCCTTCCAATGTATCAGTAGTGTATGTTGATTATAGCAATAACATTTATGTGGGTACTTTCAATAATCAGGTCTATGTTTTACCAAATGGTTCCAATGCTTGGTTAAATGTTGCGATTCCTAATCCTCTAACAGGTTCACAAATTTATAATTTCTCTGCTGGGTACAATGGAAATGTTTATGCATATACTGCGAATGGCAGTGCTTCGGCAGTTTATTCATTAAGTTTCTAATCTAGTGTTTTGTCAATAAAAAACAACGCATGACTTATATCTGCGTTGTCTTTTTCTAATTTAACTGACTTATTCTGCACTAAACTTGTGTAATGCAGTCTTAAAACGATTCATACCAAGCATAATATCCTCTTCTGGGATTATTAGTGATGGGGTAAAGCGAATTACATTCGGTGATGCATTTAGTAACGCAACTCCATGCGCAAAACCCAGATTCATGATTTCACGTGCTCGTCCGTGATACTGTGGTTTAAGTGCCACACCGATTAATAATCCTTGTCCGCGAATTTCCTCAAATAAATTGAGCTCTTGATTTAATAAGTTCAGTCGCTCCCGAAAAAGCTGTTCGCGCTGTGTTACACCCGCCAAAACCTCGGGGCTATTGATAATATTAAATACGCTTAACGCAACGGCACACGCCAGTGGATTACCGCCAAAAGTTGTACCATGTGAACCGATGGCAAAACCTGAGCTAAATTCTTCTTTTACTAAAATTGCACCGATCGGAAAACCTCCACCTAAAGCTTTGGCTATGCTAATCAGATCTGGTTGAATTGGATAATGCTGATAGGCAAAGAGTTTACCTGTGCGCCCAATTCCAGTTTGAACCTCATCAAACATCAGGATTGCCTGATGCTTATCGCATAGCTCACGAAGCTTGATCAAAAATTCGGTAGATGCTTTAATGATTCCACCCTCTGCCTGAATTACTTCGACAATCACCACCGCGGTGTTTTCATCAATTAACTCTTCGGCACTAGCTAAATCATTAAATTCACCATGAACTATTCCTGCAGGCAATGGTGCAAAATCTGCACTGTACTTGCTTTGTCCTCCTGCCGATACCGCAAAGAGTGTCCGTCCATGAAAACTATTTTTGAAGGAGACAATTTTGTGTTTATGCGCGCCAAAATTAACCAAGCCATAACGTCTGGCTAGTTTTAATCCCGCTTCAACTGCTTCAGTTCCGCTATTACAGATAAATACTTTATCAAAGTCGCTGGCATTTACCAACGCTTTACCAAGTTCTACAGCGGGCTGATTAACCATGATATTGCTGACATGCCACAGTTTTTGGGCTTGTGTAGTTAAAGCTTCAATCATTTTTGGGTGAGCATGACCGAGGGCATTCACTGCAATCCCACCTGCAAAATCGATAACTTCTTGATCATTCGCACCATAAAGACGTGAGCCAACTCCACGCACGGGCACGAAATCCACTTGACCATAAATATCAAGGAAATAATTCGGGTATTCTTGACGTAAATTTGAACTCATGTTATTGCTCCAAAATTAGACATTGTAAAATTAAATTAGCCAGTTGTAAATTAGTTATCAAGGGGATATGATAATCAATTGCTTGACGACGAATAGTAAATTGTTCCTGATTTTGATGTGAATCATAAACATTCTCAGGGATATTAATAACTAAATCAAATTGTTGCTGTTTGATTGCGCTAGGTATGTCAGCTACTAAATGTATAAGATTCTTAGCTTTAGCATTTAGTTCGGTGGAGGTTGAATTATCCGCGCTGATTAACCAACCTTGCTTGTGCAGTTTAGTTAGTGATGGTGCTAATTTTTGCAGTACGCTTTGAGGTGCACCGATTAGTAAACGTTTGCCATTTATCGTTTGTCCAGCTGCTTGCCATGAGCGATAAAAGGTAGTTAGTAAATCTGTACCAATGCAAGCAACTTCACCAGTTGAGGACATTTCGACTTGTGCCACCGGATCGCAGCCTTTGAAACGATTGTAGGAAAATACTGGAGTTTTTACCCCCAGATGTTTGAGCTGTGGTGTTGCTATTGGTGCTACCGCTTGCGGATTTAGAAAAACCTGAGTGACTAATTCAATTAGATTATAACCACTAACTTTTGAGATGAAAGGAAATGAACGCGAAGCCCGCACATTACATTCAATAACTTTGAGCTGCTTGTCTTTAAGCAATAATTGCATATTGAATGGTCCATGAATATTAAGATTGGCAACAATTTTGCTACTAATCGCATTGATCTGCGTAATTATCTCTGGCGCTAAATTTTGTGCTGGATAAACTAAAGTTGCATCACCTGAGTGAACACCTGCATTTTCGATATGTTCGGCAATTGCGCTGAAAATAATTGCTCCATTTGCTGCTACGCCATCAACTTCGATTTCTGCTGCATCACCAATAAACTGGCAGACTACTACTGAATTAGTTGGCGATACTTTTAGTGCAGTGGCTAAATATTCAGTTAAATCCTGATGATTAGTCGCTACTTTCATTGCTGCACCAGATAAAACATAGGACGGGCGCACGATTACAGGGAAACCTACTTCGGTTACAAAATCAATAATCTGTTGACTAGTGGTGGCGTTAATCCAACGTGGTTGATCAATTTCGGCATCGTGGAGTAATTGCGAAAATAATTGCCGATCTTCGGCTTGGTTAATATTTGCTGCACTAGTTCCCAGCAAATTATGACCCAATTTACTAAGTGGTAGCACCAGATTATTGGCGGCTTGCCCGCCGACACTTACTACTGTAGCTTGCGGATTTTCAAACTCCAAAATATCAGCAACCCGCTCCAGTGATAATGGTTCAAAATAGAGCCGTTCGGATTCATCATAATCAGTTGAAACCGTCTCGGGGTTGGAGTTTATGATAATTACTTTTTGTTGTGCTTTGCGTAATTCACGAGCTAAATTGACGGTACACCAATCAAACTCCACCGATGAACCAATTGCATATGGACCAGAACCCAAGATACAGATATGTTCAGACGAAGAGGCTAAATCATGATGTGTGCCGTGATAGGTGAGATACAAATAGTTACTTTGAGCCTGAAATTCACCAGCAACCGTATCAATTTGTTTAACAACTGGCTGCACGCCATATTTAAGGCGTAATGTGCGTATAGCAAGTTCATCCAGATTATGAAGCCCCGCAATTGCTTTGTCACTGAACCCTAATTGTTTGGCGTTCAATAAGTTAGTTGCGTTTAGTTCTTGCTTAGCAAGCTCATTGCTAAAATCTGCAATTTGCTGGATTTGATTGAGAAACCATGGATCGATATGCGATAGTTGTGCTGCCTGAATAATGCTATTGCCTTGTGCAAACCATTGGTAGAGTGCAAAAATCCTTCTATCGGTGGCATATTCGAGCTCATCGGCTAAATTAGCAATTTGCTGTGGATAATCCAGCAAACATGAAGCACCGATATTAAGCATCTGTACCGCTTTTTGTAATGCTTCTGGAAAACTTCTGCCGATTGCCATCACTTCACCAACGCTTTTCATCTCACTGCTAATTTTACGCTCAGCTTCACGGAGTTTATGGGTATCCCAACGCGGAATTTTTACCACAATATAATCCAGTGCGGGTTCAAAAAATGCACTGGTTGCTGTAGTCATATGATTGCGAATCTGGTAGAGTTGATAACCCAGACATAATTTGGCGGCAACATAGGCAAGGGGATAACCAGTTGCTTTGGATGCGAGAGCTGAAGAGCGCGATAGGCGTGGGTTCATTTCAATTACCCGATAATCACCATTGGTTGGATTAACGGCAAACTGAATATTACATTCACCAATAATTGCAAAAATTTCAGCCGCCTGAAGAGCTACATCACGTAGTTGTTGATGCTCACGGTCATTTAATGTTTGTGCTGGGGCAACCACTATGCTTTCTCCAGTATGGATTCCCATCGGGTCAAGATTTTCCATATTGCAGATAGTTAGCGCATTGCCCGCCGTATCACGAACGATTTCGTATTCAAACTCTTTCCAGCCAGTCAGATATTCTTCAAGTAAAACTTGCGGAGTAACACTGAGTGTCTGAGTTATTTTAGTGATTAATTCTTTCTCGGAACTAATTTTACCTGAGCCTAGCCCACCAAGTGAAAATCCCGAACGCATCATCAGCGGGTAGCCAATTTCCTGCGCCATTGAAACAGCTTGTTCGCAAGTAGTTGCTAATTTACTAACTGGTGTTTTAATTTGATGCTTCAAAAGGGTATCGCGAAAAAGTTCACGATCTTCAGTGGCTAAAATTGAAGCGATTGAGGAGCCTAACACCTCGATATTGTATTGTTGCAAGATTCCGCTTTTATGTAACTCCAAGCCCAGATTAAGCGCCGTTTGTCCACCAAAACCTAGTGCTAACAGTTTGATTTTTTCTTCAATTAGAATTTGCTCTAGTTCCTTAATTTGCAACGGTACAAAATAGGTTTTATCCGCCATGTTGTTGTCGGTTTGTACCGTGGCAATATTTGGATTTACCAAAACTACCTGATGTCCATCATCTTTAAAGGCTTTAATTGCTTGCGAACCAGAGTAGTCAAATTCACCAGCTTGCCCAACTCTTAGTCCGCCCGAACCAATAACTAATATTTTGCTCATTTTTGTTGCGCTCCAATTATAACTTGCTGGATAAAATCATTAAATAAAAACGCGGTATCATGTGGACCAGCTGCAGCTTCGGGGTGAAACTGAACAGCTGAAAATGGTTTGTTCTTATGTTTGATACCCGCAATACTATTATCATGAAGATGAGTAAATGTGATTTGCCAATCCTCGGGTAAACTATTGTGACACAGGGCATAACCATGATTTTGTGAACTAAGATAACAACGTAAACTTTGTGTATCCTGCACTGGCTGATTTTGTCCGCGATGACCAAATTTTAATTTATAGGTATCTGCGCCAGCGGCTAAACCAAGTAATTGTGAACCCAGACAAATCCCAAAGATTGGAATATTATTTTCTAACGCGGCTTTGAGAATTGTGATACTTTGGTTACAAGCTTTGGGGTCTCCCGGACCATTGGAGAGTAAAATACCATCACATTGTTCATGGCTATAATCGTAATCAAATGGTACTTGTTTGATCGTTACATCAAAGTTCAGTAAGGAACGAATTATGTTTTGCTTAACCCCAAAATCTACCAGCAAAATTTGGTATTTGCCTGTGCCGTGGTAGCTAATTTTTTTAGTTGAAACTTGTGCTACAAAATTTTCTGCACTTGTGGGGTGATTTTGAGCTGATATAGCTGTGCTGG
>ERZ650309.1519-NODE-1519-length-10882-cov-4.046643_pt1 | contig 10882 bp, 10 predicted proteins | sample MGYA00376245_ERZ650309 | MGnify/ENA primary metagenome ERZ650309 (study PRJEB26733, sample SAMN07839294) | wastewater metagenome | biome: urban; feature: wastewater treatment plant; material: waste water | place: USA: North Carolina | collected 2016-04-26 ...
ACAGGCGAAAAGCTTGATGTGACTGTGCTCAAGATCGGCACTGACGCGGTCTTTGTGCAACTCAACAACAAAGAAGAGGGCTTTATTGAGCGCTCAGAACTCAGTTCAAAGTCCGGCGAACTTGCGGTCAAAGAAGGCACCGTGATTCACGCCCAAGTGGTCGAAGTGGGCGGGAAATCTGGCGCAACTCGCCTTCGTCGGTTGGCGCGGTGAAAATTTCGCCGTGCGTCGAAAGCACGATGCGCCGTCCATTCGGAGCCAGATCGTAATCATCAAGCTGCGAATTGAATTCGCGCGTTTCGGCCAGGTTTTCCTGTGTTTCGGCGCTGATGTCCAGTTTGATTGGTGTGGCTTTCTTGCTGGTCACATCCAGCTTCCAGACAATGAAGTCGTGTTCAAAGACAATCGTCTTGCCGTCGGCGCTCATCGCGGGCCAGCGCACATCGCCAGCGGTGAAGGATGTCACTTTTTCGGCTTTGCCGCCGGATTCGCCCACGCGCCAGATGTTCGTCAAACCGTTCCCGTCACGGTCGCTGACGAAATAAATGTGGCCGTCTTTGCTCCACATCGGCCACGAATCCATGCCGTCGAAATCCGTTACGTCGGTAAACTTTTTGTTGGCGATGTCCATGACGGTCACATCGGTTTGATAGGAGCCGCGATAATACTTGCGCCAATAGGTTTGTCCCTTGCGATTGATTGCCAGCTTTTTCCCATCGGGAGAATATGTCGCCCAAACGCCCATATCCGAACCGGCGTTGCGTTCTTTCAGGTCGCTGACATTGACGGTGTACAGCTTGCCCATGAAATCTTCGCCGCGCTGGCTGGCAAAGAGCACAGAGCTACCGTCCGGCGACCATCCTTGCACCGTATCGTCGGCGGAATGAAACGTCAGTTGCTTGGCTGCGCCGCCTTCCGCAGGGATGACAAACACATCCATGTTTCCGTTGCGTTCGGATGAAAACGCGATCCATTTGCCGTCCGGCGAAAATCGCGGATACACGTCGCGCGCTTTGTGAACGGTCAGGCGTTTGACGTTCTGGCCGGTTTCGTCCGCCGTCCAGATGTCGCCCAGATAGGTAAAGGTGATTTTGCCTTGATGGTAATGCGGGTAGCGCACCAGTTTGGCTTCGCGGCCTGTCGCGGCCAATGGCAACATAATCGCCAGCAGAAATCCGATCGCGTAAAGACGTTTCATAGAAATTCTCCTTGGTCGGGTTGAACGGTTTGTGGAAAGCCTGGTCGTTGGCTAAGACGTGGCGATGCGGCGAGCGGTTACAGCACGCGAACTTGAGCAGGTTTATTGAGAGCGTGCGAAATCCAGGAAGTTTTGCAGGTCTTCGGGCAACGGAGCAGAGAACGTAACCCATTCACCTGTCGCCGGATGGGTAAAGCTCAGGTTCGCAGCGTGCAAAAACGGGCGGTCGAGTTTGGCGATCGCGGCGCGAAGCCTGGCGTTTTTAAGGGAATTGGCTCGGCCCGCCTGATAAGTGCTGTCGGCGACAATCGGATGGTTAATGTGTGCCAGATGAACTCGGATTTGGTGTGTGCGCCCGGTTTTGATTTCCACGTCCAGCAGCGTGAATTCTTCCAGGCGTTCTGCAACGCGGTACAGGCTTAATGCGTCCCGGCCACTGCCCGCCGGGCGAATGGCCATTTTCACGCGGCTGCGGGGATCACGGCCAATCGGCGCTTCAATCTTTCCCTCATCTTCTTTGACGACACCGTAAACCAACGCTGAGTAGATTTTGCGAACCGTGCGGGATTGAAACTGTTCCGCCAAATGCAGATGCGCTTGGTCGGTTTTGGCGACAACGATCAAGCCGGAAGTGCCAACATCCAGCCGGTGAACAATGCCCGGACGAGAACTGCCGCCACGACGTGGAAGTTGCAGTGCCTGTTGCTGAAAACGGTAGACCAGCGCGTTGGCCAATGTGCCGGATGTGACGCCTGCGCCTGGGTGCGTCACCATGCCAGCGGCTTTGTTGATGACAATGATTTCACCATCTTCGTAAACTATGTTGAGCGGAATGTCTTCCGGCTTGGCCTCCAGCGGAGGCGTTTCCGGCAGCGTAATCTGGATTTCTTCGCCCGCGCTGACTTCGTAGGCGGGTTTGGTGACTGGCTGGCCATTGACGAAAACCTTGCCAAGTTCAATCGCACGGCGAACTTGCGAGCGGCTTGTCGTGGGGATTTGTGAAGCAAGGTAAGTGTCCAGGCGAGTGCCAACATCTTCGGTTGAGACGTTGAAGCAAAGTGGCAGTTCGTCATGTTCGATTGGGATTTCTGCGGTTGGCATCTTCGAAAAACTCTGGCGATCTGTTTTCACCGCAGAGTCGCAGAGAGCGCAAAGACAGCGCAGAGAAAAACTCTGCGAAATCTCTGCGATTCTCCGCGACTCTGCGATAAAGTCTGGAATCTGTTTCTTACATCAATCAATGTACAACTCTTTCGGGTAACGTTCGACCGGCGCGCCGGTTTTCCTGGCCAGCGCAAAGATGTTATCGCCGCGAAGCTCCGTGCCGATGTGAACCTGTTTCAGCAAATCCAAAATCGCAGGGTTGGAACGCGACCAAACGTCTTCGGTTTCCAGTTCGACGATTTCAAAGCCTGCTGCCGCCAGAGCGACGCCGACTTCATACGGCGCGTATTCGCGATTGTGCTGGTCTACGGTTTCGCGGACGTTGTATTGCGCCAACAGATATGGCGCGCAGCCGACCAGCAAACCTTCAATGGCGCGGCAACTGGCGATGTTCGGCGTGGTCAGCAGCAGCCAGCCGTCCTGTTCCAGCACGCGATTGCATTCCCACAGCATGTGCATCGGATCGCTTTGCAAATGCTCGATCAATTCGCAGCACAATATGACGTGAAAGTGATTGTCCGGGTAAGGGAACGGGTCGCGCTCGACGTTGAAATTGCGAAGCTCGAAAGTGTGGGTTTCCGGCTGGCGATCCTTGTTTCGTTGGGTGACAGCTTCGAAGACGGATTTTTGCTCCGATGGCCAGAAATCGGCGCAATGGACTTCGTTGTAACCAGAATACTTTTTGATGGCCGGAGCGATGTGCGACAGGCTGCCGAGTTCCAGCAACCGATCCGAACTTTTTTGTGCAGGCGGAATCCGCTGCAAGGTGGAAACGAAACGTCGCATGTGCTGGCCGACGTAATGAAGCTCTTTGGGGTCGTCAATGAAGCTGAGAATATAATCCACGACCTCTTTTTCATCGGGCGAAAAATTGTCCAGGCCTTCGTGCGCGATCTTTTTCCATTCCAGAATCTGATGGTAAAGCGGCGCAGCGCCGGATTGTTTGACCTTGGTAGTTGCGTGCGATGTGACGTTGGCCAATTTTCGAAATGATGTCAGTTGACTGTGTGAGTCGTCTGTTGATTCGGAAGTCTCATCGCCGGTTGCCGAGGTTGAAGCCTGGGGCCGTGGACTGCCGGATTCTCGCAATGCCTTCAGTTCACGGCGTTGTTTATCCAGCCGCTGTTCAAACAGTTGCAGCATGACATCGTTGCGTTCGACGATGTCCGTAGAAAACTGGCGAATCATTGCGTCGGTTTTGCGCTCGTGCCTCTCCAGGCGTTCGTCCAGCCTGTGATCTTGGGCGATGAACTTTTCATCAATCCGCTTTTCAGATTTGTCAAAGCGATCATCCAGCCGTAGATCAATGTCTCGTGTTCGTTCGTCAAAGCGCGAGTCGAGTCGTTGATCGAGCGAGGCTTCGCGATCATCCAATCGCCGATCCAGTATCGTTTCGCGTTCGTCCAACCGGCGATCTATCGCAACCGACCGTTCATCGAGACGTTGGTCAATAGCTCGTTCATAACTGTCACTGCGCTGATTCAGGCGAGCTTCGACCTCGCCAATCTGTTCGGTAATTTCGCGCGTCAGAAGCAAGCGCAGATTGCGGAAAAAGGAATTTAGTCGGCTCATAGTTGGAGTCTTCAGGAGTCTGGAGCCGGGAGTGGGTCAAAGGCAGTCGCCAAGGCTGTTTTCTGAAAGACGACTACCGCATACCATCTACCGTCTTCCGACTACTTCATCATAAACACTCTGAGTTTCGCGCGCGGCACGATCCCAGGAAAAAAGTCCGGCTTGTTTGATTCCGGCTTGTTTGAAATGTTCGCGCGCCGATTTGTCATCCAGCAGGCGGACGATATGTGCTGTCAAGGTTTGCCAGTCGTTTGGATCGTGCGTCAGGCCAGCTTGCCCTACGACTTCCGGCAAACTGGACACATTGCTGGTGATGGTTGGGGTTCCGCAAGCCATTGCTTCCAGCGGAGGCAAGCCAAATCCTTCGTACAGGGATGGATATACAAATGCTTCTGCCGCCGAATACAGCGCAGGCAGATCTTCGTCAGCAACGTAACCGGTAAAGCGAACTTGATCTGTTAACTTCAATTCCTGGACGAGCTTGAACACTTCTTCGTAAAGCCATCCTTTGCCGCCACAGAGCGCCAACTGCGGGCGATGTTTCGTCTTTCGCAGCAATTCGTCAAAAGCGCGAATCAGCGTCAACAGATTTTTGCGCGGTTCAATAGTTCCAACGTATAGCAAATACGGTTGCCGAAGCTGATATTTTTCAAGCGTCGGTTGGCATTCGGCTGTATTGACCGGCTGCATCTTGTCGCGCGCAGCTTCAAAAATGACCTGAATTTTGTCTTCCCGAACGCCCAGATATTCGATGGTTTCTCGCTTGGTGAATTCGCTTGGCGTGATGATTTTGGTCGCACGGCGAGCCATCAACGGCATTCGGCGTTTGCCGCGTTTGACGTTTTCGTCTTCGTGCGTGTGTGCTTGCGTGAACAGCGACAGATCGTGAATGGTGACGACTGTCGGGCAATTTGAAAACACCGGGATGCAATAATTTGTCCCGTGAAACACGTCCAGCGGAGAAAGCCGGAGCATTGCAGGCAATCCGGCCAGCCACCATTTCCGAAAAACCGAGCGAACCGGAAAAAACAGTTTGCTCAGGTTGGGCGGAGTGCCGTTGCCGGAGTGAAATGCGAAATCAAAGGGAGAAAGTAAGACATACTGATGGTCAGAATGAATGCGCGCTAGCGAGGAGGCCAGTGCGTCCGTATAATGCCCAATCCCTGTTTTCGCTGCGACCAATGGGATAGCGTCAAGCCCGATTCTCATAAGCGGCGTCACAGATACCACCACTGAAGGTGAATTTCAAATCTCGAATTTCCAATGAGTACCATTTCAAAAGACAACGAACTACGACAGATTCTGGATAATACCGCCGCTTTGCAACGCGACGCCCTGACCATGACCGGATGGTGGCACAGCATTGACCTGGGGGATGGGCACGTGACTCCTGGCGCGCACAAGATTGAAGAGCTTCGCGACAACCTCGCGAAATTCCTATTGCCCGATATGCATGGCAAACGAGTGCTGGACATTGGCTGCTGGGACGGGTTTTACAGCTTTGAAGCCGAACGCCTGGGCGCCGAAGTCGTTTCGGTGGATTGTTGGCGGCCTGAAAAATACTTTGTTGCCCACGAAGCTTTAAAGTCCAAGGCGAAATTCCACGAATTGAGCGTGTACGAAGTCACTAAGGAAAAGCTTGGCGCTTTCGACGTCGTTTTCTTCCTTGGCGTGCTGTATCACGTTAAACATCCGCTGTTGGCGCTGGAACAGGTTTGCGAAGTGACGCGCGATTTAGCCGTCATCGAAACGCACCAGATTGACAACCTGTTCGACACCAAGCATCCGGTGATGGAGTTTTACGAAATGGATGAACTTGGCGGCCAGTATGACAACTGGTGGGGACCGAACGTTGAATGTCTGGTTCAGATGACGCGAACCGCCGGATTCGTTCGTGTCGAAGTGCTGCGGAGGCAAGATACCCGTGTCGTCATCAAAGCCCATCGTCGCTGGGACGACAAACCGACTGAATCCGTGCCTTCGCTGAAGATTGTGGATGTTTTGAACGCTGTAAATCTGGACCACACGCTGCCTCGCCGAGGCCGAAATGCCGTGCTGGCTTTGTCAGTCGCCGGGTTGCCGGAAAACGCTACGCGCGACACGGTGCGCGTGGAAATCGGCGGTTTCGGAGCCAAGCCGGTTTACGTTGGCAAATGGGGGGAAGAAGGGAATTGGCAGATCAATGTTCCTGTGCCGCTAGGATTGGAGCTTGGCAAAAACATCGTTAGCGTTTGGAACGGCCGTCAGCTTTCAAACGAGTTCGAAATTGATTTGGTTGAAGGCGGGCAGTGGTAAGTTTGAGGAATTTCAATGGATAACGATGAATTGCGCGAACAGGTAAGACAGATCGGTGTCGAACAGAATGACATGCTGTTGTCTGGTTCCTGGTGGCACAGTATTGATTTGGGAAACGGGGTGGTTACTCCGGGCGTGCATTCATTCGCGGAACTGCAAGGCATTTATCAGAGCCTGGGATTGCCGGAAGATTTAAGCGGAAAAACACTGCTGGATATCGGTTGCTGGGACGGATTTTATTCGTTCGAAACAGAACGACGGGGCGCAATCGTGACTTCGATTGATTGCTGGCATCCAGGCAATTACTTTGCGGCTCACAAGGCGCTGAACTCCAAAGCGAAATTTTACGAACGAAGCATTTACGAACTTGGAAAAGACAATCTTGGCTCGTTCGACATCGTGCTGTTTATGGGAGTGCTCTACCACTTGCGGCATCCGCTTCTTGCGCTGGAAAACGTCTGCGAACTGACGCGAGATTTCGCCATCATCGAATCTCACATCATTGACAAAATGCGCGAAGGTGGCGAACCCGCGATGGAGTTTTACGAGTTTGATGAATTGGGCGGACAGTATGACAATTGGTGGGCGCCCAACCTGGAATGTATGGTTCAAATGACGCGCTCCGCCGGGTTCGCCCGAGTCGAATTGCTTTTCCGGAGCGACACCCGTGCTGCGATCAAGGCGTATCGCCGCTGGAATGACAAACCTGAAAGCGTTTCTACCTCAGTCGGCATTCTGGATGTTATCAATGCGAATACATTTGATCATACCTTCCCGCGTCGCGGACGCCATTCCGGTCTTTCGATCTGGGCAGAAGGTCTGCCGAAAGACGCCAGACGATGGGAAGTCCGTGTTGAAGTCGGAGGTTATGGAATTCATCCTACCTATGTTGGACCTCCGGGCGATCCTCAATACTCCTCACTGACACAAATCAACGTTCCTATTCCTTCTGGCTTGGATCTTGGTAATACCAGCGTGTGTTTCTGGCACGATGGGAAATTATCGAATGAGTTTGAAATCCAGCTTATTGAAGGTCAACGGTGGTGAATTGGATCAATGTCTGATGCTTCCTACAATGTGGCTTTCAGGTTCATGAGGCTCTTGGTTTGCTTGTGAGCGGCGGTTGTGGCCAATTGTCTTACCTCAAGTTAATTTAAGGTTTTTAGAAGCATTTTTATGAACGGCCTCTTCCTTGATTGCTAATCCTTATGCTACGTTACTTTTGCTTCATTCAACGTTAACGATATTGGTCTGAAACAGAGTAGAAGCGTTGTAGTACCGTGTCGGTTTGAGTTTGGATAACCCACTTTTATCGCAAGCTCTCCTGCTTGAGCACTTTTCAGGTAGGTTTTGGTTGCATCCCTACTTAGCTACATCCCCAGAGTAAATAACTAGCTAGATAAGTTGGTGAACTTCGCAAGAAGTCAGGGCCAAGTTGTCTTTGCAGATTCGACTAATAGCCAGCTTCCAATTCCTTTATTTCATTTGCCTTTCCAAGTGACGTCCCTGTTACAGCAGGCATATATGGATGTAAGGACTAGCCTTAGAGCAATTTTGATGGCTCTAAATTAAGGTGACCAAATGAATCACAAGATCTCAAAAAAGATACTGAACACTGCTTTACCGATTTTCTTACTGGCAGGCTTGTCGGCTTTTCCGGGTTACAAACAACCGGAAGTATCGGGGAAAATCGCGGGAACGTTACAGGCAGCAAGCTTGAAAGCGAAGTCTGTTGTTACCCCGAAAGCAGATTTGCTGGACGGCATTTGGTATGAGTTGGCAAAGTTCATCAAGAAGCTTTGAGGGATTGCCGCAAGTCGTAACTGTTTAGGGTTCTCAGTTTCCAGTTGTCGGCAATCGTGGAATTTGCGATGCAGGAATGCGCGCGGATTTCCCGATTGCAATGTTGGCGAGCCTGGTAGGATCTGCTCGCAATTCGCCGACGACTGGAAACTGAGAATCTGTATCGTTGAGAGACTCTATTGATTGCGAGCGGTTTCAAACGCGGGTAACGCGACTTCGTGTTCAAATCGGACTCGAAGAATTGTTCCCGGAGCAAGTTTGATGTCATTGCCTTTGGTCATCAACACTCCGCCAAGAACACCGCCTCCGACGCCACCAATTACACCACCCAAGCCGCCACCGGCTGCGCCGATAATCACGCCGCCCAGAGAGCCGATTCCGCCGCCAATCCCTGCATTTTTCGCTGTGCGCGATCCGGATTTTCCACCGCCGACTTTTCCTTCATCGTCCTTAGAGCGCATTTTTTCGTCATTTGCGAAGTCATCAATTGCTGTAACAACGGTCGAAATTTTCTCAGTGCCATACGACATGCGCATTGTTTCAAAGACGATGGTCATGGTGGCTTCTTTCTGTGGGCGTTTGGCAGCCTGCACCTGGGTTACGCGCCCAATGAATTCCGTCCCGCGTGGAATCGCGACACGGCCATCCGCAGACCGAACCGGTTCATAAAGCACGGCGATCACCTCGTCGCCGACTTCGCTGATCTTGGAACTAAGCTGCGATTGCAACGAAAGTTTGGCGGTGGCGCCTTGCGCAACAATGATGTTTGCGTTGCTGGCGGTACTTTCGGTCGTTTCGGTTTGCGCCTGAGCAAAGCTGCTGATGATCAGCAGTATGGCGACAAGCAGAGAGATGGAAAAAAGCTTTCTCATTTGTTTTTTACCTCCGAATTCCCTTGTGTGATTAGATTGCCGATGGCTGGCGATCTGGTAAGGGACATTCGCTACCACCGTCTGCGTTGGTCGGCCCGCCGCATTTCGTCAATTTCGAAGTCTCGCAACTGGCCACGATCTGAACGGGTTTCCTCGGCTTCACTTGCACCGGAAGCCCGGCGAACCAGCCGAAGCGCTCCATCACGAGCTTTTTTGATTTCGCGCCGTCCGTCTTCAAACAGAATTTCGACGGCCGCGCCGCCTTCCAGCAGCCGAGCGATTTCGCCGTAGGCGATACCGGAGCCAAAGGCATACGAAATCTCGTCGCCAATCGTGAAATTAGTATCTTTAGAATTGCCTGTACCTGGCATTGAACTTTACCTCCAGAGGAATTTTTCAGTATTGATTATACGGTTTGCCGCTGGAATCCGCACCAGAAGCATTGCTGTGAACGTCAGTGATCCCGGATTCTGAATTTTCGAGAACCCAGGTTTGGTTGGATTGCGTGAAGGGATCAACTGGAATTTCGCGTAGATATTTTCGGTCAACCAAGTCCTGCAATGAGTTTGGTGGATTTTTCAGGTCCACGGTATAAAACTCGATTCCTCTTCGTAAGACCCAAAGCGATTGTTGCAAAACAAGGTCTTTGTTTTGACGAAGTTTCTTTCCTTCAAGATAAGGAGGGATTCCGAGAGCCATTACGAATGCCAGAAGAAGGCTGACTAGGAGCAATAAATTGAGTGACCGCTTTTTCATTTTTGCTCTTTATGCTTTCGACTTTTTATCTGAAAGTGCGCAACGCCGGGTCATTCAGATGCGGCAGCGAGTTAAACGTATCCAGCGAAATGCGTCCGCCACCGAATGTGAATTCTGTCAGCGAGCAGTTTTTGACGCGCCAGTTGATTTGCAGCGCTTGTTTGTCAGGGGCATCCAGCACGGCTTGTACTGTTGTGCCAATCACTCCGCCGGAAGTGAACACCGCAACGCGGCGGCCACTGCCTTCAGCGGAAATAATTTGTTTCAGCGCCCGGCGCACGCGCGTTCGGAAACTTTCCCAGGATTCAAAGCCATCTACTTGCAATTCGCCGCTTAGCCAAAGCTGAGTCACAACTTCGAACATTCGTTGAAAGTAGCGATTGCGATCGGGCGATTGCCTGTTTGCATCAAAGTCTGCCAGCAGGCCGCGAAACGTTTCATCGCGTTCGGCATAGGCTGGAATCAGTTTGCGAGAAATTCCGTCGGCGTCGTATTCATTCAAATCCGGCGTGGATTGACGCGCTGGCCAGTTCATTCCGGCTTCGGCGAAACATTGGCCGACGATTTCCGCTGTTCGCTGCTGACGAACCAGCGTGCCGCTATAAACTTCGTCGAAGCTAACGCCGTTTTTAACCCAATAACGTCCAAGCAATCGCGCCTGCTCTTCACCAAGCGAGGTAAGTTGATCACTGTCTTTTTCAAAGGCTCGCGCCTGACCATGCCTGACAAATGTTAGTGTTCCCATAGTTGCTTTGTTACACTGCGCCGTCTGATGATTCAATGGTTCATCCAAACCGAGTTTAGCCGAACCCGGACAACTTCCAAAAGGAGCGATGATGAAAATCCGGATCGCGGTTTTGATTTTGAGTGCGGTGCTGGTTGTTTTGGCGTCCACACACGATTCCAGTTCACGAACGATGCAAAGCAAACCGAGAGCGCGCGAGATAGGCATTCCGTTTGAAGGAACGCCGGGGCAATTCAACGCCATCACGGATGTCGCAGGCGTCGAAGTCGGCCACACTACCTTGATTTCCGGCGAAGGCAAATTACAGGTCGGCATTGGGCCGGTTCGCACGGGCGTGACCGCAATTCTGCCGAGAGGAAAAGGCAATTCCGATGCGGTGTTTGCCGGCTGGTATTCGCTGAACGGCAATGGCGAGATGACGGGCACAACAGATCGGAAGAGCGTCGTGTAGGGAAAGAGTGTCTTCGCCTGTGTAGA
>ERZ650309.1520-NODE-1520-length-10871-cov-7.277182_pt1 | contig 10871 bp, 7 predicted proteins | sample MGYA00376245_ERZ650309 | MGnify/ENA primary metagenome ERZ650309 (study PRJEB26733, sample SAMN07839294) | wastewater metagenome | biome: urban; feature: wastewater treatment plant; material: waste water | place: USA: North Carolina | collected 2016-04-26 ...
CATGGAAGTAGCGGTCACAGTGGTGGTGGACATAGTAGCAGCCATTCATCATTCAGTAGTAGTAGAAGCAGCGGAAGCTCCTATAGTAGCCGCAGTAGTTTCTCTTCCAGTAAGAGTAGCTACACAGGTGGCTCTAGTAGTGGTCGCTCTTGGAGTATATTTAGCAGCAACAATAAACCAACTGCGGGGGCAACAGCTAGTAAGAGCTTCTTAAGTAGCACCTCAACTACACGCACTAATAGTGTGACTAATTATATTACTAAAGCGCAACCAATTAATGCGCCCAACCCTAGTAAGAGCATTCTAACTAGTACCAACAATAGCAGAATATCCTCTATTAAGGACTACAATAAAGCAAACACCACGCAGACTGTGCCTAATAAGCCAACTATATTGACGGCAACCAGTGCAGGGCGGATTAATAATATCAATTCTTATGTGGCAAGTAATTCACCACCTAAAGTAGCACCAAATAAGAGCGCCAATATATTGGTGGCGACTAAGCAGGGCGCACCTATACAGCGCACTACTGTAGTTAATAACTATAATAGCAGCGATAACGGTAGTGGGTTCTTAACAGGAATGCTTATAGGTCACGCACTTAGTCAGCAACCTCAGCATGTAACCGTGGTGAATCAAACACTAATGGCGCGGACTAATGAATCGCCTACTGTAGTGGGTCGTCCTGAGCAGACTAACAATAGTGCGTATGCTTTAAGTGGGTTTAAAGGTGCGTACTGTGGGGGAAGTGCCTATTGCGATACGGTGGGATATAAGAATCCCTTTTGAGGTGTTTAATAGTGAGGCACCTGAGTAGGTGTCTCTTTTGAGGGAGAATTGAAATGAGTGAAGTCCGTACCTTTGAAGTATTGCGTTATAATCCCGATAAAGATAACGCACCTTATATGCAGACTTATCAGTTAGAGCTGGAAGGCAATGAGCGTATGTTGCTCGATGCCTTGCTAAAACTGAAAAAAATGGATGAAACCTTGAGTTTCCGTCGTTCGTGCCGCGAAGGTATTTGTGGTTCTGACGGGATGAATGTCAACGGTAAAAATGGTTTAGCGTGTTTAATTAACATGGCCGACTTGCCGAAAAAAGTGGTTATTCGTCCATTACCAGGTTTACCGATTATTCGTGATTTAGTTGTGGACATGAGTATGTTCTACAATCAATACGAAAAAGTTCAGCCGTATGTTGTCAACGATACACCGCCGCCGCCAAAAGAGCGTTTACAGTCGCCAACCGACCGTGAAAAACTCGATGGTTTGTATGAGTGTATTTTATGCGCTTGCTGTTCAACAAGCTGCCCGTCATTCTGGTGGAATCCTGAGAAATTCTTAGGGCCATCGGCATTGATTCAAGCCTATCGCTTTTTAGCGGATACCCGTGATACACAAACCGAACAACGTTTGGCTAACCTAGACGATCCGTTCAGTGTCTTCCGTTGTCGCGGTATTATGAACTGCGTGAGTGTATGTCCTAAAGGCTTAAATCCAACTAAGGCCATTGGTCATATCCGCAATATGTTATTAGAACAAGCAAGTTAAGTCTTGATTGTTTGAAGTAACTGTAAAAAAGCTCATCATTTGATGAGCTTTTTTATTTTTGAAACAATTTGGCACATGTATTGCAAAATATTTCAAAGAAAAGCAAGTTATCTTGCTGATAAACCTTCAAATCCTGCTAACGTGGGCGGGTCAGCGTTGATGCTGTTGTTATTGAAGTAGCTGACAAAGTCGGTCAATCAAGCTTGTTATGTGTTTTATTGAGCAAAATATTAAAAACACTAAATTTTTTTTGATAAAAGCTATTTATTTCCTAAGTTTTTTTGCTTAGTCTCTACCAATGCTGGTAGTCGGTGCAACACTTAACTGAGATGCACTATAAAAGTACATAGAAATGTAGAATTGATAAAAATGCACCAGCATAGCTCGTAAAGAGCTTGTGGCATAAAGCTGTCACATCTAATCAATATCTTATGCTCATTGTGCTTTAGGCTATATCTTAAATTGATGCAGACGTTGTTTGATGGTCAAGTTTAATAGCGTCATGCTAAACAAAGTGAAGTAATTCACGGTTAAGTTAACAATTTGAGGGTTTAGTTGAAAATTTTCACGTGTAAATCTTAACGTGTTGATGTATAACATAAAACCCTACTTACGTAGTTGAGCGTGTGACACACGATTCAACCTTGGCTGTAAATGACTTATCCAGTCATTTGCGTATCGTATGATAAAACACAGGATTTTTTAATCCTAAAGGAAAAGTAACACTGCTAAAAACAACTAAGGTATTTAGCATATGTTGCGAGAGAGATTTACCATGCACAATGGTCTAATGCACCAGCGAAGCTTGTCCCAGCTTTCGGCTGAAAATGCAGCCTATGTAGAAGACATGTATGAGCAGTTTTTAACTGCGCCGCAATCTGTCTCTGACGAATGGCGTGCTTATTTTGAACAGTTACCCGCTTACAACGGTCAACAACAAGATATGCCCCATAAAAATGTCCGTGAACAGTTTTTATTATTAGCCCGCAACTCAACTCGTGTCCAACCCATGCAAGCCAGTAGTGTTAGTACAGAACACGAAAAGCGTCAAGTGGGTGTCTTACAGTTAATCGCTGCTTATCGCAACCGTGGTCATCAAAAAGCCAAGCTTGACCCTCTTAAATTAATGGAACGTGAACACGTCCCTGATTTAGAGTTGGCAGCACATGGTTTGTCACGTGCAGACTTTGATACTGTATTCCAAACGGGTAATTTAGCCATTGGCAAAGCCGAAGCAACCTTAGGCGAAATGGTCAATGCCATGGAAGCCATTTATTGTGGCTCGATTGGTGCGGAGTATATGCACATTGTCGATACCACCGAAAAGCGTTGGATTCAACGTCGTTTAGAAGGTGTGCGTGGTAATCCTAATTTTGCTCCCGAAGTTAAAAAGCATATTTTAGAACGTTTAACGGCTGCCGAAGGCTTAGAAAAATATTTAGGTAATAAATATGTCGGTGCTAAACGTTTCGGTTTAGAAGGCGGTGAAAGTTTTATTCCTTTAGTGGATGAAATTATTCAACGTGCAGGTGGACAGGGTACCAAAGAAATTGTTATTGGTATGGCACACCGTGGCCGTTTAAATTTATTAGTTAATAGCATGGGTAAAAACCCAGCCGATCTATTTGATGAATTTGAAGGTAAAACCGTCAATAAATACGGTTCAGGTGATGTGAAGTATCACCAAGGTTATTCATCAAATGTGATGACGGCTGGTGGCGAATTGCATTTGGCATTAGCCTTTAACCCTTCACATTTAGAAATTGTTTCGCCTGTCGTCGAAGGCTCAGTGCGTGCGCGCCAAGTACGTCGTGATGATGTTGGTGGCAAAAAAGTGATTCCGATTATTGTCCACGGTGATGCTGCATTTGCAGGTCAGGGCGTGGTCATGGAAACTTTCCAAATGTCGCAAACCCGTGGTTATACTGTGGGTGGCACAATTCATATCATCATCAATAACCAAGTAGGATTTACCACCAATAAACGTGAAGATGCTCGTTCGACAGAATACTGTACTGACGTGGCAAAAATGGTGCAAGCACCGATTTTCCATGTCAATGGTGATGATCCAGAAGCAGTCGTGTTTATTACGCAATTGGCTTTAGATTTCCGCATGGAGTTCAAAAAAGACGTTGTTATTGATTTGATTTGTTATCGTCGTCGTGGTCACAATGAAGCCGATGAGCCGTCAGCGACTCAGCCTTTGATGTATCAAGTGATTAGTAAATTACCTAGTACACGTACTTTATATGCCGATAAATTAGTCTCAGAAAATGTCTTGACTCGTGCCGAAGCCGAAGCGATGGTCGAAGATTATCGCCAAGCTTTAGAAAATGGCCAACACGTTGTTAAATCCTTAGTGCGTGAGCCTAATAAAGCGTTATATGTTGATTGGACGCCTTATTTAGGTCACAAAGTGATTGATGATTGGTCAACAGGTATCAGTAAAGAGAAAATTGCTGAATTAGCTAGCAAATTAGTCAAATTACCTGATGACTTTGTTGTGCAACGTCAAGTTCAAAAAGTACTAGAGGACCGTACACAAATGTGGACGGGTAATATGGAATTAAACTGGGGTGCAGCTGAAGTGATGGCTTATGCGTCCTTGTTAGATGAAGATTACTTAGTACGTATTACTGGCCAAGATGTTGGTCGTGGTACATTCTCACATCGACATGCTATTCTTCATAGTCAAAAAGATGCCAAATCTTACGCACCTCTAAAAGCAATTCGTCCTGATCAGCATCGTTTTGCCATGTATGACTCGTTGTTGTCCGAAGAAGCAGTTTTAGCCTTTGAATATGGTTATGCCACTACTTATCCAAAATCATTGATTATTTGGGAAGCGCAATTTGGTGATTTTGCCAATGGTGCGCAAGTCGTCATCGACCAGTTTATTTGTAGTGGTGAAACCAAGTGGGAGCGTATTTGTGGCTTAACCATGTTGTTGCCACATGGTTTTGAAGGTCAAGGCCCTGAGCATTCATCTGCTCGTTTAGAGCGTTTCTTGCAGTTGTGTGCTGAACATAATATGCAAGTATGTACGCCAACAACACCAGCACAAATTTTCCATTTGTTACGTCGTCAAGCAGTACGCCCATTGCGTAAACCATTGATCGTCATGACTCCAAAGAGTTTGTTGCGTCACAAGTTAGCAACTTCCAATTTGGACGAATTAACCACAGGTGGTTTCCAAACGGTATTGCCAGAAGTGGAAGCGATTAATCCACAAGCCGTGACCCATGTCATTTTATGTGGTGGCAAGGTTTATTATGACTTGTTAGAAAAACGCCGTGATTTAAAACGTGATGATGTCGCAATTATTCGTGTTGAACAATTGTATCCATTCCCTGAAGAAAAATTGATTGAAACCTTACAACCTTATGTCAACGCGCAAAGTGTGGTTTGGTGTCAAGAAGAGCCAATGAATCAAGGGGCATGGTATAGCACTCGTCATCGCTTCCAACGTGTTGTTGCAGCATGGAAACCTGAATTAGACATTAGTTACACAGGTCGTCCATCCTCTGCTGCACCAGCCTGTGGCTCACCTTATCTTCATGCCAAACAGCAAGCAGCACTTATTGCCGCTGCGTTTAAACTTGAACAGTAATTAATAAAGAAGGATTACTCGTATGGCTATCGAAATTAAAGCTCCCCAGTTCCCAGAGTCCGTTGCTGATGGCACAGTTGCTGCTTGGCACAAAAAAGTGGGCGACAAAGTTAATCGTGATGAAGTTTTAGCAGATATCGAAACTGATAAAGTTGTGTTAGAAGTAGTTGCCCCTGCTGATGGTGTTTTGGCACAAATCGTTAAAGCAGAAGGTGAGTCTGTCTTAAGTTTAGAAACTTTAGCTATTTTTGAAACAGGCACAGCAGGTTTAACTTTACCAGCTAGCTCCGCACCTGTTGCTGAACCAGCGCCTAGTTTAGCGGCAACCGTTGCGGCGAGTGCAAGTGCAGATTTAGCTCCTGCTGTTCGCAAAGCAGTGGCTGAAAATCAGTTAGATGCAGGTCAAATTTCTGGTACAGGTCGTGGTGGTCGCATCACTAAAGAAGATGTAGTGAATCATTTAACAGCGCCAGCTGCTGCACCAGCCGCAGCCGCTCCAGCCGCCGCACCATTAAGCTTAGCAGTTGGTGAGCGCGTAGAAAAACGTGTGCCAATGACTCGTTTACGTGCCAAAGTTGCTGAGCGTTTATTACAAGCTTCCCAAAACACAGCAATGTTGACCACGTTTAACGAAGTTAACATGAAGCCAATTATGGACATGCGTAAAGCCTATGGCGAACGTTTTGAAAAACGTCATGGTGTTCGTTTGGGCTTTATGTCGTTTTTTGTTAAAGCTGCCGTTGAAGCCTTAAAACGCTTCCCAGCTGTCAATGCTTCTATTGATGGTAACGACATTGTTTATCATGGTTACCATGATGTGGGCGTAGCGGTATCTTCTGACCGTGGTTTGGTTGTACCTATTGTGCGTGATGCAGAACGTATGAACTTGGCCGAAATCGAAAAGAATATTTTAGATTACGGTAAAAAAGCGAAAGATGGCAAATTAAGTATTGAAGATATTACGGGTGGTACATTCACTATTTCTAATGGTGGTGTATTTGGTTCATTAATGTCCACACCCTTATTAAATCCACCACAAACAGCTATTTTGGGTATGCACAAAATCCAAGAGCGTCCAATGGCAGTTAATGGCCAAGTGGTGATTTTACCGATGATGTACTTGGCAATGTCTTATGATCATCGTTTGATTGATGGTAAAGAAGCCGTAAGCTTCTTAGTAACAATCAAGGATTTAATCGAAGATCCAGCATTATTGTTATTAGATTTATAAGATATTGAAAATTCCCTTCTCTAAATTAGGGGAGGGAATATGAATGTTATTGAGGATTTTAAAGATGTCCCAAGAATTTGATGTTGTTGTCATTGGTGGTGGGCCAGGTGGTTATGAAGCCGCTATTCGTGCTGCTCAATTAGGTTTAAAAGTCGCTTGTATCGAAAAGCGTATTCATAATGGCAAACCAAGTTTAGGTGGTACATGCTTAAACGTAGGTTGTATTCCTTCTAAAGCATTATTAGATTCTTCTCATCGTTATCATGATGCTAAAGAAGGTTTAGCGGTGCATGGCATTACTGTTGGTGATGTCAGCATTGATATTGCCCAAATGCAAAGTCGTAAAGATGCTGTGGTTAGCCAATTAACTGGTGGTGTTGCCCAATTATTAAAAGGCAATGGCATTGTTTGGCTACAAGGTACAGGTACATTATTAGCAAACAAACAAGTACAGTTTGTGGCTCATGATGGCGCAACCGACACCATTCAAGCCACTAAAGCAGTGATTTTGGCGGCAGGTTCAGCACCGATTAATATTCCAGTTGCTCCGTTAACAGAAGACATTATTGTTGACTCAACAGGCGCATTAGCTTTTAGTGAAGTACCTAAGCGTTTAGGCGTGATTGGTGCAGGGGTTATTGGTTTAGAGTTAGGCTCTGTATGGAGTCGTTTAGGTTCTGAAGTGGTTGTTTTAGAAGCCTTAGACTCATTCTTGCCAATGCTAGATAAATTAGTATCTAAAGAAGCACAAAAAATCTTAACTAAACAAGGTTTAGAGATTCGTTTAGGTGCTAAAGTCACTGGCTCACAAATTAACAACGGTGTTGTCACAGTGACTTATCAAGACAAAGAAGGTGAGAAAACTGCTGAGTTTGATAAGTTAATTGTAGCTGTTGGTCGTAAGCCGTATGCTCAAGCCTTATTAGATGCAAACAGTGGTGTTAGCCAAGATGAGCGTGGTTTTGTCATCGTAGATAAACAATGCCGTACTAATGTAGAAGGCGTTTATGCGATTGGTGACTTAGTCCGTGGCCCAATGTTGGCTCATAAAGCCATGGAAGAGGGCGTGATGGTTGCAGAGTTAATTGCAGGTCATTATGCACAAATTAACTACGACACAATCATTGGCGTCATTTATACCCATCCAGAGATTGCATGGGTTGGCAAAACCGAAGAACAAGCCGTTGCTGCAGGCATTGAAGTAAAAACTGGTCAATTCCCATTCCAAGTGAATGGTCGTGCGTTAGCTGCCAATGATGCACAAGGTTTGGTACGTTTTGTTGCTGATGCTAAAACAGACCGTTTGTTAGGAATGGCTGTCATTGGTTCAAATGCAGGTGATATGGTGCATCAAGGCATGATCGCTTTAGAGTTTGCTGCAAGCATCGAAGATTTGCAATTAATGACTTTTGCGCATCCTACATTGTCTGAAGCCGTACATGAAGCCGCTTTATCTGTTGATGGCAGAGCGATTCATGCAATTCAGCGTAAGCGTAAATAATTGTTTTGATTTTATCCTCACCTAAACTCTTTAAAAGAAAATTTAGTGTGAGGATAACCTAAATTAGTATTCCGTTAACAGCGGATAAACAAGCGTCATGAGCATAAGCTGCTCTTAACCATAGGACTTAGTTTGTTGTTTAAGTCCTGAGCAAATTAACAGGGTGAAAGAATGAATTTACATGAATACCAAGGCAAACAGTTGTTTGCTGAATACGGTTTACCTGTATCAAAAGGGTTTGCCGCATCCACGCCAGAAGAAGCCCGTCAAGCTGCTGAACAAATCGGTGGTGATGTTTGGGTTGTTAAAGCTCAAGTTCATGCTGGTGGCCGTGGTAAAGCTGGTGGTGTAAAGCTCGTCAAAACCTTAGACGAAGTTGAACAATTCGCCCGTGAAAAATTAGGTACAAATTTAGTGACCTATCAAACAGACAGCAAAGGTCAACCTGTTAGCAAGATTTTGGTTGAAACTTGTACTGATATCGCTAAAGAGTTGTATTTAGGTGCTGTTGTTGATCGTGCAAGCCGTAGCATTGTTTTTATGGCTTCAACAGAAGGTGGTGTTGAAATTGAGAAAGTTGCTCATGAAACACCAGAGAAAATCTTCAAAGTAACCATTGATCCATTGATTGGTGCACAAGCTTATCAAGGTCGTGAAGTTGCTGGTAAATTGGGCTTAAATGCCACTCAAACCAAACAATTTGTCAAAATCTATTTGGGTTTGGCCAAAATGTTTGTTGAATGCGATTTGGCAATGATTGAAGTAAATCCTTTAGTTGTCACAACAGAAGGTAACTTACATTGTTTAGATGCGAAAATCGTTATTGACTCTAACGCCTTATATCGTCATCCAAAATTAAAAGCTATGGACGACCCAAGTCAGTCTGATGACCGTGAACGTCGTGCCGCTGAATGGGAACTCAACTATGTTGCTTTAGAAGGTAACATTGGCTGTATGGTTAATGGTGCAGGTTTAGCGATGGCTACTATGGACATCATTAAATTGAAAGGTGGCCAACCAGCTAACTTCTTAGACGTAGGTGGTGGTGCAACTAAACAACGTGTAACCGAAGCCTTTAAAATCATCTTATCTGACTCTGCTGTACAAGCTGTATTAGTTAACATCTTCGGTGGTATTGTGCGTTGTGACATGATTGCCGAAGGTATTATTGGTGCAGTGCAAGAAGTGGGCGTAAAAGTGCCTGTTGTTGTTCGTTTAGAAGGCAACAACGCAGAATTAGGCGCACAAAAATTGCGTGAAAGTGGTCTAAATATTATTCCTGCCGCCTCCTTAAATGAAGCTGGCGAATTAGTCGTTAAACAAGTGTAATTGGAGGCAGATAATGAGCGTTTTAATTGATAAAAATACCAAAGTTATTTGCCAAGGTATTACTGGTTCTCAAGGTACATTACATACCGAACAAGCCATTGCTTATGGCACAAATATGGTTGGCGGTGTAACACCAGGTAAGGGTGGTACAACCCATTTAGGTTTACCAGTATTTGATACGGTGGCTGAAGCTGTTGAAAAGACAGGTGCTGAAGCGACGGTTATTTATGTACCTGCCTCTTTATGTAAAGATGCAATTTTAGAAGCCGTTGATGCGGGCATTAAATTAGTGGTTTGTATTACTGAAGGTGTACCAACCATTGATATGTTATTCGTTAAAGAATATATCGTCCGTAAGGGCGGTGTGCGTATGATTGGCCCTAACTGTCCTGGTATTATCACACCTGGTCAATCAAAAATTGGTATTATGCCAGGTCATATTCACTTGCCTGGTAAAGTAGGTATTGTGTCTCGTTCTGGTACATTAACCTATGAAGCAGTGAAACAAACAACTGATTTAGGTTTTGGTCAAAGTACCTGTATTGGTATTGGTGGTGATCCAATTCCTGGTATGACGTTTATTGACGCGTTAACTTTATTCCAAAATGACCCACAAACCGAAGCCATTATCATGGTTGGTGAAATTGGTGGTTCTGCCGAAGAAGAAGCGGCTGCCTTTATTAAAGCCAACGTGACTAAGCCAGTTGTGTCTTACATTGCGGGTGTAACAGCTCCTGCTGGTAAGCGTATGGGCCATGCGGGTGCAATTATTTCTGGTGGTAAAGGTACTGCTGCTGAGAAGTTTGCTGCATTAGAAGCAGCTGGTGTAAAAACCGTTGCTAACCCAGCCGAATTAGGCAAAGCAATTGCTGAAGTGACTGGTTGGAAATAAACCTAGTTATCACTAAGCAATTAATAAAAGCCATCGTGAAACCACGATGGCTTTTTGTTTTTAAAGCGTGAAATAGTTCACAAAAAACCAAAAACGATTTAACTATGTTTTGCTAAAGTTAGCCATCTTAAAATTTATTGAAAACTATAAAATTATGTCAACCTTTACCGAAGAACAAGCTCGTGCGTATATGATGAAATTGCTGACTGCCATGAATCAAGCAGGCGGCTCAGATTTATTTATTGCCAATGATTTTCCGCCTAGTATGAAAATTAATGGTGATATGCAGCCATTATCTAATCAAAAGCTTACTCCAGAAATTACCGAAAAATTAGCACAAAGTATTATGAATGATACGCAACGTGCTGAATTTGCCAAAGAAATGGAGTGTAATTTTGCGATTAATGTGCCAAATGTATCAAGATTTCGCGTCAACGTGTTTGTGCAACAACAATGCGTGGGTATGGTGATTCGTACTATTGCCGCCGAAATTCCAAACTTTGAAAAACTCGCTTTACCCGAAGTTTTAAAAGAAGTGATTATGAATAAACGCGGTTTGGTTTTAGTAGTAGGCGGAACAGGCTCAGGTAAATCAACGTCACTAGCCGCTATGATTGATCATCGTAATCGCACATCAAAAGGGCACATTATTACCGTAGAAGACCCAGTTGAATATGTTCATCAATCAAAGATGTCATTAATTACCGTTCCACAAGTCTTACTCAAATCTACTTTTTATAGATTTAATGCTTATTTCT
>ERZ650309.1521-NODE-1521-length-10871-cov-4.967548_pt1 | contig 10871 bp, 6 predicted proteins | sample MGYA00376245_ERZ650309 | MGnify/ENA primary metagenome ERZ650309 (study PRJEB26733, sample SAMN07839294) | wastewater metagenome | biome: urban; feature: wastewater treatment plant; material: waste water | place: USA: North Carolina | collected 2016-04-26 ...
ACATCGGCTTCGACCTGCCGCTCGAGCAGATCGGCCCCTACGTCCACCCCGACGGCATCCGCGTCTCGACCGGGTTCAAGTACTACCGCGTGACCGGGCCGCGGGTCGACCTGCGCGACAAGGAGCTCTACGACCCCGCGGCCGCCGCCGCCCGCGCGCGCGAGCACGCCCGCGACTTCGTCGAGAAGCGCCGCCGCCAGGTCGAGTGGCTGGCGCGCTGCATGGACCGCCGGCCGGTCCTGGTCTCGCCCTACGACGCCGAGCTGTTCGGGCACTGGTGGTTCGAGGGGCCCGAGTTCCTGCGCGAGGTGCTGCGCCTATGCAGCTCCAGCTCGAGCACCGACCCGGCCGGCTCGGTCATCCGCTGCCAGACCGCCTCGGGCTACCTCGCCGACTACCCCACCAACGCCGTCTGCGAGCCGGCGCCGTCGTCGTGGGGCGAGGGCGGCTACTCGAGCGTCTGGATCGATCGCACCAACGACTGGATCTACCGCCACGTCCACCGCGCCGAGAGCGACCTGCGCGCCCTGGCGCTGCGCTTCCGCAGCCTGCGCCACACGGCCCCGGCCAGCCCCGGCGAAGAGGCAGGCGGCCAGCCGAACCCGAGTCAAGACCAGAACGCCGAGCCGAAGCCCGACGCGCAGGCGGCGGTCGCGGATCTCATCCGGCGCGCGCTCAACCAGATGGCGCGCGAGCTGCTCCTTGCGCAGTCCTCGGACTGGGCGTTCATCCTCAAGACCGGCACCGCGGTGCGCTATGCCGAGCACCGGCTCAAGACCCACCTCGGCCGCTTCCACCGCCTGCAGCGCGCCATCGAGGCCTGCAGCGCCCAGCGCCAGCCTGCGACTGAAACCGCGACCGCGCCCGCGCCTGCGCCTGCTGACAAAGCCGAGAGCCGCTCGCCCGAGAGCCTCTGCGCCGACTTCTTCGCGGTCGTCTCCGAGTCCGACCTGCGCGAGATGGAAGAGCGCGACAACCTGTTCCCGAGCATCGACTACCGCGTCTACGCGGAATAGCGCCCCGCCGCCGCATCCCCCTGAGTCTGCGTCTGTCTGCGTCTGCCTGCGGCTGCCTCCCGAGGCCCGCGCTAAATAAGCGCGTAGCCTCGCGGAACCATTGGACGATTCTGCTTTTAAAGTCGCTCTGCCGCGGGATAAAGTGACCCCATGGCAAGTTCTACAAAGCACGAAGGAGAGGGGCACGGGCGGCGGAAAGCGCACCGGGTCCTGCCGCTGTTGCCGCTGCGCGACATCGTCGTCTTTCCCTTCATGGTGGTCCCGCTGTACGTCGGGCGCGAGAAGTCGATCCAGGCGCTGGAGCAGGCCATGGCGCGCGACAAGGAGATCATCCTGTGCGCGCAGAAGAAGGCCAAGACCAACGACCCCGCGGCCGAGGACATCCACACCGTCGGCACGCTCGGCGAGGTGCTGCAGCTCTTGCGCATGCCCGACGGCACGGTGAAGGTGCTGGTCGAGGGCAAGCGGCGCGTGCGCGTGCGCAAGTTCCTCTCGGGCGAGGCGCTGTTCCAGGTCGAGTTCGACGAGCTCCCGGAGCCGGCCGAGCGCGGCGCGGATCTGCTCTCGCTGATGCAGAAGGTGCAGGCCGCGTTCGAGAGCTACGTGAAGCTGTCGCGCCGCATCGCGCCCGAGATGCTCGGCTCGACCGAGACCATCGACGAGCCCGGGCGCCTCGCTGACACGCTGGTGGCGGCGCTGACGCTGAAGCTCGCTGACAAGCAGGCGATCCTCGAGATGGAGTCGCCGACGGCGCGGCTGAACAAGCTGCTCGAGCTGATGAACGCCGAGATCGAGATCCTGCAGGTCGAGAAGAAGATCCGCACGCGCGTAAAGAAGCAGATGGCCCGCTCGCAGAAGGAGCTCTATCTGAACGAGCAGATGCAGGCCATCCAGAAGGAGCTCGGCGAGCGCGACGAGTTCAAGAACGAGCTGCAGGAGCTCGAGGACAAGATCCGCCAGAAGCGCATGTCGCGCGAGGGCCAGCTCAAGCTCCGCAAGGAGCTCAAGAAGCTGAAGATGATGAGCCCGATGAGCGCGGAGGCGACGGTCGTCAGAAACTACATCGACTGGGTGCTGTCGCTGCCGTGGGACGAGCGCACGCAGGACAAGCTCAATATCAAGGAGGCCGAGCAGATCCTCGACGAGGATCACTACGGCCTGCAGAAGATCAAGGAGCGCATCGTCGAGTACCTGGCGGTGCAGGCGCTGGTGCGCAAGCTCAAGGGGCCGATCCTGTGCCTCGTCGGGCCGCCGGGCGTGGGCAAGACGTCGCTGGCCAAGTCGATCGCGCGTGCCACCGGGCGGCGCTTCGTGCGGCTGTCGCTGGGCGGCGTGCGCGACGAGGCCGAGATCCGCGGCCACCGCCGCACGTACATCGGCGCGATGCCGGGCAAGATCATCCAGAGCCTGAAGAAGGCGGGATCGAACAACCCGGTGATGCTGCTCGACGAGGTGGACAAGATGTCCACCGACTTCCGCGGCGACCCGTCGGCGGCGCTGCTCGAGGTGCTGGATCCCGAGCAGAACGTGGCGTTCGTCGATCACTACCTCGACCTCGACTACGACCTGTCGGACGTGATGTTCATCGCCACCGCGAACAGCCTGCACGGCATCCCGCTGCCGCTGCAGGACCGCATGGAGATCATCCACCTGCCCGGCTACACCGAGTGGGAGAAGCTGGCGATCGCGCAGCAGTACCTGATCCCCAAAGAGCGCGAGATGAACGGCATCGGCCACGTGCACCTCGCGATCTCGGGCGACACGGTGCGCTCGATCATCCACCACTACACCAAGGAGGCCGGGGTGCGCAGCCTCGAGCGCGAGATCTCCACGGTGTGCCGCAAGGTGGCGCGCGAGGTCGTGGTCAAGTCGCACCAGGGCAAGACCCCGGACGAGATGCGCTTCCGCATCACGCAGCAGAACCTGAACAAGTACCTCGGTGAGCCCAAGTATCGCTCGGGCAAGATCGAGGAGCAGGACGAGGTCGGCCTGTGCAACGGCCTGGCCGTGACCATGCACGGCGGCGAGCTGCTCGTCACCGAGGTCAGCGTCGTGCCGGGCAAGGGCAAGCTGGTGCTCACCGGCAAGCTCGGCGAGGTGATGCAGGAGTCGGCGCAGGCGGCGATGAGCTACGTGCGCTCGCGCGCCGAGGCGCTGGGCCTGGACCGCGACTTCTACCAGAAGGTCGACGTGCACGTGCACTTCCCCGAGGGCGCGGTGCCCAAGGACGGGCCCTCGGCGGGCATCACCATGGTGACCAGCCTGGTGTCGGCGCTGTTGCGCGTGCCGGTGCGGCGTGACATCGCGATGACCGGCGAGGTGACGCTGCGCGGGCGCGTGCTGCCGATCGGGGGCCTGAAGGACAAGATCCTGGCGGCGCACCGGGCCGGCATCTTCAACTGCGTCATCCCGACGGACAACCAGAAGGACCTGAAGGAGATCCCGCCCAACGTGCTGCGCGAGATGAAGGTCTTCGCCGTCGAGCACATGGACCAGGTGCTGCGCCGGGCGCTGGTCCTGGCCGAGCCCGATCGCTTCCTCAGCCAGCCCAGCCAGCCGGTCGACTGGCGCACCGCCTCGGCGCCGGCCGCGGGCGAGCTCGCGCCGCCCCTGGCGCCGGCGACGTAGGCCGGCTCGGGCGCGGGCTGCATCGCGGCAAAGTTGGGCGCGGCGCGGCTCGACGTCGAGCGGGCAGGTCCCGAACTTTTTTCGAACTTTCTCTTGACGCCCTGCCGATCGGTTTGATACCAGTTACACCCACCTGGGCGACGCAGGCAGCAGCAACTTGTGACGGGCGTATAGCTCAGCGGTAGAGCATCGGCCTTACAAGCCGAGGGTCACAGGTTCAAGCCCTGTTGCGCCCACAGCAAAAGTAAAAGTTTCACCTTCATCCTGATCCTGTCTTGGGGTGGTAGTTAAGTTGGTTATAACGCCGGCCTGTCACGCCGGAGGCCGCGGGTTCAAGTCCCGTCCACCCCGCTCCCCAAAAAGGCCCTTCTCATACAAGAAGGGCCTTTTTCTTTTCTATCTCCAGGTTCGCTGCGGAGGCCCTGCGAAGGGCGTTTGTCACTTTTTTGTCACCCGCCGCCGGACTTTCTGGCCGGCTGGGGCGAACAGATCAGGACGCGCCCGGGTTCGCTGCCGGGCTGGTCCGATCTTTTGGAGTGTTCAGGCGCTCAAAGGCCGGTGCTAGAGTGGGGGCATGGCTGGCCCGCATCGGGCAGCCCGCAGAAAAGCTCCGCCGCATGCCCCGCTCCGCTCTATCCCCCGTACCCCTGGAGACGCTGCCTGCAGCGGATGAGGCCGCGCAAACGGGCACCACGCCATCGCCCGCTGTGCCAGGCATGCACGCGGAGCAGGGAGACGACTGGACGGCCTACCTGCCCGCTGCTCCGGTCTTGGATGAGACCGAGCGCAAGCGCCAGATCCGCCAGCTCCTCGATCGCGGCATGGAAGAGGCCCGCGCTGGCGGCGGGTTCGATCTGGCCCACCTGCGCCGAGTCACCGACCAGCGCCTCGCCGCTCGGCGGACCCGCTAGCGGCAGCAGCCAGCCCGATGCTTGCTCGCTTCGTCCCGTCGGCCTGGGCCGCGTTCGAGGCCGCCTTTGACTGCCTGCTAGAGCGCAATCCCGACGCAGCCGAACGCTTCCGCGATCGAGTCCTGTGCGCGATCGAGCGCCTGGAACGCTTCCCCCAGCTCGGCCGCTACATCCCCGAGTTTCCCGATGATCCCTGCCGCGAGATCATCATCGACCCTTACCGGTTCTTCTACTTCGTCGAGGGCGAGACGATCTGGATCGTCGCGGTGTGGCACGGGGCGCAGCAGGCGGCGCAGCCTGCCCGGGCGCCGAGCGCCCAGGAGGACCGAGGACCCTGACCCCTAGCCCCGTCGGCGGAGCGGGCGCCTTGGGGCGTGGGCTGCGCGGGGCGGGCTGATGATGCCGGTTGCGCGGGTCGCCGGATCCCAGGTAGCGTAGCTACGATATGGGCAAAGAATTGCCGCTCGGCTCCAAGCTAGGTCCCTACACCATCGAGCGCGTCGTGGCGCGCACCGGCCTGTGTGAGGCCTATCAGGCTCTCGGGCAGGCGCTGGCCGCGTCGGACGCCCCCGCGAAGGACTCTCCGTCGGGGAACGAGGGCACGACGGCCCGCGAGGTCCGGCCGTGCCGCGTCACCGTCTTCCACGTCGACCCGGCCGGCGAGCCGTGGCGGCGGTACGAGCGCGAGTGCCAGGCGCTCAAGGCGCTGGGCCACCCGTGCATCGCCGAGCTGCGCGAGCTCGGCACCACCCCCGACGGCGCGCCCTACGTCGTGCACACGCTGACGGCGGGCGAGGATCTGGCGGCCCGCCTGCGCCGCGCCGGGGCGCTGACCACGCGCGAGGCGCTGGGCCTGGCCCGCCAGGTCGGCGCGGCGCTGCACGCGGCGCACGGCATCGAGCAGCTGCACCGCGACCTGCAGCCCGAGCACCTGCACCTCTGCCCGCCGCCGCCGCCGGAGTCGGGCGCCGAGCCGGGCTTCGAGCGCGTGCTGGTGCTGGGCTTCGGCCAGAGCCGCCTGCTCGAGGGCGAGGTCGACGGCGCGCTGCTGATCGGCCGGGCCGAGTACATGGCGCCCGAGCAGATCAACGGCTTCTCGATCGAGGTCGGGCCCGCGGCGGATCAGTACACGCTGGCGCTCATCCTCTACCAGGCGCTGACCGCCAGCCAGCCGTTCCGCGGCGACTCGGTGGGCGCGTCGCTGCTCAAGGTGGTGCGGACCTCGCCCGAGCCGCTGCGCGCGCTGCGCCCGGACATCCCCGGGCACATCGAGGCTGCGATCATGCGCGCGCTCTCGAAGGACCGCACGGTGCGCTTCCCCGATCTGCCGGCGTTCCTCGCGGCGCTGCAGGGCGACGAGCCGATCGCGCCCGGCCTGGGCGAGCTGACCGACCCGTGGCTCAAGAGCGGCGGCAGCACCGAGGCGGCGCGGCAGCGCGCGCTCGCCATCGACGGTGCCGCGCCGTCGCTGCAGAACGTTGTCGCCGGGCTGCAGGCGATGGAGCCGGTGCCGGTGGTGATCGAGGACCAGGCGACCGTCCCCAACACCATGGAGGACGTGATGAACCTGGCGGTGCCGCCGGTGAAGCTGCGCGTCGTCGAGCTCAGCCCGCCGCCGGACAGCGCCCGCGTGCGCGCGCCGGCCAAGACGCCCCCGAGCGGTGCGCGCGAGTCGAGCGGCCGCATCTCCAACCCGACGCTCGACTCCGAGCCGGAGATCCTGCCGGCCTCGGGCCCGGTCGCGGCGGCGGCTCCGGCGCCGGCCGCGCCGCTGGCCCGGCACAAGGTGCAGCACTCCGGCATCAGCGAGGAGAAGACCTCGCCGGATCAGCCGCGCGGGCCCGTGCTCAAGGCCGCGGCCGAGGCGGCGCGCGCGGCATCGCCCGCCCCGATACCGGCGACCCCCGCGGCGACGCCGACGCCGACACCGCGCGCCACGAGCCCGCTGGCGCCGCTCTTGCCGTCCGCGCTGTCGCCGTACGCCGGGATCGTCGAGCGCGTGCTGCTGGTGCTGCTCGGGCTCGTGCTCGGGTTCCTGCTCGGCGGGCGCAGCGGGCACTGACGCGCGAGCGCCCCAATCGGGCCGAGCAACCCGATCGGCCGATCGAGCCCCGCAGCCCCCGCCCCCTCGCCGGCCGCTGACGGCGCACGCAGCGTCGTGATATACGTGGGCGCATGACTTCTCAAGCGCCCTCGGGGACCGGCTCCGGATCGACTCCCAACCCGCCCTCTTCCAGCGCTGCGCGCGTGCGCAGCCTGTTCCTCGACTACTTCCGTCGGCAGGGGCACACCGTGGTGCGCTCCTCGCCGCTGGTGCCGTCGGACCCGACGCTGCTGTTCACCAACGCCGGCATGGTCCAGTTCAAGGACGTGTTCACCGGCCAGAAGCAGGTCGACTATGCGCGCGCGGCGACGGCGCAGAAGTGCGTGCGCGCCGGCGGCAAGCACAACGATCTCGACAACGTCGGCCGCACCGCGCGCCACCACACGTTCTTCGAGATGCTCGGCAACTTCTCCTTCGGCGACTACTTCAAAGAGGGCGCGATTACCTACGCCTGGGAGTTCCTCACCCAGGAGCTCGCGCTCGATCCGAAGCGCATGGTGGTCTCGGTGTTCGCCGGCGAGCCCTCGCTGAAGCTCGGTCCGGACGACGAGGCGCGCGCGCTGTGGAAGAAGATCAGCGGCTACTCCGACGAGCGCATCTTCGGCCTCGGGATGAAGGACAACTTCTGGATGATGGGCGACACCGGGCCGCAGGGTCCGTGCTCCGAGATCCACTACTGGCTCGGGGACGGCGCGCCCGAGCTCGCGCGCTTCGGCGACGAGCCGCTGCCCGACGGCCGCGGCTGGGTCGAGATCTGGAACCTGGTCTTCATGCAGTTTGAGAAGAAGACCAAGGACTCGCCGCTCCTGCCGCTGCCGCGCCCGTCGATCGACACCGGCGCCGGCCTCGAGCGCGTCACCGTCGCGGTCGCGGACCAGCGCTCGAACTACGACACGGATCTGTTCACGCCGCTCATCGACACCGTGGCCCACGCCAGCGGCCGCGCCTACGGCCGCACCGACAACGACTACGACGTCGGCATGCGCGTGCTGGCCGACCACGGCCGCGCCACCGCGATGCTGATCTCCGACGGCGTTTTGCCCTCGAACCTGAACCGCGGCTACGTGCTGCGCAGCATCATGCGGCGCGCCATCCGCTTCGCGGTGCGCCTGGATCTGCCGGCCGGCTTCTTCGCGCGCCTGTGCCTGCAGGTCACCGAGATGCTCGGCGACATCTACCCCGAGCTGGTCAAGGCCCGTAGCCTGATCGAGAAGGCGGTCAACGCCGAGGACGAGGGCTTCCGCGCGACGATCCACCGCGGCCTGCGCCTGATCGCGGACACCAAGCTCGAGGCGAAGGAGAGCGCGCGCGTGCTGCCGGGCGCGGTCGCGTTCCAGCTGCACGACACCTACGGCTTCCCGCTCGATCTGACGCAGGTGATCGGTCGCGAGCAGGGCTTCTCCGTCGACGAGAGCGGCTTCCACGAGGAGATGCGCAAGCAGCGCGAGCGCTCGAAGTTCCAGGGCAGCGGCGATCAGGCGGTGGGCGCCAGCTACCACGCGGTGCGCGCCGAGAAGGGGCCGACGAGGTTCATCGGCTACCTGCACGGCGGCGAGGGCGAGGCCGCCAAGGCGAAGATCCTGGCGCTGCTCGTCGATGGTGAGCGCGTGACGCGCGCGGCCGAGGGGCAGGAGGTCGACGTCATCACCGACCAGACGCCGTTCTACGCGCGCTCGGGCGGCCAGGTCGGCGACACCGGCAAGATCCTGTGCGACGAGAACACCGGCGAGGTGCTGGACACGCTGAAGCCGCTCGCGGATCTGCACGTGCACAAGGTGCGCGTCACCAGCGGCCACCTCGACGAGGGCGCCGAGGTCACGCTGCGGGTCGACGGCTCGCGCCGCGATCTGACGCGCAAGAACCACAGCGCCACGCACCTTCTGCACCACGCGCTGCGCGCGGTCCTCGGCGAGCACGTGACGCAGAAGGGCAGCTACGTCGGCCCCGACAAGCTGACCTTCGACTTCAGCCACTTCTCGCCGCTCACCGAGGACGAGCGGCGCAAGGTCGAGCGCTTGGTCAACGAGGCGGTGCAGAAGAACGCCGAGGCGCGCGCCGACGAGATGGGCTTCGACGACGCGCAGAAGCAGGGCGCGATGGCGCTGTTCGGCGAGAAGTACGGCGACCGGGTGCGGGTGATGTCGCTCGGGCGGTCGGTCGAGCTGTGCGGCGGCACCCACGTGTGGCGCACCGGCGACATCGGCATCTTCAAGATCGTCTCGGAGACCGGCATCGCCAAGGGCATCCGCCGCATCGAGGCGCTCACCGCCGAGGGGGCCGAGGCGGTCATCGCGCAGCGCGAGGAGCAGCTCGCGCGCGCCCATGAGGAGCTTTCGCAGTTCAGGAAGGCGGAGGCGTTCGCCTCGCGGAAGCCGGCCGCGCCTTCGGAGGAGTTGGTCGAGCGGTGCGCGAATCGCCTCCGCGAGTTGGTCTTCGTCGAGCGCGAAATCGCCGGTGCTCGGTGGGATGAGATGGCCCGCGCCGTCCTCGTCACCGCGCCGCCGAACGGCACGCTCACGTTCACGAACAACGGCGGCTTTGCTTACACGCCCCGGACCAATTTCTTCGGCACCGACTCCTTCACCTACCGTGCGTCCGACGGTACGAGCGACTCATCGGTGGCGACGGTGACGGTGGCGTCGACCAACGCTGCTCCCACCGCCTCGTTGCAGGTGGCGCCGGTCGTCGGTACCGCACCGCTGGCGACGACCGCGACGGGGAAGCGGGTCAATGCGATGAGGTCGGCCGAGATGTCGAAACTTCGCGCGGCACCACGATGCACACCACCGATGCCGCCGGTCACGAAGACATGGATGTCCGCCATCGCGGCGATCCGCATGGTGCTGGCAACGGTCGTGGCGCCGTTGCCGCCGGACGCCACCAAAACCGGCATATCGCGGATACTCGCTTTCACCATGTCGGGTGATTGCGCCACACGCTGGAGTTCATCGGCAGATAGCCCAACCTTCAATCGTCCGTCCAGGATCGCGATAGTTGCTGGCACGGCACCGCCTTCACGGATGATCGCCTCGACGACCTGCGCGGTTTCGAGGTTCTGCGGATAGGGCATGCCATGAGCAACGATGGTCGATTCCAGGGCCACGACGGGCTGCCGTGATTTAAGTGCTGCCGCGACCTCGGGAGCGATATCGAGATACTGGTTCATTTCTGTCCCTTTCTGTGGCCGGCACCGCTCTCCATGGAACGCACCACCCGCGCCGCCAGTTCCTGGCCCTTGCGCGCCGCTTGCAAAGCCGTGGCACCGCAGGCCAAGCCATGGGCAAGGCTCGCCACCATCGCATCACCGCCGCCGGTCACGTCCTTGATCGCACTGCGCTTGCGTGCCGGGATGACGTGCTGTCCCTCGTCGGCGCTGGACAGGAAGCAGCCATCCGCTCCAAGCCCGACCAGAACATGCGTGACGCCCAACTCGTGGAGGCGCGCAGCTGCCCGGGCCAGGTCACGCTCATTCTTCACGGCGAGCCCGGTCAGCTCCGCCAATTCGTCGCGATTGGGTGTCAGCGCCGTGATCGGCAGGCCTTCTTGCAGCAGCGGCTTTAAGCGCTTCGCTTTGGGGACCGAGACCGGCTCCAGCACCAGCGGTATCTCGGCGCGCTTGGCAATCAGCAGCAGCGCCTTCAAGCAGGGCAGCGGCAGATTGCCGTCCGTCACCAGCAGATCGGCGGCACCTAGTGCTTCCTTGTGTTGCGTGATGTCGCTGGGCTTCATCGCATCGATGAGGCGCATGTCACTGACCCCGATCAGCATCTCACCGGCGGCGTCGAGCGTTACGCTGTAGGTACCGGTTGATCCCTTGCGGCGTAGCATCAGACTGGTATCGATCCCCACTGTGCGAGCATTGCGACGCAGGCGATCGCCGGTCGAATCCTCGCCAATGACGGTCATAAGCCCGACGCGGACACCAAGCTGCGCCAGGTTCTGGGCGATGTTGCGTCCGACCCCGCCGGGGCTTGTTTCGGTCCAACCGGGATTAGACGTGCCTGGCACGGTTTTCCCGGCAACTTGGCTTTTGATGTCGAGATTGGCGCCGCCAACGACGATGATCTGCGGGGCTTTCACGCGGCCGCCTCCGGTTGGGGATTGTTCGGCTGGTCGAATTGCAACTCAGCGAGGCGGGCATAGAGGCCGCCCTGGCGGATGAGTTCGGCATGGCTGCCGATCGCGTCGATGCGGCCCTTGTCGATGACAACT
>ERZ650309.1522-NODE-1522-length-10869-cov-9.054189_pt1 | contig 10869 bp, 10 predicted proteins | sample MGYA00376245_ERZ650309 | MGnify/ENA primary metagenome ERZ650309 (study PRJEB26733, sample SAMN07839294) | wastewater metagenome | biome: urban; feature: wastewater treatment plant; material: waste water | place: USA: North Carolina | collected 2016-04-26 ...
CTTTTTGATCAAATAACTCGAGCCGTTTTTGCTCCGGACAACTTTTTCGGGTCCGCGTTGTGTGCAGTTTGGTTCGGTATTTGATCGATCAAATATTTGATCTATCTTCGCAGTTCAACTACGCACTTTTGAGCAAATCGACTTTCAACTGCGTGATACTTGCAACTAATACAGTTCGTGGTCACTTTTATTCAATCGCTTTGATCAAGCAGTTGACGAGTTTTTCGCGATCAAGTCTCCCGATCACGTAGACTTTGCTGTTGACGTTTGGCGTACAAACTGTGTTACCACGTCCTTCGGCAAACGAGATATCGGCACGCAAGATTGGGCCACTCGCGAGTGCTTCGGCGCCACAGTCAAACAAGAGCACCGCAAGGCCAAAGTCGGCAAACACCATTTGCTGGCCGCGGGCGGCGATAATGGAATTGACGATTTTCATACCCGTAGAATATTTGTCGGCGTTGTGTTTGCGTTGCTTCCAGACATTTTCCAGTTCGTCTGCAGTAACGGCTGCCGCGATATTACTTTCTTCGGTTGCAATCATACTGTTCATCAACGTGAGCGTTTTCAGCGAGTTTTTGAGCTGCGCCGCATAGATATGGCGATTCCAAATCGCAATTCTATGTTTCACGCAGCGCCAATATCGATACTTTTCCGCGTTACGACAAATGGTTTCGTAGAAGCGCGGCGCATTGACGTTGTTGATCGAATTGTCTTCGTCCAGCACAAAGTACGTTTCGTACAGAATGACACGCAAAAACGAATTGTTGATAAACGACGCGAGGTTTTCTTTGCCGACGGAATCAAACATGCAACGAAAATTGAAGCTTCCGTAAATGGCGACCGTTGTTTTTGCCAACAGTGCGCTCGGCATCGCCAACAGCTCGGGAAACGGTTTGATTACAACGACCAAAGGATTTTCGCAGCTTTCCAAAAATTGGCGGAGCGACAACACGGCGTCGTATTCCAACGCAGTTCCCGCACCGTCGTCTTGAGCCGTGCACAAATCGATAAACGATTCCGTCATTTCGGGTGGGTAGTCGCGTCCACTGAGCGCAGACTGCGCAAACGTAATATTGGTGGGCGGTGTTGGCATGGCTGCTGCCTGCTGCTTGAACATCAACAATTTTTTCTCGCGTCCTTCGCCCGTGATCCAAAGTTGACGTACATTGTTTCCGTTTGTCGTCAGTTGTTTGTTGATGATGAAGAGGGCCACATCGTCGTCGGGCTCGCCGTCACTTAGAGTGGCGACACCATCGTGGAAACCAGGTAAGATAGTTTTATTGAAGGGAAGTCGAAATGAAGACATTCTTTCTTGTTTTGTTTTTGTGAATAAATTTTGTTTTTTTTTTGTTTCCGTGGCTCTGTTTCCGCGGTTCCGTTTCCGTAGTTCCGTTTCCGTTTTCTACTAATTTTAATCTACGAGGAGTGGAGTGAATGGAACAGCGCGACGCCTGTGGGCAAAGATGGCGCGCGTTCACATGTCTTTAGTCTGGCGGCGGTCAAGTTGATGCAAACACATTACGCAAAAAAAAACGCAAATTATAACTAGACGCAGATTCCCATGAACGAAATTTATTCTCGCTGTCTTGACAATGATATTTGTCTCACTATTTACGGTTATTCCCTGATCGGGCTACCGTTGACCGTATGGCTTTACGTGACGTCCCGTTGGCCGGCGACATTAGCAGCGACATATTTGATCTGGTGGACGTTTTTCCTACGCCGTCAACTGTCAACGTCCTATGACGGGATGTCACTAGGAACGTGTGCGTTATTTGGTTTTACTGGCTGTGCGTTTACGTTGTATGCTATGGTGGTGTGTGAAAAATTCGGCTTTATTGAATTATCGAAAAACCCCTCGCAACGGCTATGGCCGTATTTGATGCTGTCGTTGGTGGCGTCGAATGTTTACATATTTGCGGTAATATTATCCGTCGACATATGGTACTTCCCGGTTAGCGCGCTCATTTCTGGATACATCGGCTCGAGTTTGGCGCTAGCGGGGTTATATTATCTCGTCACACTATTATCTGATACTTGACGATCCCATGTGACGTTAGTAGCGGCGATTAAAGACGATGTAATCAAACGCCGCACATTACACACAGTAAACATTGATCTCTCAAACTTTACACACAATATCACATCAATTGCAAGACGAAATAAAAGCAAGCTGTACATAAGCAGAAAACGCAATTCCGTTTTCTGCTTATTCGAAATTGCGTATTTGATTTTGTGCGTTTCTTTGCTTCCAAAAATAATCTGTTAAACAATGACAACAATTACTGCTTTCGTACGTGGAGACAAGGAAGATGATTACACCAAAATCACTGGTACTAGTGCCGAGATTGTCGACGTCTTTTGGAAGGCAATCCGAAACGCGTCGAATCAAGTCGACATTTATAACGTCTACGTAAAAGGCAATCCAAAGCCTTATCATTATCATTACACATCTACACGAGACGACTTGTTCAATCTGGTGAATTCCGATAAAGACAGAACGATCGAAATGATCAACGCATCGTATGATATGGAAATAATGCACGAGGGTTACGGTTATGGTCGTGTGGCATCGCTGAAGTTTGAGGGTTATCAAGAACCCTTCCATCCCGTTGTTGCACCGCAAAGCGCCGGCGAAGAATCAACAAATGGATAAAACTATCTATCCGTCGGATTTTGGCCGACAGTCGACGGCTGACTTAATAAAAAGTTCCGTACCGCTTTCAGGACCGAAATAGCCCGATATCAAATATTTCATGGTTTCGTGGCGTGTGTAGAATTGCAAACATATATCGAATGGTATGCGATATGATAAACACACCATGAGCGCTAGCTCATCGCTCGATGTCTACGAACGACTGCTGGCCAATCACCAAGCGTCGAGTAGACCAAAAACAGCAATTGCACACCGTTCCGAGTCTGTTTTCGTTACGCAACTCGACAGAGTTCGTTCGCTGCAGGACATTCTGAACTCACTCGAATTGAAAAATGTGCAACTCCATCCACACATCCAGCGCGGCGTGATCGTGTCGGACGGAGTTGCGTTTGTGTGCAACAACGAGACATACGTTGTAGAGATTACAAACAGAGCGTTGGTCGAAGTGTATCGCGGCACAGAGAGTGTTGCGTCGTGTCGCATTTCCACTCAGATGGGACCGGGTCCTGCAACCATACTCATCGATAACCTCGACGTTGACAAGTTCGACGAGTACGAGTGCGTGTGTGCGCCGATGATTGTTGTCGCTTTGTATGCGGTGATGTTGTACCGAGATGCGGTGAACAAACCGTGGCGTCTACCGATTACAGCCAGTGTGAAATCCTTTCTGCCATACTCGGTGCTCAACAGTTACCGGAAAGCAACATCGCAGTTGGGGTACGGAGACTGCTCGCCCGACATCAGCTTGAACGCAGCCAGCTACGAAAGCGAGTTTTGGAGCTACTCGATGGCTGGACGTGACGAAGATCAGTACGACCGTCCGCTGTTTGAGAGTGTCGTATCGTTTCCGTACGAGCAGTCGGTTCCCACTGCACCGTCGTCGTCACAAAACGACAAATTCCCGCCGTTTGAAAGCGTACGAGTCGCCGGTGTGCCGTCGCTTCGGTCGCTGTTGGAAAAGCGCAGAGTGCGAAACATACAATTCAACGAGAGTGACAACCCAATCGACGACCTCTGGATCTACGATATTGGATTCGACCTAGGTGGCGTTCGGTATCATCTTTTCAACAATGTTGGGTTTAATACAGTTGAACGCGACGGAGAAGATACAACCACAGCAGAGTGCTCCGTCGTTTTGAACGACAACGAACTAGAAATACTAAACGTCAAAGTGAGCGAAAGAGAGCGCGGCAAAGGACTGTGTGTCGTGATGGTTCTCTGTTCGTTGTACTCGGCTCTGGTTGTCCAACACGTTCGACGACAACGGAGAAACGAACGCGTCGACGTGCGGCCGTTTGACAGAATCGTGGTCAACGTCGTCTCGAACATGCCTGCATCGGCGTCGGCGTGCTACACGTCAGCGGCGTACTTGCTGGGCGCTACAAAAACAACGACAACAGACATACACTACGAACTCTACGATGGAACAGACGAGCCACCGTTTTTGAAACTGAATGCTTCTGCAAACGATTTTCAGCGCGAGTACGCGAAATTTCGTCTAAACGACCCCTTTGCCGTGTTTCCGTATACGGCGTACCACGCAACGCTTTCATTCACAGACTTTGCCCCGAGCGAATCAATCTAGAGCGACGACAAATGAACATTTATCATGCAAACGTTGCGTGCATTTTCAACAAACGCGCGCTCGACGCGTATTATCAAGACAATGTGTAAAGGTAAATATTTGACGGTAATCAAATATTTTGATCCGCTGACCCAACCAAAATCGCATCAAATATTTCCGGGTTTTCGTATTTCATAAAGATTTGTGTACCACAAAAACTAAACAAACAATGACTACTCTTCGCTGCCTATTTGATTCGTCTGCAATTACGCAAGATATTATTCACTACTCTAAACACCCGCGCGCCGAAACAACAGACATCAAAGTGACAACTCGATACCAAGACAAGTGTCCCGAAGCGTTGCATTTTGCATTTGGAACCCGGTGGCGCGATATCGATATCAAAACAAAACCCTATCACCACAAGTACAAGTTGACAAACGTTGGCAAACTCAAACTCCTCGAAATCTCTCGTCGAACGATGACTGAATTGCTGCCGCTGCCGTTGTCATGCTGGGGTATCGATTGGAAAGCAATTCAAGATCGAGGGTACGACGGCGTGTTCGTTGCCCACGACGACTTGTACTATGGCGGAGACGTACCAAACGGCTGCTATCGATGGAAAGTGTTTGCACACTGCTTTGACATCAATACGTTTGTCATCTGGAGCGGCGCAAAACTCGAAGAGCTGCCAAACGACTGGCCAGAACTGTCGGCAGACAAATTGCAAGAATACTATGAATTCGAGAAACGAATGGAAGATAACCAACCGTTGGTCGCTGCCGAACGCGCCGCCAGAGACAAAGAAATGATGGCGCTGCCATTAGAAGAGCGGCGTAAACGACGCAATTCGTTCGAGGTTCGCCGCGATGGCACTGCAGAAGAAGTCGACGAAATGCGAATTCGATTTCCCGGTTGGGACGACCACTACCCCATTCGTCCTCCGATGGTGGGTCGACCACTTACATCGGAAAACACGGCAACGCGTCTGGTCTTGCGGGAGAGCATGCAGAGTAAACGCACAGAACCGCAGCCCCTGGCGTAATTCCAGAGGAGCTATCTTTCGAGAACCTACTAAATAAATGACGCTTTTCCTGTCAAACATGACTGACGGCGTCAAATGACTGACCACTGATCAGTATTTGATCGTTGAAATGAACAGAAATATTTGAGTACACACGTATTTAATCGCATCTATTTGATCGCACGCCAATTGTATGCACCAACAACAACGTTAGCAAATGACTGTGCGACCGCGTTTGATCAACGTCTGCACAGCTAAACCACCGATAATAGTAACGTCGATTGACGTTATCGAAATCCAAGGCGATTTTATGTGGAATAACGGCATCTTTCTGAACGAGATCGAAGCCCACCCACACTTGCATCTCATTGGAGTGCAGCAAACGGACAGACTGCATAACCCGATCGTTGACTACGCCGTCATCATGAAACAAATCATGCTTCGATCGAAGCATTCTGATGTCCAAGTTATCATAGCCGTACATTCCACACACGAGTGCTTGAACGAGTTCCTTGGTGCTCGCGTCGCAAAAGAGATTCGACAATCAGCTATCGAGGTGGATATGCAGTACAACAAAAAAGGGTTGCATTGCATTTCTGTTTTATTGGCTGAAGACAAAAGCTGTTTTGTGTCGTTTACCGCCAAACCGAGTGTGACGGAATTTAGAAAAGCAGTCGACAAGTTTCTTTGTCCTGAATTCAGTTCCGTTATATGTCGCGAACAGTTGGGTTTCGATCGCTCACTATGGCAGGAGTTTAAACTTCGCGTAGAGTCTACGGTGGGCGCCTCGTATGCAAAGTTCAAGAACGATTGTCTTGTTGTTGTTGCTCCGTTGGCGATCCATGAAGAAATACGAAAAAGTATTATGGCGCCTGCGCCACCGATCGAAATGAGCAAACCTGATCGCGTGTTGTTGACTAACATGTGGCTATCGAACAGCAACGCCTCTCTGCGTTGGGCGTACTTTGCCTGTGTCATTCGGGAATTTTGTTTTGTGGCGCTGCACTTTCGTTTGACGATGGATCTTGTCCGTAAAGTGGTCAAACGCTACACGACAGCGCATCTGTTCTCGGACGATGATATCGATAAAGCGATCATCTCGGCATTCTACACGTTCGAAATGATCAGACGGCAACGCGCGAAAACAATAAACTAAATATCTCCTTGATAACAAATGGCGCTTTTCAATAATAAACATGCTCCTGCTATTGGTATACAGCGCTTGGGCAATCGGACCTGAATGTCGCTGGGCGTGTGACGACCCTGTATGCCAAGCCGTTTGCGAGCCGGTTTGTGCACCTGCCGCGTGCACCGTCCAGTGCACTGGAACAGAGCCCGTGCCGTCTTGCAGCCCACCGCGCTGCCGTACTCGGTGTCAATCGGCCGCCAATTCGTCGCCGTCCGATTCGTGTCCGGGCTGCGAAACCGTCTGCGAAGCACCGTCGTGTCGCCCGAGTGCAGAAACGTGCGAAATTGTCTGCGAGCAGTTGTCCTGCGGATGGAAGTGCCGAAAGCCAACGCATTGCCAACGTCCGCGATGCGAGCTGCAATGTGAACACCCTACGTGTGTGGCGCCGGAAGAGAGTCGCGCGTCTACCGCCGTCGTTTCGTTTTTGGTCTATTTCGCTGCGCTGATGCTGTCCATCTAATGAAACACGTTGTATACCTCGCAACTGCGTCAATTACAAAATGAGTTTTACTCCGCCGAAAAGGCTCATTCAACTGCAAAACGGTGGGTCGATGAGCGATGACCACAAATACACTCTGGACGGTGTACAAATGCAGGCGTCGGTCACGGAACGAATAGCACAGCACATTACGGGGAATGAATTCGACGCGAAAACACAGTCCGAGGGACTATTTTCGCTGTGTCGACAAATGGAAGAGAATCCTGCCGGCCAATGGACGGCAAAACAACGCGCAGCGTTCGAGACATACAAGGGCTTCAACACGCCAGAGGATATCGCTGCGGCGTGGGAAGAAAACAGACAACGGGGAACACAGATGCATAAAACAATCGAACTCTTACTCAAAGGCGTGATATCGCCGCGCGTTCCAGAGGCGCGATTGAAAGAAATCGATCATTTTAAGCACTTTTACAATTGGTTCTCGCGCGACCACGAGGTCGTCGCGTCAGAGGCAATCATTATCATGCCAGAAATCTCTACCGGCGGTACGATCGACTGCGTTTGGCGGCCGATACACGCCGAACACCCGAACGATATCATCATAGTCGACTGGAAAAAGATGCCGCCCACACTGATGCAACCTACGAAACCGCGCGTCAACTTTTTTCCGCTTCCCAACTGCACTCGGACGGAACAAGAGATCCAACTGAACATGTACGCACATATGGTCGAATCGATGACGACGTATCGCGTAGTGCGAATGATGGTGGTGTACCTCGATCCGAACTTTGACACGTGGGACATCGCCGACGTCCCGCGGCACGCGGAAACGGCCGATTATATCGCGTCGCTGCGTACCGCCTGCGCGCAACCGCTTGTAGCGACGGCCGACAACGCAAAGCCACTGCGTGGCAGACCAACTAACGCATTCGACACCAAGATGCACAAATAGCGAACTAATAAATGCTGCTTGTTTTTGCTGCATGCGTTTTTGCGTCCATTTCGGTTCCAGATGACTTGAAGTCGCTCGTCAACAAACGACAGTGGGTTTACGGAACAAATGAGAAATCACCGTGCGTCGCTGTCGACGCGTACGTTCGCTACTTTAGTCGTACGCTACTGATCACCGTGATGGGCGCGTGCGGCACGCTGCGCCCAAGTAACGCGTGGTGCGAAATATACTCAAACGAAAGCGAAACGCACAGAATGCAAAAAGTTGTCAACATCGTAAAAAGCGCCGAAACACACGCCGGGCAAACACATCACGTCGCGCTCGACGGCCGCAGTGAGACTACTGTGTTGTGGAACCAGCAGTTTGTCGACTGCGGAGCGGTGACGTCGAGTGGCCACGTGACGCTGCAGTTTGACGATGTCACCGTTGGACCGCTCGAGTTTACCGTGGTCGACGACGCCGAAGTGATGCCCGTCGGCATGGCCGTGTGCACGCGTCTGTACGATACGCTCGGCTGGGACAGCACCAACACGGTAATGTTTATGGAGTGGCTCGAATGGCAGTGGGCGGTCGGTGTCGATGTCGTGCACGTGTACGTCATCAATCTAACGAACGCGGATCTCTGGCAGATTCTCGCACTGTATGCAAATACGAAGAAAGTCGTACTGCACGTCTGGAACGACGGCGACGAAAAGGGGCCGATAGCGAGCACGTGGGAATTCGGTCAGGCTGCGTACCTACTCGACTGCTACGTGCGTCTGGAGGGGCGCGCCAACTACATGGCTGCGTTTGACCACGACGAATATATCCAGCCCGTCGGTCTTGCGACAGTCGCAGACGCTCTCGACAAGCATTTCGAAAGTCGAGCCGGTCTGTCCAACATTGTAAAAATAGACCCGTTTACCGCTATTCCAAAACCATGCGACGCCGACGTCGGTCGAATGGCGTTTGTAACGTCGTATTGCGTCGGGCACGACAACACGTACAAACGAACGAAATATTTCATTCGATCGGATGCCGAGAGACCGTTTTTGGTGCCGCCGCAAATACACATTGCTACAGACGGTCGACCAGCTGCATTGGTATCGCGCAACTTTCTGCAAATGATTCACGTCGGACGTATTGCATTGGCGACACAAACCAAGTACAAACGACTACCGACTCCTTGGCAGCAACCGATTGCCAAACGCGTCTGGGAAGCGATCAACAAGCAAAAAACGCTCGCTGAACTGAGCGCCAAAGTTCGCAAATCAAGCGGAGGCGCATCTCGACAGCCGTGTTTTGTGCTGATAGATGCGGGAGCTGGAGACGGTGACGCGCTGCGCAAAACCATCTCGCCGTCGCAGTTTCCGAAATCGGGATTCGCATCGGTGATCAGCGCTGTGAAACCGCAGAACTACACGTGCCGCCACCTGTTTGCGTTTGAGGCCGACGTCGAGGCGGCACCGCGACTTCACGACGTCTGCATCGACGCAGTGCGCAGTAATTACACATGCAGCTCGTACAGCGGCGTGCTGGGCATAGCGCACGGCGTGACAAAAATCTACAGCGATTCAAAGACGCGCGGCAAAACGACCTACTCGACTCTGTCGACAAAAATCGAGTTGCTGTCGCCCGGCATCGAGGCGCCGATGTTTGGTTTTGTTTCGTTTCTGCGTTCGGCAGCAACGGCAGCCGACTATGTTGTCGTCAAGCTCGACGTCGAGGGCTCCGAGTTTGATTTACTCAACAGCCTGACTGCGTCGTCGACGGCGTGCGAACTGATTGACGTGCTGCTGGTCGAGTGGCATGACGCAAAGTTTGGTCCGACCTCTCGTCAACGGAAAACGCTGGAAGAGCGCTACGGCGAGACACTAGAAAATCAAAAAGCAGAGATTTTAAAAGCGCTCAAAGATTGTAAAGTCGATGTCAGAGAAGGCGAACGTGTAACTGAATAAACTTGTTCATTGGACAACGTCGTTTCGCGCGTACTTGCGCCGTACTACAGCATGAGATGTCAAGTCTTGTTCTAGTGCCGCCCGCAGTACGCTGTTCGGCCGATCATCAACGCAAACGCCGTACAGTGGCAGTCGTAAACAACGACGTGATGCGTATGTCCGCCGAGCACCTGCAGCTCTTTGTAAAATAAACGCGCTACTGCAGCGCCATCGGTTCGCGTGTGTTTAGTTACGATTTCTCGGCCGACTCTCCACTCGATGTCAAAGTGCGGTCGGACAAACCACCACCCCAACGTTACTACGAGTGGCGGTATGCACATCGATCTGTTGTATTTGCGATACACGTCGTCTTCGTTGGGCGACAGCAGCGGGACGACCGTAATACCGTACCGCGCCGCCAGAACGAATATGCCAATAGTGGGGCGTCGCGGCTCGCGAACCGTGTTGTTGACGTCCGACGATGCGCAGTTGAACGACGGTTCCATCATCGAGTGCCACTTGCCTACAACAGCGCTAGCCGCTGCCGCCAGCGACAAGCCCTGTTGCAGTGCAGTTTCCACCGTCGTTCGCCGATTGTCGATTACACCACACATCGCGTACAGATTTCGTAGTATCGGTATTGCCAAAAACGATCGATGCGCAACAACAAACGTTCGATCGGCTATGTTCTTTGGCAGCGAACCGCCGTGCAACGCAAAACCAAACACGAGAAACGAAACAATAACGCCATGTGGCGCCCCGACGAAAATATACTGATCGTACGTGAGTTGACCGAGTGCGATCGCAGATTCTGGTGAAAAGCGAGAGCGCATAAACACTGATCCTAGCCACTTGGCTGCCGCGCTTTTTCGAAGCCAGGGCAAGTGAGTCAGCCGCCGTGATTCGAAAAAGTCCGAGATGACGTAATACAACAGCCATATCGCCCACACCGGCACGCCAATAAATGCAGCGATATTGTTTGCAATGAAATAAAACAAAAGAAAGCATAACAGTACAAAGATTATGGCAATCATTTATTTTTTACTTTAACAATGCGCTATCAAACCCTGGATATTTGATCGTAGCATCAAATAGACTAAACTGCACACATCACGGACCCAAAAAA
>ERZ650309.1523-NODE-1523-length-10858-cov-3.266963_pt1 | contig 10858 bp, 11 predicted proteins | sample MGYA00376245_ERZ650309 | MGnify/ENA primary metagenome ERZ650309 (study PRJEB26733, sample SAMN07839294) | wastewater metagenome | biome: urban; feature: wastewater treatment plant; material: waste water | place: USA: North Carolina | collected 2016-04-26 ...
CTCCACATGGCGCAGCAGCTCAATCGGCAGGTGTTTGGCAGTCTGAAAAATCGTATCGTCCAAATCCAGCAAGGTTAGTGGCTGCATACCGCCTCCTGCTCGCTCAAACTGATCACTTCAAGCTGTGGAATCCACGTCCACCACGCCGGATCAACGCTGTCGGTAGCGGTTTCAATCACCCAAATCACACGGTCGTAGGCACTCGGATCGACGTTGTAGATAAAATTGATCATGCCCAAACCGTATTGATCGGCAAACCGAAAAGCCGTGCGCACATCATGCCCCAGCGCAATCGGTGAGCGCGTTGTGGCTGCAAATTTGACCACTGCGCCTTGCGCCGCCAGCTGCTCCGCCAACACAAATGGCGCCCAGACCAACTCATTGCTACCGAGTACCAAAATCCGCTCACCGTGTTGTGCGGTCGCATGCAAAGTGGCATAGGGCGTCAAGGTCGGCTGGCGTCCCCAAGTTTGTTGACGGGGTAATGGCCATTCACCATGTGCAACGGCTGCCACGTCAGGCATGTGTGGCACAACTGCATTGGGGTGATCCTGCCACGACCATTGACCTTTCAGCAGACTAACCGCTTGATGCGCTAAGCCGTCAAAGTGCAATGGTGGCGCCCAATCCGCCAGCGTTGCGGTGATCACCTGTTGCAAATTGGGCAACTGCTCACGACGCAAGGCCTGTGCCAAATTGACAAAGGTTTGACCGGTTGAGGCTTCATCATCGACCAACACCAATGTTTTGACCTGTGCCAGCTGCGCTTGGATCAGCGGATCATCACTGCCATACAACAAATGCGCAGGGGCATGGCTATGCTCCTCACGAAACTCCGCCCACAGCGGCGCGTCAATCGGATGACGGGTGGTCGCCAAATACAGCGTTTGCGGATAGCGTTGCTGCAACACTTGATGCACCCCCGCTGCCAAACCCACCGCCGTTTCAGCCATCCCCACCAATAAAATTGGTTCGGCTAACCCATCGGGGATTTGATTCGCCAAATCAGTAAACGCATGGCGCATGGTGGCAGGTGCGACCGGAATATGTCGCCCCAGCACTTTGGACACAAATAAAAATGCCCGTTTGGGATTAACCCGTTCGGCAAACCCCAGCAAATCTGCCAAAGGCCATGTCGATTCGGTCAGTTGCAGTGACAACACGCCACGGCTGAGTTCAATCTGGGTCATACGCTGCTGCACATCTGGTTGTTGCTTAACGGACACAATAAATCTGCCAAATCGAGGATTGCGCTTGTTTGACCAACTGCGGTTGCGTCAGGGTTGCCAAAGAGATTTTTCCGCTATTTTTGGGCGCATCAAACCCAATAGTGTCCAAAATTGCCCACATCAAATAATGTTTCACCGCAAAGTTCATATTTTGTGCATTGTTGAGTGACGAGGTGACCATACCAAGCACCTTGCCGTATTGATCCAGTAGGGGGCTGCCACTCGATCCCGATTGAATCGGCGCAGTAAATTGCAAGCGCCCAATATCTTCTTGATAGCCGCGCAAGCTCGAAATACAGCCCTGCGTCACCTGCAAATGACTGCCCATTACCCCCGACAGCGGATAACCCAGCGCAGTCACCGACTCGCCCAGCTCTCCAGCACGGGTCGGATGAATCGGCAAATAACTAGGCAAATCCTGATCATCGACCAGCAATACCGCAACATCATTGGGGCGATCCATCGCGATGCATTGCACCCGTCGCCGCCCTTGCTGCGAACTGATTTGCATCTGACTGGCCTCATCGGCGACATGCGCACAAGTCAGCAAATGGCGTGGGCTAATCGCAAACGCGGTGCCTGTCCATTGGTTGGGTTGATCATCGCTAGATGGATGACCCGATGAACCACCCGACGCCGATTCGGGGTGTTTTTCGTCGAGTGCCAACTCCAAACGCCGCCCCAGTGCCGCCAGCCCATAGCTAGAGCCTTCACCCAAGGCACGTACTTTCCACTGATCATTGCGCCGATATAGCTCGAGCACAATCATGGCGCTGTCGGTACAGCCTTGCAGTTGCGGCGTATATTGATGGGTTTGTGCAATCTCAATCTGGCAATTGACCATACCCAGTGTGGTTTTACTGGCAAAACTATACAGCACCAACAACACGCTATGCGCCGATGCGGGCACTTGGTTTAAATCCATCTGCCAGCGCGCACCGTGCTCTATCGGGGTGGCTTGCGCCCATGCGGTCGATGCTTGTAAATAAGCGGGCGTGCCTTGTGGTTTACGTTGTTGATCCAGTACCAGCCAGACCAGCCCGAGCTGCTGTGCCAGTTGCTGCACACCGCTCACCAACACATCGACCGCGAGCTGTGCGCCAGACAACGCGGCATTGGCACCAAGGGTTAGTTGCATATATCCAGATCCTTCTGAGGGTGAATATGAACACTGGTGGAGATCGGACGCACCCACGCATGGGCTAACACTTGACTGGATGGCAACACCCAACCCAAGCGCCGACCGAGGGTCAACGCCGCCAAATTGATCCCCAAATGCTCGGTGTAACTCACCCCACCCGACGGGCGTGCATTAATTTCCAAGACATGTTGCACGCCTTGCGCATCGCCTTTGGTTTGCAAATTGACCAAACCATCACAGCCAAACAACGCCAGCACCTGCCGCGCCAGATCCAGCACCGGATGCGTGGATGAGAGCTGCTGAGTTTTGTCGGCTTGCTTATCACGCACCACGGCGGCAACCATCTGACCGTGTTCACACACCGCATCAATCGAATACTCAGCACCACTCAAATACGGCATTGCCAACAGGGCTTTGGGCTGGGTTTGCGCCTGATAGGCCGCCACAAACTGTGCGGTATTGACACAACGCTCATCGGGTTGCAAAAAGCAGCGAAAGGTCGAAAGATCGTCGATCAAGCGCCAAAAGCCTTCACCAAAAATGCCTTGGACGGGTTTAACACACCAATCCACCTGTCCAAGAGTCTGCTCCAGTAGCGCCGTCAGCTCAGCCGCGTTTTGGATCAATTGTCCTTGCGCCACCGGAATACCCGCCGCTTGGCAACGGGTGGTAAAAGCAAATTTATTATCCATATCCTGCAAATCGGTCAACTGCGTTGCACCAGTGATCAGGATAATCCCCGCTTGCTCAAACTGTGCGCGCAGTGGCTCATACACCTGTCCACGCCGACACGCCCATACCACTTGGATGTGGTGATCAATCGCTTGTTGGAGCGCCCATTCGGCGCGTACCCGATCATCGCGTGGCTCTTGCCACGCCACATCGGCGCAATCGGTAATTTCGGGACGATACTTACGATGGGAGGCATACAATGTCAGGTGTGCAGGCATCACCCGTTTGAGCGCAAGTAGCAAATCCCGCTGACTTGACTGCCCTTCTAATAACCAAACCCCCATCCTGTCCCCCTTGTTTTGTGTCAAACAGCATTGTGTCGATCCAAAGACCGACACAATTCATTTATTTTTAAACGCTTTTAAACCAATGCCACCAATTGCGGCATCATGTCATGGAAGGTACGCCCGTTGGTGTTGTCACCAATCGCATGCATTTTCCACTCACCATTGTGACGATACAGTTTTGCCACGATCAGTGCAGTGTGCGAGCCTTGGCAAGACAAATTAAACCGCGCCACTTCCTGATTGTTTTGTGCATTGATCAGGCGGCAAAACGCATTTTGCACCTTCTCAAAGGTCTGACCACGAAAGCTATTGACGGTAAAAATCAGTGATTTGATTTGGGGCGGGACACGGCTCAAATCGACCGAAATCACCTCATCATCGCCATCACCTGCGCCGGTACGGTTGTCGCCTGAATGGCGGATGCTGCCGTCTTTGCTGGTCAACTGCCCAAACCATGCCACATCGACTGGATTGGCCTGCTCATCAAACATCAAGCACGATGCGTCGAGATCAATCTCTTCGCTGCCCCCACCAAAACCAAAAAAGCCTTTGCTTTTGGCCACATCCCAGCCCAAGCCCATTTTGATCTGGGTCAGACTCGAACCTGCGGTTTTATCCAACGAGATTTTTTGGCCTTTTTCCAAATTGACTGCCATGTTGTACTCCTTTCACCGAATAATCGCTCAGCTACCGCCAAGCTTAGAATGTAACCATGTCACCGTATTTTGACGGTTGCGTGAACAAACGACGATCCGACCGTGACCACGGAAGCGTAACACCATGCCCTCGCCACTGGTGGCGCTGTTGAGCAAGTTGCCCAAAAAGCCGCTGTTTTGTGCGGTACTCATCGACAGCTCATACTGCAACTGCGAATCCCAACACACCACATGACCATTATCGACAATCACGTCTTTACCTGTGGTGACTTCTAGCTCAAACAGCGAGCCTGCACCCGACACCACCAATTGCCCTTCGCCACCGGTATGCATCACCAAAAAACCGCCATTGTCGCCAAACAATGCGCCACCAATACTGCTGTTCATTTTGACTTTGACATCAACGCCATGCGTAGCTGCCACAAACGCACCATCGGCGAGTGTGTACTGTCGCACGCCCACATCCAAAATCTGCAAATCACCATCAAGTGTGGGCGCCAGCAAACAATCGCCATCGCCGCGCACCGCTTCAATGTGTTGTTGAAACAGTGACTCATCATTGGCGAAGCGTCGGAGCAAAGACTGTGCCAGCCCACCTTGCAAACGTCCCTTCAACTCCAAGGTGTCTTCCATCATCACCATGGCGTTACTTTCACAAAAAATCTTGTCGCCGCGCCGCATCGCCACATGCAAAAATGGCTCGGTAGTGCCAACAAGGCTAAACGTGGTCATTCAACTCTCCTGTATGGATTAGAAAATCCTTTGGCTTTGCGCCGCTTTGAGCCACAAAGGAAACTCATTGAGCAATCGATCATACAACTCACTTTCACTGACCTGATCCAAATCATCAAGATCAAAAAAATTACAGTTGTCGACCACTCGCCCAGACAAATCATCTAGGCGCTCAAGTACCCCATAATTGGAGCCGCCAATCCCAACAAACTGCCAGAAAATCGGTTTGCTCGCCGCCTTGCTCAGGACACGGGCAATCTCTTCTTCACGATAAATACCACCATCGCTCACAAACACCACATAAGCAGGTAGTGCCGAATCTTGAGCTTGATAATGTTGCATGACCGCTTTGATCACGGCGGGTTCGTTGTTGCCACCCATAATCTTGTCGATTTGCTTGCTGTGACGCTTGATATATCCCTGATAATTACCCAAATGAATTTGCTCAAGTGCTTTGGCCGTATCTGAAAAAATCCATACATCCAAACAGCCATCATCATCAAAATGCACACTTAAGGGCAAAATACGCTCAATCACCCGTTGTACAGTACCGTCATCATACTGACCATACATCGACCCTGAAGCATCCAGCACCAAGCCCACCTGTGCTTTGACTGCACCGAGCTGTTTCTTCTCCAAACTCACCGAGGCTTTTTTGGCCAAGCTCAGCAATTGCGGAGCTTGTTTTTCAATTTTCTTTTCCAAAGAGATTGTGACGGGTGCTGGTGCTGGTGCTGGTGCTGGTGCTGGTGCTGAAGTATCCACTTCCCCACCAAAATGCTGTACCAATGCTGCCAACCCACCATTAAAACCTTGCCCAACCGCCGCACAGCGCCAAATCTGATCTTTTTTATAAAATTCAAACAACATCAAGGCTTTTTCTTGATCAAACATCTGTCCGTCAAAAGCAAATTCGGCGACTACCTGTTGTTGAGCATTTCGCAACTGCAAGACTTGCGGTGCAATCATCCGCATGGTTTGCATGCCGTCAATGGTCAAGGTCAGCACGATCTTGTCGATATGGGCAGGTAATTTGCTCACATCAATCACAAACTCATGGGTTTGTGGCTGAGGACTCTGAAAACGCACGGCACCACAAGGCGTTTGCGGTTGGTTATAAAAAGTCATGTAACGCTCATCACTGAGCCGATGCTGTTGATCTAGCCCAAACGCCGCCACATCAAATACCATCCCTTGGCTATTGGGGCGAAAATAGACCGAACAGACGCCACCGTGTGGCAAAAGTGTTGCTAATTTTTCTTTTTGACCCCGAATCATGGAGCGCATGATTTATCCTTATCTTGAAGTGCTCAATTTATCTTTGAGGTTGATGCTGATCGCGGTGTGAGGCGCTGCCCCACACCACTGTCATCGCTTAGACGTTGACGCCAAACGAACCCGCCAAGGGGCCAAGTCCGCCATTAAAGCCTTGACCTACCGCACGGAATTTCCACTCGCCATTGTGGCGATATAACTCACCAAAAATCATCGCGGTTTCGGTGCTGCTGTCTTCTGACAGGTCATAGCGTGCCACTTCTTGCTGATTGGCATTGTTGATGATGCGGATATAAGCACCACTGACTTGACCAAAGTTTTGGCTGCGTTCTTGGCCTTGATAGATGGTCACACAGAAGGTCACTTTGTTGACATCAGCAGCCATTTTGCTCAAGTCCACCACGAGCTGCTCATCATCACCGTCGCCCGCGCCAGTGCGGTTGTCGCCAGTGTGCTCGACGGCACCGTCGGCTGACTTTTTGTTGTTGAAGAAAATAAAATCGCTATCACCACGCACTTTGTCGGTGCTATTCAACAAAAAGGCTGTGGCGTCCAAGTCAAAATCTTGGCCGTCGGTTGCGCGTGGGTTCCAACCCAAGCCCACAGTCAGTTGCTGCATGCTTGGGGCTTCTTTACTCAGGTTGACATTGCCACCTTTGGTCAGGCTGATTGCCATGTTTTACAACTCCTTTGGGTATATAGGTTCGACACTCAGATCGAACCGGTTGATTAAGATTCAGCAGGATTAAGTTTGTTGTACTTGATCGATGCAAACACTGCCCAGACGATAAAGGCGACCCCGATCAGGCCAGTTACCAACTCTGGAACATGAAATTGCATGCTGATCAGCATGATTACGGCGAGTGCGCCGATGGCATAATGCGCACCATGCTCTAGGTAGATATAGGCATCAAGGGTGCCTTTATCAACCAAGTAAATGGTCATTGACCGCACAAACATTGCACCAATTGCAAGGCCAAGCATGATGATGACCACATCGCTGGTAATCGCAAACGCACCGATCACCCCATCAAAGCTAAACGAGGCATCGAGGACTTCGAGGTACAAGAAACCACCGATCCCACCACGTTGGATCGCTTTGGTGATCTCTGGATTGTCCTCACCTTCGACCTCTTCACCTTCGAGCAAACCACCAATCACACTCACGCCAACATAGGTGACAATCCCCCAAATGCCGGCCATCAAGACTGCAAACTGCTCGGTACTCGGCAACAAGCCCACGGCGATTAAGAGCGCCACCATGGCCACAAAAATAGCGACTGAATCGACCTTACCGAGTTTGGCAAGACGCTCTTCAAGCCAATGAAACCAATGGACATCTTTGCCGTCGTCAAACAAAAAGCTCAAAAACACCAGCATCAAGAACATGCCCCCAAACGCGGCAATTTCTGCATGGTGTGCCATCAGTTTGGCTGAGTATTCTTGGGGGTTATTGAGGGCGAGCTGCGCCACCTCAATCATGCCCATATCGGCAGTCACGCCCACAATCACCAGTGGGAACAACAACCGCATGCCAAACACCGCCACCAAAATCCCGACGGTCAAGAATAGGGTTTTCCAAAACTGATCCCAATGCTTGAGTACGGACGCATTGACGACCGCGTTATCAAACGATAGTGACACCTCCATCACCGCCAGAATGGCCGTGATCGCAAGGGCTGTCAGTAAGCCTGTGATCCCACCACCACTAAATCCCCACCATGCTGCCAAAAACATGCAGACAATGGTGAAAACGATTGAAAACCGAAAATGCGCCATACGCTCTCACTCTATTTAGAATCACACTGTTTTGACACAGCAAAACACAAGATGGCTGGGTTCCATCTTGTGTCATCACGACTGGGGTTAAATCAAATGATTAAATGCTTAGACCATATTGCAGGCACATGCTGCGCAGTCCACCACTATAGCCTTGACCCACGGCTCGAAACTTCCATTCACTGTTATGCTTATACAGCTCACCAAACACCATTGCTGTTTCAGTTGAGTAATCTTCGGCCAAATCGTAGCGCACCACCTCTTGACCCGTCACATCGTTGACCACACGGATAAAGGCATTGGCAATTTGACCAAAATTTTGGCGGCGGCTATCGGCGTCGTGGATGGTCACAGTAATCACGATTTTATCGACATCGGCGGCCACGCGTGACAAATCCACTTTGATGGCTTCATCATCTCCATCGCCTTGACCGCTGCGGTTGTCACCGGTGTGCTCAACCGCACCATCGGGTGAGCGCAATTGATTGTAAAAAATAAAATCGTGCTCGCCGCGTACTTTACCGCTCATACCAACCAAAAATGCACTGGCATCAAGGTCAAAGCTTGCGCCATCGGTGGCACGCTCATCCCAACCCAAGCCAATCAAGATTTTGTTTAAGCTAGGATCAGTTTTGGTGAGTGACAGATTGCCACCTTTACTCAGCGAAATGGCCATGATTGATCTACTCCTTAGGGTTATCATCGAATGTGGGGGAACAATTTCTCCTTGCTCCCTTGTTCACTCTGGTTAATCTTTACTGCCAGCGACCCAACGCAGCCCCCAGCCGTAATGCTCATCCAACGGCTTTTGACTACTAAAATACCGAACTTCTCGTGACACATGGATGGCACCCGCACGATTTTCAAGCAGCACCACTCCGCACAGTCCTTTGTTGGCACTTCCTTCGGTGAGGGCAATTTCAATCGGTGGCTGATTGGGTACATAAATCGTCACCACACCGTCGGTGGCTGCCCAGTTGGGCGCACCTTCATAGATAAAGGCATACACGATCAATCGTTTGATTTTTGACCAATGCTCGCCATTGATCCGCATCCACTCGCCATCTTGTACAGCGCCAGTCCGATCATCACCGGAGAGCTGGATGTATGGCGCTCGTTGATAGTCGCCAAAACGATCACCGAGTGCTTGCACCAATGCTCGCTCACCATCTTGCAGCTCATATAAGCAGCCTAGATCCAAATCAATCCCTTTGTTTTGTTGGAATAATTTTGAGAAAAACCCACCGGCTGCGGGGGCTGCCCCTCCAGCACGATTCCAATTGAGATTGATGCGAATTTCACCAAAACTGCTGCCTTTTTTCTCAAGGCTGACTTGACGGTTATTTTTGTCGAGCGAGATTTTTTGCAATGAGATTTTGGGCGGTGGTGGCGCAACAGGAGCTGCAGGCATCGGTGTCGGTTTGGCAGGGGGTGCAGAATCGGCCGCAATATCCACGCCAAAATGCTCAGCAAGTGGCTTTAGGCCGCCCGCGAAGCCCTGATCAATCAGCCGAAACTTCCACTGACCTTGCCGACGATAAAACTCACCCAAGATCAAGGCAGACTCTGTACGCCCTGCACCCTGAATGCGTGCCTGTGCGACGACGTGTTGCTGCTGGAGGATTTGAATCTCGATTGCACGGATTGATGCAAAATTGAGATGCGCGTGCTCAAGCGTGGCACTAAACGCAATTTTGCCGATTGCAGCATCGACTTGCGCCAAATTGAGTCGAAATAGATTGTGCTGCGCATCTTGTTGCACCAAGGCAATGCTGCCCGCCGCATTTTGCCGTTGACCATAAAAAATCATGTCATCATCGCCACGAACCTTTTGGGTCTGCTCAGATAACGCATAGGCACTCACATCCACCGCTTGGGATGATGCATTCGCAAAGATGATTGAGATTTTGAGCTCTACAACACCCGTAGGCACAGCAGTATTGGCACCTGCAACTAATTCCATGTGAGATACTCGCTTCAATTCGTTTTGGTTGCTCTTGTAGAGCTGATCCATTTGTTCCTGCTTGCACGCTAAAATGAAACGCCAGACTTGTCAAGTGGGGTTGTTTTGTGAATCGGTTCACTTTTTAGCCGGTGATTCTGATCAAGTGATAGCTCTGAACTATTGTTCAGAAGGGTTATTTATGATACATGTTTATTCGCTTTATCGTAGATGTCGATCAACAGGATTGGTTGAGCGTCATCATGTGCATACGGTCCAGCAGGGACAATACTCACCATGAAGGTGAGTCGATTATAGAGGAAAGTGTTATGTCAGCTCTTCAACGTATGGCACGTCCATGCCTATCAGTAGGCATTGGCAACGCTCGTCTTGAGCGCAAGCGCAGGAGTCTGGGCAGCCGATAAAGGGGTTGAAACCTTGGCCACCAAATGGCGGGTTTTAGATTCAAAAAGTGGTGTGATTGAATCGATCTTGGAGTTTCGCCAAGAAGAAGATGGCACCTACTCCGGCTATGTGGTCAAAAGCTCACCCAATCCATTGATTAATTTGTACGAAACCTGCATCAAATGTCCTGTTCCCTACAAAGATCAACCGATTGTGGGCATGCGTGTGCTGTGGGGCTTTAAACCTGATGGCGCAGATGGCCTCAAGTTTAAAGATGGCCATGCCTTTGATCCCAAAAATGGCAAAACCTATCGGGGTAAAATCCGTCTAAGCTCGGATCAACGCCGGATGTATTTGCGTGGTTATATTGGCACATCCCTGCTCGGTCGCACCGAGGTCTGGTTGCGTGGTGATGGCAGTTTGACCAAAAGCCTGTTTGTCATTGGCACCAGCATGATCGTGTGGGCCGTGATCTTGTGGATTGCGGAACTCGTTGGCAATAAGCGCCGCGAGATGGAACACGCGGGTGGTCGTAGCGACAGCACGATAGCCACAGCACCCGGCTGCGCTCGTCGCGAGAGCGCAAGGCGACCCTCGACGGCGCCCTGGCCACCCACGATCTGCCCCAGGCGACCCTCTATTTGCAGGTGATGCAGGGCAACCTGGCCGAGTCGAGCAAG
>ERZ650309.1524-NODE-1524-length-10850-cov-4.363038_pt1 | contig 10850 bp, 10 predicted proteins | sample MGYA00376245_ERZ650309 | MGnify/ENA primary metagenome ERZ650309 (study PRJEB26733, sample SAMN07839294) | wastewater metagenome | biome: urban; feature: wastewater treatment plant; material: waste water | place: USA: North Carolina | collected 2016-04-26 ...
GTGACTGGAGTTCAGACGTGTGCTCTTCCGATCTCGACGACTTTTGCCTGGCGCGCCGTGGCGATTTTCATTTCGTCGCCAATGGTCGAAGCCAGCAACCGGTGGGGCGACATGCCGCTGGCGCCTTCTCTGCCGCCCAGCAATTTGGTTCGGTCGTCGTTGACGCTGGTGATGCGACGTCCAGCCGTGCGGTCGTACCATTCGTTGCCGATGATGCCGCTCATGGCGGGCGGTGCGCCGGACATAAACGTTGCATGGCCGCACGCCGTGTAGGTCGGTGTGTGAATGTAGTTGGCATTGGTGAAAACGGCCCCGCCGTTCAGCAGCCGTTTGAATCCGCCTTCACCAAATTGATCGCTGAACCGGTTCAGGTAATCAGCGCGAAATTGGTCAATCACAATCCCAACAACAAGCCGGACTTTCTTTGGCGCGCTGGTTGCGCGTCGCTGTTGAGCCGCCGCCGGCAATATCAGATTGGAAAGCGTCAGAACGAAACAAAACAAAACGGCAAACCGCCGCCGATTGATATGCATATTGACTCCCTGAAATTGAATGAAATTGAAGTGCGTTGAATCGCTGGAAGGATAAGCTTCAAGTCGCATGGGTGACAAGAGACAGATCACCCGGCAAATCAGGATTTAAATTTTTAGTCTCTTTACCAGTTTCGAGGTTAGGAACTGATTGTTGCTTTTTGGTGCAAAGTCCTTGACAGGTACAAGATGTTGTCATAAAAGCCTTCCTGCTTGTTCTTCACCAAAGTAGGAAGGCTTTTATGACAATCAAAAAAATAGGATTCGGCGCTTTATTGACAGTAACGCTATTCATTACCGGCGTTGCGCAGACTCTGGACAAAACCAAACTCGACCAGTTTTTAGACCGGTTGGCTGAAAAAAATAAGGCGATGGGAAGTCTGGTCATCGCCAAAGACGGCAAGATTCTTTACGCGCGCGCCATTGGCTTCAGCCAGGTCAGCGGCGCAGAAAAGAATCCTTTGACGGCAGTGAACCGATTTCGGATCGGTTCGATCACCAAAATGTTCACCGCTGCGATGATCTTTCAGCTTATCGAGGAAGGAAAACTAAAGCAGGCTGACACGCTCGACAAATTCCTCCCGCAAGTTCCGAACGCACGGAAAATAACCATCGCGCAGATCCTCGCGCATCGCAGTGGGATTCATGATTCCGTCATAGATCCGAATTTGCGAACCAAGCCAAGGACGGACCCAATAACGAAAGATGAATTGCTCGCCTTGATCGCCAAAGGCACGCCTGATTTCGAACCGGACACAAAACATTCCTACAGCAATTCCGGCTATATCGTTTTAGGTTTTATCCTTGAAAAAGTAACCGGCAAATCCTACGCGGACGCACTCAGGGAAAGAATCACTTCAAAGATTGGGCTTGCAGATACGTACCCTGCGACCGGAAACATAGATGTGAACAAAAACGAAGCTCTGACCTACACGAATTTCGGCGACGGATGGAAACAGGCGCCCGAAACACATCCCAGCAACCTTTTCAGCGCAGGCGCGATTGTTTCAACGCCTAATGATCTGGCCAAATTCATCCAGGCTCTGTTTGACCTGAAACTGATTTCTCAGGAAAGCCTCAATCAGATGAAAACGGTAAGGGACGGCGACATGTTGGGAATGGAGCCTTTTACGTTCGCCAGCAAAAGCTTCTACGGGCATACAGGCGGTGCGGATAATTACGGGGCGTGGCTGATGTACCAGCCAGAAGAAAAGCTGGCGGTCGCCTACACAACGAACGCGAAGGTTTACCCGGTCGGCGACATTATGAAAGGCATGATGGACATTTATTACAATCAGCCGTTTCAGATTCCCACCTTTGAATCCATCGCCGTCACCACGGAAGTGCTGGACAAATACGTCGGCGTTTATTCGACCGCTGACGCTCCTGTGAAATTTACGATCACCAGACAAGGCGCAACGCTTTACGCACAACCGCCCGGAGCGGGAGCTGCTGTTCCGCTGGAAGCAACGGCGCAGGATAAATTCAAACTCGATAACGGCACTGCTGCGGGCATCGTTTTTGAATTCGACGCTGCGAAAAATCAGATGACCATCAAACGCGGCGGCGGGCAGCGGGTTTTCACAAAGGAAAAATAACCGTCATAAAAATGCAGGGCAGCCTGGCAACTGCCAAAACCCTGCGATGAGCGTACGAACTTTTGTTCGGCGACTCAAGTTGGTTGCCGTCCAGCGGCGGTGTAACTCAATTACTAGACTGATTCCAAGGAGACATTATGCCAGTCAAGCGTATGGATAACGTCGGTATCGTCGTGGAAGACATCGAGGCCACAATTGAATTCTTCACCGAACTTGGCCTTGAGCTTGAGGGCCGCGCCCCAATCGAAGGAGACTGGGCAGATGGCGTCACTGGATTGCGCGACATGCGCGTCGAAATTGCCATGATGCGTACGCCGGACGGTCACAGCCGGCTAGAGCTGTCCCGATTTCTTGCGCCCCCTGTGGTCGCCGATCATCGCAGTGCCCCAGTGAACTCTCTCGGCTATCTACGCGTCATGTTCACCGTGGAGGACATTGATGATACGGTCGCCCGCTTAGGAAAACGCGGCGCGGAAGTCGTGGGGAAAGTGGTTCAGTACGAAAACGCTTATCGGCTCTGCTACATCCGGGGCCCCGAAGGAATTCTCATTGGGCTAGCGGAAGAGATCAGCAAGCAGGCTTCTCAATGACAATAGGGAAAATGGAGTTAGTGACTGTGTGCGTACCGCCAGTAACCCGGGAGAGCCGACCATGAAGAGAGCCACGATCATCGGCGGGGCGTTTGTCATTGTGCTTGGCCTCGCCATCGCCGGTTACCTGGCAATCAAGCGGAATGTCGCTCCTGACACGCCTGCCTCGACCAGCTCCCCCGAGACCGCAGCGGGAGGGGCGCATCCTAGTTTCCTCTACGGCCGCATCACCCTTGCTGACGGCGCCACCTACGAGGGGCGGCTGCGCTTTGGGCAGCACCAGGAGGCGTTCTGGGGCGACTACCTCAACGGCTTCAAGCAACAGAACCCCTGGGCTGCGCATGTGCCGTCCGAGCTACTGCGCAAAGAGCCTCGCCCGATCAAAATCTTCGGCATCACAATCGCGAAACGGGAGGAGCAGATAGATCTTGTGAGGCCTTTCATGGCGCGCTTCGGCGACATCACGCGCATCGAGTTGCTCGGTCGGAACGTCCGGGTGACTCTCAAGAGCGGGACCGTGTTCGATGCCGACTGGTATTCTTCCAACGACCTGGATGACGGCGTGCGCGTGTGGGACGGCAGTCGGGGCGTCCTTGACTTCGGCGCTCGGCGAATCCGCACCATTGATCTTCTTCCCGCTGCCACGGCAGGCGCGGTTCCCCAGCGACTCCACGGCACGGTGCGCACGGGGCAAGGCGACTTTACCGGCTTCATTCAGTGGAACCGGAACATGGGGGTCAGCACCGACGAACTCAGCGGCCGCACCGCCAATAAGAATCTCCGCCTGCGCTTCGACACCCTGCGCTCCATCGCGCGCCACTCGTCCGACAGTTGCTTGGTGACGCTACTCGATGGCCGCGAAATTGTGCTCTCCGGCACCCGCGAAGTCGGCCACGACAACCTCGGGATCTACGTTGACGACGGCCGCTACGGCCGGGTACTGATTTCCTGGGACGCCTTCGAGCGCCTCGACTTCAGCCCCGGCGGCAGCGGCCCTGCCTACGGCGACTTCCCGGCGGGCCACCCGCTCACGGGCAGCGTAACCACCCGCGACGGCCGCCGTCTCGTCGGACGCTTGGTCTATGACCTGGACGAGAGCGAAACCACTGAGACGCTTGACGCCCCATCCCAGGGCGTGAACTACACCATTCTCTTCGGCCTGATCGCCTCGATCGAGCTTCCCGGCCGCGAAGAGCGCGGCACCCAGCGCGCCAAAGTGACGCTCCATAGCGGCGAAGAGCTACAGCTTGAGCCTAGCGGCGACCTCGGCGCAGGGAATGGCGGCATGTTGATCTTCGTTGACGGCAGTGAGCGCGCAGAGTACGTGCTCTGGGCAGACGTCGAACGGCTCGACTTTCAGCGCCCGCCCTTGATGTACCCGCCGCAAGGTGGGCGCCAGATCACGGGCGCTCCAGTGCCGGAGAAGAAAAAATAACTCTTGTTGCGGCTTTGGAGTGAGATTGGAGTCTTTGGCGAGCGAGGGCGAGCCAAATCTGCAGATGCACCACATCCGCTCCGGAAAGCAGACAATCACTGTCACGATGCCGCGACAAACAACCCGTGCTGATATTGCCCGCGCCACCTGTTGAGCGGCCTGGGCAAGACGGACAACAACATCATCGCAGTGACAATCAATCCGCAAAAATGACAAGAATGGGAAAGGAGCAGTCCTTTCTCTGAACCAGCACAACAACGATTAGGAGGTGTTCTATGCAGCAAGACACAACAGCATTGAAATATGTCAAGTACGCTGCGCTCACCATCAGCGGCTTAATTGTGACAGGTATCGCGACATTGATGTTTCTCGCTCGTGGGACAGGAGAAGACATCACAGGGATTGTCGCGCCAGCGTTACTGGTGACATTTCTTTCGAGCGTAGTGGCAATCGTTGCGGCTGTACTTCAAAGACGCATGCAAAAGTCATAGCTGTAAAAACAGAAAACGATCTTGGATACCGGTTACCAGATTCATCAATCCTCTCTTCGCATCCTGCCAAGCCGCAAAGATCACTAAGCTATGTTTGTGATATAAGCTCTCTTCATATTTTTAACTCGCAGGATTTTTATCCGAAATCATTCAACGAAAAATTGATCAGATGAAATCAGATAGTTATTGTCGAAATTCAACACGTTCAGTTGTCGGTTTGCTTTCAATCAGTGTTTTGATGATCGGGTTGTCGAGCGGGGTATTGGTTCGCGGCCAGAATCCGGCAGCTACACTCTTGAAACCATCTCCAACGCCCACGCCTGCCGCTCGGCCAGCACAACCCAGCGAACTGCAAAAGGCGCTCAACGAATTTCGCGTGCTGATGAATCCACTGGGCAGCGGCACAGGCAAAGCGAAATCCACTGGAAAGCAAAACAAGCTGAGCGGGCGTATTTACGAAAACTTGCGGAACGACATGTTCGACGCCGTGCCGCATGAAGTCCGCCAGCGCGGTGGAACGAAATCCTTGCTGCGGCGAAACCAATACGGGTTCAGCGTCAGCGGGCCGGTTTGGCTGCCGAAATTGTATGACGGTCGCGGAAAGACGTTCTTTTCCGTCAACTTCGAAGCCACGCGCGAACGCATTGCCCAAAGCGCGCTGTTCACGATTGCGACGGACAAACAGCGGCGGGGCGATTTTTCAGACTTGGTGGACAGCGCAGGCCAGCCGATTCCGATTTACGATCCGCTGACCACGCGGCCAAATCCAGCCTATGACCCGACGCAGCCGATTTCGGCGACCAATCTGCAATACCTGCGCGATCAGTTTCTGAATAACATCATTCCGGCGAACCGGTTGGAGCCAATTGCACAGACTGCCGTCGCGCTTTACCCGCATTCCAACATCAATGTCGGGCCATTTTTGCAAAACAATTACTGGGTCAATTCGCCATTTGAAAACCGTGCCGACGGCGCAATCGCCAAGCTGGATCATCGGCTGACTGAAAAGCAGCAGCTTGGGATCAACTTCAACCTGTCGCGTGGGCTGCGCAAATCGCCGGAATATTTTTCCGGCCCGGCCAATCCCGGTTCGCCGAGTTACAGCTACGAAAATGGCGGTCTCAGTGTGCAGGATGTATTTACCGCTTCGCCGCGAATTGTCTGGACGTTTCGAGCGGCAGCGGCGTATGGCGCGACAACTTCATTGGAATCTGACGCCGCGCAAAATTATCCGCAACAGTTGGGGCTGAAAGGATTGTTTTCCGGCTACTTCCCGCGGTTTGCGTTTGGCAACGGTTACCTTTCGATGGGGCCTTCGACGGCGGTGTTTCGGGATCGCAGCTACAATTACAACGGTTCGGCAGCCGTTTCGGTCAACCGCAAAGCTCACACCATTCAGATGTCGGCAATCGGGCGTCGCAGCTTTGTCAATTCGCTCAGCCCTTCGTATCCGTCGGGCTTGTTTTCTTTCAACAACTCCACGACAGGATTGCCCGGTGTGAACAACACGGGCAGCGCCTTTGCAGGGTTTCTGTTGGGAATGGTTTCGCGCGCCGAAGAAGGCGTCAATGTGCATCCGTCGTATTACAGCAAAACTACGTTCGACAGTTCGATCAGTGATCAATGGCGTGTGCGGCCAGGGATGAGTTTGTTCGGCAGCCTGAGTTTTGAAATGGCGACGCCGCGTATTGAAAAATACGATCGCCAGTCCACCGTGTCGCTGGATCACATCAACCCCGCCAACGGCAAACCCGGCGCATTGATTTTCGCCGGACGCGATGGCGTTAGCCGGGGAATGCAACCTGTGACAGCGCGTCTGGAACCCTCCGTCAGCGTCAGTATTAATCCCTGGAACAACCGCCACACAGTGATTCGCAGCAGCTACAGTCTGAGTTACGAAGATTATCCGTTGTATGGGCGGCATTTTGGCACGCAAGGGTTTAATGCTACGCCGGTGTTCGTTTCGCCAAATGATCAGTTGCAACCGGCGTTTTTCTTGCGCGATGGAATGCCGACGAATTTTCCATTGCCGCCGTTTCTGGACGCGACTGCCGTCAATGGCATTGAGCCGGATTTCCTTGATCGTTCCGGATTGCTGCCCACGAACCAGCAATGGACGTTTAGTCTGCAACGCGAATTGCCGCGCGCGCTGGCTGTCAGCGTTGCCTACACGGGCTGGCGCGGCACGCATCAATTGGTGGATGGGTTTGCAAAGCTGAATCTGGTTCCGTCGGAGAATTTGAAATATCGCGACCAGCTTTATGACGAAGTCTTTCGCAATTCGCTGCGCCCGTTTCCGCAATACCGCAGCTTCGATATGGGCGGACTGTATCCGCTCGGCGATGTGAAGGGGCATTCGATGTCTGCGACGATAGATCAGCGGTTGACGGCGGGTTTGTTTGGCCGATTTAGTTACCGATTGGCCAAAGTGCTGGACAATTATTCTTCCGGCATTCCGCAAGACCCGGACAACCGAAACCTGGAATGGTCGTTATCAACAGGGGACACAACCCATTCGATTTCGGCCAGTTACACGTATGAATTGCCGTTTGGAAGAGGCAAAAAGTTTCTGGCTGAAAATGCGTTCGCTTCGCGCACACTCGGCGGATGGAGTTTGAGCGGGTTGACCAGTTGGCACGGAGGCCAACCGTTGATTTTGCGTCCCTTGTTCAATCGAACCGGCGGCGTCGTGAACAATTTGCGCGTCAACGTTGTGCCGGATGTTGATCCGGATGTTGAAAACCAGACGCCGCAGCAATGGTTCAACACAGAAGCCTTTGCCCAGCCGGATGATTTTACCTTGGGCGATGGCCCGCGAACGCATCCGACGTTGCGCGATCCTGGCGCACACGTTCACCATCTGTCGCTGACCAAACGCATCGAACTTAGCGCCGACACGTCGTTGGAATTCGTCAGCGAAGCGTTCAACTTCCTAAACCACGCCAACCTGAACGATCCAGACACGCGCATCGGCCCGGAATCCAGTCCCAACCTGAATGCCGGAAAAATCATCGGCTCGACGGGCGGACGTGTCATGCAGTTTGGGCTGAGGATTCTGTTTTGATTGGCAAAGAGATGAACGAAGGGCGGATTCCATTCATCGCAGAGGCGCAGAGAACACAGAGATTTCGCAGAGAAGACAGCAATTTACCTCTGCGCTGGCTTTGCGTTCTCTGCGCCTCTGCGGTGAAAAATCTCTTCACAATTTCGATCTTGTCGTTATTGGTAGCTCCGTCCTTCGCTCAAAAAGAAAAAGCTGACAATGCTCCCAAAGGCTTGCTGAAAATTCCTGTCTGGGTGGAAGAAAGCGCAGAAAAATTCTGGCTGGACGGCAACCGGCAGGCGTTTAAAATCTTCATCGAAGAAAAAGAAACGCCGGTCAAAAGTTTTCAAACTCCGAAAAGTTCGACGATTCTTTTGGTTGTTTTTGACACGGTGGCTGACTTGGAGCGCGTGGATCGAGCACGCGCAGCCTTAACAGAAGCGATTCCTTCGCTTGGGCAAAATTACTGGATTGGCTTGCTGAAATCCCAGGACGGATTGTCCGTGTTGCAGGAACCGACGGCTGACCGCGCACTGGTCAAGGAAAAAATCCAAACCATCCCGGTCAGCGGAAAAGCCGGATTGCTGGATACGCTGGAACAGGTTTCGGCACTGGCTGCCGGAATGATGCAAAAAGCCAACGTGCGCGTCACAGTGCTTTACGTTACCGACAGCGCTATCGGGAATTACCGCGCTGACTATCTGAATCCTGTGGTCAATTCCAGCGATTCCGGCGACCTGAGCCGCCGATTTTCCGACCGCGCCGTGCAGGAACAAATGAGCCGACAAGCGGCTGCCCTGGGGAAATTTACTGCGCCGATTTTCATACTGCATCTCAGCTATCGAACTGATTCAATGAACCTGGCGTATCAAAGCGGGCTGGAAAAAATCGCTGCCACCACGGGCGGGCTGACCCTGTTCAGCCGCACCAGCGATGACATCGCTTCGTTGCTGAACACATTGCTGACGCGGATTCAATCGTCGTATGTCATCGGCGTGGAGCAGCCGGCTGTGAAACGGAATACCGTCAAACTGCGCATCGAAGCCAAAAAAGCGGATGGTCAATCACCCGGCAAAATCACGCACCGCGACCAGATCAGCCTTCCGAAGAAGTAAGTTGGGTACGCAGGCGTCCCCGCCTGCGTCTGAAAAAGCCGCGTAGCATCCTTAATCAGAAAGTTCAGTAATCGGGAAAATTCGTATGCTTCGCCCTTCTTTTATAATTTCAGCAGGCGGGGACGCCTGCGTGCCCAACTTCAAAACAAACCAGAAATTCCCGATTGCCGTCCATGCCCAAAATCGGCGAATCCACGACGCCGCGCGAACGCAATCCAATCGAAGCCGCAAAGGCGACAATCTCATCAACCACACGCAACTGCGCCGCTTCATCACGGACAATCCCGCCTTTTCCGACTTCTTCGCGGCCAACTTCAAACTGAGGTTTAATCAGCGTGACTACCAAGGCGGATGACTTCAGCAGGGCAGGGACAACGGACAAAATTTTCGTCAGGGAGATAAACGAAACGTCTCCGACGACCAAATCAAACCGTTCGGCAAAATCGTCCGGTTGCAAATACCGCGCGTTGACGTTTTCGCGAACTTCGACGCGGGCGTCCTGCCGCAGCTTCCAATCAATCTGCCCGTGACCGACATCCACTGCCACGACACGGGTGGCTCCGCGTTGCAGCAAACAATCCGTGAATCCCCCGGTCGAAGCGCCGATGTCCAGGCAAACTTTCCCGGTCGCATCCACGCCAAAATGATCCAGCGCTGCCGCCAACTTCAAACCGCCCCGGCTGACAAACGGCATGGTTTCCTTAACGGACAGCGGAGCTTCAATCGCAACCAACTGCCCGGCTTTTTCCAGCCGCTGCTGGTTGCTGAACACCTGCCCAGCCAGAATCAACGCCTGCGCTTTGGCGCGCGTTTCCACCAGGCCGCGTTCCACCAGCAACTTGTCCAATCGTTCTTTGTTTTTCAGCTTCATCAAAAATTCTTTGGCGAAAAATTACCGAATGTGGGAAGCTTTGCCGTCGCTTTCGTCATTTACAAACTCTCAAACCTTTACAGCTTTCCCCAAGAACAATCTGAACCGAGGAACCCATTATGGCAAAAGCCTCTACGCAAGCGTCGCCATCCCCAGAACCAAGATTATTCATTCACCAATCCGCTCCGCAAGGCAATCTAGGTTCGTTTGCCGAAGATGTTCGCGCCGGATTAACCGCAACGCCCAAAACCTTACCGCCAAAGTATTTTTATGACGCGCTGGGGTCGCAGCTTTTTGAAGTGATCTGTTTGCTGCCGGAATATTACCTGACGCGCGCCGAAACAGAGATTTTCGAGCGATACGCTGCGGAAATCGTTTTGCAATTGCCTTCGCCGGTTGGCGTTGTTGAATTAGGCAGCGGCAGTTCCATCAAAACGCGATTGCTGATCGAAGCCATTCTGGCCCGGCAATCCGAACTGCATTACCAGCCAATGGACATTTCGGCTTCGATCCTGGCACTAAGCGCCGAAGCCTTGTTGGGCAATTACGACCGGCTGCGCATCACAGGCCACGTCGGCGATTACACGCGCGGCCTGGAAACCATTGAACGGCGCGACGGCGAGCATCTGTTAGCATTGTTTTTAGGCTCGAACATCGGCAATTACACGCTTGCCGAAGGCCGCGAACTACTCAAAACCATCCGCAGAGCATTGAAACCTGGCGACGGCTTACTGCTCGGCGCAGATTTGAAAAAATCCGTTGATGTTTTGATTCCTGCCTATGCCGATGCGCTGGGCGTGACGGCGGCTTTCAACCTGAACCTGCTGATTCGCATCAACCGAGAGCTTGATGCCGATTTCGACCTAGCGAAATTCCAACACGAAGCCCGCTACAATGATGACCGTGGCCGCGTCGAAGCGCACCTGGTCAGCCGCTCTACGCAAATCGTCACCCTGCGCGCGCTGGATTTGCAGATTGAGTTTGAGGCGGGCGAAACCATTCACACCGAAAATTCCTACAAATACGACCTGCCGCAGCTTGCCGCGCTGGCAGAAGAAACGGGATTTCAACCCGCGAAAACTTGGTTTGATGGAGAGAAGAGATTCAGTTGCAATTTCTGGCTGGCGAATTGAAGCAAGCGTAATGGCTTGGTTTCTCTCTGTAGGGAATTCGTTTA
>ERZ650309.1525-NODE-1525-length-10848-cov-5.123969_pt1 | contig 10848 bp, 5 predicted proteins | sample MGYA00376245_ERZ650309 | MGnify/ENA primary metagenome ERZ650309 (study PRJEB26733, sample SAMN07839294) | wastewater metagenome | biome: urban; feature: wastewater treatment plant; material: waste water | place: USA: North Carolina | collected 2016-04-26 ...
CAGAATTTCAAACTTGAGTTTTGGCGGAGCGGACAACGACACCCTGTTTGCGACCTGCGGCGACAAAGTCTTCAAACGCAAACTGAAGGTCAAAGGGGCGTACGCCTGGGAGACCCCCATCAAACCCGCACCGCCACGTCTCTAAAAATATTTGTTCTCTACCGGAGCGCGTTTACTCGAAATCGCGCTCCGGTCATTGATTTTCCCTTCCTAAAACTTCGAACTCGCAGATGAAAATTTCTAGACGCCACTCTCTGAAGCTAATTGGTGCAGGAGCTGCGACGCTTGCTGCTGATTTGCCTGCCAAAGCGCAAACGCCTGCCAACCCAAACCTGCTCTGGTATCGGCAAGCGGCCAGCAACTGGAACGAAGCCTTACCCATCGGCAATGGACGATTGGGCGGAATGGTGTTTGGTGGCGTGCGCGAAGAACGCATTCAGCTTAACGAAGATTCCATTTGGGCGGGCAAAAAAATGGATCGCATCAATCCCGAAGCTGCGAAAGCGATTCCGGAAGTTCGCCGGTTGCTGTTGGCTGGGAAACTGCGCGAAGCCGAAGCGCTGGCCGACAAAACGATCATCGCCAAACCACGCCGCATGCCGCCATATCAACCGCTCGGAGATTTGTGGCTGCGCTTTTCCGGCTTGGATGCGGAAAGCGAGTATCGGCGCGAACTCGATTTGGACAGCGGTGTGGCTCGCGTCAGTTTCACTTCTGGCGGAGCGAAATTCACGCGCGAAGTGTTCGCTTCGGCGGTAGATCAGGTGATTGTCATTCGGCTGACTTGCGATAAACCCGGCAAGCTTTCGTTTGCGGCGACGCTGACGCGTGAAGCCGATGCGCAGGTTCGCGCCACCAACAACCGCGTCATTCTGGAAGGCGAAGCCATTGCGCACGACAAAAATCATCCTGATGAGCCGAAAGTCGGAACGAAGTTCACAGGGGTCTTACACGTCGCAACCGAAGGCGGACGCGTTCGCACCGAAGGTAATCAAGTCATCGTCGAAGCGGCCAATTCGGCGACCCTGTTTCTGGCGGCGGCCACCGATTACCGCCACAAAAACCCGGCAACAAAATGCCAAACGGACTTAGCGGCAGCGAAAAAGCCTTATGCGCGATTGTTGGCCGCGCACGTTGCTGACCATCAACGGTTGTTTCGCCGAGTCAGTTTTGACCTCGCTTCGACAGCGCCCAATTTGCCGACCGACGAACGGTTGAAACGAGTGCAAGCAGGCGCAACTGACCTTCAGCTTGAAACGCTGTATTTCCAGTTTGGCCGCTACTTGCTGATGGCCAGCAGTCGTTCGGGAACTTTGCCCGCCAATCTGCAAGGCATCTGGAACGACAAACTCGCGCCTTCGTGGGACAGCAAATTCACCATCAACATCAATACCGAGATGAATTACTGGCCTGCGGAAACAGCCAACCTTTCGGAACTGCACGAACCGCTGTTCGATCTGATTGAGAAAGCCCGCGATGATGGCCGCCGCGTGGCTCGTGAAATGTACGGCGCCCGAGGCTTCGTGCTACATCACAACACGGACGGTTGGGGACACGCCGTGCCGATTGATGGCGTAGGTTCCGGCATCTGGCCGATGGGCGCGGCGTGGCTGAGTTTGCATCTGTGGGAGCATTACGATTTCACGCGCGACAAACAATTTTTGGCGAAACGCGCGTATCCGGTGATGAAAGAAGCAGCAGAGTTTTTGCTGGATTACCTGATCGAATACAAAGGTCAGTTGATTACAGGCCCTTCGATCTCGCCGGAAAACCGTTACCAATTGCCCAACGGAGAAATCGGCAAACTCTGCATGGCCCCGGCGATGGATTCGCAAATTGCGTTTGCGTTGTTCAGCCGAGTGATTGAATCCAGCCGCTTGCTTGGCATTGACGAAGAGTTTCGCAACAAAACCATCGCCGCTCGCGACCGATTGCCGAAACCTCAAATTGGCAAACACGGCCAGTTACTGGAATGGCTGGAAGAATACGATGAACCAGACCCGGGCCATCGCCACATTTCGCATCTGTTCGCGCTGCATCCCGGAAATCAAATTACGCTCGATGGCACGCCCGAACTTGCCAAAGCGGCGCGCACGACATTGGAACGACGTCTGAAAGCTGGCAGCGGCCATACGGGTTGGAGCCGTTCGTGGATCATCAATTTCTGGGCGCGATTGGGCGAAGGCGACACCGCGCACGAAAACATCGTGGCGTTGCTGGCCAAATCAACTTTGTGGAACTTATTGGATAACCATCCGCCATTTCAAATTGACGGTAATTTCGGCGGCACAGCCGGAATGATCGAAATGCTGCTGCAATCTCATGCTGGCGAAATCAGTTTTCTGCCCGCGTTGCCCAAAGTGTGGGCGAAAGGTTCGATCACAGGCATTCGCGCTCGCGGAGCCATCGGCGTTGATCTGAACTGGAAAGACGGCAAGGCAACAGAAGCTGTATTACGCCCGAAAGTCAGCGGCGGACATCGGTTGCGGCCTCCGCGCGGCCAGCAAATTTCTACGGTCACTGAAGCTGGACGAAAGCTGGCAATCAACTTCGGCCCGAATGGCATTGCCAATTTGAAAGTGCTGGCGGGAAAAGAATATCGAATCAGGTTTGGTTGATCCGCAACTTCACGGATAAAAGTGACCGGACACAGCGCCAGAGCGTCAAAGAAGGCAAGGAGAAGGAAAATGTCCAAAATCAATCGTCCCTTTGTTTTCTTTGCGATTCTGGCGCTGGCTTTATGTTGCCTGTCGCCTGTCAAACAAGCTCAACAGCCAGCGCAGTATCCGCCGCAAGCTCCCAGTCAGAATTCTTCACAACAAACGCAACAACAGAATCAGGATGCAGTGGTTCGCATCAGCACACAGCTTGTGCAGGTGGATGCCGTTGTCACAGACAAAAAAGGCAACCACATCGAAGACCTGACCGCTGACGATTTTGAGATGTTTGTTGACGGCAAAAAACAGGACTTAACGCACTTCAGACACGTCAGCCTGCCGACGGTGAAGCGTGAACTTCCGCCAGTCAAAAAATCCGACACGCCTGCTCCGCCGAACATGCCGACAAAGCAAATTGATCTGCGCGATGTTCATCGCACCATCGCCTTTGTCGTGGATGATTTGGGATTGTCCTTCACCAGCACTGAACGCGTGCGCGAAACGCTGCGTCAATTTTTGGACAGACAAATGCAGCCCGGCGATCTGGTCGCCATCATTCGTACCGGACACGGATTGGGCATGCTGGAACAATTCACCAGCGACAAACGAATTCTGTATTCCGCCATCGATAAATTGATGTGGAATCCGTTGAGCCGTGACATGGTTCCGAACTTCGGCAGCGAAGGCAGCTTGAACGATTCCGATCAAGGCCAGCAAGACGCCAGCGATCAACAATCCATGGACGACGCGATGAGCAATTTCCGCGACACGATGTTTGCCACTGGCACGCTGGGGGCGATCAACTTCGTGGTCAACGGATTGCGCGGATTGCCGGGACGGAAAAGCGTGATTCTGCTTTCTGACGGGTTCAGAATTTATCCACCCAGCGGCAACATGAATGACCCGGACGCTGTCACCGAAAGCGAAATGGTTCAGCGAGCGTTGAAACAGTTGGTCGAAATGGCCAATCGGTCGAGCGTCGTGATTTATTCGATGGACGCCAAAGGGTTGATGCCGTTGGTTCCCGGCGGGGAAACCGGTGGGCGGCCAACCGGAGATTCGTATGCGAAGGCGATGCAGGACAATCAGGAAGCTTTGGAAGGTCCTGTTTCGCTGGCAGCGCAAACCGGCGGGTTTGCCACTTTCAACAACAACGATTTGAACCTGGGCATTCAGGAAGCGCTGTACGACCAGCAAAGTTATTACCTGCTCGGCTTTGACCCGGACGATGACAAGTTCGACCGCAAGCTCCACAAAATCAAAGTCACGGTGAAACGCCCTGAATTGCGCGTGCGCGCTCGGCAAGGGTTTTATGGAGTCAGCGACGAAGAACCGCGCGAAGTGGAAAAGACGCGCGGTCAGCAAATTTTCGGCGCGCTGCTGTCACCGCTGGGCGTGCGCGAATTGAACTTGCGTATGACGCCGTACTACTTCAATTCGGATAAAGAAGGCTCGCTGGTGCGCACACTCTTCTATATTGACAGCGCGAAGCTGAATTTCAAGGACGCGGCGAATGGCAAAAAAGCGATCAATCTGGATTTGGCAGCTTTTGCCTTTGACGACAAAGGCACTGCGATAGATTTGAATGCTCGCCATGTCGCGCTGACGTTTGATGAAGCTCAATACAAACAAGTGCTGGCCGAAGGGCTGACGTATCGTGCGGACTTTCCGATCAAAAAACCGGGCGCCTATCAATTCCGCGCCGTGTTGCGCGACGCCGAAAGCGGCAAGCTCGGCACTGCCAGCCAGTTCATTACCGTTCCCGATTTAAGCAAAAGCCGTCTGGCGATGTCCGGCTTGGTGCTGTCCATTCCCACGATTGAAGGAGAAAAAGAATCTTCAAAAGATTTGCGAACGACGCCTTATGTTCGCAGCTTTCCCGCCAGCGGTTGGGTAAAATACGGAGCGGCGATTTACAATTCCACCATTGATAAAAAAACCGGGCAGCCTCAATTGACCGTGCAGGCGGAAATTTATCACGACGGAAAATTGCTAAAGCAATTGCCGCCCAAACCCATAGAGCTTCCGGCTAAGGCCAGCTCGAAACGATTCGATTTTGTCGGCCAGATGTTGCTAACAAATTTTCAGCCCGGAGATTACCTGTTGCGCGTGATCGTCACCGACGCGTTGGCGAAAAAGAAAGTCGGACAGGTTGAACAATGGATGGATTTCACGGTGCGATAATTATGACCAATCAAAACAAAGCTCGAATTCGCTTTTCAGTCATTGGCCTGAATCACGGCCACATCAACGGACAAACCGAAGCCGTGCTGCGCGGCGGAGGTGAGTTGGTTTCCTTCTTCGCAAAAGAAGCCGACTTGGCCGCCGATTTCGCCAAACGCTATCCGCAGGCGAAACTCGCCCGCAGCGAAAAGGAAGTGCTGGAAGACAAGACGGTTCAACTGATCGTATCGGCTTCCATTCCGGTGGATCGCGCGCCGCTCGGCATTGAAGTCATGCGCCACGGCAAAGATTTCATGGTGGACAAACCGGGCATCATCACGCTGGAACAACTTGCTCAGGTGCGCCGCGTGCAGGAACAAACGCATCGCATCTATTCGATTATGTACAGCGAACGGTTTGAAAATAAGGCGACGATCAAAGCCGCCGAAATGGTCAGAGCCGGAGCCATTGGCAAAGTCATTCAAACCATCGGTCTGGGGCCGCATCGCATGAATCCGAAAACGCGTCCGGCCTGGTTTTTCGAACGTGAAAAATACGGTGGCATCATCTGCGATATCGGATCGCATCAATTCGATCAGTTCTTGTATTTCACCGGTTCAACCAAAGCCGAAATCGTCGCTTCGCAAGTGGGCAACGTCAATCATCCGCAATGGCCGGGCCTGGAAGATTTCGGCGATGTGATGCTGCGCGGTGATGGCGGCATGGGCTACATTCGCAACGATTGGTTCACGCCTGACGGATTGCCTACATGGGGCGACACGCGACTGACTGTCATCGGAACTGAAGGTTACATCGAAGTCCGCAAAAACGTGGACATCGCCGGAAAGCCCGGAGCCAATCATTTCTTTCTGGTGGATCAAAAAGGTGTTCAGCGCATTGATTGCGAAAACGTTCCGTTGAAATACGGCGAACTGTTGATCAACGACATTCTCAATCGCACCGAAACGGCCATGACTCAGACGCACTGTTTCCTGGCGACAGAACTGGCCCTGAAAGCACAAAAACAAGCGCAACGAATCGGCGCGAAAAAATAGTTTGCGACGGACAGCATTTTCTCTCTTCGCGGCGGCGCATTCATTTTCTGTGACTGGAAATAAACGCGTCACGTCTTGGGAACCAGGAAGAGAAAGGCAGTTTCCCAAAAACCATTCAACAGACCTTTCTTTCCGGTTTTATAAAGTTCCCGGCGCGTAAGCGCGGTTTCCGCGAATGCTTGCCAGGAAGAAAGGCAGTGCTTGGTCTACGCGGAAGGTCAGGCACTGTCTCTCCATCTTGTCCTGCCAATTCTGCGATCTCATTTAGCCTGACTTTCAACCTCAAATAATCAACTGAATATTTTTCGCATTGTCGGCAATGTTTTCTGGCGAACCTTCTTGTGTTTCGAGTATAAACACGGCGGTTTTGATTCAAACCGGAGGGGGAAAAGTTATGCAGTATTCATGTGGTAATAACCAATCGCGGGTCTGGCGGAATTTGGTTTCGGCATCGGTGCTGATGCTCGTCCTGTTTGTTCACGCCAGCGCTGCGCTTGGGCAAGCAGTTGAACAAAAAACTCAGCCGCAACTTCAACAACCGGCCAAACCGGCTGCGCCTGCTGCTCAACCGGAACAAGCCAAATCCAAACAACCGGACAGTTTGACCGCCGAAGAATTTTCGCGCTTGAGCCGTGAATTTTCCGAAGAAGGCGGCTATTTTCGTTCGGACAATTTCACGTCCAACGAAACTTCGTATTTGCACGTAGTCAACAAACTGCGCGAAGTCGGCACAACTGGCGGCGCATATCTGGGCGTTGGGCCGGAGCAGAATTTCACCTACATTGCCAAAGTCCGTCCGCGCATCGTGTTCCTGTTCGATATCCGGCGACAAGCCGTCATTCAGCATTTAATGTACAAAGCTGTGTTCCAGGTTTCGGATACTCCGGCACAGTTTCTGTCCAAACTGCTCAGCCGTCCGCTGCCGCCTAAAGACGCGAAAGAAAAGGCTCTACCGGCCAATGCTTCGTTCAACGATGTGCTGATTTTTTTCAGCGCGGCCCCTGTGGATGAAAAAGCTTACGCCGCCAATCTGGCTGAAATCCGCAAATTGATTCAGGATGATTTCAAATTCCCGCTGTCTGAAACCGACCAGAAATTGTTGGAGTATGTCTACAAAAGTTTTTCTGACGAAGGCCTGACGATTTCTTATCGCACGGAAGGCGGCGGAGGTTGGGGCGGTTACTTCCCTACCTTCAAAGAGATTCTGGCGGGTGAAGATTTGAACGGAAAGCAGGGAAACTTTTTAGCCGTGCCCGAAGATTACGAATTCGTGCGTTCGCTGCATCGCAAAAATCTGATCATTCCGGTTGTCGCGGACTTTGCGGGGAAAAAAGGAATTGCTTCCGTTGGCGAATACCTGAAAAAGAATGGCCTGACGGTGACGGCGTTTTACCTGTCCAACGTCGAACAATATTTGTTTCAAAACGGCGTGTTTGGTGACTTTGCGGAAAACGTTCGCAAATTGCCGCTGACGGATAAAAGCCTGTTCATTCGCGCCATCGCCGGACGCGGCCCGCATCCTGCGCGCCAACCCGGCCATCGGCTGACCACCTTGCTGCAAAAGATGACGGTCTTTCTTAAGGATTACGACGAAAAGCTTTACACCAGCTACGGCGAGCTGTCGCTGACCAATTACATTGCGCCGTAACGAAGCGGCAAAATTTCCATCAACCAAGCCGACTCCGTTTTCGTCTTTACTGTTATCCGTAAACAATTCGGATGACACAGAGGACAAGGAGTCGGTTATGTTTTTCTCTTCTCGCTTTGTTTCCTGCCTGATTTTGCTGTTGGCGATTTCCTTGCCAGCGGTTTCGCAATCTGTTCAACAACCCACCCGGCAACCAGGCACCGCCACCGTCAGTGGAACGGTCAAGCTGGGCGACGCGCCCGCCATAGGCATTCCAATGGCCTTGGTTCCCGCTCAAAATGGACGCCAACCGCAAGGCCAGCAGGACACGATCAACCAAACAGCCACCGACGAAACCGGACAGTACCGATTCACGGGAGTGGTCGCAGGCACATACCGCGTCGTTCCGATGACGGAAACTCTGGTCATCACCAGCAACCCGGCAACTCCCAATGCTTCTGGCGGCCCCGGCAACCCGGGCGGCTTCGGTGGTCCCGGCGGAATGGGAGGCCCCGGTGGAAATGCTGGCGGCAAAGCCATCACGGTCAGCGACGGGCAAGCCGTTTCCCAGATTGACTTCACTCTGGCCCGCGGCGGAGTCATCACAGGCCGTGTCAGTGACAACAATGATCGTCCAGTGATTGCGGAACGTATTACCTTGGCGACCGTGGATACCAACGGACAGGCAAGACCTTTTGCTGGCGGCAACCGTTTCGGGTTGGAAACAGACGACCGAGGCGTGTATCGAGCTTACGGGTTGCCTCCGGGCAAGTATCTGGTTAGCGCAGGCGACAACGGAGGCAATCGAATGGGACCTGCCATCGCTCGCCGAGCCAGTTACACACGAACCTTTCACCCCAGCGCGACCGAAGAAGCCGAAGCACAAGCCGTCGAAATCTCCGATGGAACGGTCGCTGAAAACATAGACATTCATTTGGGCGGGCCGCTGAAATCGTTTGCCGTTGCAGGCAAGGTGGTGGATTCGCAAAGCGGTCAACCCCTTCCAGGCGTCACCGTCAGCATCACCAGAGAAGTTCGCAATGGCGGACGAGGCATGCCGCAACCCGGCGGAGGAAGCAGCGGAACGTCCAACGAAAAAGGCGAATTCAAAATTCCCGGACTGATGCCGGGACGGTACACAGCGTCGGCGACGCCCATCAACTTTTCCAGCGGAACCCCAATCAGCGGAGACTTTTACAGCGAACCGACGAGCTTTGAAATTTCCAGCGATGACGCGACCGGCGTGGAAGTTCACGCGACACGCGGCGCTTCCATCGCGGGGATTGTGGCGATCGAAGGCCCTGCCGATCCGACCGTGGGAGCCAAACTTTCGCAGTTACTGGTTTTCGCCAATTCGCGCAGCGCGCAACAACAAGGCGGCCAACAAAGGCAAGCGACTCAAGTCTCTTCGTCTGGCAGGAACAGTGCGTCCTCCGTCAGTCCGGACGGATTGTTCCGCGTCAGCGGTTTGGCTCCGGGACAGGCCCGGTTGAACATCAGCGGCGGCGGGTTCGGCGGATCGGGTGGTGGCACGTTCAGACTGGTTCGCATTGAACGCAACGGTTCGCCGATCAACGGAGACATTGAGTTAACTTCGGGCGAACAGGTCGCGGGCATTCGCATCGTTATCGGTTTCGCTTCGGCGGTGATTCAAGGCCGCGTGATTGTCACCGGCGGAACCTTGCCGCCGAATGCTCGATTGAATGTTACGGCGCGCTCGCTGAGTGCCACGTCAACAAACGGCGGCGGAGGTTTTGCTGGTGGCGGCAACAATGCACGCATCGAAGCCGATGGCCAATTCCGAATCGAAAATCTGTTGCCTGGAAGTTATGAAGTGCGGCTGACCGGAACGCTTGGCGCTGGGCCGGGCGGCAGAGGCCAAGGCGTTGGCCAGGGACGCGGCGGACAAGGCACAGGCGCAGGGCAACAACAGCCCAGGCTTCCCGAAGTTCGCCAAACCGTAACCGTCGCCAACGGCACGCCCACAAACGTCACGCTGACACTGAACCTGACTCAGTAACGATATGAAACTTCCACCTGTATTTCGTTTAATCGTGTTGGTTAGCTGCCTTGTGGCGATTGTTCAAGCGCAGCAATCCCCAACTTCGTCGGCTGCAACAACGAATCCCGAACCGCCGAAAACCGGTTCGATCAAAGGCCGCGTAACCGGAAACGACGGCCAGCCGTTAACCAACATTCCCGTCGTGGCAATTCCTTTCGGACGCAATGGAGCGCGCAGACAAGGCGTGTCCGGCCAACCGCCCGCCATGCCTTCGCAAGCTCTCACCGATGACGATGGAAATTTCGAGTTCGTCAATCTGGCTCCGGCTTCGTATGGAATTTCGGCTTCGACGCCGGGTTATGTCGCGCCGCTGCCAGAAACTGCCGAAGGCGAAGAAGAAAACCGCAGCAACCTGTACCGGCTGGGCGAAGTCGCCAACATCACGCTGGTTAAAGGCGGCGTCATCACCGGCAAGGTGGTCAACGCCAATGGCGAACCATTGACCGGCGTCACGCTCAGCGCAATTCGAGTGGGCAATGTGAATGGCGAAACCGATGAACTATCTGCCGTGCGCATCTTTGGGCGCAATTGGCGAACCGATGATCGCGGCGTGTATCGCATTTACGGATTGATTCCCGGCACATACATTGTTCAGGCGGGACAAATGGGAGACCAAGGCAGGCCGCTTTCACCCTTTAGCCAGGACGCGCCGACGTATTACCCGTCGTCTGCACGCGACGCAGCGGTTCCGCTGGCAGTTCGTCCGGGCGAGGAATTGTCTGGCATTGATATTCGCTACCGCGCGGAAAAAGGCCATTCAATCGGCGGCAAAGCCACCATTGCCCAAACAACCAACAAAGCGAATCCGCAGACAACTGCCAACAACGATTTCGGCGGGATGGAAATTCGCCTAAGCCTGCCGGGAACGGATTCCGCCGTCGCCACGACATTTCAACCCGACGGCAATTCGTCGAACGGACAGGCGCGCGGCTTTGCGTTTTACAACATCCCCGATGGCGATTACGAAATCAGCGCCCGTCGCGGCCTGGGCGGCGGCGAAAGCGATCTGGTTTCTGAAAGCCGTCACCTTTCAGTTCGCGGCGCGGATGTTTCAGGCATTCAACTCAGCCTGACGCCGTTGGCCTTGCTCAGCGGAAAAATTGTGATTGAAAAAGCAGCGGCCAATTCAGCGGCGGCCTGTCCTTCGCCACGACGTTCTTTCACCGAAGAAGTATTGCTGACCGCTCAACGTGAAGAAGCCTCAACCAGCAATCGGCAAGCAAACTTTCCACGTTCTATTGCGCCTTTTGCCAGCGGAGATTTTTCAATCCGCAATCTGGAAGC
>ERZ650309.1526-NODE-1526-length-10834-cov-4.245756_pt1 | contig 10834 bp, 11 predicted proteins | sample MGYA00376245_ERZ650309 | MGnify/ENA primary metagenome ERZ650309 (study PRJEB26733, sample SAMN07839294) | wastewater metagenome | biome: urban; feature: wastewater treatment plant; material: waste water | place: USA: North Carolina | collected 2016-04-26 ...
ATATGCCTAAGTGACTGAGTTCAGACGTGTGCTCTTCCGATCTCGAGGTCAACGGCGCCTGCGTTGCCGCAGCGAGGAATCCCGCCATACCCAGCGCGATCAAGGTCGCGGCGTGCGGGTACGACGTCAGTTGAGCGACGTCGTTTCCCAGTGCGGCACCGATGGCCAGTGACGGCGCGAATATGCCGGCGGGCACGCCGGACCAGGCCGTGAGCCAGGTGGCAACGAATTTGAAGAGCACGTAGACGGCAGGCACATTCTCCTGACCCTCCAGCATCCCGCGCGTGTAGGCGTACCCGCTGCCGAAGGTCGCGCCGTTGGTCATCACGCCGATGACGGCGACGGCCAACCCGCAGGCCACCGCGAAGGATATGGGCCGCTTCAGCCGCCAACGACTGATTCCATCGGCGGATTCACCGCTGAGTGACGCAATCAGCAGGCGCGCGAATAGACCCCCGGCCACCCCACTCGCCAGCGCGACGAGCAATCCGGGCCAGATCAACGCGGCGCCGACCGCTGGGACATGGATCACACCGAAATAGGTGCCATTCCCATAGGTTGAAACTGCCACCAGGCCGGCCAGCACGATGCCTGAAATGATCAGCCCGCTGCTGCGCTGCTCGGGCGCCCTCGAGAGTTCTTCGATCGCGAACATCACACCGCCTAGAGGCGTGTTGAACGCCGCGGCGATGCCGGCAGCACCGCCCGCGACCAACAGACCGTGCTCGGTCACCGCCGACCGCCTGGGCAGCCATCGCTTGGCGCCATGCATCACGCCCGCAGCAATCTGGACGGACGGACCCTCGCGACCCAGCGACAGGCCTGCCAGCAGTCCCCAGGCAGTCAGTGCAATCTTGGCCACTGTCAGCTTGAGAGACACGAAGAGTCTGCGATCTTCCGCACCCACCGAAGGATCGAGTGCTGCCATGACTTGCGGAATGCCCGATCCGGCGGCGCCCGGCGCGACGTCGCCGCCGGACGCCGCGGCCGAGTCCGCGCTCTCCCGGCACGCCGCGCGCTTCCCCGAGCACGAGGCCGCGCTCGACGCGCCGCTGGCCGAGCAGGCGGCGCTGATCGAGCGGCTGCCGCCGCGCGCGCTCCTGTGCGGCGTCTACCTGCACGGCCTCGCGGTCTGCAGCCCCGAGCCGCTGGCCGCCTTCGGGCTGCCGCGCCCGAGCGAGCGCGCGCGTGATCCGCAGAGCGTCCGCACGGACCGTACGGACCGCACAGACCGCACAGACCGAGCGGACCTCGACGATCCGCCCCTGTGGTCGGCGCAGAACCTCCTGTCCGTCCCCCTGCCCGAGGCAAGCCATGTCTGATCGCCCGCTGTCCCCGCAATCGCCGGAGTCGGCCGCCGGCGCCCTGCTGCCGCAGCACGGCGTATCGATGCAGCCGGCCGGTCAGGTCGCGACCGATCTGTGCACGTTCTGTCCGCGCCTGTGCAGCCACACCTGCCCGGTGTCTCTGAGCTCGCTGCGCGAGACGCTGACGCCGCAGGCCAAGATGGCGGCGCTCGGCAGCCTGCGCGCGCGCCTCGGAGCCGTCGGCAGCGCGACCGAGGGGCTCGACGCCGCCGGCCGCGAGGACCTCGACGGCGCGGTGAGCGCCTCGCCGCTCTACGGCTGCAGCGGCTGCGGCGCCTGCACCACGGCGTGCCTGTACAAGGTCGAGCCGGCGCGCGAGCTGCTGCGCGGGCGCGCCGACGCCGAGCGGGCGGGGCTCGGGCACCCGGCGCTCGCCAACCTGGTGCACCGGCAGGAGCACCGCAGCCGCGCCGCCGCCGAGGCGCTGGCGCGCGATCCCGAGCTGCGGCGCGCGCGCGCGGGCGAGGCCGCCTTCCTGCCGGCGTGCCTGCCGCGCAGCGAAGAGGGTCAGGCGCTGGCCGGGCCGGTGCGCGACGGCCGCGCGGCGCTGCGCCTGGTCGAGCGGCTGTCCGACGCGCTGCCGGGGTCCCCGCCGCCGCCGCTCGGCATCGCCGAGGTCAGCCACGCCTGCGCCGGCTACCCCCTGTACGCGGCCGGACTGACCGAGGCGTTCCGGCTGTACGCCGAGTCCTTCGCGCGCCAGGTCGAGCGCTACCCGCTGCTGGTCACCAGCTGCTCGGCCTGCACCTGGCTGCTGCGCGTCGGCTACCCCGAGCACGGCGTGCCGCTCGGGCCGCAGGTCCAGCACATCACCGAGCTGCTCGCTCCCCACGCCGAGGCGCTGCCGATCACCCGGCCGCTGCCGGCGATCGCCGCCTACCACGATCCCTGTCACCTCGGCCGGCGGCTCGGCAGCCTGCCGGCGAGCGCGGGCCCGACGCGCCAGGCGCCAGACGCTAACGGCGGCGACGGGCAGGCCGCGACCGCTGCCTCCGCCCGCAACGATCTGTTCGACGGACCGCGGCGGCTGCTCGAGCGGGCGACCCGCGGCGTGGCCGAGTTTCCGTATCACCACGAGGGCGCGCGCTGCTGCGGCGCGGGCGGGCTGATGCCGGTGACCGAGCCGGCGATCGCCCAGGCCATGGCGCAGGACCGGCTCGCCGAGCTGCAGCCCGCCCGTCGCCTCGAGGCGCCCGACCTGCCAGCGGGGCTGGACGCGCCGCGCCTGGTCGTGACGAGCTGCCCCGGCTGCCAGCACCACCTCGCCAAGAGCGGCCCCGAACCCGGCAGCCCGGCCAGCGTCCGCTCGCTCATCGAGCTGCTCGAGGAAGCGACACGACCGGACGGAGCGCCGGGCCCCATCGGCGACGGCGACGCCCGCTGAGCCCCTGCGACCGGCGCGCCCCCGTACGGGCAAGCCCGGTACCGCCTACCGTCTACCGCCTACCGCCTACCGTCTACCGTCTACCGCCTACCGTCTACCGCCTCCAGTCCCGAGGTCCGCGCCGCGGCTACATCGACCCCTGCGCGGTTCGAGGCGGGCGCCCGACCTCGAACCCCTTCGGCATCACGATCACGCGGCCGTCATCGCCAAAGCCTTGCCCTCTCTGTACGTTTGGTCGCAAGATAGAGCGTGAGAGACCAGCGGTGAGCCCGAGGTAGCGGGCCGCTAAGCCGGCCTGTGACGCGCAATGGCAGACAAGAGCAACGTCACCGTCCCGTTCGAGCGAATCCAGCGGGTCATCGACATCCTGTCGATGGTCTCGATTGGCGAGTACAGCCCTGAGCTCATCCAGATCTCGCCCAGCGAGCACGCCGACGAGTTCTCGGTCCTCGAGGCTGCGCTCAACATCTACAACCAGGAGCTGGCCGCGGCGCGGGCGCAGAACGAGCGCTACATCGCGGAGCTCGAGCGCTCCAAGCGCGAGCTGCAGGAGCAGCTGACGACGATCGCCCGGCAGCAGCTCGCGATCCACGAGCTGTCGACGCCCATCGTCGAGGTCTGGGAGGACATCCTGCTGTTGCCGATCATCGGTACCATGGATGCCCAGCGCGCGCAGGAGATGACCGAGAAGCTGCTCGATCGCGTGCGCCAGAGCCGCTCGCGCTGCATCATCGTCGACATCACCGGCGTCGACGTGGTCGACACCAACACCGCGAACTCGGTGCTCAAGATGACGCGGGCGGCGCGGCTGCTCGGCGCGTTCTGCGTGGTCACCGGCATCCGGCCCGAGATCGCGCGCACCCTGATCCAGCTCGGCGTCGAGATGGAGGGGCTGCGCACGCTGCGCACGCTGAAGGACGGGCTGCGCGAGTGCTTCGGCTACCTGCGCACGCTGCGCGAGCGCGAGCGCCTCTCGCGCGAGGCCGAGCGGCGGCGCGGCGGCGCGCTGGGGCTGCTGCCCTCGTCGCGCAGCGGGCGGCGGCGGCGCAGCGAGGGCGGCGCGGCGGCGGCCGCGGACGATCAGGAGCCCGGACCCCTGGCGGACGAGGAAGAGCGCGTCCCCGAGCCGGTGCCCCTGGCCGCGGCCCTGGCCGCGCTGACCAGCGACGGATCGAGCGGCGGCAAGTAGGCGCGCTGCGCTCCGGTCCGCGCGGCCTGCGGCTCAGGCGCTGCAGCGGCCAGGCGCTGCGTTCGTCTCGCGCTGCGCGGCTCAGGCGCTGCGGTGGATCAGCGCGAGGCCGGGCTGGGTCACCGCGACCGCGGCGGCGTAGCGCGGCGCCGGCGTGAACTCGCGCACCGAGTAGAGCGCCCCGCGCTGCGGATCGCCGAAGGCCTCGACGGACCACTCGTTGGGCGCCGCGGCCGGGACCAGCGCGAACGACAGCAGCTCCCACGACAGCCCGGCGCCGTCGGCCTTGATGACCGCCTCCTTGCGCGTCCAGGCGCGGAAGAAGCCGTGGACGCGCTCGTCGTCGGGCAGCCGCGACAGCGCCGCGAGCTCGGGCGGCGCGAAGCAGCGCGTGGCCACGCTCCACAGATCCGGCAGCGGCCGGACGTGCTCCACATCGACGCCGATCTCGCCGGTCAGGGTCAGCGCGAAGACCGCGAGCTCCTCGGAGTGCGACACGTTGAAGCGCAGCGGGTGCGCGCGCAGCGGCCCGCCGAGCACAGGCTTGCCGTAGGCTCCCTCGGCGAGATCGACCTCGTGCGGGCGCCGCGACAGCGCGCCGCCGAGCAGCTCGCGCAACAGGCCGCGTGCGGCCGCGAACCGCCGCTGGTGCTGCGGGAAGCGGAACGACGCCGCGCGCGCCCGCTCCTCGGGCGAGAGCAGCGCGCGCAGGGTCTCGATGCGCTCGGCCGGCGGATCGAGCGTGGCGGTGTAGAGGACGACGGAGCCAGCGGGGATCTCATCGCGGTGCGCACGCATCGGGGCTCTGTTCTGCACGGCGGCCGGCTGCGAGGCGCAGCACGGCCCGTGCTCGCCTGCGAGCGGCGGGGCGAGCAGGCGGAGCTGCGGCTGCTTGAGTCGCGGATCAGGTGTTGGGAGCGCGCTTGCGCGGGGTCTTGGGCTGACCCATGTCGCTGGAGCCCGGCGGCGAGTAGTCGACCCAGCGGTAGCTCGGCTCGGGGCGGACGTCGACGTGGATGAAGCCGGCGTGCGGGTAGATGCCGATGCCCATGCCGCCGGTGTCGAGCGCCTCGACGAACTCTTTCAGGCGGTGATCCGGCACGCCCTGGATGCTGATGTCCGAGGCGCTGCCGATGTAGTGGAACGACGTCGTGCGGCGCTGGTTGCGGAAGCCCGAGACCAGCGTCAGCGGCTTCTTGAAGTGATCGAAGACGTGCGAGAGGACCTCGAACAGGTGCGGATCGATCTGCTTCTCGGCCTCGGTGCGACGGCAGCGCCAGACGTGGTTGAGCTTCTCGAGGGCCTCATCGCTGAAGCTGCCGTCCGGGTTGTAGATGTTGACCGTGACGACGTTCTTCGGGTCGTTGACCGACGAGATGATGATGTTTCCCGAGGGGCGGGTGACCGGCTTGTTGCGCAGCCGGGCCTCGGGGACGAGCCAGCCGTTGAACACGGGCCGGCGGACTTTCGCCTTCTGCTTGGCGGGTGCGGCAGGCTTCTGGCCTTCAGCGTAGGCAGCCGGAGCCACGCCGATCCACAACCCACACAGCAGTGCGGCAAGCGCGCTCGTTGGTTTCACGTTCCCTCTGCCTCCGTCCTTGTGTTGCGAGTTTTCTACTTCTTTAGCGGCTACTTGCGACAACCGCCGCTCATTCTTCGTCGCTGCTCATCCTTACCAAGGCGGGTTCTTAGGCTAAAGGCTCGGCTTCTTTCCGGTCTTGGCGTCGTGGCTCAACGGCGCTGGCTTCTGTCTCGTCTAGTCTTCGAATCTGGTGGTCTTCGAATCTCGTCGTCTCTGAGTCTGGGTCGCTGTCTGGGAGGAACACTCAGGTGGAGGATCTTGTTCCCATTCTCTACATTCCCGTCGAGGATCGGGCTCGATTCTGGCTCGGCAGGACGTATGCGCCACAGGACGTGTACAAGCTAATGAGCCCACCGTAGCCTTCGCTCTGCGCGTCGGTCAACCAAAAAAACGCGCGTTTTGGCTCGGTGGGTGCGCTTTTTCACCTGGTTTTCACGTCGGCGCCGCCCATCCATTCCGCGAGGTTCCCAATCTCCCTCCCTTCGAGAAGGGAGCCTGCAAGGGAGCTGCTGCGGATAACTCACGGAATGTATGAAGGAATCTCAGACCGCCTGCAGGGAGTCGGGCGGCAGGTGGAGAAGATCGATTCCCAGTCTCGTCGCTACGTCGAAGATGCGCGCGTCCCGGTAGAACTCTCCGTACACGATGCGACGCAGGCCCGAGTTGGCGATCGACTTGAAGCACGACCAGCACGGCGAGGCCGTGATGTAGATGTCCGCAGCGTCGATGGAAACGCCGTTCTTGGCGGCGTGGATGATGGCGTTCTGTTCGGCATGTATGGTCGCTACGCAGTGGTCGGATTCGAGCATGTGGCCGACCTCATCACAGTGCGGCATGCCGCGGATGGAGCCGTTGTACCCCGTCGACAGGATGGTCCGATCCCGGACGATGACGGCGCCTACGTGCTTGCGCGCGCAGGTGGAGCGCGAGGACACCACCTTGGCGATGCTCATGAAGTACTGATCCCAGGATGCGCGCTGCATCGTGAACCATTCCTTTCGTGCCGGCGCTCGGCCGAGGGGCTGCGGTCAGGGCGGTCCGCGTCGTGGGCGACGGCACCGCGGCGTGCTGCGGCGCGCTCCTGCGCGGTCGCCGGGTGTGTACCGGAGGCGCGACTGCGGGGCGCGGCCCGCGCGCTGACGCCTGAGTTTGTCTCGTGATGTTCCCAATGTTTCTCACCGGTACCTCGCGAAAGACGGGCCGGATTGTGGTCGCTGTTAAGCCGACGGCGGCGACAAGTCAAGCGCCAAGTCGGCCACGGGCCCGCCGGCACGCGGCGCGGGCTGGGTGCGCGGCGCGGGCTGGGTGCGCGGCGCGGGCTGGGTGCGCGGTGCGGGCTGGGTGCGCGGCGCGGGCTGGGTGCGCGGTGCGTGGTATGCTGCCGCCATGAGCAAGGCCTACAAGTGCCCGGTCTGCGCCAACGAGGTCGACTCCGCAGCGACGGTGTGCTCCAACCCGGCGTGCCGCGCGGAGCTGGCCTTCTGCTCGCACTGCCGCGACGTCTCGACGTTCGTGCTGGTCGAGAAGCGGCGCGGCCGCGACGTGTACCGCTGCGAGCGCTGCCAGCGCCTCGCCGTCAAGTGCTACACGTGGCTGTCGGGCGGCTACTGCAACGGCATGGCGCGCGCCGGCTCGACCGCGATGCCGCTGTGCGCGAGCTGCACGCAGCGGGTCGGCGAGGTGGCGCGCAACGTCATCGGCTGGTCCGTCATCGGGGCGATCGGGGCGCTGGTCGGGCGGCGAAAGTGACGATGCTGCCGCCCCGCACCGTGATCACCGAGGACGACGCCGCGCAGATCCTGCGGCCGTACGGGCTGCGGCTGCGCGCGCTGCGGCCGCTTTTCCGCGGCACCATCAACTCGAACTACTACATCGAGAGCGACGCCGGCCCGGCGTTCCTGCGGCTGTGCGAGGGCAAGACCGACGCCGACCTGCGCTTCGAGTCGCGCCTCATCTGGCACCTGACCAGCCACGGCCTGCGCACGCCCGAGCTGTGGCACGCGCACTACCGCGATCCGTACGTGAAGTTCCGGCGCGAGGGCGCGCTCCTGCCGCAGGCGGCGATGCTGTTCGAGTGGGTGAAGGGCGTCGAGTACCTGGACTCCGAGATCGACCGCGAGCGCGCGCACGGTGTCGGCCAGCTGCTCGGTCAGTTCCACCTCTGCGCGGCGACGCTGCCGCCGGACGCGGCGGGTCCGCCTCGTGGTGCCGCGGAGCTTGTGCCCGCTCATCGCGAGGGCATCTACGGCCTGCCGCAGATCCGCAAGCGCCTGCTCGGGCTGCAGCTCCGGCCCGCGGCGCGCGGCTCCCTCGGGCCCGTGGTCGACGAGCTGATGGCGGAGGCGACGCGCCTTATGGCGAGCCGGCCGCGCGGCCTGCCGAGCGGGCTCGGACACTGCGACCTGTTCCCCGACAACCTGCTGTTCCCGCGGCGCCGGCGGCGCGCGAAGGGGGCAGGCGCCCAGGGGCCGGGCTCAGACGACGGCTGGGTGCTCGACCTCGAGCAGGTCGCGACGACCTCGTATGTCTACGACGTGGCGGTGGCGCTGCTCGCCTTCTGCGCGCCGGCGCCGAGCTGGCCGCCGCTGTCCGCGGAGGGCGGCGCGGGCGAGGCGACCGCACCGGATCCGGAGGCGACCGAGCCGACCCCGGCCGCGGAGTCGCCCGCAGGCTCGCCGGTGGCCGAGGGCTCGCCGGTGGCCGAGGGCGCCGTCGACACTGCGCCGCGCCTCGGGCCGCTGCGGCGCGAGCCGGCCCGCGCGCTGCTCGACGGCTACCAGTCCATGCGCGTGCTCGGCGACGCGGAGTGGCAGGCGCTGCACGGCGAGCTGCGCTGCGCCGCGGTGCGCTTCACGACGACGCGCCTGACCGACGTCCACCTGCGCGCCCGGGCCGCGACCGGTCCGCACGAAGCGCCCATGGCCGCCCGGCTGCCCGGGCCGCCGCCGCCCCCACACTCCAAGGACTACCGAGATTTCTTGTGGCGCCTGCGCCGCCTCAAGGAGCTGTCCAGCGACGAGCTCGTTGACGCGCTGCGCTGAGCCCCGCCGTCGCCCGCGGTCGGGCTGTCGTCGCCGTGGTTGACAGGGACGCGCCGCGCCCCGTATACCCGAGGGGCCATGATTCTGGACCGAAACAGCCCTGCTTTCTGGGATGTGCGAGTGATCGAGCGCCGCATTCGCCGCGGCGAGGTGACCCGCAAGGACTACGAGACCTTCCTCAGCGCCCTGCCTGATGTCGAGGCCAAGGGCACCGAGTCGAAGCCGCTTGAGGAGCCGATCGAGCGGCCGCCGCCGCGCCGCCCGGCCATCAAGATCACCGCCCCGCCCGCCGGCCTGCGCATGAAGGACGACGACGACGATGACGGCGATCTCGATGACGACATCCTCGACGAGGATGACGACGACGAGGATGAGGACGAGGACGAGTAGCCCGCCCGCCCCCTGACCCGCCGGGCTCATCGAGCCCAAGGAAGGCAGACATGTCCGACGCGCACAAGCCGGGCCCTGCGGACCCGGGTCCCGGCGACAAGCTGCCGGAGATCGACTTCGTCTCTTTCGTCATGTCGCTGGCCGCCTCGGTGCTGCTGCAGATGGGCGAGCACGAGGACGGTACGTCGGGCGGGCCGGTGAACCTGCCGATGGCCAAGCAGACCATCGACATCATCGGCATGCTGCGCGAGAAGACCCGCGGCAACCTCACCGCCGAGGAAGATCACATCGTCGAGACGGCGCTGTACGACCTGCGGATGCGCTACCTGCAGATGTCTAAAGGCTAGCCAGCTCCCAGCCACCGTCTCTGGACGAGAACGGGCCATGAGCCTGGGGCGCGGGCGAGACCTTCGGGTCGCCCGCCTGGTGTCCGTGCAGCAAGCAGACTGCGCGGCCGGCATCACCCGGCCGGCGCGGCTACTTCTTGACGCTGCCGACGTAGCCCGCGGTCACGTCCTTCTGGAACTCGGCGCCGGTCAGGTAGTCGGCGCCGCGCCTCTCGCCGCCGAGCGCCCACAGGAAGTACGCCGTCGAGTACTTGACCGCCAGCTTGTTGGTGCGGTCCTTGGGCGCGGTGCCGCCGGGGCAGAAGCCGCACGTCCCGCACGACATGAAGTTGTCGACGAAGTCGTTGTGCGCGGCCTCCTTGACCGTGATCGCCACCGCCGGGGCCGGCGAGCGGTCGTAGAGCACCTCGTAGTTCGAGTCGGCCGGCGTGCACGGCATGAAGCCGCCCATCTTGCTGATCGTCTCGCCGACGTACAGCATCGGGACGCCGGCGGGCAGCTTGATGCGCCCGAGGTCGGTGCGCGCCTGCGGCGTGCCGGCGTCGACGGGATCGATCAGGAACAGCGCCTTGACGCGGGGGTCGCGCTCGGCGACGAGCAGGCTGATCTTGCCGCCGAGCGAGTGCCCGGCCAGGCCGATGCGCGACTTGTCGACCCGGCCCATCAGCCGCTCGGCGCCGCGCCCCGTCGGGCTCACCAGCCAGTCGAGCAGCGCGACGGTCTCGTCGCGGTACTGCGTGTGGTTGAACTCGCTGCCCGACTTCTGCAGCACCGCGATGATGCCGTAGGAGGCCAGGCGCTCGCCGTAGCTCTGGAACAGCTTGCGGTCGAGGGTGAAGCCGGGCGAGATGACCACGACGGGGAACGGGCCGCGGCGCGAGATCTCGAGGCTGTCCTCGCTGGGGCCGATCACCGTGGTCGAGACCTGCGAGCGCATGCTGACCTGGACCGGCAGGTCGAAGACGACGATGTTCGAGGTGCCGGGCTTGCTCGGATCGAACGGCGAGCTCACCGCGCCGTCGCCCGGCTTGCCCGCCAGATCGGCGCCGCCGAGGTCATCGTTCGCGCCCGCGCCGAGGTCCGCTCCCGGGCTCGGGCTCGCGAGGTCGACGCACTCCGGGCTCTCGACGCAGTAGTCGGGGTTGGTCTGGGTGCAGGCGGCGAGCAGCAGCGCGGCCGCGGCCCCGGCGACACCGCGCCAGCGGGACCGGATCGGCAGCGGGGTGCCAGGCACAAGGGGGCTCGCGGATCCGGGTCGCTTCGTCGAGCTCATGGGACACCTCACGGGCGCCGGGCGCCTCGTCTTATGGCCCGCAGCCCCGGCGCGCCCCGGTCTGCACCGCCGCGACGGGCGAGGCCGGTCGGGGCAGGGCAGGGTGGAGACGGCCGGCGGCTCGGGACCGTTTGCATTGGGAAGCCTGGCGCGCATCAAAGCAGCAGGCCCTGGCGCGCGTCAACCGGCGCGGGCCTGCCCCGGTGGCCGCCGGACGCGCCGCCGCCGGTGGGTCCCGACGGGCGACCGCCCAAGAGCGCG
>ERZ650309.1527-NODE-1527-length-10830-cov-6.373828_pt1 | contig 10830 bp, 9 predicted proteins | sample MGYA00376245_ERZ650309 | MGnify/ENA primary metagenome ERZ650309 (study PRJEB26733, sample SAMN07839294) | wastewater metagenome | biome: urban; feature: wastewater treatment plant; material: waste water | place: USA: North Carolina | collected 2016-04-26 ...
ATTAAACCTGCTAACTGATTAAGAATGAATGAAAACAAAGGATTGAAAAACTTATGCACTAAGAAAAAATATTTTTTTTATTTTTTGTATGTATTTTTTCATTAGATGTAGAGCGTGAAACAATGAAGTTTCACTATGCTACTCTATCCCCTACAACCCAATGATAGAAGGCTTTACAGCAAATTGTTTAATGGAAGTGGTGGGTTTTTAAACAAAAAATTTATAAATGGTTAGTCAAGAAAATGATTGTCTATTAAATAAATATAAATCAATTCAATTAATTTTTTTTGTTGATCAACATGACCTTGTTCGGCTTCAATATTTATATAAAGGACATCTGAATTTTTAAAGTAAACTGATAGTGAGCCATCATCTGATACACCACTATTATTTTGGAGTACAACATTTACCCTATTTTTTTTTAGCCACTTAAATAAAGCTTCATTATTAGTAAAAATAAAATCGTCTGTATCCATTTGTGGGTTTAGGAAAACACGTGCAGCATCATTTGCACTTCCTCCTTTCTTTCTATAACTCAGCAATGAATAATTTTCATTCGTGTTATTATGCAAAGCAATAATGCATTTGGCTGGGAGGAGCCATTGCAGAATTGAATCTGCTACATGCTTTGCATGCATAGCAGCAGTATCAGTATAATTACTGTTTGTGATTAAGGTTTTCCTTATTCCATCATCAGTAAAAATTCTATTTGGATCAAAATAGGATGTATCAATACCATTAAAACAACAGGCTATATTTCTTTTGCCATATTGATGCAGATAAAGTAGTTTGATTTTGGCGGCATAGCTACTTGATTGAAATGCATGCACACTGGTGTTTTCATTTTCATGTACATTGATAGCATATACAAGTATGGTCGTATCCTGAATATCATTTTTTATCAATGTCAACGGTAGCTTACCAAGTAGCATAATACTAGTATCCATTACTTGAGCAGATAAGTGCCTACAACAAATAGTATAGAGTAAAATCGCAATAAGAAAAACATGCTTCATGCCACAAATGAAAGCAAAGTTTTTTTTAAAACATTTTAAGACTGTTTAATTTTACACCACATCTTATATTATGGACATATCATTAGAAAATAAATTTGCGGTTGTTTGTGGTAGTACACAAGGAATTGGATTAGCAATAGCAAAAGAGTTGGCACATGCAGGTGCCACATGTATATTAATAGCAAGAAATAATGCAGCTTTAAAAGAAGCAGTATATGCATTGCCAATGGCATACAATCAGCAGCATAGTTATATGGTTGCTGATTTTAATGATAGCAACACTGTAAGACTTGCTGTTGAACAGATTGCCGCAAAACATACTGTACATATCCTCGTCAATAATACAGGAGGACCAGCAGCCGGACCCATAACAGATGCAACGGATATGGCATTTATACATGCATTTAATCAACATCTTATTTGTAATCATATTTTAGTACAAGCATTTTCGAAAGGTATGAAAGAGGCTGGTTATGGACGCGTCATCAATATCATTTCTACATCTGTAAAAATACCTTTGCACAATCTTGGCGTATCCAATACTATAAGGGGAGCAGTAGCAAGCTGGTCCAAAACAATGGCCAATGAACTTGGCCGTTTTGGTATAACAGTAAATAATATTTTACCCGGTGCTACTGACACCCAAAGGCTAAAAAATCTTGTACAGCTTACTGCTGAGAAAACCCAAAACAGCAGCGACGCTATTGCAAAAAAAATGCAGGCTGAAATACCAGCGGGTAGATTTGGTACAGCTGCGGAAATTGCAAATGTGGCCGCATTTCTTGCATCACCGGCAGCTGCTTATGTAAATGGTGTGAGCATTCCTGTAGATGGTGGAAGAACAGGTAGTATTTAATAGGTTGCTAATGTTAGTAATAAGATTTCATGATGCAAGAAAATAGAAATATTGACAATGAATTAATTGTTGCCATTCAGTATATACAATTGTCAGTATCAGATGATTTGCGAACGATAATACTCACTCAAATTGAGCAACTCATACAGCATGATTTCGGCAGATTAATACAAATACTTTATAGCATTGATGTATCAGAAGAAAAATTGAAACATACATTAATCACGCATAAGGATGTTAATACTGCGGATGTGATAACAGACCTGATTATTCAAAGGCAAATCGAAAAATGGAATTCAAGAGTAGCATATATTAATCCCACTGCAAATATCAATTGTGATGAGGAAAGATGGTAATCCAAGTTTTACTCTTCCACATATACCCGTTTTACCCGCTGACCAATACCTGTAAGAATTTCATAAGCTATTGTATTGGACTGAGTAGCCACTTGTTGAATAGGTATATGATGGCCAAAAGCCTCTGCTTCATCACCTTCCTGCACTTCAGCTATATGCGATACATCTACCATAAGCATATCCATTGCAATAGTACCTACTACTGGTGCCATCAATCCCCTGATATAAAATTGGCCAATGCCATTACTCAACATTCTTGGGTATCCATCGGCATAGCCAACCCTTAGTGTAGCAATGATGCTATCTTTATTTATTTTCCCTTTGCGGTTATAACCCACGGTATCACCCGCTTTGAGCTGATGCAACTGTGCAATAGTTGTTTTCAAACTGGCCACTGTATGCAGTTGCAAGGCTTCACTGCCAGAGGTATTGACACCATATAAACCAATGCCCACTCTTACCATATCAAATTGGAGATCAGGTTTTCTTATTGCTCCTGCTGAATTTGCAATATGCTTTATAAAACCATACCCCACAGCTTCCTCAATATTTTTACATACACGGATAAACAAATTAGCCTGCTGTGTTGTAAAATCATCATCCTCTGCTGCTTCTCCACTGGCCAAATGAGAAAATACTGATTTGATAAACATGTTATTCTTACTCCTTAGTGCAGTGCATAAACCATCAATTTCATGTGCTGGAAAACCAAGTCGATGCATGCCCGTATCTATCTTTATATGTACAGGATAACTGATTAAACCCTGCTCATCCAAAAAATAATTGAATGCATGGTAGAGAGAGGTGGAAAATATTTCAGGTTCTAAATTGTATTGAATCAAAGTATTGAAAGCAGCAGCGTCTATATTCAGCACCATAATGGGCAAGCGAATGCCCGCCCTGCGGAGTTCTGCGCCTTCATCTGCATAAGCAACAGCTAAATAATCTGCTTTATGGTATTGCAAGGCCAATGCTACTTCTGCACTGCCACTGCCATAGCCTGATGCTTTAACCATAGCCATAATCTTTGTGCCTGTTTTCAAATTCCTTCTATATTCATTCAAATTATGGATGAGTGCAGTGAGATTTATTTCTAGTACTGTTTGATGTACCTTGTGCTGTAAGTACATAGCAATCTTTTCAAAACCAAAGCTACGTGCACCTTTTAGCAGTATGGCTTCTTGCTTAAAATCGTTGATAGAGCTGTGCTCAAAAAAATTGCCACTGTCTTCAAAATGTTTGTGAGAAGCAATATTTATATTATCCGATTGATTGGCCCACTCTTTTCCAATGGTTATTAATCTGTTTACTTTTTTTGCATGGAGTAGTTGAAGCACATGTGTATATGCATCAGCAGCGGCATGTGGTATATCTGAAAGTATGACTGTTTTTGGAAGACCTGCCTGTTGCTCTAAAAACTCTAATGCAATGGTAAAAGATGCCAAATCAAAACTATAACTGTCATTGAGTAAAACACAGTCATTTACAGCAGGCATTAGTTGTAAACGCATTTCCACAGGTTGTAAGTTTTGTATGCGCTCCGCAATGATAGCGGCTGGTATTTGAAGATAAACCAAGCAAGTAATACAACATATAGCATTGCTAATAGAAGCCTGATCTATAAATGGAATATAAAATTCAATTGTTTCCTTTGCTATGATTAATCGAAGTGTGGATTGCCTGCCATCTGTTTGTATTGATTCAATCTGTACATCTGCATCTTTATGATAACCCCAGGTAAATTTCTTAGCTTTTATATTGGGTAATAATGTAGCAATAACAATATCGTCCAAAGGTGCAATTACTACTTTGCAATTTGCAAATAGTTTCATTTTTTCCTCGGCCTTATGTTGCTTATGTTGAAAAAAATTATCGTGTGCCGTACCAATATTTGTAATGATGCCAATATCAGGGTTGATTATTATTTCTAAGGCCTCCATTTCTCCGGGTTCTGAAATACCTGCTTCAAATATGGCCATATCTGCTGTGGCATCCATTTGCCATACACTCAGTGGCACACCTATTTGTGAATTATAACTTCGGGGGCTCCTTATTATTTTTTTGTCTGTACTCAGTAGTTGATACAACCATTCTTTTACAATTGTTTTTCCATTGCTCCCAGTAATGCCTATAACTGGGTATTCAAACCTTTTGCGATGTCTGGAAGCCACTGTTTGCAGTGCTTCCAAACTATTTTGTACAAAAATAAAATTTGCTGTCGGATACAATGCAGCATCAAAGCCATGCTGGACAATAAAATTTTTTACACCAGTGGCATAGAGTTCAGATATAAAAATATGCCCATCTCTACGATTGGTTTTTAGCGCAAAAAAAAGGGTTTGTGCTGCCAATACTATTCGCCTGCTATCCACGCACAAAAAACGTATGGGTGCAGTGGCATCAGCGTATTCATTCTGCGTACGAAGCCAACTTCCTATTTCCTGTATTTGATACAATTGTTTATATTAAAATCAACACTATACAATAAGCTACACCACATCATCCTGCACCTGCTCTATATCTGCGGGTACTCCTTTTTTCTTCATAAATATACTATAGAAGATAGAGCCACTTATGCAAAGCATAATTACACCCAATGAAATGAATACCTGTATTTCTTTTGAAATCCATTCACTGATCCAATGCTCACCCAGCATTTTTATACCAATAAAGATCAATACAATAGCAATGCCTTGCTGCAAATAATCAAACTTACTCACTGCTCCTCTTAGCAAATAAAATAGGGAACGCAGACCAAGCAAAGCAAAAATATTTGAGGTGTAAATCACTAATTTATCTCGGGATATACCCATTACCGCAGGTATGCTATCTAATGAAAATACTAAGTCTATAGCCGCCAGCATCATAACCACGACAAACAGTGTGGTATAAAATTTTTTACCATTTTCTTTTACCACCAGCTTGCCACCACCATCATGCGGCACTAAGGGCAAATAGAGCTGCAAAAAATGATATACTTTACTTTCTTTGGGATTAAACTCTTCATCGTCTGTGGCTGTAAACATTTTATAGCCGGTATAAATCAGAAAAGCACCAAAGCCATACAATACCCAGGCAAATTTTTCTACAAGAGCCACACCCACCGTTATAAATATAACCCTAAAAACTATGGCCATCAATATACCATACAACAGTACCCTACCCGAATTTTTTTCTTCTACTTTAAAGGCGGAAAAAATAAGTATGAATACAAAAATATTATCAATACTCAGGCTCCACTCCATTAGGTAAGCACTGAGGTATTGCAATGCAAGCGTCTGTCCTTCTTCTGCCCACATAAATACAAAAAATGCTATGGCCAATGCTACCCAAAAAAAGGTTTGTTGCAATGCATTCTTTGTGCTCACTGCTTTATCTTTTTTATTGAGCAGCCCTAAGTCAAACACCAGCGCCAAGGAAAGCACGAAGCCAAATACTATATATACAATTTGATGTGTGGTCATAATTTATTTGATGAACCGACAGTATATTTTTTTTGCTGCCTGTATTTGAATAAAAAGGTGATGATAAAGAGGAGCATGAGCGGAAGCCCAATATTAATGCATTGCCAAAGCGTTTTTTCTTCCTGCACTTTTTGTTTGTTTAGTACACGCAGGGTAAAATCTTTGTTGCGGGTTTCAAATATTTTTGCATTACTCACTAAATAATCTACACAGTTTAGAAAAAATTCTCTGTTGGCAAAGCGATAGTTTTCTAAGGGTAATTCACCCATAGCCAATGGGCCGGAAGTATTACTGACTACATTGGTTACTAAATCGGCATCACTACAAAATATCTGCTGACCTGGCTTCTCGGCCATTTTCAAAAAAGGTGCATGTATGTTCCTACGCACAGAGTCCTGCACGGCAGGGGTAGGTCTGTTGGCAAACAAACTTTCAAATTTGCCTTCCACCAGCATAGCCACAGGTATATGTGCTGCATTGAATGCGGCTAAATCATCATCATCTTTTACACTGTTTAGGCTAACAATAGCGGGTGTATTCATGCGGCGGCTATTGGTATCTGTGGATAGCAAAACAGTATGTGCCAGGCCAGGTGCATTTATCTTATCCATTCCAGAAGGGAAAATACTCAATACCCTATCTAAATTGCTACTAATAGCATTGGGCACTGGTGCTTGCAAAAAAGGATAATATGCCCAGGGTATGCGCTGCATGCGGGCACTGCCATCCGGGTTTTGACCTATTACTACGGGTAGCTTGCTACAGTTTAAATCCTGCAACAAATCACTTTGAATACGAACTCCATACTTGAAAAATAAATCATCCAGATTCAGGTTTCTGTCATAAGCCACAAAGTCTGCCTGGCTGCGCATCAGGCTATCTATTTCTGCATAGAGTTTATCTACATACCAAATTATTTTACCACCATGCATAACATACTGATCCAGCTTTAATTTTTCTTCATCAGAAAATGCTGTTGTAGGTTTTACCACCAACAACAAATCTATAACACTTGGGTCAGGATAGGTTGTTGAAAGATCGTAAATGGCCAGTCTGTATTGATTACGGAGGCTTTCTCCTAAATCATTGATGGTAAGGTCTATAGGCTCTCCATTACCAATGGTATATGCCACCACAGGTGTATGTGTAGTCGTCAATTTATCGATGGCATTTGCAAATTTGTATTCTAAGAGTGCTTCGGCAGCATTGAGCGTAGCGTCTTTATCTTCTTGTGGTTCTTCATCTACTACATTAAATTGTCTGAATATTTTTCTACTACTGCGAAGGTCTATAGCCACAGGATATTTATCGGCATAGCTCAGTATGGCGGCAGGAAAAATGATTCTCTGTGTAGCAGCATCAGTATTGGCAGCGGCATCAATATCTTGCTCCATAGCCACACCCATTTGCCGTAGGCTATCATATAAATAAAATCGGCTGCTATCCGGTAGGCCCTCTCCGGGTTTTTCAAAACGTACAATAATGTTGGAAGGATTTTCATTCCTAAAAGAGGAAAGAATATCTGAAGTGGCTTGCTTTAGTTGTTGATAATCTGCCGGCAAATCTCCATCCAGTAGAATGGTAATATACACGGGTGTATCAATGCTGGTAAGCATTTGGCGGGTGGCATCATGCAGACTAAATCTTTTTTCAGCTGTTAAATCTACACGTGCTTGTATCCATTGCGAAGCGAAAACAATACAAATAAAACCCAGTATGGATAAGGAAATGGTAGTGTTATTTTTAAACCTAAACTTAGACTGCACTGTATTAAATGGTTTCTAATTTTTTTTGGGTAATGAAGAGAAAAAGGGCAATGAGACCTACAAAATAAATGAGATCTCTTACATCTATAACACCACGGCTGATATGTCTGTAGTGAAATGCGGCACCAAGCATTTGTACATAGTAATCCCAACCTTTTGAAGTAAAAACGGGTAACTTGCTAATGGCATCAAAACCACTATATAATATGATACAGAGCAAGGCGGCTGTAGCAAATGCCACAATCGTATGTTGACTAAAAGACCCAGCACATATACCCGCTGCCGCAAACACGGCACCCAGCAAATACAACCCAATATAACTGCCAATGGCAGCACCCACATCAATGCCTCCCGTGGCACTCAGCTGCTGCATACTAAAGGCATAAATGGTGGTAGGCAACAGGGCGGCCAATAGTATAATGAGTGCCCCCATATACTTGCCCCATACTATTTGACGATTGGTAAATGGCAGTGTTTTCAATAGTTCTATGGTGCCAGACTTGTATTCCTCAGACAAGCTGCGCATGGTAATGGCAGGTACCAAAAACAATAATATTAATGGCGCCAGCGCAAAAAAGCTGTCCAAACCAGCATAGCCAAAATCCAACAAACTTGTATCCGGCAATACAAAAAATATTACACCACAAAGCATTAGAAAAACGGCCAATACAATATAATTACTCCAACTACTAAAAAACTGTTGCCATTCCTTTCGGCATATTACCCACATGCGGCCAAAACTATGGGTTTTGAATGGTAGAGAAAATGAGAAATACAACGACCACAGTAGTATTATTTTTTTGACCTGTATTTTTTTGATTAACTTTTATTTGTGGATGGGTTGGAGGTTTGGGGTTTGAGGTTTTAGGTTTTGAAGTTTTATTCGCCCTATGGGCAATGAGTATGCACAGCCCATCATTGCCTGGAGGGCATTAAACAAGCTGCAAAATCAGGATTTATATCAATTCAATAAAATATGCTGAGTGCAGCATATTTGCTACTGGCAGCAGTTAAAGCCATCTGCCCACACCCCGCCATTTTCCTATCTTTGCACAAATTTGTATATGAGCCGTAAAGGAAAAGTTTTGATGGCTATGAGCGGCGGTATTGATAGTACTGTGGCTGCACTTATGCTGCACCATGAGGGCTATGAGGTGGTGGGTATCACTATGAAAACCTGGGATTATGCCAGTGCCGGCAGCAGTAGTAAAGAAACAGGATGCTGCAATTTAGATAGTTTTAATGATGCACGTGCTGCCGCAGTACAGCATGGGTTTCCGCATTTTATTTTGGATATAAGAGAGGAGTTTGGCGACTTTGTAATAGACAATTTTGTAGAAGAATACTTGGCTGGTCGCACACCAAATCCTTGTGTAATGTGTAATACACATATTAAGTGGCGTGCCCTGCTCAAAAGGGCAGATTTGATGGGCTGCGATTTTATAGCCACCGGGCATTACGCCAATATTGTGCATGCGCCAAATGGCCGCTATACTATTAGCAAAGGCCTGGATGATACTAAGGATCAAAGCTATGTGTTATGGGGTTTGCAGCAGGATTTGCTGAGCCGCACACTCCTGCCATTGGGCAATTTTCGCAAGACGGCTATCCGTCAAATGGCTTATGATTATGGTTATCCTGAATTGGCAAAAAAATCTGAGAGTTATGAAATTTGTTTTGTGCCCGATAATGATTACCGTGGTTTTTTAAAACGCCGTGTAGATGGCTTGGAAGAAAAAGTAAGCGGTGGTTGGTTTACGGATACTGCGGGCAATAAAATTGGTAAGCACAAGGGATATCCTTTTTATACTATTGGCCAGCGTAAAGGTCTGGATATAGCACTTGGCCGCCCGGTGTTTGTGACCGCCATTCAGCCCGATACCAATACGGTAGTGCTGGGCGATGAAGCAGATCTACAAAGCACTGAAATGCAGGTAGCAAAAATAAATTGGTTAAAATATGCTGGCATAGAGGATGGCATGGAGGCTATTACAAAAATTCGATACAAGGATAGTGGTAGTTTGAGCAGCTTATATAATGATGCCTCCGGCAATATAACAGTGCGTTTTTATGAGCCAGCAAAAAGTATAGCACCAGGACAAAGTGCAGTATTCTACGAAGGCAATGAAGTAATAGGAGGGGGGATTATACAACGCAATGCTATGCCTGCATTTTCAGCAACGTAGCATTTACTTCCGGTGGCAAAAATGATGAAGCATCTCCACCATTTCTAAGTATATCCCTTACAATAGTGCTAGCCACAGATGTATACTGTGGCTCACCGGTCAAGAAAATAGTTTCTATAGTTCTGTCTAAACTTCTATTGGCATCTGCTATTGTTTTTTCATATTCAAAATCGCTCACAAACCGAATGCCTCTGAGTATAAAACGTGCATTTATTTTTTTGCAGTATTGTATTGTCAAACCATTATAAAAACTGGCGGTTACTTTTGGCTCATTTCTAAAAATTTCATTTACCCAATTAATCCTTTGTTCTATACTAAACATAGGTGTTTTACTGGCATTTTGCCCAATGCCTACTATTATTTGATCAAATAAAGGAAGTGCTCTTTTGAGTATATCAATATGGCCCAAAGTAATGGGATCAAAAGTGCCGGGAAACAATGCTATACGCTCCATGCAATAGAATTATGGAGTAAAAGTAGTGGTTGACAATTAGAATGGAATTTTTGAGTTGAAATATTTGAAAAACCGTGTTGGTATTTGTATGTGGAAAGATGGCATAACCGACAATGGCAATAAAAGTTTTTTATGGTAATAATTTTTAAAGTTGCTTCGTTCTGCCTTGTTTCAATGAAGTATTAGGATTAGTTTGCTTCTTTACACAAAGCGTAATTCACACGAAATAATCATTGCCCGTAGGGCGAAAATGAAAGGTCCTACATAAGATAATTTAACTACGAAAGTAGCTTGGAAACTATCAATGCAATGTTTAAAAAGTTGCAGGTTTTTTGGATTTTTTCTTAGGTTGAACTGTGCACCAAATGTGCTGATAGCATTATCCTTTATAGAATCAGTATTGATGTCAAAATCCACAACCTTATCTTCGCCGCATGTACGCTCTACTTAGAAAATTATTGTTTTTATTACCTCCTGAAGATGCACATTATTTTTCCATGTACTTATTGCAGCGGGGAGTTTCTGTTGGGTTTATAAGGTCGTTGATAAAGAAAAGTTTTACCTATACACATCCTTCATTAGAAAAAGAACTTTGGGGTTTGCCGTTTAAAAATCCAGTGGGTCTGGCAGCGGGCTTTGATAAGAATGCACGTTGGCTTACAGAATTAGAATGTCTTGGTTTTGGCTTTGTGGAAATAGGAACTGTAACGCCGCAGCCGCAGCCAGGAAATG
>ERZ650309.1528-NODE-1528-length-10830-cov-4.705800_pt1 | contig 10830 bp, 8 predicted proteins | sample MGYA00376245_ERZ650309 | MGnify/ENA primary metagenome ERZ650309 (study PRJEB26733, sample SAMN07839294) | wastewater metagenome | biome: urban; feature: wastewater treatment plant; material: waste water | place: USA: North Carolina | collected 2016-04-26 ...
CGACGCTCTTCCGATCTATTTTGTGTTGCCGCCGACGTAATAATTCGTATGCGGATGCAGCGGTTTGCCTTTCGCATCGCGCCATTCTTCTTTTGTGTTGTACTTGGCCTCCTTAACGGTAGCCAGCGTGCTCCAGTTGTCTTTTTCGCGGGGCACATATCCTCCACGTTCGAGCAGCAAAATTCGCTTGCCCGAAGGCGCCAACTTGTACGCCAACGTGCCGCCGCCTGCGCCTGTGCCGATGATAATTACGTCGTAATGATTCGAGTTCATGTCTTCTCCTGCTTGATTCCAAAAAAATGGCATCGGTCTGTAAGCCGCCGCGCAAGCAAGCGCCAACTCGATAAACAGCGGCCCACGACCGACAGAAACTCAACTTTTCACTATCGGTGATTAAATCCAGCTTGACGTTAGAAAAATTCCAGGCGGGTGAAATTCAATGGTTGTGTAGGCTGTAGAACTTTCTGCTGAAGAACTGAAAAAGCCTGCGTAAGTCACGGCATGACCTACGCAGGCTTAAGTAGAAGTTGCCGCACTTATTTGTGTTTAGCGGCGAATGTATGAGAGTGAGCCAGCAGTTGCGTCTGTTTGGGATGTTCGCCGAGCCAGTTAACCTGGCCATTGCTGATGTCATAAATCGCGCCGACGATTTTCAGCTTACCGCCGCTGACTCTGTGGCGAATGATGCTGCTGCGGTCAAACAATTCCTGAATCGAATGAAAGACATTGGCCTTGATGGCTTCGGCAATCAGTTCGTCGTCTTTCAGGTTGGGGTGGTCATGCTTGGTTGTTCTGACAGCGGGCGTGATGTGCGCCAGCACTGGCGGAATGTTACCGTGAACCTCGGCGTGAGTGACAGCGGCAGTTACGGCTCCGCACTTTGTGTGTCCCAACACAACCAACACCGGAGTGTTGAGGTGTTCCGTCCCGTATTCTGCGGAGCCGGTTTCATCCAGGCTGCCGATATTGCCGATGACGCGAATGATAAACAGATCGCCAAGGCCTTTATCAAAAATCAGCTCAGGCGGCACGCGCGAGTCGGAACAACTGATCACTGTCGCCACAGGGTGCTGACCCTGAGTGGCCTCGGCTTTGCGCGCCGCGTCTTGATGCGGATATTCCGGCTTGCCGGAAACAAATCGCTGGTTGCCTTTGGCCAGAACTTCCAATACGTCAGTGGGCGACGGCGGATTGTCTGCGAATGCCATGAAAAACATGCCAAATAAGGCAGCAACAGCGTGTGTAAGTTTGAAATGTGTTTTATTGATCATTGTTGAACTAAGTTGGGCGCGCGAGACGCCCGTCAGACCTCAGTGGTTAAACAGAAATTCTTTGCTGGTCAGCACAGCCCAGACCAAATCTTCGATGGCTTGCCGCTTTGTAATATCGCTTGCTTTGCTCATATCATTTTCATTCATCGCAGACAACAATTGAGCGATTTCATTCTTATCAGGACGACGGCTGAGTGCAGACAGGTACAGGTGATTAATGATCGCTTCGTCGGTGGCTCCAAGTTTGAGGAAGGAGTCCACCAATCCGCCTGGGGCACGAAGTTTCTGGTTGATGGTGTCGCCGTTGATGACATGCAACGCCTGCGTGACTGACGGTTCCGAGCTTCGTTCACATTCACAGGTCGCGAAGCGCGGCGGTTTGCCAAAGATCGTTAGGAAATAAGAGTTGACCCGCGCATCCGGAAGTTGCATCGCACGAATGCCTGCCGGATAGCCGGGAAAATCCGTTGGCACACCAGTCACTTGTGAAACTGCGTCGAGCATCGCTTCAGCTGGCAGCCGTTTGATGACGTAGCGTGAGTAAAATCGTTCGTCCTGTTTATTGGTTTCGTTTGGTTTTGAAGAACGTTGATACGCTGCCGAATTCATGACCGTGCGGATCAAATGCTTCAGGTCAAAGCCGTGGTCGGTAAAATCTTTGGTCAGCGCTGCCAGTAATTCGTCGTTCGACGGTGGATTGGTCGCGCGCATATCGTCCACGGCTTCGACCAGGCCTCGTCCCATGAAGTTCTTCCAGATGCGATTGACCGCCGCGCGCGCAAAATATGGGTTCGATGGGGAAGTCAGCCATTCGGCCAGATGTTCCCGGCGATCTTTGGGCGAATCAAACGGCAGCGCTTCGCCGTCCAGCGGAGTTGGCGGCAGCGGTTTGCCCAGCCGCGGGTGATTCACTTCGCCAGCGGGATTTGAATACACTTCTACGTCGCTCGCTCGCACGCCGTTTTTCAACCCCACGCGAGCGAACAGATTGGCCATTTGGAAGTATTGCTTCTGGGTCCATTTTTCCAGCGGGTGGTTGTGGCAGCGTGCGCAGGTGATGGACATTCCCAGAAAAGCCATCGAAACGTTTTCGGTCAGCTCGGTAACGTCTTTGTGCAGCACATAATAATTGGCCGCGCCATTTTCTAATGTATTGCCTTTGGCTGTGATCAGTTCGCGGACCGTTTTGTCCCAGGGTTTGTTGGTGGCGACTCCATCGCGAAGCCAATTGTAAAACGACCACATTGCTGTCGAACCGATCTTGTCACTGGAAACCAGCAAGACGTCCGCCCAGCGATTCGTCCAGTAATCTGTGAATTCTTCGCGGGCCAGCAAGCCATCAACCAGTTTTGCGCGTTTGGCAGGCGAGTTGTCGGCGAGGAAGCTTTCGATTTCCTGTGGCGAAGGCAGCGTGCCGGTTGCATCCAGAAACGCTCGGCGAATGAATTCGCGGTCGGTTGTCTGTTCCGACGGAGCAATGTTCAGCGTCTGAAGTTTTTTGATGACCAGTTCGTCAATGAAATTCAGGCGAGGCGAAGCGGCGAAAACTTCCGGCGCGATTTTGTTGGGGTACGGATTGGCTACGCGAGCGAATGCGACCTGGCTCAAGTACCAAACGCTGATGGCGGTTTCGCCGCTACTGTTCATTTTGACCTTGCCGTCTTCATCCACAGAAGCAGTGCCAGGGTCGGCGGATGAATACTTGACCCATTTGGTCACATCTTCGGAATGATTGTCCGTGAAATGAGCCAGTACGCGCAGTTGCTGTTCGGCGTTGCTGGCCAGAGTCGAAGTCTTCGGCGTGATTTCAATTCTGGTGATTCGCGCGTCGTTTTCAGCCGGAGCCGTCAGGCCACCGGCAATCCATTCCGACAGAACTTTGTATTCCAGCGAATAGGCGCTCAACCGTTTGCCGCCGCCATGTCCAATCGCCATCGTAGGTTTGAGCAGCATCAAACTCTTCGCCGGTTCCAGCTTGTTGACGCGCCTCCCCAGCGATTGTCGTGTCAGCACATTGAAATCAGCTTCTGGGTCATATCCGCGCAGAGTCAGCTTGAACCCGCCCTTGCCCGCCGCTGCTCCGTGACACGCGCCAGAGTTACACCCCATACGAGTCAGCACAGGAATGACGTGGTTGCGAAAGCTCCATCCGCCTGCCGGAGTCGTAACTTCGCTCACCGGCTTTGTCGTGTCGAGTGTGACAGCAAGTGAAAGAATGTTCGTTGTTTCAGCGGCTGATGGCAGTTCAAACAGCCAAAATAGAGACGCCACCGCAACGAATGCGAAGATCAACGTGAGTTTTAAGTGAGCCATTTTCATCGCCATAAAAGTCGGTCTTTGGTCGTGAGCGTTACTGTCGTTTGCGTTCGTGGACTGTTACATACACCCCGCGCCAGGTTTCTTCAAACTTTTCACGCTGCTCGGCGAACTCCGGCCAATTCCAGGGATCAAGAACGGGAGCTTGATTGAAGGTGACGACAACCGTGGCTTGATCCAGTTGGTGGCGAATGCGGTCGAATTCGATTGGCGCTTGCTGGTCAGGAGAGAGAAAGAAACTGATGGGCGAATCTATGTTCGGATACAGCAACTCCGCACAGCCGTTGTTGAAGTAGAAAATCCGGCGCTCGCCAGCCAGTGCGCGAGCGTGATTCCATTCTTCCTGCTGGTTTTGAAACGCCCACAACCCTGCGGATTCGGGTGAACGCTTCATCCATTTCCAGGCATTGACTGTGATTTGGTAGCGCTCAAAGTTGCCAGCCAACGCAATCAGAATTATCAGTACAATCAACACAGGGCGAACGCGAAAGGTCTTTAGCCCCAAAGTCGTACCGGCCACCAGCAATGACGAATAGTATGTCCACGACCCCGGCCAACCGAAAAACGTAAAGAGAAAGACGAAGTGACAGACGGCTACGATGACGATGGTTTCGTGTTTTTCGGTTGGGTTGTTCAGCAGCTTCAGCAGCGAAATCATTCCAAAGACAGCAATCAGCAAGGTGCAAACGATCCAGAATCCGGCGGGAGTTTGCGAATAGTATTTGGCGAACTGCGCGGCGCTGCCGAGTTTCGGCAACCAGAATGTTCGGCCATTGCCGAAAAAACCAAAGCCGAGCGCTTTGTAACTTTGTGCTCCATTGGTCGGAATCAAAGCGCTAACGGTTGGAACAAGGCCAAAGTAAACAGACGAAATTGTCAGGCAAGCAGCCCCGGTGATGATCGCCGGGCGAAGAAAAGGAAAAAACGATTTCCAGTGGTCGCGCTGTCGCACCAAATGCACGATTGCCAGAACGATGATCAAAAAGCCGAGCACATACGCCATCGAAGGTTTGACGAACAGGCAAGCCGTTGCCAATGCCAATGCTCTGGCTCGACGGCCAGCGGCAAGATCGGCGATGGTGTGAACAATCAGCGCCGCTTCCAGCGGATGGGTCAGGTGAACGTAAACCGGAATGATCGCATGTGGCATTGCCGCGATGACGAATGCGGCGATCAGCCATCCGTCTTGTCTGGCCAGTCGCCAAAGTCCTGCCAGAATGGCGGCTTCTGTCAAAAACATAAACAGGATATAAGCGGCAGGAGTTCGGCTGGCCAGCGCAAAAAATACGCGTCCCAAGATCAGCGGCAACAGACTGTAGGGATAACCGAAATCTACGGTTGGAACGAAACCTTGTGCGAGAAGCTTATCTGTGCGAAGCGTGACTCCCGGATCGAAAAAAACGAAGTTGGCGAATTCATAAATGGTGGGAAGCTGCGCCAGAAACGTCGCAGCATGAGCACTCAACAACAGCGCCAGAAACCAAAAGTGTCGCGGTTTGTTCTGCTCAGCCGATGGGCTAAGAACTAATGGCTGATCGGTCATAAGCGTTCGAATCAGAAAAGCTCTGAGATTGGATTGACGCCGTGCTCAACGACTCGGATGGGGCGACCTTGCAGGCCAGTCAGTTCAGTTCCCAAATCAATTTTCAGCGAGCGCATCATCGTCGCTGCAACTTCACCCGGAGTGACCGGACGGTCTTTGGGATAGGCTCCGATTTCATCTGAAGCCCCAACGATTTGGCCGCCTTTGACTCCGCCGCCCGCAAACAACATCGTCCAACATTGGGGCCAATGATCACGTCCGCCTGCCGGATTGATTTTCGGAGTGCGTCCGAATTCACCTGTGGCGACAATCAAAGTGTTTTGCAGCAAACCGCGCTGGCTCAAATCTTCCAGCAACGATGCGTACGCGTTGTCGAACATCGGGCCGACTTCATTCTGGTAACAGCCTATCGGGCTGAACGGAGCCGAGCCGTGAATATCCCAGGTGATTTCGTTAAAGACAGTTTCAAATTGATTGATCGTGACGAAGCGCACACCGCGTTCGATCATTCGCCGGGCCAGCAAACAGCTCATGCCGAATTTGTTGCGGCCATAACGGTCTTTCACCGAATCTGGTTCTTTCGAAAGATCGAACGCTTCTCGCATTTTGGCCGAAGACATCAGCGTGTAAGCTTGCTGAAAATTGTCATCCAGCAAACGCGCGTCAGGAGACACTTCAAATTCTTTGACCGAAGCATCCACCATTTCGCGCAGCTTCCGACGGCGATCCACGCGCACTGAAGAGATGTAATCCGGCGGCAGCATGTCCGGGACTTTGAAATCCGGTTTGGAAGGATCGGAATTCAGCACAAACGGATCAAACTGTTTGCCAAGAAAGCCAGCTGACTGGCCGTGAGGCAGATTGCCGCCCGTGTTTCCAATCGGGCGGGGAAGCAAGACGTGCGAAGGCGCATCGCCTCTTGGCCCTCGCAACTTCGACAGCACGCAACCAACGTGCGGATGTTCTTGTCCAGCTTGAAACAATCGCCCGGTTTGCATCATTTGATGGCCGGTGTCGTGGACTGCCGCAGCCGTGTGGTAAACGCCCCGAACCAGGGCGAACTTGTCCGCGTGTTTGGCTGTGTGCGGAAAGATTTCGCTGATTTCAATGCCGGGCACGTTGGTCTTGATGGGTTTGTAGGGGCCGCGAATTTCCGATGGAGCGTTCGGCTTCATGTCGAAGGTGTCCACCTGACTAGGTCCCCCCAACAACATCAGGAAGATGCAGTTCATGTCGTTTTCAGTGTTGATTGCACCTTGCGCCTTGATGGCGAATAAATCTGGCAGTGTCAGGCCCAGAAACCCCAGCGACCCTGCATGCAAAAAATCTCTGCGACGAATGCCATCACAGAAGCTCACCGTTTTCTCAGCGTCGAATCGAAACATAAGTCGTTCATCCTCCAAAAGCTGGCAAAGCTGGCGTTGTTTTGTTGGCTGTCGCACGCGAGAAGCCGCGTTACGAATTCACCATATAGCACAAAGACTGGCGAGAGGCGAAGTTGGCAACTGGATGATTAAAGAATTGGGCTGGAAATATTTGGCGAGTCGAAGTATAAAGATGCACCCGTTCCAAATGGTGCCTACCTTTTGTGCCCCGTCTCGAAACCTCACAACTCTTGTTAGGAGAATTAAAATGCAATCCGAGACGAGATTTGCCACATCGTTTGGCGAACATGCTTCAGGCATTTCTGACGAACAAGCCACAAATACGGTCATTCAATCCGTAAAAGTCCGGCCTAAGATCAGCGCCCATGAAAGAAGGTTGGATGTCGTTTCCGCTTCGATTGTCGTTGGCGGAACCGCCCAATTCGTGACCTTTCTTTTTGGGCTTGTGACTGAATTTATCCCGCGCGTGTTCGACAACATTTTACTGAGCGCGTTTGTCGGCCTGTGTGTCGCAGCAATCGCGTATGCTTTGATGAAAGGAAGCGAGTAACAACGGCCGGTAAGATGTGGCAGGTGGTGGAATTTACCTGCCACAAACAATCTGCCATTTCAGATTTCTTCGACAGCAACGCGCAACAACTCTGCAACGCTCCAAGCTTGGGCTACACAGCCTTTCGCTAGATGCGGAGCGTCACCATCAAAAATTTCGGAAACTTGTCCCAGACACGCTTCGTTGAGGTGGGCCTGGAATCCGTCTATCCATTTTCTGGCCTGTTTGCGCGCCGCTTTTGATTGTCCGTTGACCTTCAAATATGCAGTGATAAAAGCACCCATAGGCCAGGGCCAAACTGTGCCTTGGTGATACGCGCCATCGCGGCTGCGCATGTCACCCTGGTAAATGCCGATGTAATCGGAATCATTTGCCGACAGGCTGCGCAAACCGACAGGAGTCAGCAGTTCGCGTTCGACGACGGCGACAATCTGTTTGGCTTGATCTGCATTCAGCATCGAATGCGGCAAGCTGATCGCAAAGATTTGGTTTGGGCGAATCGAAACATCGCGGTCGTCACCATTCACCACATCAAATAAACACCCGGCGGCTTCATTCCAAAACTGACGATTGAAACTCGCTTTCGCGCGCTCGGCCATTTCAGCGAAGTATTCGGCGCTTGAGCAGTCCCCAAATTTTATGGCCAAGGCTTCCATCACACCCAGCGCGTTGTACCACAGGGCTTGAATCTCTACAGGCTTGCCGATGCGTGGCGTGACGATCCAATCGCCGACTTTGGCGTCCATCCAGGTCAATTGAACTCCAGCTTCTCCGGCAAACAATAACCCATCGCTATCCACATGAATTTGATAGCGAGTTCCTCGTTCGTGCCAGGCGATGATGTCTTTCAGCGTTTCATAAAGGTGTTGGCGAACGAAATCGTATTCGTCGGTGCGAGCCAGCAAGGCGCGCACGGCTTCAAAGTACCAAAGCGTAGCGTCTACGGTGTTGTATTCAGGCTCTTCGCCTGCGTCTGGGAAGCGGTTGGGCAACATTCCTTGATTCACGTGATACGCAAATTCCAGCAGAATGCTTTTGGCGATGTCGTAACGGCTGGTTGTCAGCGTCAAGCCGGGCAAGGCGATCATCGTGTCGCGCCCCCAATCCGAAAACCAGTGATAACCGGCGATGACAGTTTTTTGATCGCCGCGAGCGACGATGAATTGATCCGCAGCCAGGGTCAGCGTTTGAACCAGCTCGTCGCGCTTTACTCCCTTTAGCAATTTTTTGCGCCGGTTGATTTCCGCTTTGCGAAGTTTATCCGCTGCGCCAACGTCTTTTCGTTCGGTTGAGGCGATGATCGTTGCCGCAGAGGCTTTGCTGAAGTCAAACTTCAGCTCGAAGTGATTGAACAGGTCTTCGTTGAAATCCAGCCCGCGCTTTCGCTCCTCTTGAAATTCGAAGCTGCGGTACCAAAACCCGGTCTGCGTCAGTTCATCGGCGTTGTGCGCAAAATGAAGTTCCGGCAAGTCGCCGTAAGGCCGGATAGATACCAACCCGTTTAGCATTTCAATGTGATTACTGATGGCGGAATTTTCGTGCGTTGTGCTGTGATAATCGCGGAAGGCGACGAGCGGATGAATCTCCAGGTGACATTCTTTGACAGCGCGGCTTTTCTTTCGGCGTTTGTATTCAACGACGACGGTGTTTTCGCCGTGAACCATGAACACGGATTTTTCCAATGTGACACCTGCAATTTCGTACACAAACACAGGGAACGGATCGAGCCGGAATTCTTTCAGATAGCGGTACCCCTGTGGGTGAATCGTGCCGGGATATTGGTTGGATGAAAGGTCGAATCGTTCACCGTTTACTACCAAGGTTTCTTCCAGTTTGGACAGCAACAGCATTCTGCCGACTGGAGGTTTGGTCGCGGCTACCAACAAGCCGTGATAACGCCGGGTGTTCAAACCAAGGATGGTTGAAGAGGCGAATCCGCCCAAACCATTGGTTTCCAGCCACTCGCGTTCGGTTGCGCTTTCCAAATTGCCGCAGGTGTTTTCGTCGAAATGAATCATGTTCCCCTCCAAAAACAATAATCCGCAGAATGCCTTGAGTTATTCCCTCAAGGCGTTCTGCGGAATCGGTGAAACGATTATTTTCCGGTTTAGTCAATCGGACGCCATTCGCGTCCATCACGAGTCAGCAGTTCGTCTGCTTCTTTTGGCCCCCAGGTGCCCGCCGCATAGTTGGGAAACGCACGTGGCGGCAACGCGCTCCAAACATCCAGAATGGGTTCGATCTCGCTCCACCCAATTTCGACCATGTCTGCGCGCTGAAAGAGCGTCGCGTCGCCGATCATGCAATCGTAAAGCAAACGCTCACACCCCGTGCTGGGCATTTTGCCGAAATAATCTTCGTAGTTGAAATCCATTTCGACCGCGCCCAATCGCATGATCGGGCCAGGGATTTTGGCTCCGAATCGCAAGCTGATGCCTTCATCGGGTTGAATGTGGATGACCAACCGATTGGTTCGTAATCGTTCAACTGGCGTATCACGGAATAACGTGAGCGGTGCGCTTTTGAACTGAATGGCGATTTCGGTGACTCGCTTAGGCAGCCGCTTGCCGGTTCTCAGATAGAAAGGAACGCCCGCCCAGCGCCAGTTATCAATCATCAACTTCAACGCGACAAAGGTTTCCGTCGTTGAATTCGGCGCAACGTTTTGTTCCTGCCGATACCCGATCACGCGCTCTCCGTTCATTTCACCATCGCCATACTGACCGCGAACTGCCCGCGTCAGCACCTCTTCCGGCGGAGGTGACGCAATGGCGTGAAGCACTTTGGACTGTTCGTCCCGCACGGCATTGGCGTCGAACGATGTTGGAGGTTCCATCGCCGTCAACGAAACCAGTTGAAACAAGTGATTGGGAATCATGTCCCGCATTGCGCCGGAGCTTTCGTAATAACCGCCACGTTTTTCCACGCCGACGGTTTCGGCAGCGGTGATTTGCACGGAATCAATGTAACGACGGTTCCAGATTGGTTCGAAAATGCCGTTCCCAAACCGGAAGACCAAAATGTTCTGGACGGTTTCCTTGCCCAAATAATGATCAATTCGATAGATCTGGCGTTCGTCCAAAACCTGCCGAATTTCGGCGTTTAAGGCTTTGGCAGATTCCAGGTCACGACCAAAGGGCTTTTCGATAATGACGCGCCGCCACTGGCCATTTTCTTCGTGAGTTAAACCCGCCAGGCCAAGTTGACGAACAGTTTCTCCAAAGAAGTTTGGCGAAATGGCCAGATAGAAAAAGTAATTGCCGTGCGTGTTGTGCGCCTTGTCCGCTTCGACAATTACGGCTTTCAACCTTTGATAACTTTCAGCGTTGGTCACGTCACCGCTGACGTAATAAATGCGGTTCAAAAACCAATCCCAGATGGCGGGATCCACTTCGGTGGTGGCAAACGTTTTTATGTCGGCGGTGAGCTGTTCGCGAAACGCTTCGGTCGTCAGATCGTTACGGCCTGTGCAAACAATAGCGAATTCTCGCGACAACAAATTTGCTTTAGCCAGGTTGTACAAAGCCGGGAACAGTTTGCGTTTGGTCAGGTCGCCGGTTGCTCCGAAAATCACCATGACGCAAGACTGGGCCGGTTCGCCTACAGAATTCAGTGGTTCGGTTTTAGGCATCAAAATTTCCTTTGGTTATTGGCTTAAGGGTTAACCGCCTGTTGGTCGTTCAACGTGGCCGCCGAATTTTTGACGCATCGCCGAGAGCACTTTTTCAGCGAAGGTGTGTTCCTGGCGCGAACGGAATCGAGTGA
>ERZ650309.1529-NODE-1529-length-10829-cov-4.102376_pt1 | contig 10829 bp, 8 predicted proteins | sample MGYA00376245_ERZ650309 | MGnify/ENA primary metagenome ERZ650309 (study PRJEB26733, sample SAMN07839294) | wastewater metagenome | biome: urban; feature: wastewater treatment plant; material: waste water | place: USA: North Carolina | collected 2016-04-26 ...
CGCTCAAACTCGCCTGCGGTTGTCCAAAACCGGCTTTCAAAAATCCGCGCTGGCGATAAACCGGGATCAGCGCTGCACGAGCATAAAGCTGGGCTTCCGTCCGTGAATACTCTGTTCGGGCCAGAGATTGCGCCGCTTCTTGCAATGGCCCCAGCAACTCGGTTCGAGTACCGGCAAACTTTGTTTCACAAACATTCAATTTGGCGTCTTTGATTTTGAAGATGTACGACAGAGTTTCAACAGTTTCAAAGACGACTTCGCCGGGGAGTTTCTTTTCGCGCAAAAATCGCGTCAAAGACTTTTTGATTTCTTCACCGGCAAAATCGCTGACCAGCATTGTCCCATCAAAATCCGGCACATCGCGTTTGATCGCATCCTTCAATTCCTGATCGCTAAACCAAACGAAGTTGTCGAACTGACAGGGCCGTTTGCCGATTGTCTTTTCCACCAGTTCAAAGGTTAGCTCGATAATCGTCGAAGAAAAACGATAGCGATACGCAACTTTTTCAAACAGCCCGGTTTGCATCAATCGCTGTGCAGCGGCCTTGACCAATTCCATATCAACAGTTTGGTCAACCTGTAACGCCGTAATAGCGCCCAGTTTATCGCTGGTCTGCGATTGCAGGCCCTCAAACTCGATTTTGGTCAGCCGTAGCTTCGACCCCGGCGGAGGCTCTTGTGCCCAAGCGGTTACCGCAAGAAACAGAGCCACTGGAAACAAACCAAGTTTTCGAATCGCTGTCTGGCCTTTTAGCTGAAGCATAAATACCTCCGTGCCGTTGCAAGCGACCACCAACGGCGTTGGCTTAGGAAAATTGTTCTAAAAACCGTACGTCGTTTTCGTAAAGCAATCGAATGTCATCAAGTCCATACATCAAGGCGCACAGGCGATCCAACCCCAGGCCGAAAGCGAAGCCCGTGAACTCTTCGGGATCAATGCCTACAACGCGAAGCACGTTCGGATGCACCATTCCGGAACCGCCCATTTCAATCCAACCAGAACCTTTGCAAACCCGGCACCCACCGCCTCCACACTTGAAGCAGGTGTAATCAATCTCGGCTCCGGGTTCGACGAAGGGAAAGTACGAAGGCCGAAAGCGTGTTTGCGTTTCGGGGCCGAACAGGCGGCGAACGAATTCTTCGACCGTGCCTTTCAAATCGCCGAGTGTGATGCCGCGATCAATCAGTAAACCTTCAACCTGATAAAACATTGGATTGTGCGTCGCGTCGGGTGTATCGCGGCGGAAGACTCTGCCGGGCGCGGCCACGCGCAAAGGCGGCGTTCGCTTTTGCATCGCGTGAATCTGCATCGTCGAAGTTTGCGAACGCAGCGCCAGCTTGTCGGCCAGTCCGCCTGCAAGATAAAACGTATCTTGCGGGCTGCGCGCTGGATGATTCGCAGGAATGTTCAGCGCATCGAAGTTGTAGAAATTCGTCTCGATTTCCGGACCGTCTTCGATCTCGTAACCCATTGAAACGAAAATGTCTTCGATGCGATGGCGCAGCAGCGTGATCGGATGCAGATGACCGGCTTGGATGCGGCGGCCAGGCAGGGTTACGTCAATTCGTTCTTTGGCTAACTGCTCGGCTTCACGTTGAGAGGCAAACCCTTCCAGCAATTTCTCAATCGCCAATTCAACGGAAGTCTTTAATTCGTTCAATTGTGCGCCGACAACTTTTCGCTCTTCGGGCGAAAGCTTGCCAAGCGTTTTCATTTCGGCAGTCAGCAAGCCGCTTTTGCGCCCAACCCAACGGTCGCGCAGAGCTGTTGCATCCGCTTCTGTCGCAGCCGTTGCCAATTCGCCATCAAAATCTGTTCTGAGTTGTGTAATCCGGTCTGACATAAAGCAGTTAATCAGAAATCAGCAACGCTTTCGCACGCTAATTTCTGACTACCTATTCAAGCAAAAACCCAAGACTCATGGAGCTTTTGGGCATCCGGTCTTGGGTCTTTGGTGTTTCGCTGACCAGCGTTTGATCGCTGGCTGGTTTGAAAACCAGCGTTGTTAAGCCGTCACGGGCTTCGTTTTCCCGGCAGACTCCAAAGCCTTTTTCACCGAATTTGCCAACTCGGCAAAAGCTTCAGGCTGGCTGACAGCCAGATCGGCCAAAACTTTTCGATCAAGCTCAATATCGGCCAACTTCAACCCATGCATAAACTGACTGTAGTTCAATCCATGCAGACGCGCTCCGGCGCCAATGCGAATGATCCAAAGCGAACGATAATCACGCTTTTTGATTTTTCGACCAACATAGGCAAATTTCAGCGCACGCTGCACCGATTCTTTCATCGAACGGTACAGTTTGCTTTTCGTACCGCGAAAACCTTTTGATAGTTTCTCTAGCTTCTTGCGCTTCTCTACGCGCTTGGGTCCACGTTTTGCACGAGGCATAAGCCCCTCCTTACTAAAATGATAAATGTTGAACTATGAATGCTGACACTCGGCGATTAGTCCCTGCCATAAGGCAGCATCGCATTGACACGACCGATATCACTATCGGAAACCAGCACATCAATGTCCAGCATGCGTTTCCGCTTTGTAGTTTTCTTGGTCAAAATATGGCGCGCATGGGAATGACCGCGCTTGATCTTGCCGGTTGCGGTTTTGCGAAAACGCTTCGCCGCACCTTTATGAGTTTTGAGTTTAGGCATAATTCCTCCGTTATGATTTCTTCGGTGTGAAGATGACTGTGAACTGCATGCCTTCCAGCCGAGGGCGATTTTCCGGAATCCCGATTTCAGTCAAATCCTGCTCCAGACGTTCGAGCAGCCTTTGCCCTAATTCCTTGTGCGTAATCTCGCGTCCACGGAACCGGACAGTCGCTTTCACCTTATTGCCGTCAGCCAAATGCTCCCTGGCATGCTTCATCTTGAAATTGTAATCGTGCTCATCGGTCGCAGGTCGGAACTTGATCTCTTTGACCTGGATAACCTGCTGTTTCAACTTTGTTTCATGAGCACGTTTTTTCTGTTCGTACAAATACTTGCCGAAATCAACGATTCGGCAGACGGGCGGCTGGGCCTGTGGCGCGACCTCAACAAGGTCGTAGCCGCGCTCGCGGGCAGTCCTGACTGCTTCTTGCGGAGTCATAATGCCCAACTGCTGACCTTCTTCGTCAATAACGCGAACTTCCTTTGTACGAATGCGTTCGTTGACTCTGACTTGAGGGCCTTTTTGATCGCGACGCCCTCCACGATAACCGCCGCCCTGATAACCGTTACTAATAGAAACACCTCCGAGGTTTGTTGATTGCTGAGAACAGGTTGCGGAAACCTGTTCTCAGCAATCGTTAAGTTTGCAGCGCGCGCGAACCAGTAAGTTCTTTCAATTGTGCGCTGAATTCTGCTACTGGCACTGCGCCCGTGTCACCTTTGACGCGATCACGCACTGCAACCAATCCGTTCTCGGCCTCGCGTTCACCAAGCACGAGCATAAAAGGAATCTTTTTCAATTGAGCATCACGGATCTTCGCGCCAATCTTTTCACTTCGCAAATCGGACTGAATTCGATGCCCGGCAGCCAGTAATTCGCGCTCGACTTCAATCGCCTTGTCATTGAACCGATCCGAAATCGGCAGCACGATGGCTTGCGTCGGAGCCAACCAAACCGGAAAAGCGCCGGCGTAATGTTCAATCAAAATTCCAAAGAATCGTTCAAACGAACCCAGAATCGCCCGGTGAACCATAATCGGTTGATGCGGTTTGTTGTCCGAACCGATAAATTCTATCCCAAAGCGCTGCGGCAGATTAAAATCCACCTGGACCGTCGAAAGCTGCCACGTGCGTTTAATGGCATCCACGACCTTGAAATCAATCTTCGGGCCATAAAACGCTGCTTCATCTTCCATTCGCACGTAAGGCAATCCATACTGAGTCAGCGCATCCGTTAAAGCTTGTTCGGCCAGATTCCAAACGTCATCCGATCCAATGTATTTTGAATGATCCGTCGCGTGACGAACTGAAAGCTCAGCCTTGTATTCAAAGCCGAATGCCTTCATCACAAAATCCACCAATTCCAGACAACCTAGGACTTCGTGAACCAACTGCTCTGGCGTGCAAAACAAGTGCGCATCGTCTTGCGTGAAACCGCGAGCACGCATCAATCCGTGCGTTACGCCTGAACGTTCGTAGCGGTAAACCATTCCGTATTCAGCATAACGCTGCGGCAGATCTCGATAAGACCGCTGCCGAGCCTTGTAAATCTGAATATGAAACGGGCAATTCATCGGCTTCATCCGATATTCGACATCTTCTTTTTCGCCTTTGTCGCCCGTGTGCATCGCCGGATACAAGCCTTCCTGGTAATTTTCCAGGTGGCCGGAGATGCGGAACAGTTCCGACTGCGTGACATGCGGCGTGTTCACAAAGCTGTAGCCGCTTTGATAAAGCTTATCGTTCAAAAACTGCTCAATGACTTTGCGGATCAATGCGCCGTTTGGATGCCATAACACCAAACCTGGACCAATCGCATCGCTGAAACTGAACAGATCCAACTCCGGCCCCAATCGGCGATGATCGCGCTTTTCGGCTTCCTCTTTCTGCTTGATCCAATCATCAAGCTCTTCCTGAGAGAAGAAAGAAGTGCCGTAAATGCGCTGCATCTGTTCGCGCTTTTCGTCGCCTTTCCAGTGCGCTCCGGCAATCGAAAGCAGCTTGACCGCCTTGATCTTACTGGTCGAAGGAAGATGCGGCCCCAGGCAAAAATCAATGAACGGTGTTCCTTCAATCGTGTAGCAACTGACAGTTTCACCAGCTTTTTCTTCGATCAATTCGCATTTGAGAGGCTCACCTAGCTCAGCAAACTTCTGTTCCGCCTCGGCCTTCGACATCTCAACTCGCCGGTATTCGAGATTACGTTTGATCAAATCCTTCATCCGCTTCTCGATTTTCGGCAAATCATCCGGCGTAAACCGTCCCTCATCAGGGCGGACAAAGTCGTAAAAGAACCCACCCTTCGGGTCATCTAACAATGCTGGGCCAATTCCCAACTTGGTACCTGGATAAAGATCAAGAACTGCTGCCGCCAGCAAATGAGCTGTCGAATGCCGATAAACTTCCAATGCCTCTGGCGATTCAGGCGTAACTGGTTCGACTTTTTCACCTTCGGCAAGCCGATAGCTCAGATCAACAGGTTCCTCCTGTTGGACTCCATACCGGAACAACCGCGCGGCAATTGCTTTTTTTGCGCTATCGCGATCCTGCTGCTTCAAAGCTTCAATGGCCGAAATTCCGGCCAGAGCTTGTGCTTGGTTTGATTGGTTTTGTAATTCGCTCACTTCTGTTACCCAAACTTACGGCATGACAGATGGGATATCTGTTGCCTGAAACCACAAGCTTCGACGCAAAGTGAATTTGCGGCTTCAATTCTGAAATTTACTGAGCGGACTATCCCAAAAGCTTGAGCCTGCAGGTCAGGTGTTGAAACTTAAGTGCTTTAGGTAAGGTCCTACGTCAGCGGTTGCCTATGCAAAAACGCTGCGACGAACGCGACAAGCGTCGCTTCGATCATCGCAGCTATCTAGTTCGATTGGTAAATCGTTTTTGCATAATGCCGGCAACTCTTCTGGAGCTGACGTTGAACTTGTTGGCGTGTGCCAAACTATAAAACATAGGCTCTAGCGGATTTGAACCGCTGACCCCTACCGTGTCAAGGTAGTGCTCTACCCCTGAGCTAAGAGCCTGTATGTCATTGAGCGAGCGAGGAAAATAGCAAACGGCTCAGAAAGCTGTCAAGACACTCGGCAAAAGTATCTGCTGGAACAATCAAAAATCCTGTCTCGCCAGCGCCGATTCGGCATCAAAATGCCAGTGACCCAACATTCAGCCAAATCGGCGCAAACGACGACAGAAAGTTTTAAGCAGTCATTTCCGCTTGTTCATATTCAGCGTGCTCCAGGAAAAGATATTTCTTCCACTCTGGGCGTGCAGTTGCAGCCAAACGCAATTCTGCTCGCTCCAATCCATAAAACAACGCAGCCGGGTTGGTCAGCAGCGGCATCCGTGCCTCTTTCGGAGTGCGGTCGCCTTTGCGGCTGTTACAGGTCTGGCAAGCTGCAACAAGGTTTTCGGCAATCGTCCGTCCGCCACGTGATCTAGGCATAATGTGATCAAGCGTCAGATCGAAAGCCGTTCCCCGCTTGCCGCAATACTGACAACGATAATGGTCTCGCGCCAAAATGCGATGACGGTTGGTAACTTTATTCCGCCGCGACCGCACATCAATATATTGAGTCAGCCGAATTACCGACGGCACATCCCACTCAAACCTCGGTGAGCGCAGTACATATCCAGTATCTGTTTCAATGATTTCTGCCACTCGCCTAAATACCAACGTCAAAGCCTTTGGCGAAGTCACCAGACTGAGCGCTTCGTAAGAAGCATTGAGTAACAAAACTTTCCTCGTAAGCATCCTGAGCCTCCAAATCCGTATTAAGTGAGTCTGGCAGGATTCGAACCTGCATCGGCTCGTTTAGAAGACGAGTGCCTCGATTCCAATTAGGCTACAGACTCAAGGGTTTATGCAATTAAGCCCGCAGCCGGAATCGAACCGGCGTCCCCCCACTTACCAAGCGGGTGCTGCCTCCAACTGAGCTATGCGGACATTCAAAGAGGTGATGGTGAGAATCGAACTCACGACCTACTGCTTAGGAGGCAGTCGCTCTAATTCCGCTGAGCTACATCACCGTTATGCCAGTATGTGTGATGGTCGGAGTTGGTATCGAACCAACCTTTGCGGCTTTTCAGACCGCCGCTAATCCATCTCAGCTATCCGACCAAAGTTAGTGTTCGTGGAAGGATTCGAACCTTCGACCTCTGGTTTCGTAGACCAGCGCTCTAATTTCCGCTGAGCTACACGAACAAAGTCTGGGTGGCAGGACTCGAACCTGCGTCGGCTTGCTCCCAAGGCAAGTGGGCAGCCACTGCCCCACACCCAGAAACTGAATGGAACCGGTGGGACTCGAACCCACAATGACCAGCTTGCAAGACTGGCGCCTTCCCAATTTGGCTACGATCCCAGGCTTTCAATAAGCATTGGCAAAAAATAGGAACGGTGGGACTCGAACCCACGACCGCTGGTTTGTAGGACCAATGCTCTAGCCGCTGAGCTACGTTCCTAAAACTGGGAGACGTGGATTCGAACCACGATCAACAGAGTCAGAATCTGCCATCCTGCCAGTTAGACGATCTCTCAATGTTCAAAAGCCGCCGATGAGAGTTGAACTCATAACCTGCCGCTTACGAGACGGCTGCTCTGGCCATTGAGCTACGGCGACAAAAGTGAGCGACGGGAATCGAACCCGCTGTCTCCAGTTTGGAAGACTGGTGCGCTGCCATTCGCGCTTCGCTCACAAAAGCGGCGACAAAGAGTTGATGAAACGTTCATTTTCCAAGATGTAGTTCCATCAGCATTCGCCGCAAATCAGAGTGGCAGGATTCGAAGTGAGCGACCTCACGGGCCCGGGCCGTGCGCTCTGCGCAAACCGCAGCTACACTCTGAAAGACTGAGAGGGTGGGATTCGAACCCACGCATCGCTCGCTTAACAGGCGAGTGCCTTGCCACTTGGCTACCTCTCATCAATCTAGTGGATCGGGTGGGATTTGAACCCACAGCTTTCGCTTTAAGAGAGCGATACTCTGCACGATTGAGTTACCGATCCGTCTCAAACTTCAGCGGGACCGACGGGACTCGAACCCGTGATCTCAGCCTTGACAGGGCTGCGGCCACTCCATCTGGCCCACGATCCCGAAATGCACCCGGCCTTATCAGAAGGCAGGCAACTTCAAAACAGCGAATGCACCCGGAAGGACTTGAACCTTCGACCGCGCGGTTATCAACCGCGTGCTCTACCATCTGAGCCTCAGGTGCAAAACTGGGATGCGAGGATTCGAACCTCGATAGGCAGCTTCAAAGACTACCGTCCTGCCAGTTAGACGACATCCCATCGTTTCAGTATCGCGCGCGATAGCAAGCCGGGTTAGGAATTGAATCCAACCAAGTCGCTACCGCTCGTTGTACCGTGCCAAGAAGGCGAGTGACCGGATTTGAACCGGCGACGTTCTGGTTCACAGCCAGACGCTCTGCCTGCCTGAGCTACACCCGCCAGAAAAACTTGATGCTCCCGCCGGGACTCGAACCCGGATCACGCACCGATCTAGTGCTCACACGTTATAAGCGTGCCGCTCTGCCGATTAAGCTACAGGAGCCGATAGCAAGCAGTAATTAAAGACTCCAGCCGGGACTTGAACCCGGACCCAAGCGCCCGATGATGCTGACACGTCATTCCCGCGCCGCTTTCCCGAATTAAGCTACAGGAGCAAACTTCAAACATCCGAATGAGTCCGGTGGGGGTCGAACCCACATCTTACAGCTTAAAAGGCTGTTGCCTTGCCAATTAGGCCACGGACTCAGCAACTTCGAGTTACTCACCGAGTAACAGCGAGTAACAAAAACCAAATAGGGCGTGAGGGATTTGAACCCACGATCTTCAGCTTGAAAGGCTGACGGCTTCACCCGACTTGCCCAACGCCCCATACTTCGATTGCGGGTCTGGGTAACGCTCCCAGCGAGTCGAGGCTTATGAGACCTAACCGAACACTTGCCCACCCGCAAAAATTTCCAATGCCGAAGGAGGGATTCGAACCCTCAAATGACGGAGGTTTAAGCTCCGCGCGTCTGCCTGTTTGCGCCACTTCGGCAGATCAAATTGGAGCACGCTGACGGAATCGAACCGCCCTGACAGGGGCTGCGGCCCTGCGCCTGATGCCACTCGGCCAAGCGTGCGGAAATTTTAGAGTCGGCGAGGAGGTTTGAACTCCCGACCTCGAGCTTGGCACGCTCGCGCTCTCCCAGTTGAGCTACGCCGACTGACTTCTAAATACAGGCGATGTGGGTGAGAGGACTTGAACCTCCAACAACCGGCTGCTGAGACCGGCGCGTCTGCCAACTTGAGCCATGCCTGCAAACTCCAATCATCATGCATGCAGAAGGACTCGAACCTTCAAAATGCAGTTTTTGAGACTGCCGCGTCTGCCAACTTGCGCCATGCCTGCAAAACCGAATGCGGGCGAGAGGACTTGAACCTCCAACAACAGCGTTCTTAGCGCTGCGCGTCTACCAACTTGCGCCACACCCGCAAAGTAACTTGAATAACTTTGTGCCTTTCAAATAACGCTCAACGAACTTCAAATGCACTGGGCGAGACTCGAACTCGCGACCTCAGGTTTCGGAGACCTGCGCTCTGATTCCAACTGAGCTACCAGTGCAAAGTAACCGCTTGAGCACACTACTGCTTAACGAAGGGACAGGGACTCGAACCCTGAAGAGTATTCACTCCGGTAGTTTTCAAAACTACTGCCTTACCAATTCGGCCACCCCTCCGGACTAAATCGTAACGAACTGTTTGGTTAAAGACCTCCGGAATCTGCCTCTGAAACTTGAAAGAGGGTGAGAGACTCGAACTCTCAAAGGTACAATCCTACGGCAGTTTTCGAAACTGCTGCCTTACCAATTAGGCTAACCCTCCATAACTTAAAATAACTTGGCAGAGGCCGTGGGACTCGAATCCACATGAGTCTAAAATAGCTCCCTGGATTAGCAGACCAGTGCGATCACCATTCCGCCACGCCTTTGAATAACAAATAACTTTGGCAGGAGTACCAGGATTCGAACCTGGAAAATCGGTTTTGGAGACCGACCGGTTGCTAGTTACCACATACTCCCACAATGCCGGAGGCAGGAATCGAACCTACTCGCAGACACACGTCTACCTTGGGTTTACAGTCCAGTGCCCGGCCATCGGGCATCTCCGGCGTCAAACCTTGCGCCTGAAGACGAATCCGCAAAAGGAAAAAGCGGGCAAGCTTCAGAACTTTCGCTGAAGCAGCCCGCTCAACCTTAAATTCCTGATGTTATTTGTATTTGGAATTTTCGGGAGCGGGAAACCGCTCCCGCTGGCTTAACGTTGATTACTAAAGAGATAACCGCCGACTGAATATTTGGGCCTTCCGACTTGTCTAACCTTATCCAATAGCATCATCGAATCAACCGAATTGTTGGATGGCGTATTCGGGTTGCCGCTCAAGATCACCACGACGCCCAAATGCCAACATAGTGAGATGGCAGTGCGACGTTTGGTTGTCGCCTCGGCGGCTATCAAGTTTTTATATCCTTTGAGCAACATAACTTTTAATTATCGAAATGACGTAAGACTTTTTAGGTCCTATCTCTCAGTCTTTACAAAATCGAGAAAGGGACAGATACAATCAACGAAACGCTCTTATACTTCAGTTTTCCAGAACCAGTCAATATATTTTTCATTTTATTTCAAAAATAATAACTACCTAAGCTTAATAAACATCCAGATCCTTCCCCGATCTAACTTCCCCTTTATAGTATTTTCGTATCTCATCAACAAGATCATCAGCGGAAATTCCCCAGAATAACTGATGGTACATTATCAGTAACTTGGGTTTTGCTTTATTCGCCAGCTCCGCAAGCTCTTTGGAGGAAGTGTGAAAACTAGAATGATATCGCTGCCATTCAGGTGGACGGCGTGCAAACCCCGTCGTCGAATAGACTTCATGAATAAGCACGTCACATCCATTGCAAGCTTCTAAGATGCTTTCACTGGGAGCACAATCGCCGGAAATCACAATAGTCTTATCCAGAGTATCTAATCTATAACCATAAGCGTACCGCCATGAACCATGCTTCACAGAAAATGCTTTCACCGTTACATTCATATCTTTGTAAATAATCCCAGGCTTAACATCGGCGTTGTCCCAAAGTTAGTTGAAATTCGGTCTGTCAGTGGTCCGAGGCCAGAGG